>Ga0163144_10011968_pt1 | contig 18294 bp, 15 predicted proteins | sample OliLak19BULKMAT1_FD_123175 | JGI IMG/M metagenome (GOLD analysis project Ga0163144, IMG submission 123175) | Freshwater microbial mat bacterial communities from Lake Vanda, McMurdo Dry Valleys, Antarctica - Oligotrophic Lake LV.19.BULKMAT1 | ecosystem: Environmental > Aquatic > Freshwater >... | reverse complement strand
TCGAAATGTTCCCGCTTCCACAAATCGTCGACCGCCACTATCGAGTCGAGAGCCGTCGGACGAACAACGAAGCCGTGCCGTCCTGAGTCGTGCGGTCGCAAAGCGTTTGCAAGAATGATCGTCGCTTGCGTCGAGCCTGCATGCCCGATACACAAATCTTCGAACACTCGGCTCTTACGGCTCATTGCGGGCAGAAAAATTAGCTCGACGCGTAAATCGCGTAACAAGTCACGAATTTCATCATCTAGGTAGTCGACACAGATCACAACGGCAACCTTGTACTCCTTGCCGGAGAAAATCGTCAGATGCGGTTCGGGCACTTCATCGATTCTCTCAAACCGATACTCTGCTGTTTGAGAGGCATCCTGCTCTGATGGGTCAATTTCGTCCATTCGCGCAACGTACGGCGTCAACTTCTGATGCGCGACGACTTCCGACTGCTTAGCCCACTCGCCGTCCTTGTTGAGGGTCGGGCGGGCCTGCTTTGTCTGATCTGTGCTGAGCATCCACGTAAAGTTTCGCCTTGTGGTGTGCTCCACGAACTCATGATGCGACCCCAGCACAACTAGCCGTGGATCTGTGGGCATTTTGAACGTCGGATCGCTCCACAGCTCTAGGAATCGGCTCAGACAGTGCGTGTCGAAGGAGAGTTCCGGGAAGAGAACTAGGTTGGCGTCCTGGAGCAAGGCACAGCGCAACTGGGACTCAAGCACCCCGGCCGGATCCTCGTAGATCGGGATTACCGGACCGAACCGTTTCGATCCCTTATCTATGTGCGCGTTGTACTCGGAGAGGTCAACGGTAGGGAGGCACAAAGCAACTCGGGCGGGGGGCTCACACAACGAGTCAATCTCGTCCGCAAACCTGTAGTCGATTGCCAGCTCAAACATTTCGACATTCGCAGGAGCTAACAGGACATGGGGGGTTCGGTACGGCTTAAGGGCTGGAGGGAGGTTCCCGGGATTGGTCGTAAGGCGCAAGCCGTCCAGGCGGTTTCGTATTCTTACCCTTTCCGCGTCGTCCCCGGCCGCCGCGAGGGCACGTTTCAATTCCAAAATCTTGCTGGACGAGACAACCGCTGGGTAATCCGCCACAAATAGCGGGTCTCCGTGACGTAGAGGCGACGCGGTCGCTCCATTTGGTATCCCGCGACGCTCAAAATACTCGCGCACCAGTTTGGGAAGACTCGGTGCCCCGGCTTCGTCAAGCGCAAGCGCCATCGTTCGGGCGAGGATTAGATCTCCAAATGAGCCGCGGTAACGTTTGTACCAGGCTAGAAGTCCGTCGCGGAATTTGTCCCACGGATAAATGACTCCATCCGAAATAGCGAGATCCTTCAGCTCGGCGAGCAATTCAGTGCGGGCGTGGTCAACCCCGCCCATATCTCGGTCGTTCGCAGCGGTGCGATAGTCGCTGAGGTGGTCACGGACGTGCTTCAAAAGCGGGACTATCAAATCTAGGACCGATACAGGGCGACCGCTTTTCTGCGCCCGGTCGATCAATTTTGGCACAGTGGCCACACCGCTCAATCTGCCCACCTAGCCCCCGTCGCGCGAGTTCGGACTATATCACCAGTCACCAGTGGCCAAACGAACAAGTTAACTGAGCATGAGGACCGCACCGCTCGCCGCGACGACGCCGACCTCGAATTTGGCGGCGTCGATCCAGCGAGATCGAAGAAAGCGACGGCGCGCAAGTTGCCGCTCAGTGGCACCATCTCTTCTGCCCGCTTCGATGCTTCGTCCGCTATGCGTTCGAGATCGTATTCAGGTTCGCCTGCGCCCGCACCTATGGGTGGCACTATCAGTGCTCCGTGGCTGTACACAAGGCGTGACTTTGACGAGTCGAACTCGCGCTTGCAGTGGCGCAAATCCTCAAGCTGCAAGTCGATAAAGCCGTCTTACGGACGCTCACCACAGAGCCTGGCCCTGAGATGCCGGAGCCGGAGCCCCCGGAAGAGCATGCAACGAGCGTGCTGGTTCACACAGTTCACAGTTCCAAGGGTCTCGAGTGTCCAGTTGTCTTCTTGACGACCGCCGTTCAGGAAGCGTTTGTCGGTCGATTAGATCCCGGCGACGGAATCCGCCAGCTCTTCGTAGCGGTCACTAGAGCCTCTGAGGAATTGTACATCTCAGCACCCGGCATTATCCGAGGGACCCAACTGTCAGCGCAGCTAGGCGGCAGAGAGCGTGTGATTTTGGCCGATCTAATCGTTCATGCGGTTCAGGCGAATACTTCGTAACTCAGACTCAGCTCGCACTACCGCCATCTGCACGATCGCCTTCGCCAGTAAGAGTCGTCCGCCTTAATCAACGGGCTGATTGGTCAGTTTGGGATCTCAGGCACCGTTGGCATCTGCTGGCCTCGAGCGCGCACCTATCTTGACCCGCGCCTAACATCTACTCGGATATTGAATGGAGCAGTTGCTGCATAAACGAGACGACGCGTGAGTTTCGCTTCAAGGCTCTCCTTGCGGAACATGAGCTAACTCGCCAGGAGATAAATGCGACCAACTCACGCAAGGTCACTCTGATCCAGTTTTACCTGCTGTATCTAACGGGCAGTTACGCCTACATCGCTACGGGCAGTACCAGCACGGAAATTCCCAAGGCAGGTTTCATACCCCTAGTTGGAATCGGATCGGTTGGCTTCCTGGCGGCGTGGGTCTTCGAGCACCAACTGGTTTTGCTTTTGTCTCGCTACCTGCGTGACGAGCTAGAGGTAAAGGGTCTTACACCGCATCTCGCCCAGCCCACAGGGAAGTCAGTAGTGGCAAATGGCGTCGTTGGTTGGCAGCATTACTTCGGCGCGAACATGTCACGAAGTGCGGCAGCGCTCTACAAGATCTTCTCGCTCGTTCTGTTCGGTCTTGTGGGCGTATTACCTTCGGTCGTAATTTCGCTGCTGATGGCATTCGACGAGATCGACAACGTGCTGCACCCGTTTGGAAGAATTGATTGGCTCTACGCGGTATGGGCCGGCTTCCTCGTGATTGGCTACATCTGGTGCCAATGGTTCCTCTTCGCAGGAGCCGCCGACGTGGAGCGACCCGAACAGGCACGTTCTGGCCAGGTCGCCGCTCATCGAGAGCTCGCCCGAGGCGCGACATCCGGCGCGCGACTCGGCAAAGGCTCCTCACCCCGGAGACCTACCCTTTGATGCCAGGCGCCACGAGTGCGCAACTTGGATCTTGGCGGCATTGATGGTGTCGTCTTCGACATCGGCGGAGTACTCACACTTCCGAATCGTTCCGTAATCGAACGGAATCTCAGGCTGACTGGCTGCCGGGAGGCAATCGATACCGACGCGTTCGAGCAGGCGCACTACAGCGGCTTGAGGGGCTGACGTATCAGGGTCTGCGGGAGTCGCAGCAGGGGTCATCTCTTCAATCGACTGCTTAGTGACGGGCCTGGTCATCTCGGAATCTCGTCGTGCCGCATCGAGCGTCGCAACGACACGCTCATCAACAACAGAAGGTCGGTCGGCGTGTCCGCCTACGGATCTCTCGTAAGAATCCTTTAAGGTGTGGTTGGCCGTCACAGGTATGCGAGGCCCCACGCTAGCCAGGTTTCTTCATAAGCGAATCACCGCCTAGCGCCGCCGCGTGGCGGCTGGCTTCCGGGACTTGGCTCGCTTTCGCGAGCGAACCACGCGTTCGATTCTGATGGCTGCGATTTCGGGGTCTTCGTGCTCCCAGACCTGGACCACAGCGAAGCCTGCGTTCTCAAGCAATCGCGTCGTCTCCGCATCGCGCTCGCGGTTAGTGGTGATTTTCTCGGCCCACCACTTCGTATTGGATTTCGTGTCTCGCGTGTGCTCGGGACATCCGTGCCAAAAGCAACCATCAATGAATACAGCGACCTTGTCCCGACGGAAGATGATGTCCACCTCCCGGCGCAACTCGGGCAATGGTTTCTCGTTGGCGGCAAAGGCCAGGCGACTGCGCTGTAGGGCCTGACGCACAGCCAACTCAGGGCCCGTATCGCGTCGCGGCTGTGTAACCATCTGCTTGCGCGTAGCAGTCGTGGGCAGTGTGACTGAAGTAGTCGCTTCCCGCACCGAGCGAACAACACTCGGCTTCTTCGCCCTCTGTGGAGTTCCTGTAATTGCGGTCGCAATGGCGTATGCCAAGTGCTGCGCCAACAACGGTGGTACCGCATTACCGATCTGTCGACAGCGCGACGAGAGGGCGCCCGTGAAACGGTAACCGTCAGGGAAACTCTGCAGGCGAGCACCCTCACGAACTGAGAGTGAACGGTCCTCGTAGGGATGGGTGAAGCACCCGCCGGTGACGTTGTTGAACTGGGTCGTGATTGTGTAGGCCGGCCGCCTCGGATCTATGCGTCCGAGCAAGTTGGTGCTGTCTGTGCGGCGCATCCCGCGATAGCGGTCGGGCAGGAGATGCGGAGGGATGTCGCGCCAGGTGCCGCCGCGCGGGACATGGGCCACCAGTCGGGCATGCGCCTCGCCCAACGCTCGAATCTCGTGGTCCAAGAGTTCGTTACGGCCCTTGCGCAGGAGCGTCGCGTATGGAGAAGGTGCCGCGGTTCCATAGCGCCCGCTCTTAGAACCGAGGCCACCCTTGAGACGTGGCAGGTCGCTGATGGCCTCCCAGGAAGTGATGTGACGGAGCAACTGACGCCGTTTGCGTTCTTCTTCCCATTGCAACTGCGTATCGCGTCGCCAGCCCCCAAGGTGAGTAGGTTGCGGGAAGGCAAAGTCGCAGTCGTCGCGGATACCAACAACGAATACGCGCCGTCGGAGCTGCGGAACGCCGTAATCTGCGGCCAAGAGCACCTGCTGATGGCAGCGGTATCCGAGCTTCTCGAATCGTCGGATAAGCGTCTGCCCGGCCCGGTTCTCCTTGTAGTAGATCAGACCGGGAACGTTCTCGAGCAGGAACGCCTTGGGCGCTATCTCGCGGACGATGTGTGCCATGTGTCGCCACAGCTTGTTGCGTTCGTCCTGCGGATCGTGCCAACTATTGCGTCGGCCGTGCGTCGAGAAGCCCTGACAGCTAGGCCCACCGAGGATGACGTCCACCTCGCCCGCGATGCGCGCCAGCGCTTTCGGGGAATAGTCCGTGATGCTGGCCTGTTCGACTTTGGTGGTCGGGTGATTCAATCGGTAGGTCTCGGTCGAGTCAAAGTCTCTATCGAGCGCGAAGGTCACTTCGAAGCCCGCTGACTCGAATCCTTCCGACAGGCCACCAGCGCCGCAGAAAAGGTCTATCGCCGTTAGACCGAGCTGGTTGCGCCGACTCCGAGTTCCCGCCATCTTGCTCGACGATACAGACCGTCGTGCCATTCGTCGAGTCTCTCGGGCCAGAAGCCCGATTCACGGGCTCGCGAACCGACGACCACCCACGACAGGGCGTCCCGTTCCCCCAACGCCAAGCAGCCGCTCGTTGGATCTGGCAGCCCGGACGAATCGCAGAGCCCGGCTAGGACGGTCCGCCAGGTATCTCCGGCATGGTCGTGACAGACGGCCACGAGGGCGCCGTGGTTGCGACCGGAGTGGGCCGCCCAGCCGAGGTATCCCCGAAGGCGACCTCGGGTGGAGGCGCACCCGGCCGTCTCGGTGGCTTTCGCCTCACCCACCAGGATCAAGCCGTCCGACGGCCGCCATCGCAACACATCGGGCACCGTCCCATCGGGCAGGGTCGCCACCCGCTGGCTGCAACCCGCCAACAAGGCAAGTGAGTCGAGGAGCTCCCGTCGGCGCTCATGTTCAAGCGACGGAGCCATGCCGCTCCTCGTCTCCGAGCCGCCGTGCCGAGGACACCAGCTCATCAAGGATGGAGGTGCGGGTGATAGCGATTCCGCCGGAATCACCCAGGAGGTCACGCGAGCGTTCCTCCTTGGTGAGCAGGCGATCGAACTCGCCCTCCTCGATGGTGCCGTCGGAGAGTAGGACGACGTACTCGACCTCGCGTTCTTGGCCGCGGCGGTGGATTCGGTCGACACTCTGCAGGAAGTGAGCTGCTTGGCTCGACAATGACTCATAGACAGCAAGGCGCGCCCGGTGAAGGGTCAGGCCAGCCCCGGCCGCCCCGGCATTGCCGACGAACAGCATCGTCTCGTTGTCCTCCTGGAAGCGCCGGACTGCCTCTCGCCGGTCACTCACGCTGCTCACTGAACCGTCGTATCGCACCGGTCGGTAACAGCTGTAGCGCTCGACCAGGGCGGCCAGGGTGGCTGTGTAGAAACACCACAGCACGACCTTCTCGCCGCGCTGCGCGATCCAATCACCAAGAAGGTCATCGAGCGGTCCAAACTTGCCCGGTGTCTCCTGATAGCCCGGAATGACCCCAGCCGGATCAGAGCAAATACGCAACAGCGCGGAACGGCGGGCGAGAAAGCTGGTGATCGACCGTGCGAATTCCTCGTCACTCACTGTCCGCAGATCGATGATGAGGTCGTTGAGCGCTGCCACGTAAGCCTGTTGCTGTTGGGGAGCTAGCGGCACGGCGACGCGATGGAACGTCTTACCCGGCAAATCGGGAAGGACATCGTGCTTCAGGTGCCGCGTGTAAAGGCCTCTCTGTTGCATTGCCTCCCGAACCACTGGAACGGCAGCATCACGGTCGTCGGGTATGTCCACACCGTGGAAGGTGATGCCGAAGTCAACGAGATCGAACTGCGCGACCATGTCGTGCGGAGCATTGGGCGCCGGTGTGCCGCAAAGGACGAAAGCACGGTCGAACTCCTCGCGTAGACGACGCACGGCCCGCGTTCGGCGCGCCTGCTCGTTCTTGATATTGAATGACTCATCAACGACGAGCAGTGCCTTGCCTTGACAACGGCGAGCGTATGCCCGCAGTTCGCGCTCCATCGACACCACCGCCTCGAAGTTGCAGACAACGACATCCGGTGTTGAAGACAGCAGAATGTTCCGCTGCCGCTTGGAGCCAACCAAGAGTTCAACGCGGTAGAGGTCGCCCATGAACCGCTCGATGTCGTGTTGCCATTCTCCCAGCATTGACTTGGGAGCCACTACAAGCGTCGTCATGATTTCCCGCCGCTCCGCCAAGACGTCGATGGCGTGGATGACCGTCACCGTCTTCCCGGCACCCTGCTCATCGAACAGGCAGAGTCCAAATCCGTCCGGCAATGTCATGGCAGCGACGTTCACCCATTGGTGGTCATCGAGGGCAGCCAGGTTCGCACCCCCGGTTAGCAGCTCGCGAGCCCGCGAGACCCCGTCTACCTTGAGGTGTCCCACTTCACTGAGCTGGTGGGCGTGGACGGCGTGAGCACGCCGTCGGTTCTCGAGCATTCGGGGAGCCGCCTCATCCCAGCGAAACAGTTGGTCACGATCTGCCCACTCAAGTAGCGGCAGAGCATCGAGTGCCTCCACAGTGAAACTGCGTCCTTGGCGACGCCGTCGCTGGTTTGGTAGCCGCTCGGTTAGCAGTCGCGAAAGCTCGTTACCCGTCCCCAGAGGAGTCAGCACCACTTGGCCGCTGTCAGCCAGCCCGTGGACTGTGGCGAGAGGGCCGTTCACACCAGACTGCCGTTGGTCCGCTCATCGAGGACCGCAGCGACTGTGCCTTCAGCGGCACGAACAGCGGTGAGGAATCGCTTCAATACGTCGAGGCTGACGTGCTTCCGCCACGTCTCCTGGGTCGCTTCGCTCTCCAGCCACTGCGTGAACTCTTCGACTCGCTGCTGCACTCCGATCTGCTTACGGGCAATGTCGTGTCGACGGGCAACGGCGATGGCTTGCTCGACCCGGGCAGCGCCCACTCCGTCGTCCGGCGTGGTGGCCGCGTCGATGAGAACCTCCGTTGCCTCCTCGTCGACCAACACCTTGCGCAGTTCACGAATCTGCGCCCAGTTCTTGAAACGGCCGTCGTACAGCAGGTTGAAGACGAGTCCCTTCAGCTCATCGTTGTTGTTGAGCTTGGTCGACAGCTTGTCTGGACCCTTGCCACTATCCAGCTCGTAGAAGTACTGGAAGTACTTGTTAGTGCGGTGCAGAACCTCGGCCTCGTTCCGCCCGCGCTCGTTCTGGTGGTAGTCCTGGAACTCTATGGCCCACTCGACCATACGGACATAGCGCGTCACCTCATCGGTACGAATGCCGAACTTCTTCGCGACGCCACGACGGACCTTCGTGAGGTCGGGAGAAGGGTCGGTTGCGAGCGCCAGATCCTTGGCCTTCTCGAACTCATCGAAGACTTGCGCTGCACGTACGTACTCGGGCCAGGGCTGCTTGAGGTCCTTCTCGAAGTTGAGCGCCACGACGATGCTCTTGATCTGGTCCTTGGTGGCATGCTCGGGGGCCTGCCAAACTTTGATCCATCGCGCGTTGTCCTTCTGTGTCGCGGAGTAGTCCGGACTCCGAAGGATGTGCAGACATGCGGCCAATCGCCGGTTGCCGTCGTAGGGCGTTCCGTACCAGTCGATGATCGGTGCCACCCGAACGCCGTTGTCAGCGATGCTGTCGGCGAGTTCGTGAATCTTGAAGAAGTCTGCACGATCCTTGGGCGCGACACCCTCGAAAGGAATCTGGCTGAGGAGGATGTCGACTAGCTCGTCGTCGCTCGGGATGCGACCGCGGGTCTGACGAAACTCCCGCAGGTGCAGGTCCAGTCGATGGTTCTCCGGCCAGAGCTTGAGGTCGGTTACCTCGACCAATCCTTCGCGCATCGTAATGCGCTGTCCCAGGAAGGTAGGAGCGGGCTCGACCTCGCGAACGTGGACACCGCGCAGTTCTTGAAGGTCCACATGTGACAGCGCGGGGGGCAATACCTGCTCCTTCTGGTGTTCCTTCACTAGGCCGTCAACGAGGCTACGGATCTCGACTGCGATCTGGGCACGCGTAGCAGCATCGGCCCCGCGACCAGCCTTCAAGCGCGTGATGATCTTGGAGAACAGCGCATGCAGCTCGTCAGACGAGAGCGGCTGTTCTGCCGCAGCGCGCAACGCGTCCGCAAGGTCGGCCTCGTAGTCCGCCGCCAGCACTTCGGCTTCACGAAGCACGCCGGCGATGCTCGCTCCAAGGACGGTGTCGATCTCAGCTGTCATTTCGGTCGTACTCCTCATCATCGTCGCCTTCCTCTTCTCGGTCCTGATCCTCAGCTTCTAAGTCGTTGAACGCGGTCCCAAGATCTTCCAGGTTGTCGCGGTTGATCCCGTGGTCCACGCAGTACTGGATGACGTCCGCCTTCCCTCGGCGCCACCACGAAGAGATCGAGGTCTTCTCCTTACCGAGGATCTCGGCCACTTCGGCGTCCGTCAGCCAGTCACCCTTCAGCGCTGCATCAAACCGGACCTTGAGCACCTGCTTGGCGTTATCGCTCGCCGGGAGCGCGTCGATCAGGGAAGCCAGGAACTGCAGCGCGGCCGTCCGCTTGGTGGGGTCCTCGGTGATTTCGCCCAGACCGCCCAGCTTGCCGACGAGCTCGGCGTGGTACGGGGTGCGGCCGTCATCGAAGAGCTGACCACGTTGCTTGAGCTCCTCGACCGTGGCGATAAGGATGTAGCGCGCGGTGGTGAAGATATACCCGCCAACCTTGTGGAAGTCGATGTCAGCACCACGCTGAACTCGGAGGAAGGTCTCGGCCATTGCCTCGGCCAGCGCGTCGTGGACGTACTCGGCTGGTACCCGGCCGAACTGAGCCTGAAGACGGCGTGTCAGGCCGGGCAACAACGGCGTCTTCAAGATCAGGCGGGCGGCTTCCTCAAGGTCACCGGCTACGAGGGCTTCTTCAACCGCCTCCCAGTCCTCGAACCCCGCCACGTCCGCTCCCATATACATATGTGTCGGCCCATGACGCGGCGTGCCAGAAGAACCCGGGTGGCTGACCCGCATGATGGACAACCGGCTTGACTAACGGCTCGAGCACAGACCTGACAGCCTGCCCCTTGAACTCGACCGTGAACTCCATCTTCGCTGGCATCACAGAGTCCTCTCAGGATCATCAGAACCTGACGCCTGACGCGGCCGAGTTCAAACTGATCGTTCAAGCACTCCGAACCCAAGCACTGCCGCGCCACGGCCGTAGTCTGTCTCTGCTCGGCACTTGGCCGGGTTTGCGATACGCCTTCGCGACTAGAGATGGTTCGGACGCTGAGTCAGCTGTCGCCCTTGTTCATCGCAGAGTGTTGCGTCAGAGCTGCGCGTGCGAGCAGCATCGGATCTAGCGCCTCTGGACGGATTCGGGCGAAACCAAATGGGATCGCGATAAAGAGGGGTGCTCGATCGGTCATTGAGCGTCGTGCCATCCAGCGAGCCGAAGCGAGGATTCCAGTTGCGCCGACCTTGCTCAGCGAGCGAACGAGTCGTTCACGGCTACCTGGGGGCATGTACACCTGACCGCGGTTCGCACGTTCGAGTAGAGAGCCGATCGCTTTCGCTGCGACACAGATTTGTGTGACCTGCGCGCCGGGCACCCAGTCCTCGGTCAACGCCTTTGGTTTCGAGAGGCGTCGCCTCATGCTTCGGAAGCCGATTGAGAAAAAGTCTCGTGACGCGGACGGCGGCCTCAGTGATCGCTCGAGAAACGTGAGTTGGCGGTCCCCGAGTCTGGCTTGGGAGCAAAGCGTCGCGATGACAAGAACGGTGATCCAGGGATGCCTGCGAGTGTTCGCTACAAACACAAGCTTGTCCGCCTCGTCATCCGTGAGAGCACTCTTGACCCCTAGCAGCGCGATTGCCGTCATGACTTCGCGCGGAGCCATTCCGGTGTAGTCGGTGACGACAGCCGCCGATACATCTGCGCGCGGGCGTGCATCCAAAGCGAGGAGCTCGGTCAACCTTTCCCACACGACTTCGCGCTCAGGTTTGGTTCGCGACGGTCGGCACATCGTCAAGATGTGGTCGTCCATGTCGGCCGGTGAGATGGACGTCTGAGATCGCACTGCCTCAAGGGCGAGGTCGACGATCGCTGTGTTCAGGCGTGGGGCCACCAACATGGCCTCGAGGTAGATTCGCGAAGTCGAGCGAGAGTTGCTCCCCGAGTGTGGTGATTTCACGGCGCTCGCGATCCTCGCGGTGCATAGGCCGACAAGCGGATCGTTGACCATAGAGAGTGCGAGTTCCCCCTCAGCGGTGGAGAGCTCGAGGACATCTCTGATGTCGTCGCCATTATCTGTGCCACCGTCAAGCCAGTCGCTCTGTCGCGTCGCTTTCAGAAATCGATGTGCCGCGTCGTAACCACCGATTTTGCGACTGATCAGCCGCGCAGCCACGCGACCCGCCAGATAGGGAGATTGGATCGCCGCAGTCGCCAGAAGCTCATCAGCCCGGTCCGGCGCACGAGTGGTCAGACGGCGCGATGTCTCTAGGAGCTGCCGCGGCGCCGTCATCGCGAGGAGTGCGATCGCCGCAGAAGATGGGGCTCCGCTAGCGAGTTCCTCTGCAGCTGCAACGACACGAGCGGGCACTAACGGAGGATAAAGCGATCCCTGAACCCGACGGACGTCCGTGTCTAACCGTCCCGCCCGCCAAGCGAGCTGCCACGCAAGCCCAACTCGCATGACGATCTCCAACTTTGACGGATCATGCCCTGCTTGGTCGACCAGACGAACAAGGTGTTCGCCAATATCGACGCCAGTCCGAGACAGCGCTACAAAGAGTCGGGGAATCGAACCGATACCAGAATCCGCCTCCCCCATAATGAGGTCGAAAGCATCGTCTGAAAACGCGGCAACCTCGCTATTTCCCAGACGGGTTAGATGATCTGCCGGCACAGGAACACTCATTTTTCGCCAGAGGTCGAGGTACAGCCGCAATACGTCAGCGTCTGACCACAGAAAGTCGAGTGAGTTCTCCCACAAGCGGATCAGGCTGTCAAGTTCTGCGCCCCGGCACCCCGTAGCGGGGCGAGCGAGTTCGACCAACGCCTGGAGCAAATCGTGTCGGATCGGGCCGTTTGGCAGATGGCAGATGGCACGCATGCCGTGTGTCAGTAGAAGTGGCCGCAACGCATCGGACATGAGCTGGTGCAAGCACTCGACTACTTCCTCCACGAAGGGATAAACGGAGGTCTCGTGCTTGGCTTGGCAGACGGTTTGAAAGTCTCGGATGAACCTCGCGATCCATCCCTCCATGAGTCCGGCTATGGCGCTGCTCGTCACAGCGCGCGTTAGGTCAGGCCCGAACAGCCGACCGGTCATTGCAAGCAATCGTGCTAAGTATCCGCCGATGAAGGGGCGTAGGTCCTCAGGGGGCAAGTCTGCTTGACCAGCCAGAACTGAAGCGATCTCCAGGGCGCGGCTCCACCGTCGCTTTCCGGTCAGTACCTCGAGCGGAGAGCGCCCCGCGTACGCAGCTAACGCCACGGCGGTGACTCGTTCAAATCCAAGCTCGCTGCCGGCGATGAACTGGACGAAAAGCTGCTCGTCGTCGGTCAGCTCGTGGATAGATTCCGGAGTCGGACGGTTCGCTGCCTGCAAAATATCCAGCAGCCACCTATCCGTTGCTCCGGCGATGGCATCTCTGACGCTTTGATTTTGGGAAGCGTGAGCGAGTCGTTGCGCACCGATGGCGAGCTCAGGCCGAGTCGCTGATTGCAGCCACGCAATAGCCAATCTCGTGACCGCATCCGAGCCGGAACTGGTCATAGCTCAAGATAACTCTGGAACTCAATAATTCGCAGAATGTCGTCAGCACGACGACGCTCCTGCAGACTCTTTTCGAACCAGTCCGTGACGGCTGCGGGAATCTGAAGCGAAACGAGCAACCTAGCCAGGCAAAATAACCCCAAGTCGCGATGAACGAACTCCATTCTTCTGCCACCATCGCTCCGTCTAACCACGCCGCAACGCTCCCAGAAACCCGCCGCCTCCTCGGCTTGAGCTATCGGGATTGAAGCCCGAAGTGGCGCCCAGACGGCTGAGCCAAACAGGTGCAGGCTGGCGAGCAGACCGAGGCTCACCGTTGTTGCCACGCGGTCAATGGAGAGCGCGTGCTTGGATTGCTCCCATTCAAGAATTGTCGAAAGATAGAGCTCGTAGACGTGCTCAGGACGGCGAAGATCATCCAGAAATCCGGTGTCGTGGTCGGGTCGAGCTGAGAAAAGCCACGAGAGCAACATGCTGTGCAGTGGTGTCGCGAGGAGCGCTCCTTCAGAATTCAGCATGCACTCGGCGATCATCCTCGCCGTCTGTTCGATTTGATTGGTACCAGCTCCGTTTGTCGGCGTCTGGCCGAGGTAGCCGATAGCGAGTTGAAACGCCTCAGCGGCCGACGGGGGAGCAAGTCGGTATCGATCGAACCGTTCATCGAGAACTTCAGCGTGCGGCCGGGTCGTTACGACAATGGCAGCGCCGAGGTCGCCAGCGGAGTGACTCGACACGATGGTGTCCCAGAGTTCGTATCGTTGAACCGCTGAACCGGGGTGCTCATCGAAGCCATCGATGTGAAGCACACCCGTCCCACCGCCCAAGGCTGCCGACACCACAGAAGCGACGAGGGCGCTGGGGACTCGATGGTTGAGATACCGATGACACGCCGCGCCCACTGCGGTAGCCATGTCATCCGAGTCCTGTAAGCACTGCTGGAGATGTGTTGCAGTGAAAATCAACGGAAACGTCGCGAGATCGGCCGAGTCGGGATCTGCGAGCGCGCGGCGTGTGGCGCCCAACGCTAGATGGCGTAACAATGACGACTTTCCTGCGCCCAGGGGCGCGACAACCTGTGTGCACCCGCGCATTCGATCGATCCCACTCGCGAGATGTTCCATGGTCAGACCGTGTTGCAAAATCCGACTACCAAAGCTTCCGATGTGGTCGAGACGAAGTGGCACGAAAGTCGCATCGTGCGACAGCGCTCTGGCTCCTACGCCAACCCCCAGATCTGGAACCGTGATCCACGCAAGTGTTCGTTCCAGGGACGTCATAAATAGGACACGCGACTCCGATGTGGGTTGAGACGAGGACGTCCCCAATTCAGGAACATGTTGACTCGCGATTCTCCAGGCTCCATCGTGGAGTACATCCAGAACCTCTTGGACGAGCGCAATCAGCTCCTCGTTCTGGTCAATCACAATGTCCGCATCAAGCCTTGCCGATAGCGGTGCGAGCGCTCCTCCACGCTCGGCGTTCGCCCGAATGCCAGCTACTAGGTTCGAAGTGATTGACCAGAGCAGTTGGTCAAAAGTTAGTCCCACCGTGCTGAGATAGGAATGGTCAGGCTCAGTTGTCAGATCCCGGTCATTGAGGGCGAGGAGTTCTGTTCTGATCGTGTCAACGACGGTATCAAGGATGCTGAGACCATTGCGCGCGCTGTCGGCTGGTAGGTGCTGACCTGTATCAATGACCTCTTTGAGCACTGTCCCGAGATGCGACGGATTGTCAGGCTGAAGGTCCCTGCTGGCTTCCGTCAAGGCACGCGCCACGACGTGCTCAAGCTCTCGACCTTGAGCACTGCTAAATCTGACCCCGAGTCTCGTAGCAAACGCGACAGCAAGCCGCTCAACAAGCCATGTGACAATTGCATCACTGAACACGGCTCCAGCTTTCCACCTCTGCAGCACGCCGACCGCACGCCCAATCCGCCCGCGTTCCCAACGGCAGCGACGACGGACGCGGAGTGCGATCGCCCACCCTCACCTCGTCTCGATTTATCAGTTCGCGTCGCGTCTGTCCGGTCCGACACCAATCATCCACAGCCCAGTTTCAGACGTCACCGTTACTAACCGTTTGTACCGATGTGAGCGTGGATAGGTTCTCATCGAGATCACGGCTCCTGTCGGGGCAACGGCTGTCTCGTCATTATCCGCGACGACCGCAACCGCGTGTTCGCCCTCAATCGATACTGCGCCCTTGAGCACGGCTGCCGAGAGAACGCTGCCGAGGACACCGCCGTAGTGAACCACGGTCCGAGACCGACCGAGCGGGCGAGCATCCGATCGTATGTCGACGCCTACCGACACGCCCTGACCGTCGACAAAAACCAGAAGGCGCGATCGGTCCCACAGGACATAGTCAGGAGGATCTTGTTCGATGAGTCGTTCCGACGGCCCGTCGAACGACTTGCTGGCGCGCCTGGTCGAGATGAGTATGTTCTCGCCTCGCGGACCCTTCTCAGTGGCGCCGACGAGGAACTCGTAGTCCGTCAGCGACTTGAAGTTGACGACACTCCCATACCCCAATTCTGCTCGGAGTGACTCTCCGGCAGCCTTGGTGCTCTTGGTGCCCCGTCCTTCAGAATCGAAGTCATGTAGGAGAAGACGGAGACCTTTAGACCCACACGAAGCGGCGACCGCGCCGAGACCCGCTGAAGCCGAATAGTAGGGATCACTCACCCGAAGTTCTGGCCGATGAACTCGGTTGTTGACCTCGATGCCCTGCGAGCCAAGGGAGAACAACCCGCCATCGGTGGCAAAGTAGAGCCGGTCGTAGAAGATGAGCATGTCCAGCAATGAGCTGGCATCCAAATCCAGCGCAACTTCGACGTAAGGCACGTCCTCGGCAGGGATATCGATCGTTGCGTCGAATCCGTCTGACTCAGCTACGCGGCGCCAGGCCATGGACTGGCGCGAAGTCGCGCCAATACCCTTGGCATGGAAAAGTCCGTAGTTGACGAAGTCCCCGTGAGGGCCTCCTACCTGAGTGATCGCGTTCTCAAGATCTGTGAGTTCGTAAACCCTGAGACGATTCTCGAAGGTCCAGCAATACAGACTCGTGCGATAGATAAATGCATCCTCAAAGGGACCATCCACGAGTCGAGCGTTGAACCATCTCATCGGTCAGACCTTGCCTCTGTTGATTCGCGCTCTTTGGACTTCACTGATGAGGCCAAGGTCTGTCCAACGACGAACCAGCTCAGGCTTCGGTCGATGCTCGATCGCTCGCTTTGGGTCTCGCGCGGACACCGGATAGCCATGCCACCAGTCCGTCGCGTTAGACGGATCCGGGAACTTGGCCGAGCGCTCGCCGCTCTTACCGAGTTGACGCAGGCCGACTTCAAGGCCCCAGAGCTGCGGTCGATTGTCCCTCCATCCGTTATCTTCTGCTTGACAGAACACGTCGTACTCGCGTCGGGGAGGGCAACTCTTATCCCACTTGTTGCGGAGTCCATCGGCAACCGAACGGTGATCGTCTCGTGACAGGTAGCTGGAGTTCGAACCTGAGACCGGAAAGAGGAGCCCAGCTGGCACCGGCGTCGGCCTGTCAGTCATCCCGGTCACGTGGCGACACTAATCGTCGGTTGCCGGACCGGATCCGCTCGATGCTTTCCCACGGCCACGGTGCCGTGGTTGTCCACGGTGCACCAGCACGTACCGCCTAGTAATGAACTCAGTCGGGCGACGAATCGCGAGTTGCCAACGAGCCTCAATTGGTCCAGATCGATTTCGGAGCTGGCGGTCGTTCGTGAGCAAGTGGCAGCAACCGAGGCCGACCGCATCGGCAACGTGCACGGCATCCCCGGGCTTGATGCCTAGCAGTTGCACCGCTGCTTCGCCTGCACGTCGGTTCGGCTGGGGAATTCGGTACGCGGGCTTCTGCGGCTCACGCACGAGCACGTCGAAGGCAATCTGAAGCAGCGGCTCCACAAGCGAGCAGGTTTGACATCCGCTCCCCGTGTCGGGTCAGCACTGTCCAGTGGTCGTGCAGCTCAAAACGAGGGCCTGACAACGTCATCAACGACTAGCGGTCGTCTGGTGTCCTTCTTGTTGCGTGAATGCTGTACGGCGCCCTAATGAACACGCGGGCGACCGCGAGTGGCTAATTCTCGGAGGCACCGTCGGCCTCAGAACAAGGTCGCTGGCGGAACAGGTAGCTCGTCAAACGTTTCGCCTTGACGACGGAGATGGTCTGCGAGGCGGTCAACAAACGCGAGGTGCCCTTTAAGGAGCTTGCTGCGCGCAACGCCTGCGGTGAACCAGCCAGCCTTGTCCACTTCTGGGAACGATTTCATTTTGCCCGAGCCACGCGGCCATTCCATTTCGAATAGATTGCTTCGGATTCTTGAGGCGTCGATGTTCCCAGGCACCGCCCAACATGTAACGATCTTGCCGCTCGGCTGCTTCAGTTCGCCTAGAGAGATGTATCCGTCGTTGGGTGCGGCACTACCGAGCTCTTCCTCGAACTCCCGCTTGGCATGTGCAAATGCATCGCCGCCGTCCGCATATTCGCCTTTTGGTATCGACCAGGCTCCGTCGTCTTTCCGCTCCCAAAACGGCCCGCCGGGATGCACAATCAAAACCTCTAGCACGCCAGCGCGAATGCGGAAGACAAGGATCCCTGCACTGAGCTTTGTCATCAACCCTCCTTACGTAATAAGCATTTTCTCATGAACCGAATGTGTGATCCAGCGGAGTTTGCTTCACATCACTTGACGACCATCGGAAATCAGGTTGCGGTACGAGTCGCGCAACATCGCGAAGAAATCAGTTCCGAAGCCAACCTCGAATCCCCAGCTATTTGTCATACCAGACCTGAATCCCTTCGTCTCCAACTGAATGCGGCCGGTTTGGAAGTGGTCTCCATCCAGGATGATCGCTGATGCGTTGGGGAGCACGCGATGGCACCACACCTGTAGCTGGGAACGCCGACGCAACGCCAAACGATTTTCGCGCAAGTCTCTGAGCGAGTCGACCGTGTCGTTGATGCGAGCGACAAGCGAAGCTGAAGAGATCCCAAGTACGGGTGCGATCGACTCCATCAGGAACGACAACGAGGGGTCAAGCAGCGACACTGTCACCGCGACATGGCTCGGCCCAACAATGGCCTCCTCGAACACGGTCGCGATCTCCTCGGTGTCATGCCCTGTTGAGAGGTTGATGCTGACCATCTCAATAGAGCGTTGCGCGGTAGCCACGTATTTGCTGATCGAATCTGCGCCACCTCGATACCGTTTGTAGTCTTCACGAGAGGCGAAGAACCGTGTCACGCCTGCGTGGACAAGAGACACCCGAAGTTCCGGCGGCAGTTCTTCGGTCAGATTGGACGCCAACTGTGTCGCTTCCGGTGTGCGCACGAGCTGTTCTACGGCGATTGCCAGCAGATCGAGCGCTTTCCTCTGCTCGTTCTTTCCAAACGCATCGATCGTGTCCTCCGACGACCTACTTCGAACGCGACGTGCAGAGACCTTTCGCGCGTCGGTCGGGCTCATCCCTCTCGTCGACTTGTGGAGCGAGAATATTTCCAGAACAACGGTGGACAAGGGGTTGTCGTCGAAGGGCTTTAGTGCAGCCAAGAAGCACTCTCGGACCCAGTCCTCAGGTGCGGAAAAGGCCGACTCGTTCGACCATTGACGCATTGCGCCAAACAGCACCGGGTAATGCACTGCCGAGGCGGACCCGATTCCTCCCCGACGAAGCGCTGCCAGTTCCTTCGT
>Ga0163144_10011967_pt1 | contig 18295 bp, 12 predicted proteins | sample OliLak19BULKMAT1_FD_123175 | JGI IMG/M metagenome (GOLD analysis project Ga0163144, IMG submission 123175) | Freshwater microbial mat bacterial communities from Lake Vanda, McMurdo Dry Valleys, Antarctica - Oligotrophic Lake LV.19.BULKMAT1 | ecosystem: Environmental > Aquatic > Freshwater >... | reverse complement strand
GCCCTGAGGCCCTGAGGCCCTGAGGCCCTGAGGCCCTGAGGCCCTGAGGCCCTGCGGCGCTCCGGCCCTGAGGCCAAGAGGGCGCGAGGCCAGAGCGGCGGGAGAAGCGCGGAGCGCTCCTGCGGCGGCGTCGAACTCGGATCGGGACCCCGATCCCTCGACGAGGCGCCGCGCGGCACGAGCCATCCAACGTGCGCCCGGACGTGCCGACCGACGGACCTGCGCGAACCGTCAGGACGCGTGAAGACATCGCCGTCGCTCGGTTTCCGGCGGGCCAAGCCCCCCGGAAACCCGCTCAGCGGCTCGCGGCTTCGAGCCAGGCGAGCCAGTCGGCGGCCTGCTTGCGTCCTGCGACGTCGTCGGCGAACGCCAGTTCGAGGAACGTCGTCAGGTGCGCGCGGGCCTTCGCCGGGTCGCGCAAGGGCGCCGGCGTCGCCGGGTCCGCGAGCAGCGTCCCGAGCGCGAGGTGCGCCTCCACGAGTTTCGGGTCGATCAACAGCGCCCGCTCGTACGCGGCCCGTTCCGCCGCGCGATCGCCGCCCGACGACCGCGACAGGATCGCCAGGTTGTAGAGCGTCGACGCGTCCGCGGGTGCCAGATCGGCCGCCCGACGGAACGCGAGCGCGGCGCCGGCCCGGTCCCCGCGCGCCCCGAGCACGACCCCGAGGTTGTGCCACGCGCGGTGGAACGTCGGTTCGCCCTGGAGCACCTGCCGGAACGTCGCCTCGGCCGCCTCGTAGTCGCCCCGGTGCACGTGGACGACGCCCATGTTGTTGCGGAGCGTGGAGTCGTCGCCGCGCAGTTCCAGCGCCGCCTCGAGATGGTTGAGCGCCTCGCGCGCCTCGCCGAGCTGGTCCTCGGCCACCGCGAGGTCGTTGAGCGCGCCCGCGTCGTCGGGGTCGAGCGAGACCTGCTCGAGGAACCGCGTCTTGGCCTCGAGCCAGTCGCCGGCGCGCACGGCCCGCGCGCCGAGCACCCCGCGGGCCTTCGCCTTCACCCGGTCCGACGCGCCCGGACGCGCCGCCGCCGCGAGGATCTCGTCCTCCGCCGTTGCGCCCGCCGACGGCGACGCGGCGGCCGCGAGCGTGAGCGCGACGTTGACCGCGGCCGCCTGGAACCCCGGGTCGACCTCGAGCGCCTTCGCGAAGTGCGCCGACGCCGCCGCGTCCACCCCGCGGCGGAACGCGAGGGCCCCGAGGTTGTTGTAGGCCACCGGGTCGCGGGGGGCGAGCGCGACGGCCGTGCGGTATGCCACGCGCGCCTCCTCGAGCCGGCCGAGCCGCTCGAGGGCGACGCCGCGGTGGTTGTGCGCGCGCGCGTGGCGCGGGTCGATCCGCAGGGCCTCGTCGAGCACCGGGAGCGCCTCCGCGGCGCGCCCGAGCTCGAGCAACACGGCGCCGCGGTTCACGCGCGAGGACAGGTCGCGCGCGTCGAGCCCCGACGCCTTCGCGTAGGCCTCGAGGGCCTCGTCCTTACGGCCGGCGGCCGACAGCGTGTACCCCCGCACCGACCACGCCGACGCCGACGTCGGCCGGGCCCTCACGGCCTCCTCGGAGAGCCGCAGCGCCTGCGCGCGGTCGCCGCCCTGCGCGGCCTTCACCGCGTCCGCGGCGGGGTCGTCCGCGGCCCGCGCGGCCCCGGCCGAGAGGGCCGACGTCCAGACCGACGCGGCGAACAGCCGCCCGAGGGCGAGGAACGAACGGGAACGGCGCATCGCCCCAAGGTACACGCTCCCGGGAATCGACGGCCCCGTTCTCCGTTCGGGCCGGTAGGCTGCGAAGCCGCCCCCGGGCCTCGCGTCCCGTCCCGCCATCCGCACCGCCGCCCGCCTCCTCCCGCTCCTCCTGCTCGCCCTCGTGAACCTCGGGGTGGCGGCCGAGGGCGTGTCGTGCGCCGCGGGCGACCGGGCCTGGCGTCGCGCCGTCGACGCCGACACGGTGCCGCGCATCTTCGTGCTCGGCTTCGACGGCGTCGACCCGCGGATCGTCGAGACGTACTTCGCCCGCGGCGAGCTCCCCGCGCTCGCGGCGCTCGCGGCCCGCGGGGGCCTGCACCGCCTCCAGAGCGAGATCCCGCCCGAGTCCCCCGTCGCGTGGGCGTCGCTCCAGACCGGGGTCAACCCGGGCCGCCACGGCATCTTCGACTTCGTCGGGCGCGACCCGGAGACGACGGGCTACCAGCCCGTGAACGGCATGGTCGACTTCGCCGCGCCGCCGTTCCTGTTCGGGAAGGTGCCGACGCGTCCGCCCCGCGTCGCGTCACGGCTCGCGGCGCCGACGTTCCTCGAACTCGTGAGCGCCGCGGGCTACCCCGTCCTCGGCCTGCGCCCGCCCCTGACGTTCCCGGTGAAGCCGCTGCCCGGCGCCCGCGTCCTCTCGGGCCTCGGCACCCCCGACCTCGCGGGGACAAACGGCGCCTACGCGTACTACCGGAGCGGGCTCGGGCTCACCGCCGAGTACACGACGTTCAACGGCCACAACCTCCAGCTCCAGGGCGGCCCAAAGGCCACGACGTTCCGCACCGTGCTCGAGGGCCCGTTCGACCGGACGCGTCGCGAGGCCTCGGGCGGGCACCCGCGGATCACCGTGCCGCTCGTGTTCGAGCGCGTGCTGCCCGACGGGCCCGTGACGGTCGAGCTGGCGGGCGTGCGCGCGACGGTGGCCGAGGGCGAGGTGACGCCCTGGATGCAGGCCTCGTTCACGACGCCGACGCTGCCGCCCTGGACCCTCTCGGGCCGGGTCCGTTTCCGCGTCCGCAGCGTCGAGCCCCTCGAGGTGCTGACGGAGCCGGTGCAACTCGACCCGCTCGACCCCGCGTTCCCGATCTCGACGCCGCGCGACTTCGCCGCCTCCATCGAGGCCGACGGCGGCGCCTACGCGACGCTCGGCTGGCTCGAGCCCACGTTCCCGCTGAACGACGGGCTGCTCGCGCCCACCACGTTCGTCAAACACGTCCTCGAGCTGATGGACCGCGACCACGCCATGCTGCGCGCCTGCCTGCGCACCCGCGCGGCCTGCGTCTTCCACGTGTTCACGCAGACCGACCGCGCGGCCCACTGCCTCTGGTGGCTCCGCGACGCCGACCACCCCTACGCGAAAATCGGCGACGCCACGCTGTTCGCGGGGCGCGACCCGCTCCTCGAGGTCTACCGGCGCATGGACCGCGTCGTCGGCGACGTCGTGAGCCGGCTGGAGCCCGACGACGTGCTGCTGGTGGTCTCCGACCACGGCTTCCAGTCGTTCCGCTACGGGTTCAACGTGAACCAGTGGCTGATCAACGAGGGCTACCTCGTCCTCAAGGACCCGTCGAGCCGCGTGGAGGAGGGCACGCTGAACGAGTTCTTCAGCGGGTCGCTCTCGGGCGACGCGGTGGACTGGCGCCGCTCGAAGGCCTACGCGCTCGGGCTCGGGCAGATCTACCTCAACCGCCGCGGCCGCGAGCCCGAGGGCATCGTGGACGACGACGAGGTGCCCGGCCTCATCCGCGAGCTCACCGAGAAGCTCCTGGCCTTCCGCGACGAGCGCCACGAGGGGCGGGCTCCGCTCGCGCGCGTGTACGACCTCACGACGCTCTACCACGGCCCGGAGCGGCACCGCGCCGCCGAACTCCAGCTCGGCTTCGGGCCGGACTACCGCGTCTCCTGGCAGACCGCGCTGCTGCGGGACCTCCGCGCGAAGGGCTCGCCGCCGGTGGACGAAAACAAGGTCCCGTGGTCCGGCGACCACTGCAGCACCGCCCGCGACCTCGTCCCCGGCATCCTGCTCTCGAACCAGCCGCTGCCCCCCGCGCCTGCGGACCACCCCTACGACGTGAAGGACATCGCGGCCACGGTGCTCGCACACTTCGGGCTCGACACCCACGACCTCGACGGGAAGCCCCTGCCGCTCCCGCCGCGCGCGCGCCGCGCGACGCCGGCGCCGTCCCCGACACGCTGAGAGCCTGGGAAGGAATCGAAGATTCCTTCCCATCGATTCCTTCCCATCGATTCCTTCCCATCGACTCCGGCCCCGCCGCGAAGCGCGGACCCGCAGGGGCCGCGCGCCGAGCGGGTTTCCGGTGGGCTTGGCCCGCCGGAGACCGAGCGAAGGCGATTTCTTCAGGAACTCTGCAGCGCGCGCTGTCGTTCCCCGCCTGTCAGTCGCCGACGAACGCGCCCATGGCCTGCGTGAGCCGCTCCGCCGCCGCGGCGGCCGCCGGGCGGGTCGGACGGCCGGCGGGCGCCGGGACCTCGGGCCAGAAGAGCAGGTGCTCAACCTCGGTCGTGCCGATCCGCCACCGGAGGAAGACGCCCGCGGCGTCCCGCAATTGCCGGCGCACCAAGTTGGGCGGGCTGTTCGGGGCCAGCAGCGTCTGCGCGAGCGCGTCGTAGCCCGCCACGTCGACCGCGGCGGCCTCAAGGCCTACGAGGACACGGCGGTCGCCCGCGCACGCGACGCAACGACGGTCGCCGAGGCACACGGGGCACGGCGGGCCCGACCCCTCGGCGGCGGCGGCGAGGTCGGTGCCCGTCCCTCCGCACCAACCGCACTGCCCGCGGCCGAGGACCGCGAGGTACGCAGCGGCGGCGGGCGCCGAGACGCCGAGCGCGACCGCGAGCCGCGCCGCGGCCGTCTCCTCGCCGAGCGCGCGCCGGCGCTCGCGCAGCCACTCGTCCTGCGCGGGCGACAGGCACCGGGCGCACGCGGGGCTCGTCTCGTCCGACGTCGCGACCCAGTCGAACTCCTCGCGGCAGGTCGGGCACCGCCGACCATACGCATGGACGTCCGCGCGGCAGTGCGGGCACTGCGGCTTCCCCGCGGCCCACACCACGTCGGGCCGGTCGAGCGCGAACATCGACAGCGCCACCAGGGTGAGGACGGCGAGGGCCGTGACGACGAGCCAGCCCATGGACCGCGGGATCGCCACGCAGAGCCTCCGAACCCGGGGGGCATGCCCCGGCGGCCCGGATCCTACGGCGCCGGACGTCGCCGGACAGCCTCGGCCCGAGGCCCCCGCGCGCGCGGCGCCGTCGGGCCCCCCCACCCGCCCCCGCCCGGCGTCTCGATCCGCAGCACGTCGCCGGCCCGCACGTCGAACCGCCCGCGCGCGGGCAGCCGACGCACGCGGCCGCCCCGGACGACGGTGACGCGCCCCGTCCGCCCGGGTCCGCCCCCCGCCGCGCCCGGCGGCGGGTCGTCGTGCCGCGTCATCAGCCACGCGAACACCGCCGACGCGGTCACCTCGAACTCGCGCACGATCCCGTCGCCGCCGCGGTGGCGCCCCACGCCCCCCGAGCCGCGGCGCAGCCCGTGCCGCCGCACCCGCAGCGGCAACCGCGCCTCGAGGACCTCGATCGGCGTCGCGCGCGTGTTCGTCATGTGCTGCTGGATCCCCGAGGCGCCCGGCCCCGACGGCCCGCCCCCCGCGCCCGCCGGCACGGTCTCGTAGTACGAGGGGAACGCCGGCCCGCCGGGCGCGGGCCCCAGCGTCCAGTTCGACATCGTGCCCGCGCCGGGCGCGCCGAAGCGGTCGGGCCACACGCGCCCCGCCGCGAGCCAGAGCGCGTCGACCACGCGCTGGCTCGTCTCGACGTTGCCCCCCGCCACGGGCGCCGGGTACGGCGCGTCGAGGAGGCAGCCCGCCGGGATCTCGACGGTCGTCGTCGCGAGGAGGCCGTCGTTGCTGGGCGTGTCGCCACCGCACAGGCACCGCACGAGATACCACACGGCGCTACGCGTCACCGCCGCCGACGCGTTGAGCCCGTCGCCCACGGGCCCCGACGTGCCCGCGAAGTCGAGGTGGAGCCGCGCGCCGCGTTTCGCGAGCGCCAGGCGCACCATCGCGGGCGCCCCGTCGAGGCCCGGGACGCCGAGCGCGAGGGCCACGCGCGCCGCGCCGTCGGGCAGCGCCGACAGCGTGCGTCGCGCGATGCGCCCCGCGTAGGCGAGCAGCGCCCCGGCGCGCGACGCGAGGCCCGTCGCCCCGTGCCGCGCCGCGAGCGCGTCGAGGCGCGCGAGCCCGTGAGCCAGGGCGCCGCGCTTCGCCGCGAGGTCGGCGAGGCGCTCCTCGGGGCGGCGCATGTTGGCGAGCAGGAGGCGCGTCAGGTCGTCGTCGGGCACGCCGCCGCGCACCCAGCGCACGGGCGGGATCCGCAGGCCCTCGGCGTGGACGTCGTCCTGCGGCGCCATGGAGCCGGGCACCGCGCCGCCGATGTCGGCGTGGTGCGCCCGGATCGCCACGAAGAACCGCACCCGGCCCCGCGCGTCGCACCACGGGGCGATCGCCGTCACGTCGGGGAGGTGGGTGCCGCCCTCGTAGGGGTCGTTCACGAGCACGACGTCGCCGCGCGCGAACGGCACGCGCGCGAGCGCCGCCCGCACCGAGAGCGGCATGGCGCCGAGGTGCACCGGGATGTGCGCCGCGTGCGCAACCATGCGGCCCGCGCCGTCGAAGACCGCCGCCGAGAGGTCGCGCCGCTCCTTCACGTTCGTGCTCGCGGCCGTGCGGACGCAGGCCTCGGCCATCTCCTCCGCCACCGACTCGAGCAGGTCGCGCGTGAGCGCGAGGTCCACGGCGTCGATCACGGCCGGCCTCCCCGCACGCGGAGCGTGCCGTCGGCCGCGACGCGCGCGAACGCGCCCGGCGGCACCCACGTCGTCGAGGTGGGCTCGACGACGCACGCCGGGCCCGCGACCACCGCGCCCACCGCGAGGTCGGCGCGCGCGTGATGGGCGACGACGCCCGCGAGCCCGGCGACGGTCGCCGCAGGCACCACCCGCTGGCGCGCGCGCGGGGGGACGGCGTCGGCGCCCGCCTCGAGCGGCGCGGTCGCGGTGCGCGCGCGCGCCCGCAGGCGCACCGCCTCCACCTCGCGCGCGGCGTCGTCCCACCCGCGGCGGGCCCGATGGGCGGCGTGGAAGGCCGCGCGCCAGCGGGGACCGAACGGCACGGCCAATTCGCTCCCCTGCCCGGCGTACCGCGCGTCCACCTCGACGACGACCGACGCCGCGCGCTCCCCGCCCGTCGTGAGCACGTCGCGCGCTTCCGACGCGAGGCGCCGGGCCTCGCGTCGGAGCGCCGGGTCGGCGCCCCCTCGCACGGCGCGCGACGCGTCGGCGCCCCGCGGCGCGATCCGCGCCCCCTGCGCCGCGAACGTGCCGGGCGACCACGGGACCACGACCTCGGCGAGCGCGAGGTGCTGCGCGACCGCGGCCGCGAGGCACCCGCCCGCGCCGCCGAACGCGATGAGGGCCGCGCCACGCGGGTCGCGGCCGGCCGCCGCCGACGCGGTGCGGACCGCGCGCGCGGTGGCGGCCTCGGCCACCGCCGCGGCGCCGACGGCGAGCGCGCGCAACGTGAGGCCCGCGCGGCGCGCGAGCGCGGCGCCGGCCCGGCGGGCCGCGTCGGCGTCGAGGGGCACGTCGCCGCCGGCGAGCGCGGCGGGCACGCGGCCGAGGAGCAGCAACGCGTCGGTGAGGGTGAACGGGCCGCCCCGGCCGTAACACGCGGGGCCCGGCGACGCGCCCGCGCTGGCGGGGCCCACCGTGAGGGCGCCGCCCGCGTCCACGCCCACGACGGATCCGCCGCCAGCGCCAACCGAGTGCACGTCGAGCGACGGGACGGACATGGCGAAGCCCGCGAGCGTCCGGTCCGTCGTGACGGCGAGGTCGTCGCCCTCGACCCACGCGACGTCGGTGCTCGTGCCGCCGACGTCGAAGCCGAGGACGCGCGGGAGGCCCGCGCCGCGCGCGAGCGCGTGGACGGCGGCGACGCCGGCGGCCGGCCCGGAGAGGAGGGTGCGCACCGGCGCGGCGAGGGCCTCCGCCGCCGACATGCGCGCGCCGTCCGACCGTGCGAGGGAGAGCGCGCCCGCGGGGAGCGCGGCGGCGAGCCGCCCGACGTAGGCTGCGACGCGCGGCGCGACGTAGGCGTCGAGGATCGTCGTCTCGCCGCGCTCGACCTCGCGACCGTCGGCGCAGACGCGATGGCTCACCGCGACGGGGACGCCCAGCGGCGCGAGCGCACGGGCGACCGCGTCCTCGGCCGCGCCGTCGGTCGTCGCGTGGAGCAACACCACCGCGACGGCGCCGACGCCGCGCGCCCGGAGTCGTGTCACCGCGCGGGCGAGCGCCGCGGCCGACGCCAGGGTCGGGGGGGCGCCGTCGGCGGTGCCGCGGGCGGCGACGCCCACGACATCCCCGGCGGCGACCAGGGGCGTGACGCGCGCCGGCGCCAGGTCGAAGAGCCCGGTGCGGTGGCCGCGCCCGACGAGGAGCACGTCCTCGAAGCCCGCCGACGTGACGAGACCCACGCGGGCGCCCGTCCGTGTCAGCACGGTGTTCGTCGCGACGGTGGTGCCGTGGTGGACGCGGTCGCCGGGGCGCAGGCCGCCCACGCGGCGGATCGCCTCGAGCACCGCGACGCCGGGGTCCGCAGGCGTACTCGGAACCTTCGCCGTGACGAGGCCGCGCGGCCCCGCGGTCACGAGGTCGGTGAACGTGCCGCCGGTGTCCACGCCGAAGACCGCCATCCCCCCTTGGTACGCGATCCGCCGCCGTGAGGGAACCCCGCGCCGACGGGCGCGCGCCCCGCGGGAGGGGTGCGCGCGCGACCGGGGGTATGATGGGGGGCTGACCTGGAGCCCCCGGTGCACGTCGGTTCCCCGCTCGCCGAGATCCTCGCCACGCTGCTCGCCTTCCTTATCGGGGCCGTCCCGTTCGGGTGGCTCTTCGCCCGTGCCGTGAAGGGTGTGGACCTCCGCACCCTCGGCAGCGGCAACGTCGGCGCGACGAACGCGGCGCGCCTCTACCGCGGACGCCCGGCGATCTACGCGTTCCTGGCCGTGTTCCTGCTCGACGCCATGAAGGGCTTCGCGGCGGCCTGGTGGTCGCCGTCGCTCGCCGTGCTCCTCGGCGCGGACCCCGCCGAGAACACGGTGCGCGTCGCATGCGGGTCGGCCGCCATCCTGGGCCACGTCTTCACCCCCTACCTCGGCTGGAAGGGCGGCAAGGGCGCGGCGACGGCGCTGGGCGTCGTGGGCGCGCTGGCCACGTGGTCGGCGCTGTACGCCGTCGGGTTCTGGGGCCTCGTGCTCCTGCTCACGGGCTACGTGTCGCTGGGCTCGATCATCGCGATGGTCTCGATCCCCCTCACGTTCTTCGCGCGGAACGGCTCCGAGACCTTCCGCAGCCGCCTCGGCATCTTCCTGTTCCTGACGGTGGCGGCGATCATGGTGGTCTGGCGCCACCGCTCGAACATCGTGCGACTGGTCGAGGGCCGCGAGGCCCGCGTCCGACTCCCGACCCACCGCCCGCCCACCGCCTGACCGGGCCCGGAGCGCACCGTGCGGAAGATCGTCGTCGTCGGCGACGGGGGCTGGGGCACCGCGATCGCCATCCACTTGGCGCGCAGCGGCCACGACGTGGCGCTGTGGAGCCACGACGCCGCCTACGCCGCCCAGTTGGCGGAGCACCGCGCCAACCCGCGGTTCCTGCCCGGCCACACGATCCCGGCCTCGGTCCGCATCGGCGCCGACCTCGCGGCGTTGCTCCCGGGCGCCGACCTCCTCGTCTCCGCGATCCCCACGGAGTTCCTGCGGGCCGTCTGGACGCGCCACGCCGGCCAGCTGCCGCCCCGCACGCCCGTGCTCTCCCTGACGAAGGGCGTCGAGCAGGGCACCGGGCTCCGGCCGAGCGAGGTGCTCCGCGCGGTCGCGCCGGGCCGCGCGGTGGCGGTGCTGTCGGGTCCGAACATCGCGTGGGAGGTCGCCAAGGGCTTCCCTGCCACGGCGGTGGTGGGCGGGGACGACCCCGCGGTGGTCACGGCCGTCCGCGAGCACTTCTCGAGCCGCAGTTTCCGCGTCTACAGCAACGCGGACGCGGTCGGCGTCGAGCTCGGCGGCGCGCTGAAGAACGTGATCGCGGTGGCGGCCGGCATCTGCGACGGCCTCGGCCTCGGCCACAACGCGAAGGCCGCGCTGCTGACCCGCGGCGTGATCGAGATGGCCCGCCTCGGCGCGGCCCTCGGGGGCGAGCGCCGTACCTTCTTCGGCCTCTCGGGCATGGGCGACCTCATGACGACCTGCTACTCCCCCACGAGCCGCAACCGGACCTTCGGCGAGCGCGTGGGCCGCGGCGAGAACCCGCAGGACGTGGTCACCTCGACGCTCACGGTGGCCGAGGGCGTGAAGGCCGCGACGCCGGTGCGCGACCTGGCGCGTCGCCACGGCCTCTCGCTGCCCATCAGCGAGGAGGTCTACCTCATGGTCCACGACGCGAAAGACCCCCGCGCCAGCGTCGAGTCGCTCATGCTCCGCAACCGCAAGGACGAGCGCGAAGACCTGCTGTGAGCGGCAGGGCGCCGGCCTCGCCGGCGTGGACGTCGCGGGACGCGGCGCGGCCCGCGGCGGGATCGGGTCGGGAACGGGCGGCGGCGAGGGCGGTACCGGCCCCGCGCACCGGACGCCGGTCAGGCGGGCCGGGTCGGCTCCGCGGCGACGGCGGCGGGCGGGAGCGTCGAAAGGACGACCCCAGTCGACTTCTCCGTGAAGTACCGGCAGGTCCACTCGTCGGGGAAGAGGACGATCCGCCGGCCCGCGCCGTCGAGCGCGAGCGCGACGCCGGTGGCGAGGCGCGACGCGTCGATCTCCCCCGAGACGACCCACCGCATCACCGACCACGGCGCACGCTCGAGGCGCGTGCCGACGCCGTACTCGTCCTGGAGGCGGAACTGCACGACGTCGAACTGCAGCGGTCCGACCGCCCCGAGCAGCGGCACGCGCTGGGTCGCCTCGTCGAGTTGGAACGCCTGGACGACGCCCTCCTGCAGCAACTGGTCGAGCCCCTTGCGGAAGCCCTTGAACTCCGCGGGGCTCGCGCTGTGCAGCCACGCGAACACCTCGGGGGCGAACGACGGGATCGCGTCGAACAGGAGCGTCGGGTCCTCGGCGAGCGTGTCGCCGATCCGGAGCCCCGCGCGGCCGACGACGCCGACCACGTCGCCGGGGTACGCCTCGTCCACGGTCTCGCGGTCGCGCCCGAAGATGCGGTGGGAGCTCGAGAGCCGGAGGCGCTCGCCGGTCCGCGTCTGCACCACGGGCATGTCGCGCTGGAACCGCCCGGAGCAGACGCGCATGAACGCGAGCCGGTCGCGGTGCTTCGGGTCCATGTTGGCCTGGATCTTGAAGATGAAGCCCGAGAAGCCCGGGTCGGTGGGGTTCACCATCCGCGTGCCCGCCATGCGAGGGCGCGGCGGCGGCGCGAGGTCGACGAACGCGTCGAGGAGCAACCCGACGCCGAACGTGTTCACCGCGCTGCCGAAGCAGACCGGCGTGAGTTCGCCCGCCAGCACGGCCTGGGGGTCGAACGTGCTCCCGGCGGTGTCGAGCAGCGCCAGTTCGTCGACGACCCGCGCGTACACGTCCGGCGACATCGCGGCGACGACGGCGGGGTCGGCGAGGTCGTGGACGGCGACCGCGGCGCGGGAGGCCCCGCCCTGGGCCCGGTCGAAGAAGTGGACCTGCTTGGCGCGACGGTCGTAGACGCCGCGGAAGTCGAGGCCGGAGCCGAGCGGCCAGTTGATCGGGTACGCGCGGATGCCGAGGACGCTCTCGAGCTGGTCGAGCAGCCAGAGCGGGTCCCGGGCCGGACGGTCGAGCTTGTTGATGAACGTGAAGATCGGCACGCCCCGCCGGCGGCACACCTCGAACAGTTTGCGCGTCTGGGTCTCGATGCCCTTGCCGGCGTCGATCACCATCATGGCGGCGTCCACCGCCGTGAGGACGCGGTAGGTGTCCTCGGAGAAGTCGCGGTGGCCCGGCGTGTCGAGCAGGTTGATGCAGTGCCCGCGGTACTCGAACTGCAGCACCGTCGAGCTGACCGAGATGCCGCGCTGCTTCTCGAGCTCCATCCAGTCGGAGGCGGTGGCGCGCTGGTTCTTCCGCGCGGTGACCGAGCCCGCGAGGTTGAGCGCGCCGCCGTAGAGCAGCAGTTTCTCGGTGAGCGTCGTCTTGCCCGCGTCCGGGTGCGAGATGATCGCGAAGGTGCGCCGCCGATTGATCTCGTCCATGGTCGCTTCGGTCCCTCGGCGTCCCTCTGCGTGCCTCTGCGGTCTGCTGCGATCTGCTGCGGTCTGCTGCGGTCTGCTGTGGTTTCGGCGGGGGTCGTGCCGCGCCGGTCGATGCGGTAGTCCTGCGGGTCGGGCCTCGCGTCCCGGCGCGGCGCCCGGCTCGGGCGGACGCGGGGACGGTGGTCGCGAGGCGACGGGGCGTCGCCCCCGTCCCCCGCGCGCACCCGACGCGGCGCGGGCCGCACCGGTCGGGCCGTCGCCCGCTACGGCGGCGTCGGCCGCACCGCGCCGTGCGAGCCGCGGGCGCGGGGCGCTCGGAGCGGGCGCACGCGGCGGGTCGGGAACGGGCGGATCGAGGACATTCGGTGGAGGGTACACGGTCCCCCGCGCCTCGCCGGGGGAATCGTGACCCGGAGACCCGGGGGAGGGCGCGACCCAGCGCCCGCGGCCGGGAGGGCGGACCGCGGGACCGCGGCGCCCCGGACGTCGGCCCCCGAAACGAAAAGGGGCCCTGCAGCGATGTGCGCTGCAGGGCCCAACGAAGCCTGACGACGGATTTCGGCCTCTCGACCGCGGCGGCCCTCCGAAGGCTTGAGCGGTGAGGCGACCCGCGGGGTGGCCTTGCGGCGCCCTCGCGGCCCTCTCTGGAGATTGCGCGGCGCTTCGAGGACTCGACCCCGGCTCGCTAGGACGGACATGGGTTCCGTCGGCCCGCTCGGCGTTCCTACGCCCTCCGGGCTTCCACGAGCCGGGACGGTGGGCGGATCGCTCCGCTCGCCGGCCCTCCTTGCGCTTTCGTTCTCTGCAGAGGTCCATCGCAACACCCCCGCACCGTCGCGGGGACCCCGAGGGGCCCACGCGTCCGACGGTGCTTCCTTCCCTGGGCTTTCCTGCCCCACGACACGTACCGGAACGGGGCACCCGTGCCCGCAAGGCCTCCCGGCCCTGCGGCGTGCCGCGTGCGAGGTTTGGGTACCTCCTTCGCGGCGTCCACCCCCATCCCTGCGGGCACCCTCGCGGGTCCCCGAGCGTCCACGGGCTTCTCGCTTCGAGGCCTTCTCCTCGCGCCGGTCGGCCCCCCTCTCGGGGGTCCCTGCCCTCCTGCCGTTCTCCGCGTCGGTTCGCCTCGCTCCTTAAGGTGCGTGCGGACGCGTCCGGCTTCAGGGCCTCGATCCCGGCGTCGAGCTCGTTCGGTCCTCCGTGCCCTCGCGGGCGCGGAGCGTCGATGCCTCCTTGCGTTTCCTCCCTCCAGAGCATTCGCCCCGATCGTCCTGTCGGGCGCTTTGTTCGCGCCCGCTCCCCCACCACGCGTTGGGCGGGATGACGTCCCGACCCGCCTGCGTCTCGAGGTCTTGCGGATCGATCGGTGTGGTTGGCCCCTCTCGGGGCTACCGGCTCTCCTGGGATTCTTCACCTTGCGACCGTCGCGGCACCGCAGGGAACGCACGGAGGGCGGGCTCATGGCTTCGCCTTGCGGGCAGGGGTGATTCGGCCCCCGACACCGCGCTGAACCCTCTCGTTACGTTCCAACCCGGACCACGAGGGTCCGGGCCCGGCGCCGCCGTCCGTCGGTGAACGGCTGCTGCCTCATCCAATCGTCAGAACTTGTTTTCAAAGATCGGCGGAGAATCGGCGGAGAATCCGCGGAGAATCCGCGGAGAATCGGCGGAGAATCGGCGAAGAGACGCGAAGAGATAGCGATCGGCGTGCCGGACGCGACACCCGGCGACACGTCTTCGCGCGGCCTTGAGGAACCCTTTGCAGCAGCACGAGTTGCGTCGGAGAGTCGGGGGAAAATCGGGGTTCTCCACGAAGGGACGGAGGTCCCGTTGGGCATCTCGATGCCCGCCGGAACGGGTGAGATCCGGTGGAAAACCGTCGGAACCGGCGTGCGCGCCGTCGGTTGCGCCCGTTCCCCGGCTGCGGGCCCCGATCGGCATCTCGATGCCCGTGGGCCGCACTGCGTTCTCCCCAAGTTCTCCACGAGCGCCGACACGGGGGCCGACGCGGAGGCCGCTCCCGGCCGGGCCCGGCGTCGCCGCGTCGCGCGCGTCCGGGCCTCGCGTCAGCCGCGGAAGTCCTCGCGGCGCAGTCCGTAGGCCTGCATCTTGTTGTAGAGCGTGCGGCGGTTGAGGCCCGCGTGCTCCGCAGTCTTGCCGAGGTGGCCCGCGTAGCGCTTGAGCACCCGGCGGAGGTACTCGCGCTCGACCGACGTGTTCAGGCGCGACAGGACCGCGTCGAGGGTGTCGTCGGCGTCGAACGAGGGGACGGTGGCCTTCTTCGGGACCGCGCGGCGGAGCCGGTCGGGCAGGTCGCGCTCGCCGATGCGGGGCCCGGCGGCCAAGATCACCGCGCGCTCGACGACGTTCTGCAACTCGCGGACGTTGCCGGGCCACGGGTAGTCGGTGAGGAGCCGCAGGGCCCCGCGGTCGAAGCCCGCGATCGCGCGGCCCTGCTTCTCGGCCACCTTGCGGCAGAAGATGTCGGCCAGGATCGGGACGTCGTCGACGCGCTCGCGCAGCGGCGGCACCGTGAGCTGCACGACGTTCACGCGATAATAGAGGTCTTCGCGGAACGTCCCCGCGGCCACGGCGTCCTCGAGGCGTGCGTTCGTGGCCGCGACGATCCGGACGTCCACCTTCACGAGGTCGGCGCCGCCCACGCGGCGGACCTCCATGCGCTCGAGCACGCGGAGGAGCTTCACCTGCATCGCCGGCGAGATCGCGCCGAGCTCGTCGAGGAAGAGCGTGCCCCGGTGCGACAGCTCGAAGCACCCCTCCTTGCGGCGGTAGGCGCCGGTGAACGCGCCCTTCTCGTGGCCGAACAGCTCGCTCTCGAGGAGGCTCTCCGTGAGCGCCCCGCAGTTCACGGTGAAGAACGGGCCCTCGCGCCGCCGGCTCTGCCGGTGGATCGCGGAGGCGACCAGTTCCTTGCCGGTGCCGGTCTCGCCGTGGACGAGGACGGGGCTGTCCGTCCGCGCGATCCGCGGGATGAGGTCGAACAACTCGAGCATCTTGGGCGTGCTGCTCGTGAGGTCCTCGAACTGGTAGCCGGTGATGGGCGCGTCCGCGGCCTCGTCGTCGAGGACGCGCGCCGCGGCGCCCTCGGCGAGGACCGCCGCGTCCTCCGCCGCGAGCTCGCGCTCGACGGCTTGCTCGACCTGCGCGACGACGAGCGCGAGGTCGCCCGCGGACCCGTCGGGCCCGTCGACGAGGGGCAGGTCGAGCAGCGGCACGCCGGGGAGCTCGCCGCGGACCATGTCGCGGAACGACGGGGCCGCGAAGCCGGCGTGCGCGACGTCGAGCACGACCACGCCGGGCCGCTCGTCGCGCAGGGTCTCGAGGGCGGCGCCGCAGTCGGGGGCCACGCGCACGCGGTGGCCGCGCTGTTTGAGCTGCGCCCGGAGCTTCGACGAGGTCGCGCCCTTCCCGACGAGCAACACGGTGGGACGGGTCACGGGAGCTCCGACACGCGACCGGACGACGACGCGAGGCCCGGAACCTAGCGAACGGCGGCCGATCCCGCAAGTCGGTCCACGCCGTCGGCGCACCCCGACGAACCCTTGCGTCGCCAACGTCGGAAGCTCCCGACTCGTGCCTTCGACGCGCCATGTCCGCGCCGCGCGACGCGGGGGGGGTGCGCGCGGGACGTCAGTCGTCGTAGCGCGAGAACGCGGTCATCAGCAAGACGCCCATCTCGACGATCCAGAGGATCAGCGTGGCGACCCCAGGCAGCCGGATCCCGCTGGACCCCGGCACGAGGCGGAGCACCGACCCGCCCGCGCCGGTCGCGTACACGAGGTGGCCGCGGAACCCCGGTCGCCCGAGGGCCGCGAGCAACTCGAGGTCGTAGCCGTCGGTCGGGACGCGGCCGGTGGCGAACGCGGCCGCGAGGCGGTCCTGCTCGCCCTGGACGGTGACGTGCCCTCCACCGCCCAACTTGACCTCACCGTCGGCGACGCTGTCGCTCGTCAGGTCGCGCTCGCGGAGGCTGGCGACGACGTCGCCGCGTTCGGCGAGCGCCCGCGGAGCGGAGACGCCGTACGCGGACAGGTAGTGCTCGTTCTGGCGCGAGGCGACCGTCCGGTACTCGACCCAGCGCGTCAGCCCGAACGACCCGAAGACGACGACGAGGAACAGGGCGCCGCCGACGAGGCCGCGGTCCGGGGTGCCACCGCCGCTGCCCAGCGCCAGGGCCCGTTTGATCGCCCACCCGATGACGAACGGGTACAGGAGCGGGATGCGGAGGAAGCTCTCGCCGACCCAGCCGAGGACGACGCCGGTAACGATGCCCGCGCCGGCGGCGAGCAGGAGGCCGATCCACAGCGACCCGGCGACGGCGCGTTGGGTGGCCGGCGCGAGCAGGTCGCGCGAGACCGCGGTGCCGTAGCGCGAGACGTAGCCGGAGGGCAGGCCGGCCGTGCCGGAACTCATGCCGGTCGGCGGCGCCGCGGCGGACCCCGGGCTCGGCGGCGCGGGGGCCAGCGCCTCGAGTTCCGACGGCGGCGGCGCGAAGCCGCCCGTCGGCCGGGCGATGGCCTTGTTCGGGTCCACGATGCGCTTGCACTCGCGGCAGAAGTACGGCGCGTTGCGCTGGGACGGCGTGTTCATGCCGCCGCAATGGGGACACCGGACCTGCTCGTCCACCGTGGGCCTCCGTTCGACTTCGACCGCGGCCATCCTACCGGGGTCCGGCCTCCGCACGGTCCAAGCGCTCGATCTGCGCCTGCAGCATCTCCCGGACGGCGTCGGGCAGTTTCACGCGCGCGACGACGTCCCGGAGGTAGCTCGCCGGCGCCCGGGCGTGGAGCAGCGCGTACGCGTAGCGCTCGGCCGACATGTCCGACGCTGCGCCCCAGGCGTTGTAGAAGGCGCGCGCGGCCTCGAACGAAGGGCGGCCGGTGGCGGCGAGGTACGCCGGGGCGTGGAGGCCGTTGTCGGCGTTCAGCGCCGCGATCTGGCGCCGGTCGAGGGCGACGAGGTCGCCCGCCGACGGCTCCAGCACCTGCAGGAGGCGGATGGCGACGTGATTGCCTTGGTCGAGGAGCGGCCCCACCACGCGGGCCACGTCGACCCGGGCCAGCGCCTCGGGCGGCAGGCGCCGGACGAGGGCGGCGATGCGCTCGGCGGGCATCGTCTCGACCTCCGCGAGCGCCTCGACGGCCTGTTCGACGGTGAGCGGCGGCGCCCACATCGTCAGCAGGTGACCGAGCTCGTCGCGGTTGCGCTCGATGGCGGTGGGCAGGGAGCCCTGAGGCGTCGCGAGGACCTTCGTGACCCAGCCGGAGAACGTGCCGAGCCGCGCCGGCGGCACGGCGGCGGGGAGGACCAGGCCGAACCCTTCGGTGAACATCTCGAGGGTCTTGTCGTCGAGGTCGGCGAGGGTCTGCGGGCTCTCGGCCATGGTGCGGAACGTGGTCGCGAGCAGGTCGACGACTTGGTCCTCGTGGGTCACGGCGAACTTTAGGAGCGGGTAGACGAAGCGGACGAGGTCCTCCTCCGAGGCGAAGATCTGCCGCATCCCCTTTCCCTTGACGAGGTGCTCGTCGATCGCGTTGAGGATGGCGAGGTGCCCTTCGGGTCCGCGTGCGAGGTGGGCGGAAAGGAACGCGAGGGCTTGGCGCACGAACTCGTCCTGGCCGAGCCCTTCGTCGAACGACGGGAACGGGACGTCCTCGCCCGAGGTCCGGGCTGCGGCGGGCACGACGCGAGGCCCAGCCGTCGTCGGGGCGGTGCCGGATGGGGCGGTGGACGCGGCGGTGCCGCTGGCGGCGGCGAGGGGGAGCGGGCGGCTGGCGAGGTCCCGTTCGAGGGCGGCGACCTGGGCGCGGAGGCGGTCGTTCTCACCGGCGAGCCCGTCGTCGTTCGGCGAGTTGTGCGGGGCGGAGGCGCCGAGGAGGTAGCCCCCGGCGGCGGCGGCGAGGGCGAGGAGGGCGGGCAGGACGCCGCGGGGGGTGGGCATGGGCGGTTTCTCCGGGTCCGATTCCCTACGGATCTCAAGATCGGCCGGGGGCCGTCGGCAAAAACTCCCCCCCGGGGGGTCCTAGGGTACACTCCCTCGCGTTCGTGTTCCACGCGCCGGGGCGTAGCGCAGATTTGGTAGCGCACCTGAATGGGGTTCAGGAGGTCGCTGGTTCGAATCCAGTCGCCCCGACCATGTACCTAGGGAGCCGCCAGCACCGCTGGCGGCTCCTTTTCGTTGGCCCCCGTGGCGACTGGATTCGACCAGCGACCGGGAGGGGAGGTAGGCG
>Ga0163144_10011966_pt1 | contig 18295 bp, 15 predicted proteins | sample OliLak19BULKMAT1_FD_123175 | JGI IMG/M metagenome (GOLD analysis project Ga0163144, IMG submission 123175) | Freshwater microbial mat bacterial communities from Lake Vanda, McMurdo Dry Valleys, Antarctica - Oligotrophic Lake LV.19.BULKMAT1 | ecosystem: Environmental > Aquatic > Freshwater >... | reverse complement strand
TGAAGACCCCGCGCCCTGGCGCGACCGTGTGCTCAACGAACTGGCGTTGATGCACCCCGACATCCACCGCCGTGCGCAGCGGGTGGACCTCACGCGCTGGGGCCACGCCATGGCCATGCCGCGCCCCGGTGTGCAGCGCCACCCGGCACTGCTGGCCTTGCGGCAGATGCGCGGCCGCGTGCGCTTTGCGCATGCCGACCTGGCCGGCTGTTCGGTGTTTGAAGAGGCTTTCACGGCCGGGCACGAAGTGGCCCTGGCACACGCCTTGGGCTGAAGCAGCGCTCGCACAAGTCGTGAACTTTTCATGACGGGCAAGCTGGCAAGCCCCGAAGCAGGGGGCTGTCGGCGTAAACGCTCACCATCCCTTGGGCCAGGCGCTGGCATGCTTCGCGCTTGGGCTTGCAGGAGCGCCCGGGGTCCGACACCAATCGCACCATCCGGGTGCCCATGACAGACAGGCGCCTGAGCTCGGTTTTGCGGGCGCTGCGGGTTTCAGGGGAGGGGGGGGGTTCTTGCTTTATCACAACGTCCGCGTGCTGGCCCATGCCGCCAGCGTCATCGACGCCACCGTGGTGTGCGCCGCTGCGGCGGCCGTGTGGTGGGCGGCTGGCGTTGACCCTGACGCCAGCTGGGCCCCAGCCCTGAGCGTGCTGCTGCTGTCTTTTGCCGCGGCCTTCATGCTCATCGGCGGTCGCATGCGGCTTTACCACCCCTGGCGCACCGAAAGCCTGTGGCGCGAACTGCTGGCCCTGTCTGAAGCGGCGGCCTATGCCATGGGCCTGGGCACGCTGGCCGCCACCGTGCTGGTGGGCAGCCTGCCCGGCACACTGCTGGCGGCCATGCTGGGCGTGGGCTGGCTGGCCTTGCTGGCCTTTCGTGCGCTCACACGCTGGCTCATCCGGCGCCTGCGCAGCCGTGGCGACGACTACCGCGTGTGGCTGGTGGTGGGCCACAACAGCCGCTCGGCTGAACTGATGGCCGACATCCGCGCCAATCCGCAGTACGGCGTTCGCATCGCGGCACTGCTGGACGTGGCAGGTGAAGGCGCTGGCCACCCGCAGTCCCACGTGCACCTGCCTGATGGCGTGACCGTGCAGACCCTGGCCGACGCCGAAGGCCTGCGTGCCGTGCTGGCCAGTCAGGTCATCGACGAGGTGGTGATCACCCTGCCCGTGCGAAGCTGCTACGACCTGATCCAGGACATGCTGCGCATCTGCTCGCAGGCCGGCATCTCGGTCAAGCTGCTGCCCGAGGCCTTTGTGGTGCCTGAATCCAGCCGCCACCTGGCCACCATCGGCCGCACGCCGGTGCTCACGCACTACAGCGGCACGGGGCACTATGGCCAGTTGCTGCTGAAGCGCCTTATCGACATGTTCGGCGCGGCAGTGGGGCTGCTGCTGCTGTCGCCGCCGCTGCTGACCTTGCTGCTGGCGGTGCGCCTGGGCTCGCCGGGGCCGGCGCTCTTTTGCCAGACCCGCACCGGCCTGCACGGGCGGCCTTTCACGATGTTGAAGGTGCGCACCATGTACCTCGACGCCGAAGCCCGCAAGACCGACCTGTCGGGCTTGAACGAACGCGACGGCACGGCCTTCAAACTGAAAAACGACCCGCGCATCACACCCATCGGGCGCTGGTTGCGCAAGTTCCATGTCGATGAACTGCCGCAGCTGTGGAACGTGCTGGTGGGCGACATGAGCCTGGTCGGCCCGCGGCCCTTGCCGGTGCGCGAAGCCACTGGCAATGAATGGTGGCAGCGCCGCCGCCTGACCGTGCCGCCCGGCCTGACCTGTCTGTGGCAGCTGAAGGACGATCCGGTGATCCCGTTCCAGCAGTGGATGCGCATGGACATGGACTACATCGACCGCTGGTCCGTCTGGCTGGACCTGAAGATCATCGTACGGACTTTTGGCACCCTGGTGCGCGGGCGCGGCTGGTAGCCCTGTGCTTGCCTTGCGCCTGGCTAGTGCCGCCTCCATCAACCCCATCGCCCACCCATGACGCCTATGCACCTCATCCGCGGCCTGCCCGTCATGGCCTGCCTGGCGGCCGCTCTCGCGGCGGCCACGCTCAGCGGCTGCGCATCACCCACCGTCACCCAAACCGAGCTGCAAGCACCGCCTGTGGTGCTGCAGAGTTCGCTGCGTTACCAGAAGCAGTACCTGCTGGCTGCTGGCGACCAGGTAGACGTGGTGGTCTGGCGCACGCCCGAGGTCTCGCGCACGGTGGTCATACGGCCCGATGGCCAGATCAGCCTGCCGCTGCTGCAAGACGTGCAGGCCGCCGGGCTGACGGCGCGCGAACTGGCCGACAAGCTGACGCTGCAGTTTGCTGAACGCCTGCTCAAGCCACAGGTCAATGTGGTGCCTTTGGTGGTGCGCCAGCCCATGGTTTACGTGATGGGTGACGTCGGCAACCCGTCGGCCGTGCCCTTGCGGACGGCCGCCACGGCCTTGCAGGCGCTGGCAGCGGCGGGCGGCGCGCGCAAGTCGGGCGGCGAGGCCGACGTCACCGTCATCCGCCTCATGGAAAGTGGCCACCTGCGGGCCATCGCGCTGCAGGGTGCCAGCAGCGGCCAGCCAGCGCCTTACATGACCTTGGCGGCGACGCCGCTGCAGGCCGACGACATCGTCTTTGTGCCCGAAAACGGGCGCAGCCAGGTCAGCCGCTTTCTGGACGACTTCGTGCTGAAACCGTTGCAGACGATCCTGACCTTCAAGCTCATCTCGCAGTACTGAACCCTGGAGCCCGTGTTGATGGAAAAGATGAAGATCGTCATCCTGTGCGGAGGCAAGGGCACACGCGCCTACCCGTTCTCCGAGCACTTTCCCAAAGTCATGATGCCGGTCAACGGCACGCCCATCCTGGTGCACCTGATGCGCATGTACGCGGCGCAAGGCTACAAAGACTTTGTGCTGGCCGCGGGCCACCGCAAGGAAATGCTGCTGGACTATTTTGACGGCCGGCGCCTGGACTGGAACGTGGACATCGTCGACACCGGTGAAGACGCCGACACCGGCGACCGCATCTTTCGCTGCGGTGTGCACGTGGGCGACCGTTTCATGGCCACCTACGGCGACGGGCTGGGCAACGTCGACCTGCAAGGCCTGCTGGCCGCACACCAGCGCAGTGGGTCACTGGCCACACTGACCACGGTGCCGCTGCGTTCGCAATACGGCCTGGTGGTGTTCGACGGCGCCGGCAAGGTGCAGCGCTTCGAAGAAAAGCCGCTGGTGCGCGACTACTGGATCAACGCCGGCTTCTTTGTTTTCGAAAAACGCGCGCTCTTTGAATGGCGCGGCCACAACCTCGAACAGGACGTGTTGCCCGAGTTTGCGCGCCGCGGGGCCATGGGTGTCTACCCGCACCACGGCTTCTGGAAGTCCATGGACACCAGCAAGGACCAGAGCGAACTCGAAGGCCTTTGCGCCAGCGGCAAGAGCCCGCCATGGATGGAGCCGCCCTGGCGTGCGGAAGCCGTGCCAGCCGCAGTATCGACTGCAGCGCCGGCCGTGCCGCCCGATCTGCTCAAGGTCGCTCGCCATGCTTGAGACAGCCGCTGCGTTCTGGCACGGCCGCCCCACACTGGTCACCGGCGCCACCGGCCTGTTGGGCAGCTGGCTGGTGCCGGCCTTGCACCAGCGCGGCGCCGATGTCACCGTGCTCGTGCGCGATGGCTTGCCGCGCAGCCTGCTGGTGGCCGACGGCTGGCTGGACAAGGTCAACGTCGCGCGCGGTTCGCTCACCGACGAAAGCCTGCTGCGCCGCGTGCTGGCCGAATACGGCGTGCAGACGGTTTTTCACCTGGGCGCACAAACACTGGTGGGGGTGGCCAAGGTCGACCCGCTGGGCACGCTGGAAGCCAATGTGCGTGGCACCTGGCTGTTGCTGGAGGCGGCGCGCCAGGCCGGTGTGCCGCAGGTCATCGTGGCTTCGTCGGACAAGGCCTACGGCGACAGCGAGCACCTGCCCTACCGCGAAGACCATCCGCTGCGCGGCCGCTTTCCCTATGACTGCTCCAAGAGCTGCGCCGACCTGATCGCCACCATGTACGCGCAGACCTACGGCATGGGCGTGGCCATCGCACGCTGCGGCAACCTGTTCGGTGGCGGCGACCTGAACTTCAGCCGCCTGATTCCGGGCGTGATCATGGCCACCTTGCGCGGCCAGCCTTTCCAGATCCGCAGCGATGGCCTCTTCGTGCGCGACTTCCTCTACGTCGAAGATGCGGCCCAGGCCTATCTTGAACTGGCGCAGGCCTTGGCGCGTGACAGCAGCCTGGGCGGCCAGGCTTTTAACTTCGGGCTGGAGTTGCGGCCCACGATGCTGGCACTCACGCAGCAGGTGCTGCAGATCATGGACCGGGCCGACCTGCAACCCCAGGTGCTGAACGTGGCCTCGGCAGAAATCCGCGAGCAGACCCTGGACGCCAGCAAGGCGCGCACGGTGCTGGGCTGGAGCCCCCGCCACGGCATGGACGAAGGCCTGCGGCGCACGGTGGACTGGTACACCCGCCACTTCGACACGCTGGCCACCCAACGTTAGCCCGGGCCGTGCACCGATCTTGCTTGACTTAACCGAACGAAGCGAAAGGAATGTCATGAAGGTCTACCTGGCCGACTTGCGATACGACTACTCCGGCACCGTGGCCAACGACTGCATGCCGCTGGGCGTGGCCTACATGAAGGCCGTCATGGACCGCGAGGACAAGGACCACGAGATCCAGTCGCGCCTGTTTGTCTACCCCGAGAAGCTGGCGCAGGCCCTGGTGGAAGAGCCGCCCGATGTGCTGATGCTCACCAACTACGTCTGGAACGAAGCCCTCAGCCATTACTTCTTCAAGCTGGCCAAGCGGATCAACCCGAATGTGCTGACAGTGATGGGCGGGCCCAACATCTCGCTGGAAACGGCACGCCAATGTGCCTACGTTGAACGCCACCCGCAGCTGGACGTCTATGCGCTGGGCGAAGGCGACTTCCTGGCTTACGAGATCGTGCGCACGTTCCTGGACCAGGGCCTGCAGCTGGACAAGCTGCGTGACATCGGCCTGCCGTCCAGCGTTCTGCGCATGCCCGACGGCACGGCCCTGTCGCGCGAGATGCCGCCGCGCCACCAGCTGGTGTATGAAATTCCTTCGCCCTTTCTGAGTGGCACGCAGGACGAGTTTTTTGACGGCCGCCTGGCGCCGATGATCGAAACCAACCGCGGCTGCCCCTTCACCTGCACTTTCTGCGTGCAGGGCACGCGCTACTACACCAAGGTGCACAACTTCCCGGTTGAGCGCATGAAGGAAGAGATCCGCTACATCGCCAAGCGCATCAAGCAGTTTTCACCCAATATGGGCACGCTGCGCATCGCCGACAGCAACTACGGCATGTTCGAGCGCGACATCGAAATCAGCGAATGCATCGGCGAGGTGCAACGCGACTACGGCTGGCCCACCTTCATCGACGCCACCACCGGCAAGAACATGGCCGAGCGCATCATCAAATCGGTTGAAAAGGTGGGCGGTGCGCTGATGCTCTACCAGGCCGTGCAGTCGCTGGACGAAGACGTTCTGCGCAAGGTCAAGCGCCAGTCCATCAAGCTGGACACCTACAAGGCGCTGGAAGTGCACATGCGCGGCCGCGGCCTGCGCTCGGTGTCAGACCTCATCCTGGGGCTGCCGGGCGAGAGCCTGAAGACCCACCTCAAGGGCCTGCACCACCTGCTGGATACCAACATTCACCAGATGCACAACTTCCAGGCCATGATGCTCAAGGGCGCCGAGATGGAGACGCTCGAGTCGCGCGAAATGTTCAAGTTCGACACGCGCTTTCGCGTGCTGCCCAAGAACTTCGGTGTTTATGGCGACAGCAAGGTGTTCGACGTCGAAGAGATCATCGTCGCCACCGACACGCTGCCCTATGCCGACTACATCACCTGCCGCAAGTGGCACCTGGTGAGCAGCGTGTTCTGGAACGACCAGTGGTTCGAAGACGTGGTGCGCTACACCCGCAGCCTGGGCATCAAGAACAGCGACTGGTGGTCGGCCATGTTGCCGGCGCTGGAAAACGGTTCACCGGTGGTGCAGGGCTTTCTGGCCGACTTCGTGGGCGAGACCAACGGCGAACTGTTCCCCACCCGCGAAGCCTGCATCGACTTCTACACGCAGGACGAAAACTTCGAGCGACTCAAGCGCGGCGAGATCGGCGACAACCTGATGTACCGCTACCGCGCCATCGCGTCGTTTTTCCTGTGGCAGGAAATCTGCGACTGCGCCATGGTCGCCACACGCCAGCTGCTGATCGACCGCGGCCTGGCCGCTCAGGTGCCCGACTTCGAGGTCTTCTGGGCCGACTTCAGTACCTACACCCGCAACAAACACGCGTCGGGCAGCGAACGCAGCCAGTTGCTGGAACCGGTGCGCGCCCAGATGCAGCACGACATCGCCGGCTGGATCTCGCAAGAAGTGCCGGGCAGCCCGGCCGACCATCGACTGGAACGGCCGCAGGATTTTGTCTTCTGCCTCACCGAAGAAGCGCGGCGCGAGCTGAGCGCCGCGCTGTCGGTGTGGACGCTGCACATCAAGGGCCTGACCAAGATGGTGACGCGCATCAACGTCGCCTGGCAGGTTCGTGTCTGTGTGCCCGACCGCGTGGAGGCGACGGCCGATGCCTGAAGCCAAACGGCGCAGTGGCCAGGCGCTGAAAGTGGCCCTGGTCTGCCCCACCGTGGGCCAGACCCGGCGCGGTTACGAGCGTTTTTTCACCGACCTGCACAGCGTGCTGGGCCCGGACATCGACGTGCACCTGTTCAAGGGCGCGGGTGCCTCGGGTCCGCGTGAAACCGTGGTGCCGCACCTGCGACGCACGGGCCTCATGTCGCGGCTGGTGGGGCAGCGCTTGGCCTATCGCCGCTACCAGCTTGAACATGCCAGCTTTGCCGCGATGCTGATGCCCGCGCTGCGGCGCGGCGGCTTTGACGTGGTGCATGTGATCGACCCGCCGCTGGCCCGCCACTTGCAAACGGTGCGCCGCTTGGCCGGCTTGCACTTCCGGCTGCTGTACACACACGGCGGCCCGGCCGTGGTGGACCCCGGCGCGGGTGTGGACCATGTGCACTGCCTCACGCAACCGGCGCAGGACCAGATGCGTGGCCTGGGTGTGCCCGAAGAGCGGCTGACCGTGGTGCCTGTCGGTGTGCACTTCGATCGTTTCCGCGCAGCGGCCACACGCGCTGCCTTGCGTGAGCAGTGGCGCATCCCGGCGGGCCGCGCGGTGGTCTTGTGCGTGGGTGCAGTGAATCGCCACCACAAACGCATCGACCACCTGATCCGCGAGATGGCCGCCGCCGGTGGTGACGCACTGCTGTGGCTGGACGGCAGCCTGCACCCCGACGGTGACGTCACGCTGCTGGACCTGGGGCGCAGCCTGCTGGGCGACCGTTTTTGCTACACCGAGGTCGAGTCCCGGCGGGTGGGCGAGTTGTATGCGCTGGCCGACCTGCTGGTGTCGGCTGCGGTGGATGAAAGTTTTGGCATGGCCATCGTCGAGGCCATGTCCACCGGCCTGCCGGTGCTGGTGCACGACAGCCCGCACTTCCAGGCGCTGCTTGGCGCGGGTGCACACCGGGTGGACATGGTCACACCGGGCGCCTTGGCGCAAACGCTGTCCGCGCTGCTGCGGGCACTGCCGGTACAACGTCCTTTGTCAGACCCGCAAGCCGCTGTGGCGCACTTCGGCTGGTCTGCCCTGCGGGCCGACTACATCCAGCTGTACGGGCGCCTGCAGGCGCTTGAACATGCCCATTGATCCTGGTCCGCCAAGCTACACTCAAATGCACATGCAAGACCTGCGAAACCGCTGCCAGCGCCTGAATTGCAGCCTTGCCGAACGTGGCCTTGGCCATGGCTGACAACGTTTCCCGACCGCGGCGCGATGCCGACTCCTTCGATGTGCGCGGCGCTGTGCGCAGCATCATCGACGCGGCAAGTTTGCACCGTGTGCTGGTGCTGGTGGTGACGGCGCTGACGCTGCTGGTGGTGCTGCTGTACATGTGGATCTGGCCGCCGGTATACAGCTCGGAAGCCACCATCATGGGCGAGCGAGACATCGACTCGTCGCGCGATTCTTTCTACACCGGCTGGAACGTCTTTCGCAAGGACGACCACCGCACCGAGCTGGAGTTGATGGTGTCCGGCCCCGTGCTGGCTGAAGTGGCGCAGAAGCTCAAGCTCAGCTACGACGATGTCTACCACCCGTTCTCTTCGCACCTGAGCTATCTGTGGGAGCAGTCCTGGGTGGGCAGCAACTATCGCGAGTTCAAGGCCTGGTTGTCGCCGCCCGAAGCCGATGCGCCGCGGCCCGAAGACCTGGAACTGGGGCGCATCGTCGTGGGCCTGCGCGCCGGCATCTCGTTGGAACCGGTGCACGAAGCCATCGTGGGCCGGCTGGGTGTGCGCGGGCCCAACCGGCGTGTGGCCGAGATTGCCAACTCCATCGTCGACACCTACCTGGTGCAGCGCACGGTGCGCTACCAGAAAGAAGCGCAGCAGGCATTGGACGTGCTTAACCCCGAGGTCGAACGTGCCGCGGCCGAGTTGCGCGACATCGAAAGCCGGCGTGTGGCTTTTGCCAACCAGCACGGCCTGAGCTTCGACCTGCAACGTGAGAACCAGGAAGTCAAGGCGCTGACCGAGATGGACCAGAACATGGCCAGCACACGGGTCAAGGTGGCGTCGCTCGAGGCCGGTCTGGCCGAGTTGACGGCGCAGCTGCAGCGTGAGCCGGCCACCAAGAAAACCGCCACCGTGTACGAAGCCGACGTCATCCATGAAAGCCTGCGTGCGCGGCGGCTGGACGTGCAGACCACGCTGCTGACGCTGCGCAACCGCTACCGCGAAGACTCGCCCGAGATCGAAGAACTGCGCGGCAGCCTGGCCAAACTGGACGAGATGATCGGCAGCAGTGCGCAGCGCATCGAAAAGGCCAGCACCGAAACGCTCAACACCACCCAGCAGCAGATGGAAGCCACGGCCAACAACCTGCGTGCCGAACTGGCGTCGGCGCGGGCCAGCATGGCGGCCATGGAAACCGTCACTTCCAGTCTGCGCCAGCGGGTGGTCAACGTGCCCGAACTGCAAAGCAGCCTGCGCGGTTTTGACCGTGAGTTGCTGCTGGCCACCGAAAAGTACAACCAGCTGGCCATCAAGCGCGCGCAGGCCACCGTGTCGGCCGTCACCACCAAGGCCGCGATCCCCAGCATCCGGGTGGTGGAGTACGCCACGCCGCCGTCGGAGAAGTCCTGGCCCAAGCCCAAACTCATGATTCCCGCCGCCCTGGTGCTGGGTTTGATGCTGGGTGTGGCTGCAGCGCAGATCAAACGTTTTGCCGCCGGCCGTGTGCGTCGCGGCTTCTGGGGCCGCCGCAGCGGTGATGCGCTGGTCTACGGCGTGGTGGCTGCCGCCACCGACTGGCACCCCTTGAGCGTGAGGTTGCGGCCGGCCTCGGCCGTTTCGCAGGGGGAGCCACGCTGATGCTGACCCAGACGATGACGCACAAGGAAATGCAGAACGAGATGCACAGCGAGATGCAGAAGGAGATGCAGAAGGAGATGCAGACGGTGACACCGCCCCCTCAAGATCGGCAGTCGCAGTGGTGGAGCCCCAGCGGCACGGCCGTGTCTGCCGAACGTGGTGCCGCACCCTACCGGCGCCTGGCGCTGCAGCTGCAACATGAGCTGACGGCCGCGCAGTCGCCGCGCTCGGTTTTGTTGACCGCGCCCAACCGGTCGGTGCTGGCCGCACACGCCAGCCCCAGCCTGGCCTTCTGTCTGGCAGAAGAGCTGGGCCTGCGGGTGCTGCTCATCGATGCCAGCGGACAGGACCGTGAGCTCAGCCGCGCGCTGGGCTGCGAGCACCGGGCCGGCTATTCCGACCTGTTGTCGCAAGCCAGCCAGGACCCCGCCGCGCTGGTGCTGCCCACCTCGCACCCCGCCGTGCACTTCCTGCCGGCCGGCACCGTGCCGGCCGCCGCCATGGGCCGCCACCAGGACGCCATACCGGTGTTGCTGTCGCACGGGCTCAGAACGCACGACTTTCTGGTGCTCTCGGGTGGGTCGGTCTTGCACGACACCGCGGCGCTGGCGGCCACGCCGCATGTGGGCACGGTGCTGCTGATGCCGGTGGAAAACGAGACGCTTGTGGCCGACCTCGACGCGGCCCAGAAGGCGTTGCGTTTCTGCAAGGCCAAGCACATCGGTGTGGTGATGGTGGGCGCGCGCGGGCCAGTGGCCTAGCCGCGCCGACGCGCCCCCCGCCTCTGCGCCGCCGCCCCGCTCGCGTCACCTGCTTGCCCCGATCGACATGCGCAACACCTGGCAGCTGGTGCGGCAAGCGGGCAGCGCACCGTCCACCGCGCTGACACTGGCCGCAGCTCTGATTGCCGCGTTGGTGGTGCTGGTGGTGGCCGGCTCGGGCAGCATGAAGGTCATTGGCGCGGCCGTGGCCGGCGGCCTGTTCATCGCCGGCGGTGTGATGTCGGGCAACCCCAGGCTTTTCGCCTTGTGGGGCCTGATGGTGGCAGTGCCCTTTGACTTGAGCAAACGTTTTGGCACCATCATCGCCAAGATGGGCGGCGAGACCTCGCTGCGCGCCGAGTTCAGCGATGTCTTCCTGGTCGTGCTGCTGGCCTATCTGGTGCGCGACATCGCCACCGGTCGCCTGCCCGGGCTGCGCATCCCCAAGCTCACGTACATCTGGCTGGCCATCCTGGGCATGGGCCTGGTCGCCGTGTTCTGGGGCACCTACCGGATGACGGCCGCGCACGAGGTGGTGCGCATGGCCAAGGTGACGCTCCTGTTCATCGTGCTGTGCAACGAATTGGTGACGCCGCAGCGGCTGCTGCATGGCGCTGCGGGCCTGTCGCTGGGTGTGCTGCTGCAGGCCCTGGTGGGCATGTACCAGTACATCACCAAACAGCACCTGGGGCTGGACATCCTGGGCGAAACGGGCGCCGGCACGCTGGACCAATTGGCCGCCGATTCGGTGCGCGGCCAGGGCGTGTTCCGCGTCGGGGCTTTCCTCAACCACCCCAACATCTTTGGCGCCTACCTGGCCGCGCTGTTGCCGCTGACTCTGTCGGTCTACATGCTCAAACGGGGCGGGCCCATCAAGCTGCTGTGCCTGCTGGCGTCAAGCCTGGGTGCGGCGGCGCTGATGGCCAGCCTGTCGCGTTCAGGCTGGCTCAGTTTTGCGGTGGCCTGCACGGTTCTGGTGGTGCTGGTGTTGCTGCACGGCCGCATGCGCATGAAGGCGTTGTTGCCCGCCGGGGCGGCGGCCATCGTGCTGGTGCTGGTGCTGGCGGCGTTTTCCGAGCAGATCGTGACGCGCATCTTCGAGAGCAAACCCGACGCGGTGCTGGGCCGTGCCGAGTACACCCGCACGGCCATGGGCATCATCCAGGCCAAGCCCTGGTTGGGCCATGGGCTCAACAGCTACGTCTATGTGGCGCCACCCTACACAAGGTATGGGCCGCGCAAGGCGGCCGAGGTCTACAAAAACTGGCTGCCGCCGGTGCACAACATCTATCTGCTCTGGACGGCAGAGACCGGCTTGGTCGGGTTGGCGCTGCACCTGGCCCTGATGCTGGCGCTGCTGAAGGTGGCGGTGAAAAACCTGAAGGTGAAAAACGAGACGCTGTTCATGATCAACGCCGCCTGCCTTTGTGGTGTGGTGGCCCTGCTGGTGGACGGCATCTTCAGTTTCACGCTGCGCATCAACAGCGTGATGCGGGTGTTCTGGGTGCTGGCGGCGATGATCATGGCCATCCACTACCAGCGGCTGGTGGAATCCCGCCCGGCCGCATCGTCGGCCACGGCCGACGCCCGGTGAGCGCCGAGCGCTCGCTGCTGAGCCGGGTGCTGCGCAACAGCGCGGCGCTCACCGTCGGTCGGGTGGTGGTGGGTGTGGCCCGGCTGGCCATTGCGGCGCTCATCGTGCGCATGGCCGGTGCCACCACATTTGCGGAATATGCCTTGCTGCTGGGTGTGCTGGCCGTGGCCGAGTGGCTCAACGATTTCGGCACAACAGAAATCGCAGTGCGCGAAGCCTGCAAGCCTGGAGCCGACACCGCCCATTGGCTGCGGCTGGTGGCGCTGGGCAAGTTGCTGCAGGCGCCGCTGGCCATGGCCACGCTGATGCTGCTGCTGTGGCTGCTGCAGTACCCGCCCCATTTGCTGCAGGCCGGCGCGGTGGCCGCTTTCAGCCTGCTTTTCATGGCCGGTGTCAGCGTCTACCGCGTGGTGTTCAAGGCCACGCTGACGATGGAGCAGGAGATGCTGGCCGAGGTGGTGTCGGTGCTGCTGCTGCTGCCCTTGACAGCCTGGGTGCTGCACATGGGTGGCGGCCTGACGGCGCTGATGGCCTGCCACCTGGCGTCGCGCGCGCTGTTCCTGCTGCTGTGCCACGCGCTGGCGCGCCAGCGTTGCCGCTTCGCCTGGCGCGGGCCCTGGCGCCAGCCCTTGCGCGAGCTGTTCCGCAACGCCGCGCCCATCGGATTGATCGGCCTGCTGGTGGCCTTGTACGAAGCGGTGGACCTGCTGTTCCTGTCCAAGCTGGGGCTGCCGCTGGACCTGGCCTGGTACTCGGCCGCGCAACGTTTTGTGTGGCCGCTGCTGCTGCTGCTGGCGGCCATCGGCAGCACGCTGTACCCGGTGCTGGCGCGCAGCTGGCCGGCCGACCCGCAGCAGTTTGCGCGCTCTTGCCAGGTGGCGTTGGAGGCGGTGCTGTTCATTGCCGGGGGTGCCACGGTGGTGGCTTTTGCCGGCGCCGGATTCTGGATGGGCCTGCTGGGCGCTGAGTTGCAAGGCGGCGCCGACGTGATGCGTGTGCTGGCGCTGCTGGTCTTTGTGAAAGCGGTGGCGGCCACGCTGGGGCCGGCGCTGTACATCGTCGATGCCCAGCGTCAGGTACTGGGTTTCATCACGCGCGCGCTGCTGGTGAAAGCCGCTGCCGTGGGCCTGCTGGTTGGTCCCTATGGCAGCCTGGGGGTGGCTGCAGCCGCCGTGGTGGTGGAGCTTCTTTTTGCCGCCGTGCCCACCGTGCGGCTGCTGCGCCAGAGGTCACCCTGGCGTGGCGAGTGGGGCATGCCGCTGCGCATCGCCGGCGTGGTGCTTGTCAGCGGGGGCGTGGCACATGGTCTGGGCGACGGCGGCGGTGCGGTTTCGGCGCTGCTGGCCGCGCTGATCTACCTGCCGCTGTCTTTTGCCGCCGGGGTCATCAGCCGTCCGCGCATCGCCGCCGTGCTGGCGGCGCGGCTGTCATGACAAGGACGGCGGCTGTGCCACCCCGCGTGGCCTTGGTCTCGGTGGGCATGGGCCGTGTGCAGCGCGGCTTCGAGCGTTACTTTGGTGACCTGTTCGGCGTGGTGCAGGGGCCAGCCACGGTCACGCTGTTCAAGAGCGCCGGGCCCCGCAGCAGCGCCCAGCGGGTGCCTGCCGGCCTTCAGTGGGTGACCCGGCTGGTGCATGCAGTGCCCGGCCGCTGGTGGGGTCGCACGCCGTACCACCGCGACTGCCTGGCCTTTGCGCTGTGCCTGCTGCCGGCGCTGCGCGGCGGGCGCTTCGATGTCATCCACTGCATCGACCCACCGCTGGCCGCAGTGCTGGCCCGCCTGCGCCAACGCGGCCTGTTGCGCACGCCGCTGCTGTTCACCGAAGGCAGCGTCATGCCACCCCGCTACTACCCGGCGGCCGACCACATCCACCACGTGGGCCAGGCGGCATGCGACGCGGCGCTGGCCCACGGCGTGCCGGCTGCGCACATGACGCTGATCCCCTGCGGTGTGCACAGCCAGCACTTTGCCGCTGCCGACACCGCTGCACGAGATGCCTTGCGGCAAGCCCATGGCGTGGCGCCGGGTTGTCTGGTGGTGCTGGTGGTCAGCGCGCTCAAACGGGATCACAAACGTGTCGATCATCTGGTCCAAGAGGTGGCGCAACTGCTGCACGACACGGATCAAGGTGAGCTGCTGCTGTGGCTGGACGGCCACCCCGAAGAAGCCGAGGTCCTTGCCCTGGCGCGCAGCCGCCTGGGCACACGCTGCCGCATCACCCATGTCGCGCCGCAAGACGTGCAGCAGTTGTACCAATTGGCCGACGTGCTGGTGCACGGCGCGCTCGAAGAGTCCTTCGGATTGGGCATTGTCGAGGCCTTGTGCTGCGGCCTGCCGGTGCTGGTGCATGACAGCGTGCATTTCCGCTGGCTGGTGGGCGAAAACGGCCAGACCGTGGACATGGCCAGGCCCGGTGCGCTGGCGCAGCGTCTGCGCGACTGGCTTCGGCTGCACCCGTCCGCACGCCCACGCCCCGACGTGAGCCGCGTGCGGGCACGCTTCGACTGGCTGGCGCTGCAGCCGGCTTACGTTGACCTGTACCGGCAGGTCGGCCGTGCCCCCGGGCGCTAGAGTTGCTGCAGACCTGATCATGATCCTGTTCGACGCATTCGCATGAACCGCGCCCTGCTGCAAGCCGTGGGCCGCTGGGTCGGGCGCCACCGCAGCACCTGGCTGGTGCGGCGTGTGGCTGCCCTGAGCCGGCATGTGCTGGACTGGCAGGCCAACCTGGACTACGAGCTCGATAGCAACGGCGAAGCGCTCGTACTGCAGCGACTGGCCCAGTTTGGGCCCCAGCTGATCGTGGACGGTGGCGCCAATGTCGGCGACTGGTCGCTGGCGGCGCACACCCACTGCACACAAGCGCAGCTGCACGCCTTCGAGATCGCCCGCCCCACCTTCGAGACCTTGCGTGCACGGGTGGCCGGCTGCCCGCGCATCCAGGTGCACAACCTGGGCCTGTCCGACGCGCCAGGCTCGCTGACGCTGCGCCACTACGCCCAGGCACCCGCGCTGACCACGGCCACGGCCTATCCGCATCCCTTCGAGGCCCAGTCCCTGCAGGCCGAAGTGGTGCGTGGCGACGACTTTCTGATGGCGCTGGGCGTGCAGCACATCAACATGCTGAAGATCGATGTCGAGGGCATGGAAGACCAGGTGCTGCGGGGCTTCGACCGCCTGCTGCAAAACCGCGCCGTGGACCTGGTGCAGTTCGAGTACGGGCGTGTCAACATCCTGAGCCATTTTCTGCTGGCCGACTTTCACAGCTTCTTTCGACAGCGTGGCTACCGCGTCGGCAAGCTCTACCCCGACGGGGTGGAGTGGCGTGAGTACGAGTTGGCCGACGAGGACTTTCGTGGCCCCAACTACCTGGCCTGCCGCGACGACCGGCCCGACCTGATGCAGGCCTTGTCCGCAGCGCGCACCTGACGATGGAAGCGCACGCAGCCCCCTGGACCTGGGCGCAGACGCGCGAGCGCCTGCGCGCCGACCGCGACCGACTGCGACAGATGTCCGAGCCGGCCTTGGCGGGCGGCTCGGTCTACCTGCAGCCGGCCTTCATCTGCGTGTTGCTGCACCGCCTGTCACACCACAACCACCGGCGGGGGCACCGCCGCCTGGCGCGTCTGTGGTGGCACCTCAACACCTTCCTCACCGGTGCCGACATCAGCGCACCGGCCGACCTGGGCCCGGGCCTCTTGATCCAGCATCCCATGGGCGTGTCCATCTCCGGGCGCGCGGGCCGCAACCTCACGGTGATGGCCTGCGCCGGCCTGGGCAGTGAACTGGGCCGCCGCGAAGACGTCGGTGCGGGCCCGGGGTTGCCGGTGCTGGGTGACGACGTGTGGATCGAACCGCACAGCGGTGTCATGGGCCCCGTGCGGGTGGGCCACCGTGTGCGCATCGGCGCTGGCATGCCGGTGGCGCAGGACGTGCCCGACGACATGGAACTGCGGCCACCGCCGCCGCGCATCGTGGCGCGTGCCATGGCCGAGTCTGTGACCGCGACCGCGCCATGACCGCAGACGCAGCCTGCCCACATTGTGGCCACGCCCGCTGGCGCGGCGTGTGGCGGCACTTGCAGGCCGACATCACCCGCTTCCTGAACAAGTCGCCAGAAAACCAGGCCGTGGGCGACAGCTTCAAGAGCCGGCTGGGCGCGCTGCTCACGCCGCAGTTGCTGTGCCTGCTGTGTTACCGCGTGGCGCATGCGCTGCATTTGCGCGGCTGGCGCCGGCTGGCCGGGGTGCTGGTGCGGCTGAACGCGCTGCTGCAGCGTGTGCACCTGGCGGCCGACAGCTGCATCGGCGGCGGCTGCCTGCTGCCGCACCCGGCGGGGGTCTACTTTGTCGGCCATGCCGGGCCCGGCTTGACGCTGTATTCGATGGCCGTCTGCACACCGCTGTCGCCGTCGCCAGTGGCGCCGGCCAGCAGCGGCCCGCAAATCGGTGCGCGCGTCACGCTGGGTGTGCAGGCGGTGCTGCAAGGCACGCTGGCGGTGGGTGACGATGTGCGCATCGGGCCGCGCGTGAGCGTGGGCGCCCCGGTGCCGCCTGGCCGCATGGCGCTGCCGCGCCAGTGGCTTGTGCGCCGACTGGTGGTACCGGCGCAACCTGCGGAGCGGCCATGAGCCTGACGCCAGAACTGAGCGTCATCGTGCCCACCTACAACCGTTCGACGGTGCTGGCCCTGTGTGTGCAGGCCTTGTGCGGCCAGAGCTGCGACAGCAGCCGCTTCGAAATCATCGTCAGCGACGATGGATCGTCGGACGACACCGCAGCGGTGGTCGCCGCACTGGCTGCACAACAGGTCGTCGCCATCCGCTACCTGCACCAGGCCAATGCGGGCGCCAACCGCGCGCGCAACCGGGCCGTCGCAGTAGCCCGCGGCCGGCTGCTGCTGTTCATCAACGACGACACGCTGGCGCAACCGCAGATGCTGGCCGAACACCTGCAGGCGCACGAACGCCAGCCCGACGACCGTGTGGCCGTGCTGGGCCGCATGACGGTGTCGCCAGACCTGCCGCCCTCGCGCCTGTCGCCGCTGCACCTGGACCGCGCCTTTGTCGGCCTGCAAGAGGGTGCGCTGCTCGACTGGCGGGCCTTCTTCACCTGCAACGTGTCGGTGAAGAAGGCCTTGCTCGAGCGCGGCGGCCTGTTCGAAGAGCGGCTGCGATACCACGAAGACCTTGAACTGGCCTGGCGGCTGTCGGCTCATGGCCTGCGTGTGGTCTACCGGTCGCAGGCCCTGGGCTGGCACGAACACTTCCTGACCGAAGACGAGTTCCTGTCCATCGCCGCACGCGAAGCCCGCGCGCTGTGCATCTGGGCGCAGTTGGCGCCGCAGGCCCGTCCGGTGCTGGCCAGCCTGGGTTTCGAGCCCGCGCTGCCGTGGTCCAGACGGGTGCGTCATGGGCTGTTCGATGCCGTTGTCAACCGCCACACCGAAGCGCTGTGGCGCTGGCTGGCGCGCACCCTGCCGCAGCAGCCGGCGCTGTTCAAACGGCTGACATTGGCCCTCTATGATCAGCTCTACCAAAGCCGCAAACGCCAGGCCCTGCGCCTGGCGCTCCGACAGGCCCCGAGCCATGCCTAGCCGCATTCCCCTGAACGCCGTGTGGCGGTGTCGTGCCCTTTGCGGGCTGGCGCTGGCGCTGCTCTTGTCGGCCTGTCGCCAAGGCGGCGATGGACCGCGGCAGCCCGCGTTGCCTGAAGCGCAGACGCCCGAACAGGTGGCCGCCTACAAGGCGGCTGCCATCGCCGAGATCGGCGTCGCGCCCGACTGGGGTCCGCCCGAACTGCTGACCTCGGTCAACACCGTGGGCTGGGAGGACAGCGCCTACATCTCGCCCGATGGCCAGTCGCTGTACTTCCAGTATTTCCCGGGCGACATGTTCCGCATCGAAGACGTGTTCCGCTTCCACCGCCCGGTGGCCCAGGGCGGCCTGGGCGCCGACCCCAAGCAGCTGCAGCGCTACCACCGCGGGCCCATGCGCGGCGTGAGCCCGGCCTACACCAGCGACACCTTGGTGGCGCGGCGCGAAGGCACGGGTTTCGGCGCACCGCAGCGCTTCGAGCACACACGCGACGGCCGCAACGAGTGGGGCGTGATGATCGCCGGCGATGGCGCGTACTACTACGTGTCGCACGACCCGAGCCGTGAGCTCAACATGGACCTGTACCGCAACGAGGCGCTGCTGCCCGTCCCCGGCCGCGACAAGTTCCATGAGGACAACCCGCACTTCGTCGTCTCGGCCTACGGCAGAGAGCTGTTTTTCGATTCCGGCAACCGGCCGCAGGCCAAGGGCAAGAGCCACATCTGGGTCACGCGGGAAGCGGCGGGGCGCTACGAAGAACCGGTGATGCTGCCCGCGCCCATCAATCTGCCCGGTTCGACTGAAGTGCAGCCGCACGTGGGGCCCGACG
>Ga0163144_10011964_pt1 | contig 18299 bp, 20 predicted proteins | sample OliLak19BULKMAT1_FD_123175 | JGI IMG/M metagenome (GOLD analysis project Ga0163144, IMG submission 123175) | Freshwater microbial mat bacterial communities from Lake Vanda, McMurdo Dry Valleys, Antarctica - Oligotrophic Lake LV.19.BULKMAT1 | ecosystem: Environmental > Aquatic > Freshwater >... | reverse complement strand
GTAGATTTTCAAAAATATGGAAAAGCTTTTCGCTCCCTACACGAAAGCCAAGCAGTTGGCTTTCTCCACGGAGCCTAAAAAATCAAAAGCCCTCATAAGAGGACTAAGATTTTTACTGGCTCCGGGGGTAGGGATCGAACCTACGACCAATCGCTTACATGTTGTCTCCTATTACTAGAAGCATGGACTATATCATCTCCATATCTTTCGATTTAGGAGCGAAGCGCTTCGTCCCACACCTTGTGGAACTACTCCAATAAATGGATAGTCTCTACACCTTCCCTGATTTTCATCAGAGCTTGGCTCGGGATTGTCCTTTGTTTTATCTGAAAGGATTTCCCCGAATTCACTTCGTTTTTCAACCTACTTTTCAATAGGAAGCTGCGTAATCCCTGTCTCGACTTCTCGATGACAGTTTGCGCATAACAGTAAACACTTATCTAATTCGGATTTTACCTTATCCCATGATCTAGTATAACCCTTGTCTCCGATGCCAAATTTTTTGTCAGCTTTATTAATGTGGTGAAGTTCTAACGCACCCACACATTTTTTATAACTGCAAATCGCACACTTGCCATCCTTGTATTCAATCGCAAGTATTTTGATTTTTTTTCCTTCTTTTGGCAACAGCTTTTATAAGTGCTTCTCGTCTGTCCGCATATTTTCTCTTATCTGGCATAAACTAATTATACCAAATCAGAAACTGTTTACAGGCGACCGCTCTACCGCTGAGCTACCCCGGAATTTAATTTTAAAAAGAACAAAAAATGGACCGTACAGGAATCTCGACCTACGGTCGCGGGTACTTTTCCATCTCATTGCATTCGCACGGAAAAGTCTTTCTCGTCCTGACAAAAGTAAAGCAGTTTACTTTTTTACGTCCATAAAAAATAAAACCCCATGGTATTATTTTTTGTGGACCGTACAGGACTCGAACCTGCCACCCCCTCATTGCAAATGAGGTGCTCTACCAGATGAGCTAACGGCCCATATTATGTTTTAAATTACTTATCTTTTGTATTATATTTTCAACTACTTAACCACTTTTTACTATTGTTCTCACGAAATGCTACAGATTACTGACAGCCCAAACATAAATAGTATTCTAGCTTATTTTTATAATAATGCAAACATTTTTTAAAATAAAAAAAGCCTCCAATGAGGAAGCCTTTGTGTGATTTTAGTTTACTTAACATTTTATGAGTTTGATACATTCACGAATTAACATGACTGTAAGACAAACTGCTAGTACAGTAAGTATAATTACTTGACCTGTACTACAAGACGCTTCAGTAAACATAACTAATTTTTTAATCCACAGAACTCCTATGGACATTTACATAATTATATCACAATTTATGCCCATTTGTCAAGGTCTATTTTGGTCAATAAATTAGCTTATTTTTAGATTTTATCGTATAGTACATTTACTTATTAAATAATCAAAAATTAATTTTTATGGCAAAAAGAAGCACAACATTGAGTCCAAAGAAAAAATCTCGTCGTTCACACAAGACCAAGAAGCGTTTGGCAGTAAAGAAAGTAATGCTTGCAAAAAGAGCTACCCGCCGAAAAGCTAAATAATTTTATATAGGGTTCTCAATTTTTACAGTTTTTATTTCTTCTATTTGTTTACCGTGAGCAGACAGAATAAGTTCCTTCACTTTTTTTGGGTTTTTGGCATTTCTTATAATGAATTCTTTATCAGAGCCAGCTGTTTGGATGCTGATAGTACCGATACCTAATATGGTATTTAAAATACCTGTTACATCCATTTTTACATCTTGAATTTTATCTAGTCGCATACTTGAAATTTCACGAGAGAAAAGACCTTTTTGTTCTACATCTATTAATTTTTTGTCGGTTAAGACCCAAATGTCTAGATAATAATCCGTCCATTTTATAAAAAGAATCACCCAGAGTATTGCTAGATATATTAAATAAATGAAAATAAATAGATAAGTAAATCCACTATCATTTTTTAAAACTAGTGTTTCAAAAAAAGGATAAATAAATATTGGAATCAATGTAAACAGTAAAAGTCCTACAATTTGCAAATTAAAATAAAAAGAATGTTTTCTAAATATTGCGATTATTTTTTCATTTTCATCAAGATTTATCATATAGAATAAGAATACATTAATAATGATAAGCCAGCACCAATCACTAAAACAATCAGGCCAATAATATATACAATTTGTATTTTACTTATCATTTGTCCGTGGACTTTGTATTCATTCCAATGAAATATCAAAATATAGCTGATTATTGTAGCTAACACAATAAATACTAAAAACACAATCCAGAATATAGATACTGGTACAGAAGTTATTACATCAGCTACAGAAAAGGGAATTAAGTTTTCGCTAAGCATACATACATTATACATGCTATAATGTATAAGTGGAAGAGAAAGTACATAAATTTTTAGGAACCAAGACAGTTATGGAAATACTTGGGGTTTTGATTTTATTGGGAGCTGTGGGCTACGGTGTTTTTTATTTGTATACGAATCTAAAAACTACCCAAGGCGAGCTCGCTTCTAGGAACTTTGCTTATAGTAAATTGCAAGCTACTTCCAAAGAACTCGAAGACAGACTTGCAGAAGTGAGAGCTGAGAATGAAGCTATCACCGCTACTTTGTCTGACCAACAAAAAGCCAATGTAGAACTCGAAAGAGAAAAAATTAGAAAAGAAAGAGAGATAGATGAACTGACCAAGCTAACCACTCTCGATCCAGAGCTTTTAAAAAAATATTCTAAAGTTTTTTTCTTGAGTGAAAATTATGTGCCACCAGAATTGGAAAATATCGATTCTAAATATGTGAGTAATCCGACCAAGACTGTGCAGATTTTAGAAGATGTTATGCCTTACTTTATAGATATGATGGAAGATGCAGAGCGAGATGATGTGGTCATCCAGGTGTCATCTGGCTATAGATCTTTTTCTCAACAAAAGAATTTAAAGGATTCATACACTGTCACTTATGGAGCGGGGACTGCGAATAACTTTTCTGCTGAGCAGGGGTATTCGGAGCATCAGCTAGGAACTACATTAGACCTGACAACACCGGCGCTAAAGGGTGCATTGCCAGGTTTTGATGCTACTACTGCCTATAAATGGTTGACAGATAACGCTTACAAACACGGCTTTATACTTTCTTATCCAAAGGGAAATGCTTTTTATAAATACGAACCTTGGCATTGGCGTTTTGTGGGGGAGGATTTAGCTAGAGACTTACACAGAGCGAAGAAGTATTTCTATGAATGGGACCAAAGAGACATCGATGAGTATCTTATAAATATATTTGATTAAACTTTATAAAACCCCAGGCAAAGGCTTGGGTTTTTTTATTGGATCTTTTGTTCTTGTGTGCTATTCTAAAGAAAAATTCTTTGGAATATGAACATAATCTATAATTTCTCTGAAAGAGAGATATCTCTTTTTAGAGCTATGCATGATAAGACTTTTCATCCAAATGAATGGACGAACCATGAGAACGATAATGAATTCTACAAAGAGTGGAAGGTTGAGTTAGAGAATATGTATAATAATAAGTTATTTGAATTAAAATACAGAGCACATAGGAACTATTATCTCACATGGAATTTAACTAAATTGGGACTCAAGCTTCAAAAACAAGTTTTTGCTTATGTATACCATAAGCCCATGAAAGATTACGAAAAACCTTGTAGCGTTTACGGATGCTTTATATGGCTAGAATAAAAAACCCCAAGTATGTTTGTAGCATACTTGGGTTTTTATAATCAAATCCATTCCTTTAAAGATTTTTTTTGTTTAATTCTGTATAGAATTAGTGGGATAGACATGGAAGCGTAGATTGTACCCATTCCAGGAATTAGTAAATTCGAAATCGTAAATTCAGGAATAAGTAATATGCCAAGCATATATCCAAATCCTGACATGATCCAAGGTAACGGTCGGTCACTGTCTGGTTTTCTTACATGCTTCTTTGCTTGTGGATAAAGTGCTAAAATTTCAGCCAAAATGGAAGCATAAAGAGTAAATCTCAAGATATTTGGGTCTTGTGTATTTGAATACATTGTTGCCCAAACAGCTAATATAGTAAGAGTAAGTGCTAACAATATTTTTTCCTGATTAGTTAGACTAAATAAAATTTTTCTCCTTTTATTAATTATAAGGATAAAAATTATAGTTGGTTCAATGAAATCTGACAAAACAATCCAGATATTTTCTTTTGTGCCATCTGAAGTGAAGTAAGATACAAAAACAGAAAGAGAAATAATCGTTAGCAAAAGCCAAGTGGAAGGTGACGGTCGAATTTTACCAGTGTATGTCCTAAATGCATATAATGCACTACTTCCGAAAATCAAAACAACACAAGTTGACTTGATTAGTATTTCATTTATTATCACAACGTACAGTTTTTCTTTAGCACATACTACCAATGTCTCATTAGCAATCTTTTTTATAGATATGTTATAATACACTCATGCTTGAATCATTAACGACGAATACGCCTCTGTTTCTTTTATTAATTATTTGGACTTTGTATTGGAAAGGTATGGCTCTTTGGGTTGCTTCTAAGGCGGATCAAAAAAAGTGGTTCGTTGCTCTTTTGGTTATAAACACCTTTGGAGTTTTGGAGTTGTTTTACCTGTATCTTTTGCCCAAGATTCAAAAGAAGGGAAATACTGAAAATACAAAAGAAGTAAAATAAAAAAAGGGACTGTCTCTAGCAGCCCCTTCAATGCCCGACTTTTCTTGTCTTAAATGTCTTTAAGACCGAATAGTGGTTTGCCTCCTTGCGGAGGCGGTGATCAAAACTAATAACTAACTACATTAATCATGGTATATTTTTAGCAAAAAGTCAACCCCTATTTTAGGATAATTTTGTTGACTATATATCTAAGTTGTGCTATGTTGTTTATGTATTCTATTATTCATTTTTTAAACAAAGCGACTATGTGTGTTTTTGTAATTAGTGCCAACGCGGTGCTAAAAAGCATAGGTGATCCTAGGAATAGATATCCTGGACTATCTTCGAACAACCTTAATATTATATTAAGAAGAAAGGAGAGTCTTGAACGAAAAATTCAGGATTATGAATTTCTTTATAAAACTTTTTGTGCGATTTCAAATAAATTCGTATTAAAAAGAAAGGATCCTTCGACAAATCCAAAGTACACTCTTTTTTTAAAAGGTCGGTTACGATTATTGGATAAGCAACTTTATCAAGCTTATTGTGAAATCGGAAACGATCCTTTTTTAAAAAGAAAATAAGACACACACAAGGCTAATTTAGGCCTGAACAGCCTAAAAACGACTGCACCTATCCGCAAGGAGGTGCTTTTTTATTTGTGTTTATTTTTCGATATATAGTATAATTATATTAAGGTCGTCTTATTATTTATATCTAGATATAATATTATGCGAGGAGGACACTAATACAAATAGTTTATGCTATTATACAAAGAGACATTTTATTTATAATAATGTCTCTTTGTGTTTTTAGGCTAATTTATGAATTCAAACCATATAGAACAAAAATCAATTAAAGCCAAGTGCCCGTATTGTGGAGACGCTTCTGTGAATCACACCCTAACTTATATCAATGACACGATAAGTATTTTAATCGAACCTTATATCTCTTTTTCAATCAAACACACACCGAGCTTTATTAAAAAATTGGCTGATTTAATTTTAGATATATTTTTCAAAATCCTGCTACAATTCAAAGTTATAACCTTTGAAGAAGACATAGAAAAAGTAGTATCATTTCGCTCGAGAGTGGTGTGGGAAGAAGCCAAAAGGAGAAGTATACCAATGAAGCAAATATTTGTTTTCAAAAAACCGACAGAACACTTTAGAGTTTTTATAAGTAACAAATATTTTTATTTTGAAAGTTTGCCTATACCACCACAATACCGTGATAAAAACATAGAACATTGGGATAGTAAGTATTTTCTAAAAAAGCGATTTTCAAAGGCTGGACTTCCGGTGCCAAAATGTGTAAAGATTTCTATTTTTCAAAATTATAAAATTGAAAAAATATTTAATAATTTTTCTAAACCTGTAATAATAAAACCTGCTTCTGGCTCTAGGGGTAGACATACTACTACAAACATCCATTCACTGGAAGAATTTCGTCAAGGAATAAAAATCGGTAGAATGATCACTCCACTTTTAGTTGTCGAAGAACACCTCAATGGTTATATTTGTCGAGCGACATTGGTCGACGGCAAGTTGATGGGTTTTTATAGAGCCGAACCACCTTATGTGGTGGGCGATGGTATAAAAACTATTTTAGAGTTAATTAAAGAGAAAGATGAAAATAGGCCAGAGAGAATACAAATGGTGCATATCTCAAATGAATTAAATGAACACATTGCCCGTCTCGGTTTTACTTTGGAAAGTGTTTTGGATAAAGATTTTAAATTAACTTTGTATCACAGAACTGGCAGACTGTTTGGTGGTAAGACTATGGAAATGCTCGACTCGCTTCATCCTAGCTTTGTGCCGATATTGGAGAAAGCCGCCAAACTAACAACTTTACCAATTACGGGTTTTGATTGTATTGTGCCTGATCCAGAAAAAGAGGAAAAAGATCAAAAATGGGGGATTATAGAGTGTAATACCTTGCCTTATATAGATTTGCACTATTATGCACTTGAAGGTCAACCTAAAAACATAGCAGGTAGTTTGTGGGATTTATGGAATTCTAAATCTTTGCTATAATATAAGTAATGGAAAAACTTAACGTATTTCAAATTGAACGTCCCTGGGGGAATTTTCGTCAATTCATAGAAAACAATTCCTGTACTGTTAAAGTTATTACTGTAAATCCCAACGAACAATTGAGTTTACAAAGTCATGCTAAGCGTGCTGAATTTTGGCACATACTAAAAGGCAGTGGAAAAATAGATATAGACGAAAATGAATTTGACGCAAGTGAAGGAAAAGAATTTGAAATAAAAATAGGATCTAAACATCGTGTTTATGCTGGATCATATGGAATGACTTTCCTAGAAATAGCCGTAGGGGAATTCGATGAAAATGGTGATATTATTCGTTATGCAGACAAATATGGCAGAGCCTAAAAAGACAATAAAAAAATTTTCAAAGAAGGTTATAAAAAAAATAACTACTAAAAAGGTTATTAAAAAACTTGTTAAAAAAGTTGTAAAAAAGAGCGTATCAAAGAAAAAAATAATAAAAAAGATAAAAAAAGTTGAGGTAAAGTTAAAAAGAGCAATCCAAAATCCAATTATCGCACCTTCACCTTATCTATGGGAATCAGTAGCTACTTTCAATCCAGCAGCAGTGGAGATAGATGGCAAGATTCACATTATTTATAGAGCCATAGGAGAAGATGATAAATCCTCTCTAGGTTATGCCACAAGCAAAGACGGTGTTCATATCGACGAGCGACTGACGCATTTTGTGTATAGAAGATTTATGGACAATGTTGATTTTTGTTTACCTGTGTTCTATGACTCTGGAGGAGGATGGAGTGGGGGCTGTGAAGACCCTAGGATGGTTTTAATAGGGGATAGAATTTATATGACCTACACTGCTTTTGATGGTTGGGGTTCAGTGCGTTTGGCTATGACTTCTATTTCCAAAGAAGATTTCAAGAAAAAGAGATGGCGTTGGGACAAACCAGTTTTTCTTTCTCCACCCGGAGAAATTCACAAAAACTGGGTGCTTTTCCCTGAAAAAATAAAAGGTAAGTTTGCAGTATTGCACAGTTTTTATCCTGAAATTTTAATTGATTATTTTAAAGATTTAAATACATTGGATGGTAAGGGTTTTATAAAAAGCAATAATTCTAGACCGGTAGATAAAAATAGGACTTGGGACAGTTGGTTTCGAGGCGTGGGTCCTTCGCCGATAAAGACAAAAGATGGTTGGCTGGTTTTATATCATGCCATGGACCATAAAAATTCAGACAGATACAGGATGGGCGCCCTCCTGCTTGATTTAAAGAATCCTAGTAAGGTTTTATATCGCTCCAAAGAACCGATTTTAGAACCAGAAGAGCATTATGAAAACAATGGTCACAAATGGGGTGTAGTGTATTCTTGTGGAGCAGTGATCAAAGACGGAATCCTTTTTGTGTATTATGGCGGAGCAGACAAATACGTAGCGGTCGCATCGGTGAAAGTCAAAGAATTACTCGACGCATTAAAAAAACACAAAGTTTTAAAATTAAAAACAGGAAAGAATTTAAATAATTAAAATGTTTGTCACCAAAAGGTCAGTACACAATCCAATATTAGTTCCTAATCGAGACCATTATTGGGAGAGCTTCGCTGTTTTTAATATGTGTCCGATTGTTTACGGAAAAAAGATATACGGCTTGTATCGTTCTATCTCAGCTATCGACCACATGATAGAACAAAAACAAATCTCGGTTGTTGGTATTGGAGAGAGTCGTGATGGAATTAATTTTACAAATCGTAGACAGTTTTTATTACCTAAAGAAGAATGGGATTTGTTTGGTTGTGAAGACCCACGAGTGACATTCTTTGAAGGAAAATTTTATATTTTCTATACAGCAATATCCAAATATCCTTTTGGGCCTGAAGGTATAAAGGTGGCTGTGGCGGTTTCAAAAGATTTAAAAAAAGTAGATAGCCGACATTTTGTGACACCTTTTAATGCTAAAGCCATGACTCTTTTTCCAAACAGAATCAATGGAAAAATAGTGGTTATGTTTTCTGCTCATACTGACTCACCTCCAGCAAAAATGGCCTTCGCATATTTAGATACGATAGAGGATTTATGGAATAATGATTTTTGGATAAAATGGGAGAGGAATATAGATAAATATGTCATAGACCCACGTCGAAATGAATTTGACCATACCGAAGTGGGAGCACCACCAATAAAGACAAAATATGGTTGGCTTGTAGTGTATTCCCATATTCAAAATTATATTCGTACTGATTATAATAGTAATCAAAGTACGGTATTTGGCATCGAAGCTTTACTACTTGATTTAAAAAACCCTCAAAAAATTGTCGGCCGCACTCGAGGGCCCATACTCGTGCCCGAAGAATCTTACGAAATGTCTGGCTACATCAGCAATGTTATTTTTCCTTCTGGTGCATTGATAAAAGGAGATAAGTTGGTTATTTATTATGGAGCCGCGGACACAACCGTATGTACTGCGGAAGTTCCCATTAACGATTTATTGGGTAGTATGCATCCGAAGCTTGATGAAAATTATTTCTTCAAGAGAGCAAAACAAAACCCCATTCTAGAACCTATCACTAAAAATAGTTGGGAGGCGCAAGGAGTATTTAATCCAGCAGCTATAGATCTGGGTGGTAAAGTTCATATATTGTATCGGTCTTTTTCATCTGACAATACTTCATACATAGGTTATGCTGTGAGTAAAAATGGGCTAGATATTACGGAAAGGTTAGGTGAACCAATCTATGTGCCAAGAGAGGATTTTGAAAAGAAAAAAATTGAAAACGGTTTTTCTGGTTGTGAAGACCCACGAATTACAAAAATAGGCAGTACTTTATATATGTGTTATACCGCGTATGATTCGATCGGGCCACCGAGAGTGGCTATAGCTACAATAAATGAGAAAGATTTTTTAGCACGTAAATGGAATTGGTCTAAACCTATTTTGATTACTCCACGAGATTTGGATGACAAAGACACGTGTATTTTCCCCGAGAAATTCAAAGACGGGTATTTAATAGTACATAGAATTGGTGGCGAGATTTGTGGAGATTATATTCATTCACTTGATTTAGAGAATGAAAGTGTAAAAAAATGTATTAGAATTATTGGTCCTAGAACTAATACTTGGGATTCTGCTAAAGTGGGCATCGCTTCGCCACCTATCAAAACAAAATACGGCTGGTTGTTGCTGTATCACGGTGTGTCTCGTAGCCATAATACTTATCGAGTGGGAGCAGTACTTCTAGACTTGAAAGACCCAGCAATAGTGCTAGCTAGAACGACCGACCCGATATTTGAGCCAATGGAGGACTATGAGAAGAATGGCTTGGTAAATAACGTTGTTTTTCCTTGTGGCATAGTAGTACGCAAAGGATTGGTTTATATTTATTATGGTGGTGGAGACAAGGTAGTAGGTGTAGCTACGATGAAATTAGACATAATTACGAAAGCACTGCGTAATGGGATTAAGAATTAAAATGGTGGTATAATAGAGGTATGAATATAAATTTACATAGTAAAAATCTAGAGCTAACAGACGAAGTAAAGGATTATGTTTTAAAGAAAGTTACTAATTTAGAGAAATTACTTTCCAAAATAGAAGACAATAAAGGAGAAGTGGATGTAAAATTTGAAGTAAGTAAAAGTACAAATCATCACAAAATGGGTGGATTCTTTCATGCGGATTGTTTGATAAATATTGATGGTGAAAAATTTTACAGCAGTGCAGATACAGAAGATATCTACCAATCTATCGATGAAATTAAAGAAAAAATATTTAGAGATATAAATAAAAAGAAGGATAGAGAGCAAACTCTGTTTAGACGTGGAGCTAAAAGTGTGAAAAAAATGTTGAAAGGTCTTTCCAAAAGAAATCCTTTTACTTCTAAATATTAATTTTATGGTCTATTTCTTTTCCACCTTCTGGGATAACTTTTTTGATTACAAATTTATCATTTTCTAGTACGGCGTCGGTGATGATGACGCGGTTGTTGTTTTTGTCGAAATAATAAGTGCGGGGCCAATGGGTGTAGGCACGGAATTTGTTGTAGTTTTTATTTGGGTCACCATTTAAATCTATTAGGCCATCTTCTTTTTTAATTTTTGTGCAGAAAGTAGCCTCGTCTTCATTTTGTTTTACCCCCTCCGCCTTTGGCACCTCCTCCTTCTCAGAGGGGAGGAATACATCATCTAACGTTTTTATTAAAAGTTCACCACCGATTTTTATTAAGCGTTTGCGGAGTTCTGGAGCTTTTTCATCTCCATAAATTTCAATTTTTTCTTGAGCTAAGATTGGCCCTGAATCCATCTTGTATTCCATTTGCTGAATAGTCACTCCTGTTTCTGTATCACCATGTAATATTGCAGATTCGACAGGGGAGGCACCACGGTATTTTGGTAGTAAAGAATAGTGAATGTTTATAGAACCCAAACGAGGCATATTAATAATTTCTTCTGAAAGTATTTTTCCGTAGGCGACTATCACAAATAGGTCGGGGATGTTTTGCTTACCATGAAAATTCTCTGTTGAGAATTTTCTCTGTCCGTCGTCGCCACTCCTACCAAGGGTTCTCAAAACATCCCCAACCTCTTCATGGGTGATTTTCTCTGGTTGAATGTATGGGATGTTGTTTTCTATAGCCCAAGTTTTAACAGGCGGGGGAGTCAGGAGCATTTTTCGTCCAGCCGGACGGTCAGGAGCGGTGATGATGAGTAACGGTAAAAAACCACCTTGCTTTAAAATCTCTAGTGTTTCGCTGGCCACATCTGGTGTGCCCCAAAATATGAAATTAAGATTTTCTTTAGACATTGTTTGGCAATTCCTCTTTTATATCTTTAGCATGATCAATAAAAAGAATTCCATTTAGATGATCTGTTTCGTGCTGAAATATTTGAGCCAAAAGTCCAGAAGCACCACGAGTAAATTTCTTACCATTTTCATCATAAGCTTCCGCAAAAGCTTTTTTGCTTCGATGGGTTTTGCCGTAAAGCCAGCGCACTGAAAGACAACCTTCTGGTAACCATTCTTTATCTCGTGATAGTTTTGAGATTTTAGGATTAATAAATACTAAATCTTGTACTACAGAATTTCCATTTACGGAGTCGCTGTCTCCACGTGCTCGTGGAGCGCTCACTCTCGGCTCGTCAGCTTGCGAGAGTCCCCGTTCTTGGAATTCTTTCGTCAAGATTTTACCCGAAACTATAAAAATTCTAAGAGAATACCCTATCTGTGGAGCAGCGATAGCTACACCGTCGTCTTGGGAAGCAAGCGAAGTAGACATTTCTTTTAATATTTTTTGTATTTTAGGAGTATTGATGGTATTGATTGGCACCTCTTTTGCAATTTCTCGCAAAACCTTTTCCTCTTTTTGAAGTAAAGCTCTCATTTGAATTTATTTTAATTCTTTTAAGTATTCTAGAAGCTTTGGTAGTTTGACAGTATTTTGAGAACGGTTAGACATGTCTCGGACGATTACAGAGTTCTCAATAGCTTCTTTGACTCCAAAGATAAGTGCATAAGGAATAGCTAGTTTTTCAGCTATAGCCAACTGACTACCAAGAGAATCTTTAGATAATGATTGAGCAATAGGGATGTGAGCTTTGCGGAGTATTTCTATAATATTTAAGCTTTTTAATTTAGCTTCACTACCTAGTTGAATGAAGTAAATTTTTGGCTTTTTCATTATGCGTGGCGCAAGTTTTTTATACCAAGTAGAACCCACGACTCTATCTACACCGATAGATATACCCACAGCTGGGATATCTTTTTTAGAACCAATTTGTTTTCCAAGATAATCATACCTACCTCCTGCAGCAATAGTTAGTGGTGTATTATCTTCTCCACCACTTTGTTCTATTATTTCAAAAACAGTTCGAGTGTAGTAGGAAAGTCCGCGAACTAAATTTTTATTGATATTGTAGTTTATGCCCATTTCTTCCAAGTATTCTAAAACTTCTTTGAAATGTTTTTTACAAGATGGACATAGAAAGGACACAGCATCTGGGGCTCTTTCATTTATCTCTTTTGTTTTTGGATCTTTAGAATCGAGAATGCGTAGGGGATTTGTCTTTAATCGCTCGCGGTCGATGCTCGGCAAATTACTCAAATTTTTTTTATAATAACTGACTAATTCTTTTATATATCCATTGCGACATTCTTTGTCGCCGATAGAATTAATATCGATAGATAAATTTTCGGCACCTGCATCTTCTAGTATGCTAATACCAGCTTTGATGACTAGAGCATCCATAATACTTTTTTCATTACCCAATGCGTCTAAGTCGAATTGGTAAAATTGTCGGTAGCGACCTCGTTGAGGATTGTCATGTCTAAAAGATGGACCGTATTGGTAAAGCATTACAGGTTGAGGCATGGTTTGCATACCGTGTTCTATATAAGCGCGCATAAGAGGAGCTGTGTGCTCAGGACGAAGTGCGAGATGGTCTCCGCCTTTAGTTTTAAGAGTGTACATTTCTTTGTCGATAATATCTGTACCTTCTCCAATTCCTGAAGTGAAAATGTTTTCGTGCTCGAGCATTGGAGTTTCTAGTGGCTTGAAGCCATAATATACGGCGACTTCTTGGGCTTTTTCAAAAAAGCCTTGAAAACTGTAATACTCTTCATTCATCAAATCCCGCATACCTTTCGGGGTTCCGAGTTCTCTACCTTTACCTTTTTCTTTTGTTGGTTTTTTGTCTTTACTCATAATTATTTGTTATTTTGATAATCTCCCGGCTTATAAGATATTTGATTTATTGGAAATAATCGGAGAAATGCTTTACCTATCATTAGATCTCTTTTTACAGGGCCCCAAAAACGGGAATCAGAACTACCAGACCTATTGTCACCCATTACGAAATATTCATCACTTGCTAATTCATAGTGACTGTCCATGTTTGATGTTGTTTTGAGATATGGTTGGTCTAATTTAAAACCATCCTTGAATAGAGTATTAGTAATAGTAATAACATCACCTTTCACATCCACTGTATCATTTGGTAACCCAATCACTCTTTTAATAAAAAACTTTTTTGGGTCATTTGGATATCTGAAAATAACTACGTCACCTCGCTCAGGTTCTCCTAAATGATAAGATATTTCGTCCACTATTAAATACTCTCCATTATGAAAAGTCGGATACATGGAAGATCCGGAGACTACGAAGGGCTGAGCTATGAATACGCGAATGGGGACAACTATCAATATTGCGATAAAAGCGAAACGAAATAATTCCCAAAAGGAACTTTTCTCTTCATTTTTTAACGCTACTTCTTTTGTTACTAGAATATCTTTATTTTCTTCATTTTCCATGCGTCTATTCTAACACATAATCTACTTGACGGAATAGTCAAATATGTTTTCTAGTATGTTTGCTTTAGTATATTTTATAATGTTATATTTACTTAATATGAAATTAGTCGTAGGTTTGGGAAATAAGGGAGATGAATATGAAAAGACTAGACATAATACCGGACGGATTATGGTTTTGTTAATATCAAAGTTGCTTACTGATAAAAAAGACCTACCTACCGGCAGGCAGGTAAAATTTTTAATCCCAGATACTTTTATGAATAATTCAGGACCCGCAGTAGCTTCATTTGTAAAGACTAAAAAAGACTTAAGTGATTTGATAGTAATTTACGATGATATTGATTTACCATTAGGTAAAATGAGGATTGCTTTTAATCGCTCGAGTGGAGGACACAATGGCCTCAGTTCGGTTATCAAATCTATTAAAAGTGAAGAATTTATTCGTATTCGTATTGGTGTCTCGCCCACAACTCCATCTGGAAAAATAAAAAAACCAAAAGGGGAGGAAAAGATTCTAAAGTTTTTACTTGGGGAATTTAAAAAGAGCGAAATTGAAATACTAAAAAAGCTTTCAAAAAAAGTAGCCGAAGCTGTCGACATCATTTATTCTGAAGGCCTCGGCAAAGCAATGAGTTTGCATAATTAAAAATAAAAAAAGGCTACTATTTATATTTATCGTAGCCCTTAAGTTGGAACTCTTTTTTTTGTGTTTTTGGGAGAGGTTTTTTTATGTAGAGATTTTTTTTATCATCTCTATCTTCTTGCATATCGTGTTCTTTTAGACGTAAATAGTCTTCAGGAGAAATTTTTTCTCCTCTATTTCTTTTCTCACGAATTTCCTCGATAGTTAGAGGTTTTGAATTGTCAAATGTTTCCATGTTTTTATTTGTTATAATTAGTTAAATAACTTTTACCGCCTCAATTATAATACTCTTTTCACCATTACGCAAGGATACTTTTCCTGATATGGCTATACACTTTTCAGCGACGAAAACATCAGTAGATGTTTGGTATAATTTAGGGAAAACAACAGCTTCGATGGAGCCAGTGAGGTCTTCGATATTTAGGAATGCCATCTGGTCATTTTTCTTGGTTATGACTTGGCGGACACTAGTGATGATGCCAGCGAAGGTGACAGACAATCCATTACCTATTTCTTCCTGAATTTTTTTAATATTTATATTTCTACTTTCGAGTTTTTCACGGATACGGTCGAGAGGATGACCAGAAACGTAAAGTCCCAACAATTCTTTTTCCCAAATTAATTTCTCTGATTGATTTGCGAGTTCGGCCTCTTTTAATTTAAATTCTGGAGCTTCGACACTAGATAGACCACCAAATAATGATGTTTGATTTTGATTCATAGTGGAAGATGCATGATTATAAGCAAGCATATCTTCTAAGTTTGCGAGTAATATTCCACGGTCAGCAAATGCATCCATGGCGCCGGACTTGATAAGTGCCTCCATGGATTTCTTGTTTAGATTTTTATGTTTGATTCGGTCTAAGAAATCACTAATGGATTTGAATTTTCCGTTTGTTTTACGCTCAGTGATGATTGCGTCCCCAATATCTGTACCTAAGTTCTTTACAGTATAGAATCCAAAGCGAATTGTCTTACTCTTGGTTATGTCCTTGTCTTCTTCTTTAGATACAGTAAAACCCCCATAGCTTTCATTTATGTCGGGTGGCAAGACTACTATATCCATCCTTTTGCATTCTTTGATTATTTCAGAAATTCTATTCACATCACCACTCTCTGCAGTGAGTATGGCGGTCATGTACGGCATAGGAAAGTTTGCCTTCATATACGCTGTCTGATAAGCCACTCGTCCATACGAAGCAGAGTGAGCTTTGTTAAAACCATAAGCCGCGAATGGCTCTATCCATTTCCAAATTTCAGTGGCTTTTGATTTTGTCCATTTACTATTTTTTACACAACCATCGATAAATTTCTCTCTTTGTTTTTCCATTTCTTCTGGGATTTTTTTACCGACAGCTTTTCGGAATTTATCTACTTCACCCCAGCTATAACCTGCCAAGTCGTGAGCCATTATTAAAAGGTCGTCTTGGTAAACTAGAATGCCGTAAGTTTGTTTTAGAATTGTTTCGAGAGCTGGGTCGAGATAAGTAATCAGTCGGGGATTGTGTTTTCTTTTGATGTAGTCTGGAATAAATTGCATCGGGCCGGGACGGTAAAGAGCCACCATAGCATTGATATCGTGGACTGTGGTAGGGCGAAGTTCTTTTAAATATCTAGTCATGCCAGAGCCGTTTAATTGGAAAAGTCCTTCAGTATCTCCACGTGCCAACATAGCAAAAGTTTTTTTATCATCAAGGGGAATATTTTCAACATCTATTTCGATATCATAAATTTTTCTAACTAACTTTTCCGCATCTGCTAGTATAGATAAATTTCTTATACCCAAGAAGTCGAATTTCGTAAGTCCGATGCCGTCTTCACCGACAGAATACATATCATATTGAGTAATTTTCAATCCACCCTTGGGATCATATTGAATAGGAACATATTCGATGAGTGGTTTTGGGGCTATTACCACTCCAGCAGCGTGGACAGAAATGTGCCTGACACAGCCTTCCATCTTTTTTGCTAAATCAATTATTTTCTTTGTATCTTTCTCAGCTTTGTAAGCTTTTTTGAGTTCGGGCACGAGCTCGAGTGCATGCTCTATGGTCATCGGCATACCTTGGCTCCCCATTGGGATTAATTTTGAAATTCTGTCACCGATTTCATATGGATATCCGAGAGCTCGAGCGACGTCACGCACAGAACCACGCGCCATCATAGTACCAAAAGTTCCTATTTGAGCGACTTTGTCTTCACCGTATTTTTTCTTGGTGTACTCGATCATTTCATCTCGGCGATTGTCAGCAAAGTCCATATCGATGTCGGGCGCTGATGGACGCTCAGGGTTTAAGAATCTTTCAAAAGGAATATTGTATTCGAGGGGATCTATTTTAGTAATTCCTAAAAGATATGTCGTGATGGAGCCGGCGACCGAGCCTCGAATATTTGTGAAGATTTTGTTTTCAAAGGCATAACGAATCAGGTCTTCCACCACCAAGAAGTATGAAGCGTAACCTTTCATCTTTATGATATCAAGTTCGTATTCCAAGCGTTTTATAACATCACCTCTTCCAATAAGGTTTCTTTTTTCGATACCAGCTAAAGCTAGTGTACGCAAAGCTTCATCAGGGGTCACACCCTTAGGGAGTTCAAATTCTGGAAAAATAAATTTTCCAATTTCTATTTCCAAATCACACATCTCGGCTATTTTTACTGTGTTCGATATAGCTTCTGGAGTATCTTTAAAAATTTTAGCCATGTCATTGCCGGACAAAAAAGAAAAATCATCATCTGAGAATTCAAACTTTCCTCCATCTTTACCATCACCCTGAGTGTTTACTTGGAGCAGAGTGTGGTGTGCTTCATGGTCGTCACTGCAAGGATAATGTGAGTCTTGAGTAGCCACTATATCTATGTCATGTTTTTTTCCGAGAGCCACCAAGGCTTCACGAACTTGTTTGTCATTCTCAACACTAGGGTGGCATTGGATTTCTAAGAAATAATTTTCTTTACCAAAAATGTCGATGTATTCTTTTACCAGCTCATCTGTTCTTTTTTCATCCTTGAGTAAAATTGTTTGAGAAAGTTCTCCACCTAAGCACCCAGATAAACAGATTATACCTTCCCCGTATTTTCTTAAAAGTTCTTTGTCGATGCGGGGTTTGTAATAATAACCTTCCAAGTTTGCTAGAGTCACTAGTTTTATTAAATTTTTATAACCAGTTAGATTTTTTGCGAGTAGTGTTAAGTGGTAATACCTCTTACCATTATTTATTTCTACATTTTTATCAAATCTGGAGCCGGCGGTCATGTATGCCTCCAGTCCGATGATGGGTTTGATACCTTCTTTCTTTGCGAGTTTGTAAAATTCAATAGCGCCATACATATTGCCGTGGTCGGTGATGGCGAGAGCCGGCATATCGAACTTTTTAGCTAAATCCACTAAATCTTCAATCTTAGAAAGACCATCGAGTAGGGAATAGTGCGAGTGAGTATGCAGATGGACAAATTGTGGTTTTTCTACAGTGTTCATTATTCACATAATATCATAAATTTCCTTTTTTGTTTTTGTTTGTTTTTCTTAGAAAATGGTATAATAAAGGTAATGAAAAAGTTTTCAATACTTCTGGTTTTTATATACCTCACTGTTTTTTCTCTATACAATTTTGTCATCGCTGCTAACCCAGCTTCACCCATTGTTCCTGCTGATAATAT
>Ga0163144_10011963_pt1 | contig 18301 bp, 17 predicted proteins | sample OliLak19BULKMAT1_FD_123175 | JGI IMG/M metagenome (GOLD analysis project Ga0163144, IMG submission 123175) | Freshwater microbial mat bacterial communities from Lake Vanda, McMurdo Dry Valleys, Antarctica - Oligotrophic Lake LV.19.BULKMAT1 | ecosystem: Environmental > Aquatic > Freshwater >... | reverse complement strand
TGGTGTCGGTGACGACGACCTGGCCGTAGCTGAACACGTCCGTCGCGGCGCACGGCATCCCGATCCCAGCGGGCGGCGTTGGCTTGAGGAAGAGGGAGGTGATGAAGTCGCCCGTGCCCTTCACGCCGATCACCGTGTCGATCTCCTTCGCGTACGTGTTGGTCGCGACGGGCCCGGTCACGGCCTCCCAGATGCCGGTGCCGATCGGCGGCCCCTCGAGCGTCTGAAGACGGACCTCGCCGAACATGTTCGCGTGCGTGTCCGTGGTCAGGAAGACGACGTTCTCGACGCCGCCGAGTCCCGTGAGCAGACGGGTTCGGGCGGCGGCGTACCCTTCCCAGCGATCGTACGGAAGCTGGTAGAACTGCTGGATCGGCACCTCGTTGACGATGACCTTGAAGGTCGCGTTCGAGGCCTTGATCGCGGCAAGGAATCGCTTCTCCTGCGCTGCGCCGAGCATCGTCCTGGACGGGTCGTTGATTGCGGCGATGCATCCCGGCAGGACCGGGTTCGCAGGATCCTCACATTTCGCTGCGGTGCGCTCCGGCTCGGCAGGCCTTCTTCGTGCGCAATCCGTCACGACAGAGCTCCGGCACCGGCGCGTGCACGGCAAACGCGCTGCGCAGTTCATGCGTGAACCAGAGATGGAGCATCTCGCTCCCCTGCCCCTTCTTCGCGCCGACCGGGCACGTGCCGTCGGGTCGGGGCGTGAGCCCTCGCTTGATGCCCTTGACGCAGACGATGTGCGAATGCCAACGCGTCAGCGGGCCGGCGGGCGTCGGGCCGCGCACGCCGCGTTCGACGCTGAACATGACGCCGACGAGCCGCGGCTTCCGGCCCGGCTCCGTCGCGTAGATGAGCGACTCCGGTCGTGCCGGGTCGAGATCATCCGAGTTCGCACTGTTCCGGCGGTGCTCCGCGTGGAGGTATCCGACGGCGTCGTCGCCGGGGGCACGAGCAGCGAGATGGGTAGCGAAGCCACGGGTCGCAGCGACGTCGATGTTGCGCCAGCGCGCCGATGCTTCCCGAGCCCGACGCAGCAGATCGGCGGCGGCGCGGCGCTGTTTCGGCGTCGCGAACGAGACGTCGGGGTACTGACGAAGGTGGTGTGCAAGACCGTGTTTCGTCGTGGGAGGAAGCTCCCTCTGGCCCGGCTTCAACGTACAGAGCACCGAGCGTGGCGCTCCCGGCATGGCCGATGGAACGCTGGCGAGACCGGCGACGGCGGCGGCCGCGAGCGAGGCGAGAACGAGCCGTGTTCCGGGCATCAGGGCCATCGGGTGGAAGTTGCTGCGCCGTCCGTCGGACTGGACCGCTTCAATACGGGGTACGCGGGTGTAGCTCAATGGTAGAGCCCCAGCCTTCCAAGCTGATTACGAGGGTTCGATTCCCTCCACCCGCTTTCGTTCCTCGCCTCGAGCCCGCCCCTGCTTCAGTGGTTGTCGCGCGGGATCCCCTTGGTGTCTGCGATGCGCTGGTACGCGACTGCGGGTTTGAGGACCATCCCGTTCGCGAGCTCGTCGATGAGGCCGCGTTGGATCTCCTGCCAGGGTGTTTGGCTTTCGGGGTAGGGGTAGCCGCCGGCCTGCTCGCGCTTCTCGCGCCGCTGTGCGAGCTCCGTGTCGGGGATGAGGACGTCGGCTGTGCGCTTGCCGAGATCGACGCGCACGCGGTCGCCCGTCTGGAGAAGTGCGAGTCCGCCCCCCGTCGCTGCCTCGGGGGAGGCATTCAGGATCGAGGGGCTGCCCGAGGTGCCGGATTGGCGGCCGTCGCCGATGCAGGGGAGCTCGTTGATGCCACGCTGCAGCAGGTAGTCGGGGGGGCGCATGTTGACGACTTCGGCGGCGCCCGGGTAGCCGATCGGGCCGACGCCGCGGATCACGAGCACGGTGTTCTCGTCGAGCTCGAGGCTCGGGTCGTCGATACGTGCGTGGTAGTCCTCGGGGCCGTCGAAGACGACGGCGGTGCCTTCGAACGCGTTCGGGTCGTCGGGGTTTGCGAGGTAGCGGGCGCGGAAGTCGTCGGAAATGACGGATGTTTTCATGATCGCGCTGTCGAACAGGTTTCCTTTCAGGTTGAGGAAGCCGGCGTGCTCGATGATCGGAGCGTCCCACGCCTTGATCACCTCACGATCGGCCGTGAAGCGGCCCTCGTTGTTGTCGTTCAGGGAGCGGCCGTTGACGGTGATCGCTGTCGGGTCGATCCGTCCTGCGGCGATCAGTTCCGCGACGACAGCGGGAACGCCTCCGGCGCGGTAGTACTCCTCGCCGAGATATTCGCCCGCGGGCTGCATGTTGACGAGCAGCGGCACGTCGTAGCCGAGCCGCTCCCAGTCGTCGTTGTCGAGCTCGACGCCGATGTGGCGGGCGATCGCGTTGAGATGGATCGGCGCGTTCGTCGAGCCGCCGATCGCGGAGTTGACGACGATCGCGTTCTCGAACGCCGCTCGCGTCAGCACATCCGACGGCTTCAGATCCTCCCGAACCATCTCGACGATCCGCTTGCCCGTCAGATACGCCATCTCCTGGCGGTCACGGTGCGGGGCAGGGATGGCGGCGCAACCGGGCAAGCTCATCCCGAGCGCCTCGGCGAGCGAGTTCATCGTCGACGCCGTCCCCATCGTGTTGCAATGCCCCGCCGATGGAGCAGACGATGCGATCAACGCGGTGAACTCCGTCGCATCGATCTCGCCGCGCGCCAGCATCTCCCGCGCCGTCCACACGATCGTCCCCGACCCCATCCGGTCACCGTTCAGCCAGCCGTTCAACATCGGGCCACCCGACAACACGATCGCGGGAATATCGACCGTCGCGGCGGCCATCAGCTGCGCCGGGGTCGTCTTGTCGCACCCCGTCGTCAACACCACACCGTCGATCGGGTAGCCGTAGAGGATCTCCACCAGCGAGAGGTACTGCAGGTTGCGGTCGAGCGCCGCCGTCGGCCGCTTACACGTCTCCTGGATCGGATGAATCGGGAACTCGAACGGCACCCCACCCGCCTCCCGAATCCCGTCCCGCACCCGCGAGGCGAGCACGAGGTGATGCCGATTGCAGGGCGTGATGTCCGACCCCGTCTGCGCGATCCCGATCATCGGACGCCCCGACTGAAGCTCCTCCAGCGTCAACCCGTAATTCATCATCCGCTCCAGATAGAGCGCCGTCATGTCGACGTTCTCCGGATTGTCGAACCACGCACGCGAACGGAGGCGATTGCTGCCTTGAGGAGAAGCGGTGGAGGGCATAGATCAGTCCTACCACGAACCGCACGACAACGGCGCCGTCAGCGTCCGGACGCGGAGAAGTGCTGGTAGTCCCTGACGCCGGACCACCGGCCGCCCCAGCCCCAGCCGATCGCGTCGAAGGCTCGCACGAGCGCATGGCCCTCTGCAGCCATCCCGGGGCGGAACGGCGGCCGCCGGAGGTACGGGCGACTCGCGACGTGCGACGTTGTGCCCGACCGTGTGACGTACGGGTTCTCGATCGGGTTGACGTCGATGGCGCGTCCGTAGGCGTGCTCGGAGTAGCGCGTCGTCCCGTCGACGAAGCGGCAGTTGAACGCCGAGGTGTTGTCGGCCTCGATCGAGCGGAAGTCGCTGCCGCCGTACGCGTCGATCGGCACCATGCGGCGGATCGGGAAGCCGTCTGCGTGGAGGCGGCGCAGGACGACGAGGACACGAGCCGCCACGTCCCGGTGGACGATCAGGCGTCCGGTGCGATCGCGGCCGTCGAATCCGTGGTGGGTCGCGGTGACGACGCGCAGATCGCGCAGCGGGACGGGGCAGCCGGGGCGCCAGGAGACGCCCGTCATCTGGCGGGCAAGGACCGGCGAGATCGGGGTGATCGAGCCCTTGAATGCCGTGGCCGATCCCGCAGACGAACTGGGAACGACAGCAACGACAATCGCCGCGACGAGGAGCAGACGTGACTTCATCGAAAAATCGGGGTGGTCGGAGTCGAACCGACGACTTCCGCGTCCCAAACGCGGCACTCTAACCAGGCTGAGCTACACCCCGTCTCCGTTCGAACGTACGTACAGCATGACAGTTCGCACAGACGAGCTCGCATTTCTCAATCTCCTCCAGAATGGCTCGACGGCCATGCCCGTTGACAAGCCGTCCCAGATCATCGCGTTTTGTTGTGCCCGGCAGATGATCCCACTGCATCGCCGCATGATGGAACCGACGGCCACAGTCGACGCACGGTGCGTTCTTCAAGGAGCGGTACCACTCGCCGATAGCCCGCCTCCGTAACACCGACTGCCGACGCCTCAGTACTGCGCGTTTCTTGTGGTACTCGGCGTCATAGACCTTCCTACATGGCCTGCACCATGCCTGCCTGCCGCGGGCAGATGAGACGTGAAACTCCGATTCGGACTTGACCTCACCGCACTTGCCGCATCGCCGATTCGCATCCATGTTGTCATTATAGACATCAAGTCGGACGGACTCAGGTCGCGACGATCACAACGAGTCGCCGCGGGCCGTGGACGCCCTCGACGCGGGTCAGCTCGATGTCGCTCGTCGCGGACGGGCCCGAGACGAGGACGATCGGCCGGCCCTCCCGCGCGCTCGGCTCGAGCACTGCGATCAGCTCGGGCACGGTCTCCACGATCGCACCGGCGCGCACGACACAGACGTGCAGGTCGGGAACGAGGCTGAGAGCTCTCCGGCCCTGCCCCGGTCCACCGTCGATAGCGATCGTGCCCGTCTCGGCACAGGCAGACGCGCAGGTCGTCACGGCACCGTCGAGCGCGTCGAGATCGCGAGAGCCAAGACCATGGTCCTCGATGAGCTCCACGCCCGAGGGGCGGAGCCGGCGGTCGAGGTCAGGAGCAATGCCCACTCGTCGAACCCCGGCCGCCTCGAGCGCCGACGCTACGGCCGCACCCGGATCATCCGCCACGACGACCGTCGCCTCATAGTCCCGAACCCGCTCGACGAAGAGCTCGATCACCGCCGCACGATCGCGCTCACCGCGCAGGCGGTAGTTGCGCGGCGGTACGACATGCGGCGGGTCGTCGGCGAGCGACGCCCGAACGCGCGCGAGGATCGCCTCACGCCCGGTCGTCACGGCTCTCCCACCACTCGCGGAACGTCTGGGCCGGCAGCGCCGGTAGATCCCGCGAACGACCCCAGGCGCCGAGCGGTCCGGGCGGGAAGTGCGTGAGCCAGCCGTCTCGAGCGATCGGCCGCTGGAGCTGGCGGCCGAGCCGCTGCGCCCGCTCGTACCCTGCACGCGTCGCGAAGGCCTTCCCGAGCATCTTCAGCGACCTGCCCTCGATGCCCGAGCGCTCACGCGCCACCGCCTTCCCCCGCTCGTGCACGAGAATCGACGGAATGTCGATCAGCACCGGGCAAACGTCGTAACACGCGCCGCACAGCGATGATGCGAACGGCAGCGACGCCACTGCGCCCGTCTCTCCCGCGAGCTGAGGAGCGAGGATCGCCCCGATCGGGCCGGCGTAGGGCGAGTGGTAGGCGTGACCGCCCGTCTGCCGGTAGACAGGGCACACGTTGATGCACGCAGAGCAGCGGATGCACCGCAGCGCCGGCCGACCTGCTGGATCGGCGAGCACGCGCGTGCGACCCGCATCGAGCAGGACGAGATGGAACGTCTGTGGGCCGTCGCCCTCGCGCACGCCCGTCCAGAGCGACGTGTAGGGATTCATGCGCTCCCCGGTCGAGGAGCGCGGCAGCAGCTGCAGGAAGACCTCGAGATCGCGGAAGCGCGGGATCGCCTTCTCGATGCCCATCACCGTAATGAGCACGTCCGGCAGCGTCGTGCACATCCGCCCGTTGCCCTCGGACTCGACGACGCAGATCGTGCCGGTGTCGGCGGCGGCGAAGTTGGCACCGGAGACGGCGACACGCGCTCGCAGAAACGCCTCGCGAAGATGCAGCCGCGCAGCCTCGGCCAGCTCCGCGGGATCGTCGGAGAGGTCCGGAAGCCCGAAGCGATCGCGGAAGAGATCCCTGATTTCGACGCGATTCTTGTGAATCGCCGGCACGAGGAGGTGCGATGGTCGTTCGCCCGCAAGCTGCACGATCAGCTCGGCGAGGTCTGTCTCGATGGGGCGTATCCCGGCCCCCTCGAGTGCCTCGTTGAGCCGGATCTCGTCCGTCGCGAGCGACTTGACCTTCACCACTTCGTCGGCGCCCTCTGCTTGCACCAGGCCGACGACGATCTCGTTTGCCTCCGCGGCATCGCGCGCCCAGTGAACGGTCCCCCCGGCAGCCTGAACGGACGCCTCGAGCTCGATGAGCACCGCGTCGAGCGACGCGAGCGTCTCATCCTTGATCGCCGAGCCGGCGCTGCGAAGCAGCTCCCAGTCAGGCACCTCTGCAACGACGCCTGCTCGCTTACGGCGAATCGTGGTCGTCGCGTGGCGGATGTTCGCCCTCACCTGTTGATTCGCGAGTGCGCCCGTCGCGGCGTGCGGGAAGCTCTCGGGCCGCGCGTCGCGAGCGGCCGCGGGGTCGAGGCTCGAGTGGGTCACGACGCGAGGATCTCCGCAAGATGAACGGGACGCACGGCCACGCCGCGGCGCCGCAGCCCGCCGCCGATGTGCATCAGGCAGGAGCTGTCGCAGGCGCAGACGCTCTCGGCTCCCGACGCCATGATCGCCGCGATCTTCTCGTCGAGCATCGCCGTCGACACGTCCGCGTTCTTGACGGCGAACGTGCCGCCGAAGCCGCAGCACTCCTCGGCATCCGGGAGCTCGAGCAACTCGACCCCGGGAACCGCCTGCAGAAGCCGAAGTGGCGCACCTCCCACGCGCAGCAATCGCAGGGAGTGACACGTCGGATGGTAGGCGACCGACCCCTCGAAGGTCGAGCCGACATCCTCGACCCCGAGAACGCCCGTGAGGAACTGCGAGAGCTCCCACGTCCGCGCGGGCACGCCTCGATCGTCGCCGCCGAGCAGATCTTCGAAATGTTCACGCACCTGCGCGGCACACGACCCAGACGGTGTCACGACCGCGTCGAATCCGTCGAACACGTCGACGAACCTGCGTGCGAGCGCCGCCGCTTCACTCGGGTAGCCGGAGTTACCGTGCATCTGGCCGCAGCACGTCTGCTCGAGCGGGAAGACGACCTCGATCCCGAGTCTCTCGAGCACCGTGACCGTCGCCTTGCCGACGTCGGGAAAGAGCGTATCCGCGAGGCAGGTCACGAAGAGGGCAACACGTTCGATCATCGAGAACGAGCCTACTCGTGCCGTGGCTCACACCGTCTCGCCTGCCTGCCCCTCGGGCCGGTGGTTGCCGTCGTCAGTCCCGGGAGAGGCTGCGCCACAGTCCCGGAGAGGCTGCCTCCCCTACGGGGTTACGTGGAACATCGCGAGGCGGCGCTCGTGACGCGCGTTCGCAGGATCGCACGGTACGGATACTCTGTCGGCGTGGTCGAACGCGTCCTCCTTGCATCTCCGCGCGGCTACTGCGCGGGAGTCGAACGCGCCGTCGACACGGTGGAGAAGGCCCTCGAGCACTACGGCGCTCCGGTGTACGTCCGCAAGCAGATCGTCCACAACATCCACGTCGTCCACGACCTCGAGGCACGGGGCGCGATCTTCGTCGACGAGGAGACGGAGGTGCCCGAGGGCGCAACCGTGGTGTACTCGGCGCACGGCGTGGCACCCACGGTCCATGCGAACTCGGCAACCTTGCAGCACAACGTGATCGACGCGACGTGCCCTCTCGTGACCAAGGTGCACGTCCAGGCGCGACGCTATGCAGCGGACGGATACACCGTCGTCCTGATTGGCCACGAGGGTCACGAGGAGGTCGTCGGAACGATGGGCGAAGCCCCGGACGCGACGGTGCTGGTGCAGGACGTCGCCGAGGCCGAGGCGCTGTCGCTACCCGCCAATGCGCGCCTCGCCTACATCACCCAGACGACCCTGTCGGTCGACGAGACCTCCGAGATCATCGCCGTCCTCCGCCGACGTTTTCCGCAGATCTACGCGCCCCGGAAGGAGGACATCTGTTACGCGACCTCCAACCGCCAGTGGGCCGTGAAGGAGATGCTGGCCGAGATCGACCTGCTGCTCGTGCTGGGTTCGAAGAACTCCTCCAACTCGAACCGCCTCGTCGACGTCGCGCGGGCGTCGGGAGTGGCAGGGCACCTCATCGACGACGAGACCGAGATCGACGAGCGCTGGCTCGACGGTGTCCGCACGGTCGGGATCTCCTCGGGTGCCTCGGCGCCGGAGCGCCTCGTCACGCGGCTCTGTGATTGGTTCCGGGAGCGCGGCGTCGATCGGATCGAGCCGTTTCAGCTCGTCGCCGAAGACGTGACGTTCAAGCTCCCGGTCGAGCTTCGCCGCGAGTTGAGGCTCGCCGAGACGCAGCGCTGAGCGCGATGCCGAACGAACTCGCCGTCGTCATCCCGGCGACCGACGATCCCCCCACCCTAGTCGGACGACGCGGGCTGCGAATTCCCCGGCAACAGCCGAGACCCGCTCAGGGGCGCGGCTGCCGTCATCGACGACGACGATGTCGAGCTGCACTTGCCGCTGTGCGCGCACTGCGGCAAGACATCGCCGCAGAGCCTCGGGGCGGTCGCGCGTCGGCACGACCACGGTCGCTGTCACGAGGGCTCGATGAGCGTCGCGCCGGCCGCCTCGAGGTCGAAGCGGCGAAGGGCAGTGGCTGCGATGTCGCACACATCATGCGTCTCCCCTTCCGACGCGGCGCCTGCCGAAGCCAGCACGAGCGCCCACGACTCGTCGGTGTGGTTGCCGGAACGGCCGCTGCCCACGCCGTGCCGGCGGATCGACCCGAACTGCGGCGAATGCACGATCTCGCCGCGGCGAGCGGGGCGTTCGCTCCAGCGGACGACGAGATCGGGCAGAAGATCCGACGTCGACGCGTCGACGAACGAGTCGGCGACCACGTCGACAGAGGCGACCGCACGTTCAACGCCATCAAGGGTGAAGCTCTCGAGCCCCGATCGGTTTCGGCGACGAGGGCCGGAACATCGTGAGGATCGACTATCCCGGCTTGCTCGCGCCCCTTCACGTTGAAGCGGATCGTCCCGTTCGTGTCCGACGGCACCGGGAAGGCCCGGGTACGCGACCACTCCACGCCGCGCAGCTCGAGCCGAGCTGCGAGTGCCGTCGCAACCGCATCGGGTAGCGCCGAGGCGACCCGACCCCTCACCGACGCCGGAACCGCCGCCCGCATCCTCCACGAGCCGCTGGGCTGGCCGCTGTCGACGACACCACTATCGAGCACGGCGGCGAGCATGGTGCCGAGCACGTCGGTCCTGCTCGTCTCGACGCCCATCCCAAGTGCGGAGTGGACGACGATGTCACTGCCGGGGGGAAGCGCATCGATGATCCTGCCGACCGCCGTATCTGCCTCGATCACGACCTCGCGCAGCAAGGCTTGAAGCTCACGCGCGGAGGAGGGCGAGATCCCGTCGACCACGGCCGCCGGATCCCAGAGCTGGTGACCTGCGAGGTGGACGGAGGGAAGCGAGACCACGAGGAGATCGGGCCGGATCTCGGCAGCGCCGCGACGACGAGGTCGGTGGCACGGCGAGGCCCGGCAACGAGCGTCGCAGCGAGCCGTCGGAGGCTCCGCTCGTCCGGCTCGCCGAAGACCTCCTCCGCCCGCTGCCTGCGCCCAAGCCGGTCCTCCCAGGCCCTGAAGGCCCCTTTCGGCGCCGAGCGCGACCGCAGCACGATCCGGTTCGCGAACTGCCAGCCACTGATGACAAGCCCGTTCGCCTCCACGGGTGCCGGCGCCTCGTACGCGTCCACGACGAGCACCTTCCCGCCCGCCCGAGCGATGCGGTCCCACAGCATCGGCGGCGAGGCGAACGCGTCGACGTAGCGTACGCGTTGCTCCGACGCGTCCCACATGAAGGGATAGTGGATTCCGTGGTCGCCGAGTGGGACACCGCTCCAGAGCGTCGGGAACGCTCCCGCCGCGAAGAGCGTGGCTGGCGTGGTGAGCTCCAGCTTGGACGCCGCTTGCCTCAACTCCGAGATGCGCGGCACGAGGCCTTCGGAGGCGAGCTCGTCCAGCAGCTCCGTCGGCGTCGCGTCCAGACCGATCAGGGCAAGCACAGGGGCCTCCGTCCTCTCACAGCTCCACCCACCCGCTTCCCTCGGCCGCGGCCACGGCGTCGAGCACTCTCATCACCGCGACGCCGTCCTCGCCGCCGGCGAGCCGAGGGTCGCCGGTTCCCTCGCGAAGGGTTCCGGCAATGGCGGCCAGTTGCGCCGCGAGCGAGCCGACGAGCGGCCCCGGCCTCCGGGCACGCATTCGCTCGACCACGCGACGAGCTAGACCTCCCCGCTCAAACGACGCCACGGTTAGCCCACGAGAATCCCGTGCGACGACGCGCTCGCACCAGGCTCGCTCGTGGGAGAGGCGCACGCTCGCACGTACGTCTCCGAGGTCGAGCTCGAACTCGGCGTTGCGCGCGGTTGCGCGCTGAACACGCAGACGCGCTGGACTGCATCCGGTCAGCCAGAGTGCGAGATCGACGACGTGAGGGCCAAGGTCGAGCAACACCGTCTCGGAGCCGTCCAGCGCGCCCCAGGCCGACGGGAGAATCGACAGCTCGAGCTCGAGCACCGCAGGCGGAGCGGCGGCGAACTGGGCACGCATCGTCGTGATCGCAGGGTCGAAGCGACGGTTGAATCCCATCCACGCCGGCGGATCGAGGCCGACGAGCGGCTCCGCCTCCACGCCGGTCCGAGCCGGAGGCTTCTCGACAAGCGACGTGACGCCGACAGCGCTTGCTGCACACGCGTCCGCAACGTGAGCCTCGACGGCATGGGCGAGTACGAGCAGCTCGACGTCGGCATCCGTGAGGAGGTCTCCGACAGTGGCGTAGGCCGGAAGGCCGGGAGCGAGCGACTCGCATCGAGCGGCGTCGAGATCAGCGACGGCCACGAGGGACACGGCATCCATCTGGGTGAACGCCGGGAGATAGCCGCGTTCGGCAAGCCGACCACATCCGACGAGGCCAACCCGAAGGGGAGCGGTCACGCTCTCTCGATGGCAGGCCCATCAGCAGCCCCCGCCGCGACCGACAGGGCAAGCGTTTCCCGGCCAATCCAGTCGGAGTGCACGAGCAGGTCACCGTCGTCTTTCGGAATCGTCAGGGCAATACGATCGGTCAGCTCGAGCCCCGCGTCCTTCCGCATCGAGTTGACGCGGTGGATGAGCTCGTACACGCGACCCTCGAGCGCCAGTTCGTCGTCGACGGTGGTGTCGATCGCGACGGTCGTCCCTGCGTCGCCGGCGACCGCCCATCCTTCCTTCCCCGCTCGCTCGACGAGCACGTCCTCCGGCGCCAGCTCGTGTCCCAGGACACGGAATCGTCCGGCGCCGAGATCCTCGAAGTCGCCAGCCTGCAGAGCCGCGCGAACCACACCCAGCTCCTTCCCGAGCCTCGGGCCGAGAGCAGGGAGATGCGGTTTGACACGCAGTTCGGCGTCGACGTGGCCGAACTCGACTTCCTTCACGCGGAGCTCCTCCGCGATCTCGTCGGCGTGTGCTGCCGCGAGAGGGGCACCCTCGACCACGATCCGGCGGAGCGGCTGCCGCAGCTTCAGTCCTGACGACGATCGTGCCTGGTGACCGAGGGCGACGACGCGCCGCAGCTCGGTCACCTCGGCGAGCAGTGCGATGTCCGGCGTGCGTGCCTCGGGCCAACCGGCGAGGAACACCGAGTCCGGCGCGTCCTTGACGACATCGGTGACGAGCGCCTGCCAGAGGTGCTCGGCGAGGAACGGCATCACGGGCGAGATCACGCGGAGCCCCTGGACGAGCCCGAACCAGAGCGTGCGGAGCGCGGCCTCCTCGCCGTCCCAGAAGCGCCGCCGCGAGCGGCGGATGTACCAGTTCGAGAGATCGTCGACGTACGCCTCGAAGGCACGGGTCACGTCGACCGTGAGCCAGCGCTCGTATCCGTCCTGCGCCTCGGCGACGAGCTGCGCCGTGCGCTCGACGAGCCAGTGGTCGAGCGGCTGCAGATCGGCGTCAGGCCCTCCACGCTCGAGGTCGGCGTAGACCGGCGTGAACGACTCTATGGCACCGTAGTCACCGAGGAACTTCGCCGAGTTCCAGAGGGTCAGGAGCCGTCGCTTGCTCTCCTGCGCCGGGCCGAAGCCGAACAGGAGGTTGCGGTCGGGCGGCTGGGCGCAGTACTGCCAACGCATCACGTCGGCACCCATGCGCGCGAACGCGTCCGTGGCGCTGATCATGTTGCCCCACGAGCCGTGCATCTCCTTGCCGTGCTCGTCGAGCATCTTCTCGTAGCCGAGCACCTTGCGGAACGGAGCGCGGCCCGTGAGCGCAACCGACATGAAGAGCTGCGAGTAGAACCAGAGCCGGATCTGCTCTCGCATCTCGGAGACCCAGTCGGCCGGGAACCACTCCTCCCAGGTCTCGTGCGCGGGGAGATCCGCAGTGGTCAGGCCCTTTGCCGCTCCCGTGCCGTACCCTTCGGCGACGAACTCCGGATTCTCCCAGCCGAGGGTCGAGAACGGAACGATGCCCGCGTCGAGCCAGACGTCCCCCACCTCCTCGATGCGCGTCACCGCATCGCCGCACGCATCACAGCGGATCGGCACGGCGTCGATCCACGGGCGCCGCAACTCTTCGAGCTGATCGAGCCCGTCGATCGCGCGCTCCTCGAGCTCGGCGCGAGAGCCGATCACGTTCAGGTGCCCGCACGAGCAGGGGTAGAACGGGAGCGGCAGGCCGTAGTAGCGGCGGCGGGAGATGTTCCAGTCGCCCATGTTGCGGAGCCAGTCGTCCATGCGCTTTCCCATGTACTCGGGCGTCCACTCGACGGTCGCGTTCGCGTCGAGCAGCGGCTGCCGGACCTCGTCGACGCCGATGAACCAGTCGTCCGAGAGCCGGAAGATGAGCGGCGTGTGGCAACGCCAGCACTCCGGGTAGCGGTGCTCGTGCTGCTTTGCCTCGACGAGCAGGCCACGGTCGTCGAGGTCGCCGATGATCTGCTCTGCTGCATCGCCCGTCGAGAGGCCGTGCAGCCAACCGAAGGCCGGATAGAAATGGCCGGCTTCGTCGACCGGGGCGATGACGTCGAGGTCGAGCGTCTTCGACAGCTCGAAGTCCTCGGCACCACAGCCGGGAGCGATGTGGACGACGCCCGTTCCGTCTTCCATCGAGACGTCGTCCCACGGGATCACCCGGTGCTCGACCTCGCCGCCCGGGCCGAGCGCGTCGAACGGCCCCTCGTAGCGCCAGCCGACGAGCTCCGCGCCGGGCAGCTGCTCCGTGAACGTCTCCTCGGGGTAGCGCGCGACCGCGACCCAGTCCCCGTTCTCGAGGCGGCCGTAGGTCGAGGTGGGATGCACGGCGGCAGCGACGTTGGCGGGAAGCGTCCACGGTGTCGTCGTCCAGATCACGACGGCATCGCCCGGACGGTCGAGGAGCCTGAAGCGAACGAAGAGCGACGGATCGACGCGATCGACGTAGCTGCCGTGCAGCTCGTGCGCGGAGATCGACGTGCCACAGCGCGGGCACCACTCTGTCGCACGATGGCCCTTGAAGAGCCACCCCTTCTCGTGAACGATCGAGAGGAACTTCCAGATGTACTCGATGTTCGTGTCCGAGAACGTGAAGTAGTCCCGACCCCAGTCCATCCACTGGCCGAGCCTGATCGATCCCTCGGTGATCTCGTCGGCCGACTTGACGACGACCTCACGACAGCGACGTGAGAACTCGGCCAGGCCGAACTCCTCGATCTCGCGCTTCGAGTTGAGCCCGAGCTCCCGCTCGACGCCCACCTCGATCCAGAGGCCCTGGCAGTCGAAGCCGTTCTGGTAGCGCTGGTGGTAGCCGCGGAGCGCCTTGTAGCGCTGGAAGACGTCCTTCAACGTCCGTCCCCACGACGTATGCACGGCGAGCGACTTGTTCGCCGTGACGGGGCCGTCGAAGAAGCTGAAGCGCGGCCCCTGCGCGTTCTGCTCCCGCAGACGGGCGAACGTCGCCTTGCTCTCCCAGACCTCGAGGATCTCCCGCTCGAGCGCATCGTGGTCGGGTTTGTCCGGAAGGGGTGCGAACATCCCCCGATTCTAGGGAACACGCCGCGGCGCCCCTTCGTTGTACAGAGGTGAACACCAACTTCAGCAACGATTCGCGGTAGCTCCGACAACAGATCAGCTCCACGAAAAACCCGAAAGGATCCAATGGCAACTGCAGTCAAGAACGACACGTTCGAGCAGGAAGTACTCAAGAGCGATATCCCTGTGCTCGTTGATTTCTGGGCCGAGTGGTGTGGCCCGTGCCACGCCGTAGCCCCGGTCCTCGACCGCATCGTCGAGGAGCAGGCAGGCGCGCTGAAGCTCGTCAAGGTGAACATCGACGAGGAGCGCGAGCTCGCCGAGCGCTTCGGGATCGCCTCGATCCCCACGATGATCCTGTTCCGTGACGGCGAGCCGTCCGTCTCGGTGATCGGCGCCCAGCCCAAGGGTGCGATCGAGCGCACGCTCGGCCTCACCGCAGCGTAGAACCGACAGGTCATTCCTCACAGCGAGCCGGCCACGAGTCGGCTCGCTGTGCCTCGAGGTCAGAAACGAACCTCGCTACCGTACGCCCATGAGCCCACGTCACGTCCCCGCGTCGGTCACCGAGCTCCAGCGGATCGGCTTGTTCGGATCACTTCCCGGTGAAACCATCGCCAAGCTTGCCGCGCGCATGGTGCGGGAGGAGTTCGCGGGGGGAACGAGGATCGTCACCGAAGATGAGTGCACCGACCGCTTCTACGTGCTGCTCTCCGGGATGGCCGGCGTCACGCAGGAAGTCCGCGGCGCGCGCGGCATCATGCGGCCGGGCGAGACCTTCGGCGAGGTGGCGCCCCTCCTCCGCGTCGAGCGCACCGCCACGGTGACCGCGATGACGACGTGCGTCGTTGCGAGCTGCGACGAGGAGACGTTCAACGAGCTCCTGCGGCCGCTCTATGCCGACGACGAATAGGGTTGGTCGTCGTCAGTACTCGTCGCGGTGCACCCGCACCGCTCCGAACCCGAGAAACACTGCGACCCACATCACAACCGACACGCCGGCCACCGCGATCGGTAGCCCGTCGTTGCCGCCGCTGATCCGATCGAGGGAGCTCGCCAACGTAGCGTCCCCCAGCGTTTCACTCAGGCTGTAGAGGAGAAGAAGGAGCGGCGTGAAGCCAATCGAAAAGACGAGCGAGATCGCGATCGCCGGCCCGTTCGAGCGGAGCAGCGAGCCGATGCCCATGCTGATCAACCCGAACACGACGGCGAAGAGAGCAGCCGTCCAGACGTAGTCGACGAGCTCACCCGAGGTGATGCTGTCGGCAGAGGTATGGGGGAGCGCAACGGCCAGGATCGCGCCAAGCGCAAGGGGAACGGCAAGCATGAGGAGCACCGCCAGCACGACAGCGACGATCCGCGCGGCGTAGATCTGTCCACGCCTCGCACCCGTGATCACGAGGTAGCGCATCGTCCCCTGCGCGACGTCGTACGAGCCTGCGAGCGACCCGATCAGGATCGCGACGACGACCCCGAAGATAAAGAGGGCGCCACCGACGCCGTCGAGCATCCCCTGGCCACCCATGGACGGGTTTCGCCCGGGACGCAGCTCGTGGATGACGATGTTCGCGACGATCACGATGACGGCCATGACGAGGACGAAAATCGTGCCCCCGAGGAAGCTGCCTTTCCGGCCGGTGATCGTGCGCAGAGTGGCCGAGATCACGAGGATCCCTCGCCTTCGCCCTCGAGCGGCAGGCCCGACGTGATCTCGAGGAAGCGCTGCTCGAGCGATTCGCTCTCGCGCGCGATCTCGATCACACCGATGCCGGCCTCGACGAGGGAGCGGGTGATCAGAATCGCCTTTGCATCGTCGATTCGCTCGCCGGTGAGCTCGAGGTTCCCATGTTCGCCCTCCGCGATGCCTGTCACGAGCCCGAGGCGGTAGAGCGTCTCCTCCGCCCGCACGGGATCGTCGACGCGCAGCCGCATCGACTGCCGCCCTTCGGCGACGAGCTGGTCGACCGAGCCGTGGAGAACGAGCTTCCCGGACTGCACGATCGCGATGTCGTCGGCCATCTTCTGCACCTCGTCGAGGAGATGCGAGGAGATGAATACGGTGCGGCCGTCGTCCTCCACGAACGAACGGATCATCCGGCGAAACTCGACGATCCCTGCCGGATCGAGCCCGTTCGACGGCTCGTCGAGGATCAGCAGCTCGGGATCGTTGAGCAGGCTCCGCGCAACCCCGAGGCGCTGCCGCATGCCGAGGGAGTACTCCTTGACCTTGCTGCCGCTGCGATCGACGAGGTCGACGCGCTCGAGTGCCCAGTCGATCCGCGTTGCGGCATCCCCGCCCACAAACTTCGCCGCGACCTCGAGGTTCGCCTTCCCACTCAGATACGGGTAGAAGCGCGGCTCCTCGACGATCGCGCCGACGCGCGTGAGGGCCTGGCGCACGTCCCCGGGGATGGCGTGGCCGCGAACGGTGATCGTGCCCGTGGTCGTGCGAGCGAGGCCGAGCATGCAGCGAATGAGGGTCGTCTTCCCGGATCCGTTCGGGCCGAGCCAGCCGACGCATCGACCGGGCATCACCTGGAAGGAGACGTTGCTGACCGCCTGGGTGGCGCCGAAGGACTTCGAGACACCCTCGAGCGTGATGATGGGATCGGCCACAGCCATGGGTTGTATCAGGAGCCGAGTTCGCGGATCACTGCGTCCGAAAGTGGCGGCCAGGCGGCCTTCGCCCACTCCCCGAACGATCGCGTTGTCAGCGCGACGCACGCAAGAGCTCGCTCGGGATCGACCCAGAGGAAGGTTCCACTACCGCCGAAATGACCGAACGTCGTCGACGCGGTAAGGGAGCCGGACCAGTGACCGGCCTTGTTCCCCTTCAACTCGACGCCGAGCCCCCAGTCGAGCGGGCTGAAGCGTCCGAAGTCCGGGAGGACGCCGTCGAGCCCGGGGAACTGAACCGTCACCATCTCATCGTGCGTCTCGCCGGCAATGAGAGTGGGCGCAAGCAGTTCGCGGGCGAAGGCGAGGAGATCATCGACGCAACCGTGCATCCCGGCGCCCGGATGCCCGCGCGGATCGAGGGAGATCCCGAGCGGCTCGCAGATCGCCTGGCGCACGTAGTCCGCGAACTCCATCTCGGCGGCGACAGCCAAATGCGCACCGAGGAGGGCAAATCCCTCGTTCGAGTAGATTCGCCGCCTGCCGGGCGGAGCGACCGGCCTCGTGCCCTCGAACGGGAGCCCCGACGCGTGCGCGAGCAGGTGGCGCACCGTCGAGCCAGGCGGCCCGGCCGGCCGGTCGAGATCGACCACTCCCTCCTCCGTCGCAACGAGCAGCGCGAGGGCACTGACGGGCTTCGAGACCGACGCGAGGCGGACAGCGTGCTGTGCATCGCCCCGCGTCGCGAGCGTCGACGCCGCGCTCGTCACTCCTGCGGCGGCGAACGGGACGTCCCAGGCGTCGATCTGACTCAGAGCGTCCACGTTCGATCAGTGATACTACCGAGGCGATGGAGCGCCGACTGATCTCGGGACACTCGCCGTTCGAGCCGACCGTGGGCTATTCACGCGCAGTCGTCGTCGGTTCGACTGTGCACGTCGCTGGCACCGCACCGATTGCGCCCGGCGGCTCCCCGACCCCCGAGGACGCTTACGGCCAGGCCGTGCTCTGCCTGTCGATCATCGCCGGTGCCCTGGCACTCGCGGGGTCGAGCATCGAGGACGTCGTTCGAACACGACTCTTCATCACCGATAGGGCCCACTTCGAGGACGTCGCACGCGCACACGGCGAGGTCTTCGGCGACATCCGCCCCGCCACGACCTGTGTCGTGGCGGGGCTCCTCGACCCGGCCTGGAAGGTCGAGATCGAGGCCGAGTCGGTTGTCGGATGAGCAAGGAACCGCCGAGCCCGGATGACAGGCTGAAGCCTGTCACCGCGACCCAGCAGCTGATCCCGGAGGACATCACCGGCAAGGGCTCGAGCGGGACGCGAGGCGCGGCGAGCGTGCTCGACCACCGCTTCGGGAAGAGCGACCCTTACACCCTCGGCGTCGAGGAGGAGTACCAGCTCCTCGACGGCGTCTCGTTCGACCTCGTCCAGCACATCGAGACGGTGCTCGCCGCGATCGAGGGCCACGAGCTCGAGCCACAGATCAATCCCGAGCTGATGCAGTCCGTGCTCGAGATCGCGACGCCGGTCTGTCACACGCCCGCCGACGTGATGGGCGAGCTCGTGAAGCTCCGCGCCTACGTCTGCGGCGTCGCCCGCGAGAAGAGCATGCGCGTCGGCTC
>Ga0163144_10011962_pt1 | contig 18302 bp, 16 predicted proteins | sample OliLak19BULKMAT1_FD_123175 | JGI IMG/M metagenome (GOLD analysis project Ga0163144, IMG submission 123175) | Freshwater microbial mat bacterial communities from Lake Vanda, McMurdo Dry Valleys, Antarctica - Oligotrophic Lake LV.19.BULKMAT1 | ecosystem: Environmental > Aquatic > Freshwater >... | reverse complement strand
TTAAAGACGCAGTTTTGTTGTTTGGCGGGGGCTGTACCGGAGAGGTGATCTCTGATCAGGGTTTGCTGATAACCAATCATCATTGCGGTTACGGGCAGATACAATCTCATAGTTCGGTGGAACATGATTATCTGACGGACGGCTTTTGGGCCAAGGACAAAAAAGATGAATTAAAGTGCCCGGGCCTTACAGTATCATTTGTTGTTCGCATAGTAGATGTTACGTCAAAGGTGCTCGAAGGGATTGCTGGTGATATTACCGAAGCAAAACGCGATTCTATTTTAGCTGTTCGCATAAAAGCTATTGAAAAGGATTCTGTAGTAGGTACGCATTACAACGCAAGGGTGCGTCAGTTCTATTACGGCAACGAGTTTTATTTGTTCATCATGGAAACCTTTAAAGATGTACGCATGGTAGGTGCTCCTCCCGAATCTATTGGAAAGTTTGGAGGAGATACCGACAACTGGATATGGCCGCGACACACAGGAGATTTTTCTTTGTTCCGGATCTATGCGGATAAAGACAATAAACCAGCTGACTATTCCGCGGACAATGTTCCCTTCAAGCCAAGGCATTTTCTTCCTATCTCTTTAAAAGGAGTGGAGGAGAACGATTTTACAATGGTGTTTGGTTTCCCGGGACGTACCCAGGAGTATCTGCCTTCTTCTGCAGTGGAGATGACTCAGAAAGTTTCTAATCCTATTAAAATAAAAGCCAGAGCAAAAAGATTATCGATCTGGCAGGAAGATATGCTGCAAAGTGCTTCTGTTCGTATCAAGTATTCATCAAAGTATGTTGGGGTGAGCAATGCGTATAAAAAATGGACAGGTGAAATTGCCGGGTTAGAGCGAATAGACGGTATTGGCATGAAGCAGGCGCAGGAGAAATTATTTTTGGAGCGTATTTCTAAAAATCCAGCGTGGAATAAAAAATACAGCGGCCTCCTTTCTGATTTTTCTATTGCTTACATCCGTTTAACTCCTTATCAAAAAGCGGTGGACTACTTTAATGAAACTGTAGGGATAGTTGAAATTATTCGTTATGCGAATGGCTTCGCAGCGCTTGAAAAGGCCAAAGGCGATGAACTCGTTAAGAAGGTGGAAACTTTTAAAACAAGTGCCAAGGCTTTTTTTAAAGACTACAATGCATCTACCGATAAAAAGCTTTTTGCCGGCATGTTGAAAATGTATTACCAAGATGTAGACAAAACTATGCATCCTGAATTTATTACCAATGCTGAATCTAAGTTCAAAGGAAATTACGATAAGTATGCCCAGGAAATCTTTGAAAGTTCTATTTTTTCTTCAGAGACGAAAGTGATGGAGCTGCTGGATGGATACACCGAGGATCAAGCGAAAACCATTCAGAAAGATCCTGCCTATGTGCTTGCCCGGAATGCATTTATGTTTTATGAAACCAATATTCAGCCTCAATATGCATTGATAGTGGATGGCTTGAATAAGCTTAACCGGGAGTATATGGCAGCGCAGCGAGAGGTGCTTACTGAAAAAAAGTATTACCCCGATGCGAACAGTACCCTGCGTGTTTCTTACGGCAAGGTAAAGGGCTATGAGATGAAGGATGGTGTTAAATGCTCCTTTAACACAACGCTGGAAGGAATCATGGAAAAGGAAGATTCTACCAACACGGAGTTTGTTGTGCCTAAAAGATTAAAAGAACTGTATATGACTAAGGATTATGGTAAATATGCGGGCAAGGACGGAAAGCTGCATGTGGCGTTTGTAGGGACTAATCACACTACAGGAGGTAACTCCGGAAGTCCGGTTATAGATGCTGAAGGAAATTTAATCGGTGTAAATTTTGACCGCAACTGGGAAGGAACTGCAAATGATATTAAGTACAATAGTGATCGTGGCCGTAACATCGTGCTTGATATCCGTTATGCGCTGTTTGTGATTGATAAATTTGCGGGGGCAGGAAATTTGATTCAGGAAATGAAAATTATTCAATGATGCCCCCGCTGGTCCGATGTAATACGGGCTCCGTACTTTGTCGGAGAGGGGGGAGAGGATATTATGGTTAAACATCACACAACATTAGAAAAGACCGGACAATTCTCCAAGCTCTTTCTTGATTACATTAATCAGGACAAGAAATTAAATTCATTTTATAAGTATCCGCTTTCTATTGATTCCTTTGCTCAAGCTGTTAGGGATGTTTCTTCTCAAAAGTTCAATCGTAAGTTGCTTGTTGATGTAATTACCGAACAGTATTCAGCTTCTAATTGCAAACTGCCCACTGCCAATTGCCAACTTCTTCTCGATGAGAAAACTTTCACGGTGTGCACCGGTCATCAACTGTGCCTCTTCACCGGTCCATTGTATTTCATTTATAAGATCATTACCACCATCAATCTTGCAGAAGCCTTAAAGAAAAAGTATCCTGAAAACAATTTTGTTCCCATTTATTGGATGGCCAGCGAAGACCATGATTTTGACGAGGTGAATCATGTAAATGTTTTTGGAAAAAAGATTGAATGGAAAAATAAACAAGGTGGCGTTTTAGGTAAGTATTCGAACACGGGAATTGCAGAAATAATTACCGAATTGAGGCCTTTGTTGGGTGATTCACAAAATGCAAAAGAGCTCATTGATCTATTCGAAAATGCCTACACACAAAATCCTGATTATTCTTCAGCAACCCGTTTTTTGGTGAACGAGCTTTTTGGTCAGTATGGGCTTCTTATTATTGATCCCAATGATGCCCGGTTGAAGAAGGAGTTTGCTGAAATAATTTCGGATGATATCTTTAATAATACAGCTTTTAAAGAAGTTGAAAAAACTATTACAGAACTAGGAAAATTAGGTCACAAATCACAAGTCAATCCCAGAGAAATAAATATATTTTACTTAGTTGAAAATCAACGAAATAGGATAGTTAAAGAGAGTAATAACTTTAAGGTGATAGATTCTAATAAATCCTTTACTGAAAATGAACTGAAAGAGGAGTTGAAATCGTATCCGGAGCGTTTCAGTCCGAACGTTGTAACGCGTCCTTTATATCAGCAAAAAATATTGCCGAACCTGGCCTATGTTGGAGGTCCCGGTGAGATCGCTTATTGGCTTGAATACAAGCAGATGTTCGATCATTACAAGATTCCATTTCCGGTGCTTGTTCCGCGAAATTTTGTGATGCTGATAGAGCCGCCTATTGCTGATAAAATGAAAAAATTAGGCTTGGCTCCAGATGACATTTTTTTGCCAATAAATGATATGATGGAAAAGTATATTAATTCCATTTCTGGCGAAAAAATTTCTTTCAATTCCGAACGAGAGCAGCTTCAAAAAATGTACGATGCTATTTCAAATAAAGTGTCATTGGTGGATGCTTCTTTAGTGGCTTCCTCAAAAGCAGAGCTTTCAAAAAACATGAAGTCGTTGGATGAGCTTGAAAAAAAACTCTTGCGTGCTTTTAAACAAAAAAATGAAACAACAGTTACTCAAATAGAGAAAATCCGCTCCACCCTTTTGCCGAACGGTGTTCTCCAAGAACGACATGATAATTTCATTCCTTTCTATCTTAAGCATGGTAAATCCTTTCTGGAGGAACTAAAGAATAAGCTCGAACCTTTTGATAATCGGTTCATTATTCTTTCCTAGAAGGGATTCTCACCCTTGTAAAGGGGGTCGGAGGGATTTCTTACATTTGAATAATGGATATTGCCTCATATAAAGCTTCTTATAATTCACCTTGTGGACTGATCGAGATCTGTGCCAGCGAAACGGGTATTACTTCAATTTGGTTTGTGGATAGGCCATCGGTAAAGATAAACAGCAGCAGTTTGCTTGTTGATTGTATCCAGCAGCTGCAGGAGTATTTCAATAAAAGACGCAAGACATTTTCTATACCTCTCGATCTGCAAGGAACAGATTTTAAAAAAAGAGTTTGGAATGAGCTGTTGAATATTCCTTTAGGTAAAACAAGTTCGTACTTGCAATTAGCAATTGCGTTGGGAGATAAGAATGCAATACGTGCGGTAGGAGGTGCGAATGGGAAAAATCCTGTTTCTATTATCGTTCCATGCCACCGTGTGATCGGTCCTAACGGAGATCTGGTAGGTTATAGCGGTGGAATGGATAAAAAGGAATGGCTGCTGGAACACGAAGGAATACTAATTCAACAAGAACTATTTGCGTACGAATAACGAATCTTTACGAATATTCGAGTATGGAAAAAAAGTTAGCTAATAGAATTGTAGATGAAATGTACGAGAACGATTGGTTTAGCCAATGGTTAGGAATAGAGCGCGTATTGATCGAGGCAGGGCATTGCATCTTAAAGATGAAGATCCGGAAGGAAATGCTCAACGGTTTTGGCAGTACGCATGGAGGAATTACATTTTCTTTTGCAGATAGTGCTTTAGCTTTTGCTTCCAATGCACACGGCCGGTTAAGCGTTGCTTTGGATTGCAATATTTCATTTCCGGTTGCTGTGAAAGAAGGAGATGTGCTTACCTGCGAAGCAAAACAATTAAGTCTTACTAATAAAATAGGAACTTATCTAATAGAAGTAAAAAATCAAAAAAGCGAAAGTGTTGCCTTTTTTAAGGGGACAGTTTATCGCACAAGTAAAAACTGGTTTCCTGGGGATACCAATAACGAATAATTACAAATGTTACTAATCTAGCATGAACGTAGATTTATTACATCCTGACCTTAGCTATAAAATTGTTGGTTGCGCTTTTGAAACCTATAATGAAATTGGATCCGGTCATAAAGAGAGGGTGTTTCAAAATGCCTTTGCGATTTCTCTCAGGAACGCAGGCCTTAAGGTTAAGGAAGAACTTTATTTTCCCGTAGAATTTAAAAAAAGTATTGTTGGCAAGAATTTTTTTGATTTTTTGGTGAAAAGCTTAGTGGTGGTAGAAGTAAAGGCCTCTGATCGATTTACAAAGTCTCATTTTGATCAGCTTCAAAATTATTTGGTTGTATCTAAACTAAAGCTGGGTATTCTGGTTTCTTTTGGAAGAACTGAAGTCAAGTTTAAAAGAGTTCTCAATATTGAATTGCTCAATAAGGAAAGGGAACTTTCAGTAGTGCAGTCCAGTAATAATTTGTAATATTCGTAACCATTCGTTATTAGTAACCTATGAAAGAAGCATATATAATTGACGGAATCAGAACTCCTGTTGGAAATTTTGGAGGAACATTGTCAGCTGTTCGTCCTGATGATATGGCAGCCATCGTTATTAAAGAATTGATGAAAAGAAATTCTTCCGTAGATCCGAAAGAGATTGGCGATGTGATCTTGGGCTGCGCGAATCAGGCCGGAGAAGACAATCGTAACGTGGCAAGAATGTCTCTGCTGCTTGCGGGATTGCCGTATTCTGTTCCGGGTGAAACAGTCAATCGTTTATGCGCTTCCGGATTATCCGCAAGTATTGCAGCAGCCCGTGCAATTATGGTAGGCGATGCGGAGCTTATGATATCAGGAGGAGTGGAGAATATGACCCGTAGCCCTTGGGTAGTTTCAAAAACCTCCACTCCTTTCGGCAGAGATGCTCAAATGTTCGATTCAAGTTTTGGCTGGCGGTTTATTAATCCCAAAATGAAAGAGCAGTATGGAACGGATGCGATGGGAGAAACGGCTGAAAATCTTAGGGAGCGTGATAAGATTTCCCGTGAAGACCAGGATAAATTTTCATTCTGGAGTCAGCAAAAGGCTGCCGCAGCTCAAAAGAAAGGAAGATTCAAAAAGGAAACAGTTGCTGTTGAAATTCCTCAGAAGAAAGGAGATACTAAGCTTTTTGATGCGGATGAGTTCATTAAACCGGATACATCTCTTGAAATTCTTGCAAAGTTGAAACCTGCTTTTAGAAAAGACGGAACAGTTACCGCAGGGAATTCATCCGGATTGAATGATGGTGCCTGTGCAATTTTACTGGCATCGGAAGATGCTGTGAAAAAGTATAATCTCAAGCCTAAGGCAAGAATTGTTTCGTCCGGAGTAATTGGTGTGGAGCCACGTATCATGGGAATTGGCCCGGTTGAAGCGAGCAATCGTGCTCTTAAAAAAGCCGGACTCAAGTGGAGCGATATTGATATTATTGAATTGAATGAAGCATTTGCTGCTCAGGCTTTAGCCTGTACGCGTTCATGGGGATTGGCAGACAACGATTCAAGAATAAATCCGAATGGAGGAGCGATCGCATTAGGTCACCCTCTGGGAATGAGTGGCGCACGAATTTTAAATTCGGCTGCTATTGAGTTGCACGAGCAGAATAAAAAATATGCACTTGTTACAATGTGCATCGGAGTGGGCCAGGGATATGCTGTCGTGATAGAGAAATGTTAATTGTCATTGCGAGCTAAGCGAAGCAATCTCATTAAAAGATTGCTTCGGTCGTTCCTCCCTCGCAATGACGAATTCTTATAAACCTATGATCTACGAATTCAACGGATATAAACCTGTAGTTCACGAAAGCTCTTTCGTGCATCCTCTGGCTGCTGTTACAGGCAATGTGATCATTGGAAAAAATGTTTACATCGCTCCCGGAGCAGCTATACGTGGTGACTGGGGGCAAATAATAATTGAGGATGGCTGCAACGTGCAGGAAAATTGTACCATACATATGTTTCCGGGAACAACGGTAGTATTGAAAGAAGGAGCACACATTGGACATGGTGCAATTATTCACGGTGCTCAGATCGGTAAGAATGTTCTCGTAGGAATGAATGCGGTAGTAATGGATAATGTGATAGTAGGCGAAAACTCCATCATTGGTTCCCTGACTTTTGTTCCTGAAGGAATGCAGATCCCAGATAGGAAAATTGTAGTGGGCAACCCGGGGAAGATCGTAAAAGATGTTTCGGATGAGATGTTGGAATGGAAGACTAAAGGAACCAAATTGTATCAGCAATTACCTGCTGAATTGCGTACTACTTTAAAGGAGTGTGATCCGCTTCGTGAAGTTCCGAAAGATCGACCGGCACAACAGGATATTTATAAAACTTGGAAAAAGACCAAAGACAATGGATAAGAAAAAATTTCTTAAAGAAGAATTCACAACGCTACTTGCTTCTCTTAAGCCTGAGCAAAAAGGAAAGTGGGGAAAAATGAACGCGCAACAGATGGTGGAGCATATGAGTTATGCTTTTCGCGTGGCTAATGGCAGGCATTCCGAAAAGGCTATGTATACTCCTGAAATAACTCAACAGTCTTATAACTTCATGATGACTGAAAAGCCGTTTAGGGAAAATACTCCGAACCAGCTTTTGCCTGATGAGCCAATGGCATGCAGGCAAAAAAATATGGCTGATGCACTGACTGAGTTAGAATCGGAGATCAATCATTTTTTTAAAGTGTACTCCGAGAATCCGTTATTGAGAACTATTAATCCGTTTTTCGGAAACTTAAACTTCGAAGAACAGGTGCAGTTATTGCACAAGCATGCCACGCATCATGCGCGACAATTTGGACTGATTTAGTAATTATTTTCCGGAAAGAAATTCTTTCCAGGGCTTCCAGTAAAAATCATCCCATCCGCCTTTCAGTGCTTGAAACTGATGATCCGGAACATTGGCATGTGTCATGTTTACGACTGCATCATTGCCTTTCTTTTCAAACCATAGAACAAGGACCGAGTCAAGATCTTCTGATCTGAAATCAGATGAACGCCATGTTTGAACGATCATCTTTCCTTTTACAAGATGAAGTGTTTTTCCCTTGATGTAGCCATCCTAGGCAGAATAAGGGCTTCCGATCTTAGTTGAAATTTTAGCTGCTCCTCCTGTGGCTTCACTATGCTTTTTTGCATCCATGTAGATGGAGTAAAGCGTTTCAGGTGTTGTATTTTTAAAGGCAACGGTTTGACAGATTGTTTTTGCCATGATTTGTTTATAATGTTAATCTTGGTTTTAAATAGATACACAGAAAACTGCCTGCAACCGCCCCCGCAGCATTTGCAAGCGCATCGTATATGTCAAAGTGCCTGTCTGCCGTACAGAGTTCCTGGATCACCTCAACAGCAAAGCCGTAAATAAAGGTGATAATGAGAATTTTAACAAGTGTGTTCCGATGAAGGGATGCATAAGACTTTTGTTTGACCCAGCCGTAATACATCAATAAGGCAAGTAAAAGATAGATCAGGAAGTGTACGAGTTTATCAAATTCAAATATTTGAAGACTCGGAATGTCTTTTCCCGGCAGCAGGCATAATATTAATATCAGTAGGGCCCAAAGCAGGGAAACAACATTATATTTTATGAAAGAATTCATAAATACTTTAGAAGCGTATTCCGACCACCAGCATAATCGTCCACCTGCTCAAGCCTTTCTTTCCATGTTTCTATAGTAGATAGAAGCTTTTCCTTTTGCTCCGCCATGTGTAAGCGATGATTGGTCAATAATATTTCGCGAAGACGTTTAGAAGAGAATTTTTTTCCTTTAGGCCCTCCAAACTGATCGGTATAACCATCGGTAAAGAAATAGATCACATCGTCTTCGCGGTAATTTATTTTTATTTCTTCAAACACTTTTTTTCCTTCAACCATTCCGCCCAATGAAAATTTACTTCCTTTAAATTCCTGGATCTGCTTATCGCGAATAAATATCGCAGGACGCTTTGCACTTGTGAACGTAAATTCTTTTCTTAATTTGTCAACTTTCAGCAAAGCGAGGTCCATGCCGTCCTGTACATAATGTTCATGGTCTTTTTGCTGTTTCAAGGTCATGTTAATAAGCTTGTCCAGCTCGAGCAATACCTGAGCGGGTTCCGTGATCTTATTGTCGATAACAGTTTGGTTCAGCAAGTTGCTGCCTATAACGGTCATCAATGCCCCGGGAACTCCATGGCCGGTGCAGTCGGCACAAACCAAAATGTAATTGTCCCTATCTATCTCGTGAAACCAGAAAAAATCTCCGCTAACGATGTCGCGCGGCTGGTAAAAGATGAATGACAGCGGGATGCTGCGGTAGATATTATCCTCATTGGGAAGAATGGCGTATTGAATCCTCTTTGCGTAATTAATGGAATCAGTTACGTCTTTATTTCTGCTTTGTAAAAGGTTCTTTTGATCATTTATTTGTTTTTCAGCTGCGTTATTTGTTCTGAGAAAAACGACTATCAAATATACGCATAGACAAAAAGGAACCAGTGTTACGTATGGTTGATTGGGTAATTGCTGATCTTCAGGTATGTTAAAATCAAATTCTATTCCAAGTGAATTACTGATAACCCCAAAAGCGAACATTAAAAAAAAGGGGATTAGCCGTAAGAAACCCCTTTTTACACCAAAAAGAAAGAATATGAAAATCACAAAAGACATTGTCCATAATGGACCCGACATATCTGCTTTTACTTCTTGTATAAACACACTTACTGTAGAGGTGATTGTTTGCTGAACTACAAACCAATTACCTGCCAGATTCAGGTCTTGTTTATATTTTAATATAAGGGGGATAACGGGAAGCGAAATGCATGCAAAGGTTATAATGTAAAAATGATACCATAGGCCATTAGCAATTAAATTGCCATAAAATGTAAGGCCAAGAATGAAAAAGAACATGCAATAGTTGTAGGTGAGTTCAATTCTTGCCTTCTCAAAAACGTCTTCCGTTTTAGATAAGTAATCACCAATAAACCATTTTTTTATTTTCTTAAAGGGATTCAAAGTGATGCAAAATTAATATAATAGCATATCGTTTTACTTGCAGTTTTGGGCTATTATTTTTATAAATTTGATACTCTTTTACCCTTATCAATATATGACTTCCTCAACAAAAACTTCATTGCAGAAATTACAAAATTATGCCCTTGGAAAGTTTATTTCCGGTGAGGGGGAAGGGCAGATTTTATACAACGCCATAACAGGCGATGAGATATATTCTGCATCCAGCAAAGGATTGGATTTTGCAAAAATGTGCGATTATGCACGTACTGTTGGAGGTCCTAAGCTTCGTAAAATGACCTTTCAGGAACGTGGCAGAATGTTGAAGGCATTAGCACTTCATTTAATGGAAAAGAAAGATCAGTTTTACAAAATATCATGGGCAACGGGAGCTACTAAAGCCGATTCATGGGTTGATATTGAAGGGGGAATAGGGAATTTATTTTCATATGCATCGCTTCGCAGACAATTTCCAAACGAAACATTTTGCCTGGAAGGGGATGTGGCGAAACTTTCCAAGCAGAACACGTTTATTGGGCATCATATCTGTGTTCCGCGCGAAGGAGTTGCCATTCACATCAACGCTTTTAATTTTCCGGTGTGGGGAATGCTGGAAAAAGTGGCGGTCAACTGGTTTGCCGGTGTGCCTGCTATTGTAAAGCCCGCAACCGTTACTTCTTTTTTAACGGAAGCTGTTGTAAGGGAAATTATTGCAAGCGGAATTGTTCCTGAAGGAGCACTTCAACTCATCTGCGGAAGCGCGAACGGAATCCTGGATCATGTAACGAATCAAGATGTGATCACATTCACTGGAAGTGCATCTACCGGGAAAATGCTTAAGTCTCATAAAAGACTTATTGAAGAATCTGTGCATTTTACCATGGAAGCGGATTCGCTTAATTGTTGTGTGCTCGGTACCGATGTTTCTCCTGATAAGCCCGAGTTCGATATTTTCATTAAGGAAGTTGTGCGTGAGATTACCACTAAAGCCGGCCAAAAATGTACGGCAGTCCGCAGGATAATTGTTCCTGAAAATAGGGTGGAAGAAGTTCGCGTGGCTCTTGGTAAGCGATTAGCATCAAATATTATTGGCGATCCGAATGTGGAAGGCGTGAGAATGGGCTCTTTGGCAGGACTGGCTCAGCTAAAAGAAGTGAAAGAGAAAGTAGAGTTACTTTCTAAAACTCAAAAAATTATTATAGGAGATTTTGTCCCGCAAAGCACGGATCCCTTCGGGAATAAATTTGAAGTAAAGGGAGCTGATAAAACTAAAGGCGCATTCATGCCGCCCATAATTTTTCTGAATGAAAATCCTTTTACAAATACAGATTGTCATAACATAGAAGCATTCGGTCCGGTTTCAACCATTATGCCTTACAAAACCACCGAGGATGCGATCCAATTAGCAAAAATGGGTAAGGGCTCTCTGGTAAGTTCAATTATCACTGCCGATGATAAAATAGCAAAACAATATGTATTAGGTGCAGCAAGTATGCATGGAAGGATCTTAATTCTGAATGCAGATTGCGCGAAGGAAAGCACGGGCCATGGTTCACCGCTGCCAATGTTGGTGCATGGAGGCCCCGGGAGGGCAGGGGGAGGCGAAGAAATGGGCGGCAAGCGCGGAGTATTCCATTATTTACAGCGTACCGCAATTCAAGGATCACCTACAACAATTACAAATATTTCGAATCAGTATCAGTATGGAAGTAAGTATGTCATTAAAGACGTTCATCCATTCCGGGAATATTTTGAAGATCTGCAAATAGGAGAAACATTAATTACAAAAACTCATACTGTTTCGGAAGATGATGTTGTAAATTTTGCAGAGCTTAGCGGAGATAGATTTTATGCACATCTTCAGCCGGATTCATTGGAAGGAACAATCTTCAAACGTACTGTTGCTCACGGATATTTTATTTTGTCCCGTGCTGCGGGATTGTTTGTAGACCCACCCAAAGGGCCTGTTCTTTTGAATTATGGTATTGATGAATGTCGTTTTACCAAGCCTATTTATCCGGGCATGACAATAGGTGTACGCTTTACCTGTAAGGAAAAAACTCCCCAGGAAAAGAAAACTCCGGAAGATATTGCAAAAGGAATTGTGAAATGGGTGGTGGATGTATACGATGCATCTCCGCAGGAAGTTCGTGATAAGTATCAATTAGAAGGTGCGACAGGCGATACCGTGGCCATTGCAACTATTCTTACTATGGTAAAAAAGAGAAATCAAGCTTGATGCCGTTTTTCATAATGACCGTAAATCATCATTTAAACTGACGATATACGGTCATCTTATTTTAGGAGCTTGGGCAGCTCTTTTGATAAAAAATCATGCAGGCCGCATATTGTAACTGTTTTTTCTGCCCGGTAACTTGCCGGTTGCTCCGGTGTAACTAAAAAATTATTACTGGATTTCAAGTCCTGGATGCTTTCATGGAAGCCACGGGAAAGAGAAGGATTGTTAGTGGTTTTCAGCTCAACACAGGCTATGGCTTTCAGTCCTTTTACCAGCACCAAGTCCATTTCGCTTCCATCGTGTGTACGGTAATAAAACGGTTTAATATGATTGGGCAATAATTGAAGCACTTGTTCAATAGCATAACCTTCCCAACTGTATCCAATGGATGGATTAAAGGCCAGGTCTTTTGAAGCATGCAGGTCAAGTAAATAATGCAGAAGGCCGGAATCGCGGATATATATCTTATGGCTCTTTACAATCCTTTTTTTTGCATTTGTAAAATAGGCAGGTAGCTTCCGTATCATAAATGCTCCTTCCAGAAAATCCACATACTTATTTACGGTGGTGGGGCTTATATCCAATCCCTTTGCAAATGAATGAGCATTCCAGGGCTGGCCGTGATGATGTGCCAGCATGCGCCAGAGTTTAAACATAAGCGAAGGAGAAAAATTGATTCCGAATAAAGTGTTAAGATCGCGTTCTACAAATGTGCGGAAAAAATTATCCATCCATGAAAACCATTGATTATCATTTTTGCTTAGCCATGCATCCGGAAAACCACCCCTGAACCAATGGGCAGAAAGAGCATTCTTTTTATGAAATACTTCCGTTAAATTAAAAGGTGCTACTTCGGAATAGGCAATACGTCCTGCCAGCGTTTCAGATACGCCCTGCACTAAATGCGGAGAGGCAGAGCCCAGGAGGAGGTACTTGCCTCTTTGTTTTTTCTTATCTGCCAGTGAGCGCAGAATGGCAAACAGTTCCGGCTTGCGCTGGACTTCATCTATGATAATCCTTCCTGCATCAATGGATTGAAGGAAATATTCGGGTTTATCAAAGCGGCTGTTATCTGCAGGGCTTTCCAGATCGAAATAAAGAGTTTTGATCTTTATATCACCCGATATCTTTTTTGCAAGTGTGGTTTTTCCGCACTGGCGCGGGCCAATGATCGCCACGATAGGAAATTGCTTTAAGTAATTTTGTATTTCCCTTTCTTTTATTCTTTTGATCATATATCAAAGATAATAATATTACCGTAAATCAAAACTTGAACTGATGATTTACGGTCATTTAATAAGTTGCTTATAATATGCACATACCGTGTTCATGATACATTCACTATGCTTTGGATTTGTAGGTCGGTAGATCTCTCGTCCTAAAAAGGAAATAGCCATTCCCGTTTCACCCCAGTCTTTTTCATTTACCACTTCCATTATTTGCTTTTCAATTTTCTTAGGATCGGTACCGGTTGCAATTCCCAGACGCGGAGCAACACGAACTACGTGAAGGTCAACTATAATTCCTTCTGCTTTTGTTCCCGTTTCCCGCATGATCACATTGGCGGATTTTCTTCCTATGCCGGGCAAAGAAGTGAGTCCTTCCATGGTAAGCGGGATAATTTTGTCTTCTTTTACACGCTGGGATAGCTCCATCAGCCATTTCGTCTTATTTCCAAAATTCCGTACTTTGCTGATGTATTTAAAGAGCATTTCTTTGTCGGCTTTTGCCAATGCTTTCATATCCGGAAAAGCTTCAAATAAAGGAGGAGCCACTTCATTGATATGCTGGTCGGAATCCTGTGCGGACAGAACAACCATTACCAGAAGCTGGTAGGTGTTTTTATAATTGAGCGGATGAGGTTTTCCTTTGTATTTTTTAATGAGAGGTTTTACCTCTAGGGACCAATCGACCGGTTTATTCATGATGCTGGATTTAAGTTGTACTAAGGTATTAATTATTATTTTTATCAACTAGAAATTTAACTATGGAACCATTCGTAACATCAACAGTCGATAACGGCATAGCCACCGTTACATTCTTTCATCCTCAAAGCAATTCTCTGCCAGGCACTATCCTGCGGAAAATAGCCGATGAAATAACCTCAGCTGGTAATAACAGCGAGGTGAAAGTAATCATCCTTAAAAGCGAGGGCGATAAGACATTCTGTGCCGGTGCATCGTTTGATGAATTGATCGCAATTAAGAATTTTGAGGAGGGCAAGAGATTCTTCTCCGGATTTGCATCGGTGATCAACGCCATTCGCAGGGCGCCTCAGTTTGTAATTGCCAGGGTGCATGGAAAGGCGGTAGGAGGGGGAGTGGGACTTGCGGCTGCAGCAGATTATACGCTGGCAGTAAAAGATGCATCTATTCGCTTGAGTGAGTTAGCTTTGGGCATTGGGCCTTTTGTTGTAGGCCCTGCGGTTGAAAGAAAAATTGGTACATCTGCATTCACTGCACTTACCATTAACCCTACCGAATGGAAAAGTGCTGAATGGGCAAGAGAAAAGGGTCTTTACGCAGATATTTTTTCAACAGTTGATGAAATGGACGCAGCTATTTTAGCTCTTGCAGAAAAACTTTCCCAAAGCAGCTCCGATGCAATGGAGCAATTAAAAAAAGTTATGTGGAAAGGCACAGAGAATTGGAATGCCCTTCTTATCGAACGCGCAGAAATGAGCGGACGTCTTGTTCTTTCCGAGTTTACCAGGAATTATATACAGAAGTTTAAGAAAGCAGCTAAGTAGGTTAAATGTGTCAATTAAGTTGAATACGTTAGGAAGGCTGTTTTTTTCCAATTAACGTACTGTTACTTAATTTACTACGGGAAGCAGCGCATATTTCTTCCCGAATTCAAGCATCTGCTGAACAAAATCGTAAGGGTATTCCACTTTTACATCTGTGATCTTCTTTCCATCCATTACGGGAATTAATTTGGGCTGGATGAAGCCTGCATACGGTGCAATACCCACTTTGTTGTAGCGGTCCAGTACTTCAGCGTGCAGTTCCTTTTCCACTTTTACACCGTAATTCTCTATGAGATTCTTACCGGCCTGGTAGTCTCCTTCCGATTTTATGCGTTGTAATTCTCTGAGTAGTTCTCCAAAAAGAGCACGGAGCTTATTGTAATCATTAATAACAAAATATGTTTTTCCTTCGGGAGATTTTTTTCTCTCGATCACATTTTCTTTCTGACCTTTTTCCAAAGCCCACTTTGCGATCATCTGGCGGTTGCGCATATGTGCTTCTTCAATATCTTCTCCTGGTTTAAGACGAGCCATTTGCATCATCAATGCATTGGTGATGTAATTGTCGTATTCCGCTTTTCCGCAGTCCAATGAGGGCATTACCCCAATATCAATTAGTTTTTTATCTAAAATATAATAGAGAGCAACAAGGTCGGCTCGGCCTTCTTCCAGGGCATTGTTGTAGTTTTTTAAAGTTTCGCTGGGATCGGCTACGCCCGGATTAATTTGTCCTGAAGCATGGCCGATCACTTCATGCATATCCGTGTGTAAAGCGCCTGCAAGTGCTCCGTACTCTTTCACGCGGGTATTCATATTTTTATCAATATAGAATTCGTTGATCAGAGAGGGGGATTTTGCTTTTTCATAGGCAAATACGATATTTCCCAGGTTCACAGATTTACTTCCATGTGCCTGGCGTATCCAGTTGGCATTCGGTAGATTGATCCCGATGGGAGTAGAAGGAGCCGCATCACCTGTTTCTACTACTGTGTTGATCACTTTAGCAGAAATACCTTTTACAAATTTCTTTTTGTGTTCCGGTATAAGTGGTGAATTGTCTTCAAACCATTGTGCTTGTGCACCAATAGCAGCAATACGTTTGCTCGCTTCCATATCTTTTACGGAAACAACAGATTCATAAGAACCTTTTCTGCCCAGGGGATCTCCGTATACTTCAATGAATCCATTTACAACATCTATGGCAGAGGCAGTATCGGCCACCCAGGCAATACAATACTCATCGAATTTTTTAAGATCTCCTGTTTGGTAGAATTTAATTAAAAGATCAAGCGCTTTTTTCTGAGCTATATTCTCAGCAACTGAGCTTGCTTTCTTCAGCCAGTAAACTACTTTTTCCAATGAAGCAGAGTACATTCCTCCTACCTTCCAGACTTTCTCAACCAGCTTCCCATTCTCTTTCATTAGTTTGGAGTTAAGTCCATAAGAAACAGGTGTTGAGTCATTAGCCTTATTCATTGCTTTGTAGAATTCAGTGACTTCCTTTTCGTTAACGCCTTCATAGAAATTTGTGGCCGATGAAGTGATAAGATCAAATGTAGGATCAAGGTTTACTTTTTTCGAAGCGACCTTCGGATCGCAAATGATAGGAGTAATACGTCCGGTAAATGCTTGCAGGTTTTCATCCTTATTGACAGGAAGCGATGACATATCGGAGTTTTTTATAAGATCGGAAAAATAAGCAGCGGAAAACTCCGGTAAAATTTTAGCGCTTGAATAATGGTGATGAATGCCGTTCGAAAACCAAACACGTTTTGCATATACCATGAATTTTTTCCAGTCTTGAGAATTCTTGTCGCCTTTATAAGAAGACACAATAGTTTCAATCGTTTTTCTGACTGTGAGATTGTATTTGTAATTCTGGTCCCAGATAATATCTTTCCCCGCAAGGGCTGCTTCGGATAAATAATAAAGCATTTCTTTTTGTTTTAAGCTAAGGGCCTCAAAGCCGATTATCTTGTACCTCAAAACACGGATATCTGCAAATTGATCTACTTCGTATTTCATTGTATCTAAAGAAACAGCAGCGGATTCATTGTTTGTTCCTTCTGTCGTTCCTTTCGTGATTTTTCCGTAAGATGTTAGTGCGGAAGCAGCAATTGTGAGTGTAAAAAGAAGGGTAGATATCATAAAATTGGATCAGTTTTTCGTATTAGCAAAAATAAAAATTAATCCCAACTTTTCTTGTAAATTTCTGTAAAACACCTTGCTTTTAATGGATGGTTATCATCCTTTGTAGTTCCAGCGGATAGATTAATTTTACAGCTATTATTATGGCAGAAGCTAAAGCCGAAAGCGACAGTAAGATGCAGGCTAAAGATATTTCCAAAGAAACCCTTCTTCGTGCTTTCCAGCTCATGTGCACGGCTAAGGCCATGACGGAGCTTTACGAAAAGAATTCAGCTATTACAGCTAAGTATGTTCATGCCACATCCAGGGGACACGAAGCAATACAGCTTGCCCTGGGGCTTCAATTGAAACCGCAAGATTGGCTTTCGGCATATTACCGCGATGATTCTATACTTCTGGGTATTGGCCTAACCCCTTATGAATTAATGCTGCAACTGCTTGCAAAGCGCGATGATCCTTTTTCTGGAGGGAGAACTTATTATTCACATCCCAGTCTGAAAAGGGAGGGTATGCCAAGGATACCGCATCAATCTTCGGCTACGGGAATGCAGGCAATTCCAACTACAGGCATTGCGATGGGAATTCAATACAAAGAAAAGCTGATGACAGAGGCCGCACCAAAGGGAGAAGCAGCGGAGTTGCCTGTCGTAGTCTGTTCACTGGGTGATGCATCCATAACCGAAGGCGAAGTATCTGAAGCATTCCAGATGGCGGTGCTGAAAAAACTGCCCATACTGTACCTGGTTCAGGATAACGAATGGGATATTTCGGCACACGTGGAAGAAGTGCGTGCGCAGGATGCCTGGGAGTTTGCCAAAGGATTTAAGGGATTAGAGACCCGAAGCATTGACGGGACAGATTTTTTTAAGAGTTATGAAACCATACGAGAAGTTCTTCAACTGATACGGGAAGAACGCAGGCCTTTTTTAATTCATGCAAAAGTTCCCCTGCTGAATCACCACACATCCGGTGTGAGGAAGGAAAAATACCGCGAAGATCTAGAAGAAGAATCTAAGCGCGATCCGTTCCCTCGCCTTCGAAATAAACTGATCGTAGAAGGCTTTGATAAAGATATATTGAATAAAATCGAAGAGCGCGCAGGGCAGAGGGTAGAAGAAGATTATCAAAAAGCATCAGCTTCTCCGGATCCAACCCCGGCAGATTTGTTCACGCATGATTTTGCTCCAACCCCCATCACCGAGGAAAAAGGCGAGCGTGAACCAAAAGGAAAAGAAAGAACTGTGATGGTGGATTCTGCACTTTTTGCTATCCGTGAATTAATGGAGAAACATAAAGAATGTCTTCTCTATGGACAGGATGTAGGTAAAAGATTGGGCGGGGTTTTTCGCGAAGCGGCAACTCTGGCTGATAAATTCGGTGACCTGCGCGTGTTCAATACTCCTATTCAGGAAGCATTTATTATCGGGAGCACGGTTGGGATGAGTGCAGTAGGCTTAAAGCCAATTGTTGAAGTTCAGTTTGCGGATTATATCTGGCCCGGACTAAATCAGCTTTTTGCAGAAGTGGCCCGTTCCTG
>Ga0163144_10011960_pt1 | contig 18303 bp, 15 predicted proteins | sample OliLak19BULKMAT1_FD_123175 | JGI IMG/M metagenome (GOLD analysis project Ga0163144, IMG submission 123175) | Freshwater microbial mat bacterial communities from Lake Vanda, McMurdo Dry Valleys, Antarctica - Oligotrophic Lake LV.19.BULKMAT1 | ecosystem: Environmental > Aquatic > Freshwater >... | reverse complement strand
CGCTTCGTTCGGTTTCGCTACGCTCACCTTCACTCCGCGCTGGGCGGGGGAACAGCCCAAATCCCCCACCAGGCCATGGGGAAGCTAAGAGGAAAGTGACCAATCCTTTTCAGGACTTGACCGCTGCTCGTCCCCATCTAGATCCGAAACGCTCCAGAACTGGCTGACGCGCAGGAAAGGGGAGGCTGAGAGTTGAGGAACGGAGGCGCAGAGGCGCAGCGGGAAGCGGCAAGCGGGAAGGCGGAGGCTGCGGGCTGATAAATCGAATTGCGGTGCTGGCGCATTTTTGCGCGCATGTGGGAGCACGAATGTTCAAGGCAATTGCAGCGATGTCCGAAAACCGCGTCATTGGCGCCGGTGGAAAAATTCCTTGGCACCTTCCCGAGGATTTCAAGTGGTTCCGGAAAACAACTTGGGGAAAGACCGTGCTGATGGGACGAAAGACTTTTGAGAGTCTCGGAAAGCCTTTAGCCAATCGGTTAAATATCGTCTTAACGCGCAATCCGAAGCTTTTGGCTGCGGATCCAGCTACTTTGGAAATCTACCAGGACGCCAAAGTGGGATCGGCCGCTGAAAAGCTATTGCGCCAGAAGGCTGTTGAGCAGCCCACGCTTCCCGGGATTAATGAAACAGGTCTCGTTCTATGGGGGGACCTGCAAAGTCTAACCAAGGATAGGGGAGTGGAAATCTGGGTAATTGGGGGAGCCAACGTTTATGAACAGACTTTGCCGTTTTGCAGCGACCTCTTTCTCACCCGGGTAAAACGCATCGTCCCGGGGGATGTCTTCTTTCCTTCGTTCGAAGACGCGTTCGTCCTCGTTGGCACGGTTCTGGAGAATGAAGAGTTTACCGTGGAACATTATCAACACCGGGTTCGGTTGATTGCCTAAGATGGCCATGAACGCGCGTTGGCTCGGGCTCGGGTGCCGGATCGGGGTGTTGCCTTGGGTCCTGTTGGAGACTCTGGCCGGGGAACCGCGGATGCTGACGTTCACCCGGTTTGAGACGTTCGAGCGCGCCCCTGGTTCTCGAGCGGGCGAGTGGATTCTCACCTCCCCACCGTTGTCTCCAGGCTTGGACTGGGATGAATTGGTAGTCAGTTGGAATGCGGCGAGCCCGGTCAACTTGAAGGTGGAGGCGCGGCCCTTGCCCCCGGCTGACTCGCGCTTTTACTCATTTGGACATTGGGCGGCCGTCCCTGGACCTGAGACGCCCCGGTCCAGTCTGAATGAGCAGAAGGATTCCGTGGCGACGATGCAGACGGACACCCTTGTTTTGAACCAACCGGCGGAGAGCCTTCAGATTCGAATCACCTTCTCCGGCCCGGCGGAAGGTCTGAAACGCCTTTCCCTGACCTTTACCGGTCCAACCACGGCGGCGGCGCTGACCCAGCGTTATCCGGAGGCCTGGGGACGCGATCTCGGCGTGCCGATCCGGAGCCAGGCGGATTATCCCGAAGGCGTGGATAAATGGTGCAGTCCGACCAGCACTGCCATGTTACTGGCCTTCTGGGGCGAGCAGTTGCCGCGGGAGGACCTGTTCACCGCGGTCCCCGAGGTCGCGGCGGGGGTATTTGACCCGGGCTGGGGTGGAACTGGTAATTGGCCGTTCAACATGGCCTGGGCTGGACGGTATCCCGGAATCCATTCGGCCGTGGGTCGGTTGGCGGGGCTGGCGGATCTGGAACGTTGGATTGCTGCGGGGGCGCCGACGGCGGCGTCGGTCAGTTACGCCCTGCTCAAAGGTAAAGCCGCACCGGCGGCAGGCGACGGCCACTTGGTGGTGGTCCGTGGGTTCACGCCGGAGGGTGATGTGATCGTGAACGATCCCGGTGTGCGGCGGGAACGGGTTCGCCGGGTATTTCCCCGGGCTGATTTTGAGCGCGCCTGGAATCATTCGAAACGCACCGTTTACCTGGTCTGGCCCGAGGGACATAGACTCCCCACTGGCCCGGCGTTTCCCCAGTGAGTGTTAAGAGCCTGTCCGAAAACACCGAGGGGTCCTGTTTTCGTGGAAACGACCTGGTGGCGCGGCGAGAGGAGGGAGCATCCCCTTCCTGGGACTGTGACCGACGAGCCACAAAGCCAGCGGGCCGTTTCCACGAGAACCCTCCGGGCGGCGGTCCTTTTGCCGGTGGTCGGCGTTGGCTCGGCCGTTACAGCCCGCTGCGGGGATGCGCCAGCCTCGCCGCCTGGCCCACCGCCAAAAACCCTCGCCGCAGGACCCCTCGGAGTTTTCGGACAGGCTCTCAGGTTCCCCTTCGGCCCAGTGTAACCGCCCGGATGGACCTGAGAGGAGCTCACTCGGTGATGGTGAATTCGCAAACCACCGGCCGGTGATCCGAAGCTAGGCCCCAGTTGACGCTGGAGTGCACGTAACTTCCGGAGGGTCGCCACCGAGTCTTCATGGCGGGGCTCAAAAGCAAATAATCAAAGCGCGCGTAGGTATCCTCCTGGGCATAGAAATGAGTCCAGACAATCCGGCGGGCGTTGCTTCCGGATCGGGGGGTATCGGGCGAATCCACTGACCGTTCTCCGGGCCGCGGATCGACCAGGCTGGAGCGACCTTTGGCGAGCAACAGTCGCATGGGCCGGCTGCCTTTGTGGTCATTGAGGTCTCCGCACACCACGAGGGAAGCCTTCGGATCACGCCGAAAGGCGGCCTCCACGTGTCCGCGGAGGACTAGCGCTTCGGCCTCGCGGAGGGTTGATTCATCCACCCGAGCGGACGGCAATTTTGATTTTAGATGAGCGGCCAGGAGCGTGAATCGTGTCTGGGGTGTCACGGCCAGGTCCACTTCAACAATGCCGCGGCCCATCTGAAATCGGCGTCCTTCCAGCAAAAAGGAGTCGTTGCTATGCGAACGGCGGGCGGAGAAGGGAAATCGGCTCAGGACGGCCACGAAGATATTCGTGTCCCAGCCCCGCACGTGTTCGAGATGGGGCAGTTCGAGTCCGGCGGTCCGGAGCCGTTGCTGCAACTCGACGAGGGCCGGGGGCGGTCCGATTTCCTGGACTGCGAGGACATCGGGCCGGATAGCGAGGAGTTCCCGGACCACCTGTTCGCGCGCGGCGAGAGATTTGGCGGAACGAGTGCCGGAGGGTTCCAGGAGATAATTCTCCAGGTTGTAGGTGGCTACGGTGAAGGAACGGGCGGCTGTGGCGGCGGAGGCGGCGGCGACGGCGGCGGCCCAAGAGAGCAGCCATACCCACCAGAGACGGTTTTTCACGGCGCCAGGGTAAGGGATTTGGCCGAGGATTCGAAACCACCAGATTTTGGGATGACCCAGATGGTTTGCGATCCACCGAAGCCATGTTAGCCTGAATTCCGCTGGCACCTGCCCACTAAGGCGGCTGGCGAACTGTTGTAATGAACCCGCTTTCCTTTGCACCCGTTTTATCGGCTCCCGTGACCAAGCCATTGAGCGACAAACAAAGTGAACCTGATCACCGCCAGTTGCGGATCGACAAGGTCGGCGTGCGGGGCTTGCGCTTCCCGGTTCAGGTCCGGGACAAGTCGTCCGATACGCTGCAGAGCACGGTGGCAACTCTGGGGCTCTTTGTGGATCTACCCCAAGAATTCAAAGGGACCCACATGAGCCGGTTTGTGGAAGTGCTCAATACGCATGGCAGTGTGATCCACGTGGAGAGCATTCCGGACATGCTTCGGGAAATGCAGATACGTCTGCACGCGCAGAATGCCCACCTCGAACTGGAGTTCCCCTTCTTTCTGGTGAAGCGAGCTCCGGTATCTGGCAAACCCGGGGTGGTCGATTACACCGTTCGGTTCGAGGCTGGCATGATCGGCCAGGAGTATGATTTTGTGCTCACAGTGAAGTGCAATGTGACGACGCTGTGCCCCTGCTCGAAATCGATCTCTAAATACGGTGCGCACAATCAGCGGGGTGAGGTCACGGTTCAGGTGCGAACTGAGGAAGTATTCTGGATTGAGGATCTGATCGCGTTGATCGAGACCTGCGGCAGCAGCGAGATGTATTCTTTGTTAAAGCGGGAGGATGAGAAGGCGGTAACGGAACGGGCTTATGAGAATCCGGTTTTCGTGGAGGATCTGGTGCGCAATGTCGCCTTGAAACTGAACCTCCGGCGCGATGTGTCGTGGTACAAGGTAGAGGCGGAGAACTACGAGAGCATCCACAACCACAATGCCTACGCCTGTATCGAGAAGGGCTGAGTGAATTGGCCAAACAGGCAAGGTAGAGGGGGATTCTAACCGCGGACTGAGCCAGTCGAATACGGAGGTCCGGCCGGCCAGTTGAGGTGACTTGGGAGACCGAGACCGGGAGAGTTTAGCCATCGAAGAACTCGGAGAAGGGCCAGGATGTTCGGTGGGCGGTGAAAATGGATTGAGGGGTTTCTTTCTCCAGTGTGCTCCTAGACCTTGTTTCTCGGGAATCTCCACGTGAACTTCATGTTCAAGTCAGTAACTGCCTTCGTTCGCACTTGAGCTCTGCGTGCGACCCGCGAGGCTCGTTACCGACGATCATGAGACCGAGCCCTCCCCGAAATCTGCCCGCCACCCGGCCTCCGTTGGATCGAATGATGCAAATCCACGCCGGCCTGCAAAAGGGCGGTTACCCCAATTGCTCGACCCTGGGGCGTTTGCTGGAAGTCAGCACCAAGACGATCCATCGCGACCTGGAGTTCATGCGGGACCGCCTGGGATTGCCGATTGAGTTCGCGTCCGACCGAAACGGATACCATTACACCGAAGAGGTCGATTCCTTCCCGACGCTGCAGATTTCCGAAGGTGAGCTGTTCGCGTTGCTGGTGGCGGAAAAGGCACTCCAGCAATACCGGGGAACCCCGTTTGAGGCCCGATTGGTGGGTGCGCTGAGGAAATTGGAGGAAGCCCTACCCGACACCGTCTCGCTGAATCTGGCGCAATGGGAGCAGGCAATTTCGTTTCACACGACCTCCGAACCGCTGGTGACGGTTCCGCCGATTCTCGAGGCTTTGACTCGGGCCGCCCAGAAGCGCGAGCAACTCAAGCTTTGCTACCGAAAGCCGGGAGCGAAGCAGGTGGAGGAACGGATTGTTGACCCCTATCAGCTCGCCAATGTGAATGGTGACTGGTATCTATTCGCCTTCGACCATTTACGGCGGGACCTTCGCAAATTCGTTCCGGCGCGCATTCTTTCGGCCGAACCCACGGGTCAGATTTTTGTTCGACCCGCCAAATTCGAATTGGAAAAGCTGCTGCGAGACAGCTTCGACGTACATTCCCGGGAGGGAGATTTTGAGGTGGTGATCCGGTTCGAAGCGGCGGTGGCGGATTACCTACGCGAGAAGCGCTGGCACCCGTCGCAGACGCTCCAGGAGTTGCCGGGAGGAGGGGTGGAGTTACGGTTGAAGTTGAGCAGTCTTTCGGAGATTGAGCGCTGGGTTCTGGGCTGGGGCGGGGCGGCTCGCGTGATTGGCCCCGCCGAACTGGTGGACCGGGTTCGTTTGGCCGCGGAGCGGATCCGTGCAGTCCATGAAGCAGAGCTCTAGGAAGGCCGATCGGCGGTGGGTTTCCAAGGGATTGGTTCGAGCAGGGTGGCGTGGGGTGTTGGCAGAAACCGGCCCGTGATCTGCAGCAGTGTTGCCGGAGGTTGTTTATCTGATTCTTCGATTCGTTTCTATACCCAAACCAATCCCTTGGGAACCCCCTCCATTTTCGTATTCAGTGCGACCGGTGAAACTTGAAATTTGGATCGGCGCGATGACCGCTTCGCGCATGTGAGCAATCTCTTCCAGGCACTTTCCCTGGGTAGGATGACCTTCACCGCCGTCTGCAATCTTCCGACCATTCACTTGGTAGGTCCATCGCCATTGGCCGGCACCGTCGCGGTAGATGATAAATTTCATGGTTAAGGTGGGGGTTAGCTATGGAAATCTATTAGATGGGCTCGGCATTCCGCTAGGCAAAGTTTGCTTTTCTCCTCTCGAAATTTGCGTCTCGCCAGGACGGCTCGAAAACCCGCCATTCCACCGTCGCTTTGCGGGTCGGGTAGCCACCCTTTTGGGGTTCTCTATTCGCGTTAATTCTCCACCCACCTCCGGTAAGCCGTTCCGGTCGTTTCGGCTCCTCCCGCCTCCAGTCTGACTTCCCGGTCAACTTCTGCTTTCGGCTCAGGGCCTTTCTCCCTTAGGATTTGACCTTTAACCAATGTGGAACCGGGAAGAATGGGACGAATTCTGTGAGCATGCCGTGGTCGCGGTCGTGCTTGCGCTCATCACCGTGGGAGCGGTGGCGTTTGGAGGCATCCGAGGAAGTGAACTCGCCCTGATGGCGGGGTTGGCGGCCATCGCCTTGGGGTTGTGGACTGTCCGGCTGTGGGTGGGCCGTTCCCCTCGACTCCTGTTGCATCCGATGCTCTTGCCTGGATTGGCTTTCGTCGGGTACGCCGCCTGGCGCGCGGCGACAACCGAAGTGACCTACCCAGCCCGTCGCGAACTGCTGCTGCTCGTGATTGTGGCCATCGTGTTCCTGGTCGCTCTCAACAACCTCTACCGTCAGGAACCCACCCAATGGGTCACTCACGCCTTAGTGACGCTCGGAATGTTGGTGGCCGCGTATGCGATCATCCAGTGGGTTAGCAGTTCAACCCGCGTCCTGTGGCTGCAGCAGCCGGCCCAATACCTCAAGCGGGCGGGGGGGACATTCATCAATCCCAATCATCTGGCCGGTTTTCTTTGTTTGCTCATGCCCTTGGCAGTGGCCCAGGTGTTTGTGGGTCGTGGGTCCGCGATTTCCAAGGTTCTCCATGGCTATGCCGCCGTGGTGATGTTGGGGGGTATTGCCGTTTCCATGTCCCGCGGCGGGTGGACGACGGCGGCCTTGGCCTTGCTAGCCCTGTTCACCTGGCTGGGGTGGCGCCGACGGGAGTTGCGCATTCCGGTGGCCGTGGCGTTGGTGGTGGTCTTGTCCGCCGGATGGTTGTTCCTGGACCGTTCCGAGAAGGCCCGCGCCCGGATTGAGAATATCAGTCGGGATGGCAACCAGGATTCGGGACTCGGACGGGGCGTGTTGTGGCGGCCGGCGTGGGCCATGTGGCGTGATCAACCTTGGCTCGGCGTAGGCCCCGGTCAGTTTAACGATCGGTTTCCGCAGTACCGAACCCCGCGCAACCAGCTTTCACCCGGCTGGGTCCATAATGAATACCTCAATCTGCTGACCGATTACGGTCTCGCCGGAGCCGGCCTTGCGGCTCTCACGCTTCTGGCTTTGGGGTGGGGTTCGTATCGTTCGTTGAAGTATGTCGAGCGGGGAGCAGGTGACTTGGGGACACGCAGCAGTAATCGAACGGCTTTTTTTCTGGGTTCCACGATCGGATTGGGCGCCTTGGCGGCGCATTGCGTGGTTGATTTTGATCTGCACATTCCCGCCATTGCTGTGGCTGCTGGTTTGGTGACTGCCCTCCTGGCCGCTCACCTCCGGCATGCGACGGAACGGTTCTGGTTCACGCCCAATTGGGTCGTCCGCTTGACCCTGACCTTGGCGGCCTTGGGCACTCTGTACTGGATGGGGCCGGTCGCGGTGGCCTTTGGACGTGAAGGAATTGCCCTCAATCGGATCGTCGCGGCGAATCAAGTGACGCCCGCCTTGGTCGCTGATCTTGAATTGGCGGCGCGGCAAATGCCGGATAACTCACGGACGGCTTTTGAACTGGGGGAGAACCTCCGTCGGTTAAGCTTTCAAGGTGGGGATTCTTGGCGGAAATTGGCGGTTGGTGCCGCTCAATGGCTGGAGCTGGCGGCTAAGCTGAATCGGTTCGATGCGCGAACTCAATTGGCGCTCGGGCAGACGTACCGATGGTTAAACGATCCGGAAAAGGCCGATGCCGCCTTCCAGCGGGCCTATCTTCTGGGTCCGAACGACATGTTCATTTCGACTACCCTGGCCTGGTACGCCTTGCAGCAGGGTAAGCCGGAAGATGCCCGTCGGTTCGCCGCCCAATCATTGGAATGGCAATGGTGGAGCAATGATTTGGCCCGGGAAGTCTTGCTGCAGGCGGAGCAGCAACTTAAAGGATCCAAGCCCACGCCCTGAGTTCGGGGAAGTCTGGCGGCGGGGGAGGCAGACGAGGAGTCTCTATTAGGGTTTCCCGGTTACCCGGCGCGGGAGGGGGTGATTGGAATCTCGTTACCTCGTCTGCTACGGGGTTTTGAGGAAGGTTTCATGGTCAAATCGCTGAACCTGTTTTTTTCGGTATCCAGCCGGGTTGATTCTCGGGTTTCCTTGGCCTCGTCTGGCAGTTTTTTGTCGTGAACCCACAACAACCACGCGTCCTGGTCATTCCGGCGTCGAATTTCGCGCGCAACCGAACTATCGGCGGAGGCGAACGGTATGCGCTCGAGCTAGCGCGCGCCCTGGCCCTGCGCACGCCGACTACCCACGCCCTGTTCGATCTGACCGCCTCGGTTCAGCAGGACGGGGCTCTGACTCTGCAGACCTATTCCATGCAGCATTTGGAAGATGCCTGGATTTTTCCGGCCACCCGCGAGACGTGGAAAGCCATGGGGGAGTTCGATGTGTTGCACCTGCTGTGTTTTCCCACCCGGCTCTCCGAAGCCTTGATCGTGCGGGGTTGGTTGCGCGGCCAAAAGATTGTTCTGACCGACGTTGGGGGCGGCGGACGAACCTTCAGCGGATACTTGCAAAAGCTGCACCGGCGGTGGGATCTGCATCGCTTGGCGCATGGCTTGGCGCATTTATCGGTTCATGCGCGTCAATTTTATCAGGAATGGAAGCAGCCCTCCGTCACGTTATTTGGTGGGGTCAATCCGGGGTTGTTGGGGGAACAGTCCGGTGCTCCGCGCGGCTACGCCTTGTTTGTGGGCCGGTTGTTACCGCACAAGGGGATTTTGGAGGCAATTAAGGCAGTCTCGCCAGGTACCCCGCTCCGAGTGGTGGGGCGTCCCTATTCGCCGGAATACTTTGAACAGCTCAAGGCGGCAGCGGTGGGAAAACAAGTCACCTTTCTGACCAATGCCGATGACGCCGAATTAGCTCGTCAGTATGCCGGAGCCAATGTGGTGTTACAGGTTTCCCTGCCGACCGAGGGGGGCGCGGCCGATAAATCGGAGCTCTTAGGTTTGGTGGCCCTCGAAGGGATGGCGGGTGGCAAGCCGGTGATTGTGACTCGAACCACCAGTTTGCCGGAGTTGGTGGAAGACGGACGGACTGGATTTATCGTGCCGCCCAAAGACCTGGTGGCGTTGGGCGCCAAGATTGACCTTCTAGTACACGATCCGGAATTGAGCCGGAAACTGGGGCAACAAGCCCGTGAACATGTGCAGCGGAAGTTCACTTGGGACCGGGTGGCCGATGTGGCCTTAGGATTTTATCGGCAACTGCTCACCCAACGTTGAGGATCCGAAGTTGTCGGCTGCCCGCCTGTTTGAAACCATGAACTCCGTCGAAGATCCGTCTTGGAAGCTGGCGCTGATTTCCTCTGGCGGAGGCTATACCACGCGAGGGGTGGAAATTTGGATGGATGAGCTGGCCATTTGCTTGCCTCAGAATTTGGCGGTCGAGTTGTGGACGGGAGGGCCGCCGCCATCGGTGCCGCGCCCGGCTCGCCGGATTCGGAGCTTCAATCGCGATCACCCTTGGCTGGCCGGCCGTTCCTGGTCTCAGCGCTACGTTTGGGAACAGCTTTCCATGCTGCCCCTGTTGATTCTTGCGCTTCGATGGCAGGGCATCCGCGTGGCGTACTCGGGGGATCCGGTAGTGGCCTGGCAACTGAAGCGCTTCCAACGGCTGCATGGTGCCGCCGTCGTGTTCATGAATGGCATGCGCCTGTCGCACCAGTGGGCTCGGCATTTTGATGGAGTTCACTTGTTGGCGCAGCCGTACCTCGATGAGGCGCTTCAGGAAGTTCCCGCGGCTGACGTGCCTCGTTTCTTCTCGGTTCCCCACTTTGTCGACATCACACGATTTCAGCCGCCCACCGCGGTGGCCCGGGCTGCGGCGCGCCTGGAGTTGGGATTGCCGGCGGATGCCTTTGTGGTGTTGACCGTCGGCCCGGTTGGAACGGTCAGTGGCAAACGTCTGGAGCATTTGGCTCGGGAAGTGGCGGCTTGTCCCCAGGCCATCTTGTTGCACGCCGGTGGTGGGGAAGAGGGAGAAGCTCAAACCCGAAGGGAGGTGCAGGAAGCCTTAGGAGCACGAGCCCACTTGCTCGGTCGGGTGTCTCACGAAAAGATAAGCCAGCTGTATCACGCCGCTGATGTGTATGCGTTGGCGACGCTGGCGGAGCCCTTTTCCATCGCCATTCTGGAGGCCATGGCCACCGGCTTACCCATCGTTCACCACACCGATTACGTGCGAGTTTGGCAGACTGGTGCCGGCGGACGGGCGGTTTCGATGGAAGAACCCGGAGCCGCCGCCCAGCTCTTCCGCGAATTGGCTGCCGCTCCGGATCAGCGGGCCGCCCTGGGGAGGCTCGCCCGGCAAGTGGCGGAATCCCGTTATGCTCCGGGCCCCGTGTGCGCTGAGTTGGTCGCTGCGCTGAAGCAGGTGCGTCGGCGTCCCTAAACCGTGAACGTCGCTTTTCTCAACGAAAACACCCTGGGTCACACCAGTTACCTGCCACGGTTTGCCGCGGAGTTAGAACGTCGGCCGGAGTTGGGTGTGCGTCCGCTCGTGCTGGATGCTCTGCCGTTGCCGCCGTCCCTACGCCGCCTAGGAGATACCTCCATCCGCGGACTGCGTAAGTTCGGACTCGATTTTCATATCACCCGCTGGCGGTTGGCGATTAGCCGCCATGCCCGACGTCAACTTGATGCCCTCCGCGCCCGGGAACGGATCGATGCGGTGGTCGTGAACACCCAGAGTGCGGGCCTGGAATTGGAAGACCTCACCGACCTGCCGGTGCTGGTCGGGCTGGACGCCACTTTCCGGCAATTGGCCAATTCCCCGTGGTTTGCCCCCAATAGGCCCTCGCGCTGGTTCCACCCGGTGACGCTCGCCGGACTTCTCCGTCGGGAACGTTCCCTCTTTCGCCGAGCTCACGGGTTTCTACCGTGGTCGGAACGGGCCGCCGGGTCGTTGCGCGCCGATTACGGAATCGCGGCCGACCGAATTACCCAGTTGCCACCGTCCTTCCAGCCGCCGCAGCGCCGGCCGCCGCGTTCGCGAAATTCCCGACCGCAGCTGTTATTTCTGGGCGGAGATTTCTTTCGTAAAGGTGGTCCCTTGCTACGAACGGTTTTTGAGCGGCACTTTGCGGATCGGGCCGAGTTGCACGTGGTCACCCAAAGTGACATTGCTCCGGGACCGTCGGTGCGGGTGCATCGAGGTGTCACGGCGGGAAGTGACGCGTGGTTGCGCTGCTGGCGCGAGGCCGATTTCTTCGTCTTTCCTTCCCATTTGGAGACTTTTGGGATTGTCCTGCTCGAAGCATTGGCCTTTGAGGTGCCCATCATTACCTCCGCGACTGGGGCGGCCTGGGAAATCCTGGATGGTCAGCCGGGTGCGCGGCCGGCCCGCTTGGGAACAATCCTGCCGGAGTTGACCGAGGAGGCGTTGCGGTCGGCGCTCGAACAGGCGCTGGCCCGTCCGGAAGAGTGGGCGCAAATCGCCCACTCCGGCCGGGAGTGGTTCGAGCAGCGGTACACCTTGGCTCGCAACACCGAGCGCTTGGCGGAATGCCTCCAGAAAAAGGTAACAGCCGAGGTGACGAGGCTCTCCTGACGTCGTCTGCTACGGGGCGCCGGCGTAGGGAAGAAGTGCGCTAGCCTCTTAGAGGTGGGCGGACCACGGCCGAACGGACTGCTTTCGAGCTGTTTTTGATGGAATCCCAACCCGAGACGCCGCAGGATTTTAAGACTTGGCTGACCCGAACCAGCTTTTCGAAGCGCCCGCTTCACCAACCCATGCTTCTCTATTACGCAAAGGATCCTAAAGGCAATTTCGGCGACGACTTGAACGAGTTGATGTGGCCTAAGCTTTTGCCCGGGGTCTGGGATACTGATCCCCGCCATCTTTTCGTCGGGATCGGGACAATTTTGAATCACCACATTCCGCTCGGGGGCCGCAAATCCGTCTTCGGGTCAGGCGTGGGCTACGGCTCACTGCCGGTGATCGACGAAAATTGGAAATTCTACGCCGTCCGGGGACCGATGTCGGCACAACGGCTGGGACTAGACCCCAAGGTGGCGGTCACCGACGCGGCCATCTTGATCCGGAAACTCTACCCGCCCGGCGCTCAGAAAAAGCGCCATAAGGTGTCGTTCATGCCGCATCAAATTACCGATCTGCTGGCCAATTGGCAGCCGATCTGTGACGCACTCGGCTTGCATTACATCAGTCCACGAGCGCCGCTGGAACGTGTTCTGGCCGACCTTGACCAATCCGAGCGACTGGTGACCGAGGCGATGCATGGGGCCATTGTGGCCGATGCCTTCCGCGTGCCCTGGAAGCCCGTAATTTTCTACGATAAGCACAACCAGAATAAATGGGTGGATTGGTGCCAATCCATGGAGCTTACTTATGTGCCTGCCCGCCTGGATCCCTTGTCCGAGCTGGAAGCCATGCAGTCTCCGCTCCATCGGTTGAAGAATCAGACCAAGCGCGCCTTGGCACAGACGGGAGCCTGGCCACGGGGTTGGTCGGGTCCATTACCCCGAGATACGGCCCCGGAGGTTCGGCAGCGAATGATGAAACAACTGGCGGCCCTGGCCGAAGCCACTGGTTTTACGAGCAGCACAGATGCGTTGGTGGCCACCCGGGTTGAGCAGTTTGAAGCTCGCCTCGAACAGTTGCTCACTGATTTACGGAACGGTCCGCCCTGAATAGGTCGAAGCCGCTGAGGTAAGGCGCTTTTCGAAGGCAGATCGTAAAGGTGGAAGGTGGGGAACTCTTCCGTAGCCAGCCCGGTCAGTGGACTCCTTTTTCGGCACCGCTCGGGCCAGGGCGTCGGGGAGAAGTCCAACACCGGATCAACAACCGACGCGTTTTTGATTCCCCCGGAATCGTGGGCCTTCCATAATCCCCGATCTGTGAGTGCTCCTGTACCGCTCTCCCTTCAGAAATCGTTTGGCTTTGGCGATCGCCTGGGCTTGGCCACGCCTGGACATCTGGCGGCGGCGCGGCGGTTTCCTGACTTCGCCCCCATCTTTGCCCAGCAATCGATCCGGGAAATGACGCGCACGCAGCGCACTCCAGAAGAGGTTATGACCGCCGCCCGGCTGTCCTTGGAAACCGCGGGTTTCACCGGGAAATGGGGCGCCGATGGAGATCATCTCAAGACGCCTGAGGATGTTCAGCGGGTGGGGCGGGCCGGCTTTTGCTTCTACACGATTGATCCCAGCGCCTACGTCAATAATGCGGCGGACACCCTCGATGAGGCTGCAGTGAAGGTGGCCGTGGCCGGCTTGGAGCAGGAAGGCCTGTTCACCGGTTTTGAATTCCGGGAGTACTATCTGAATCGTGTTTTCAATGTGGGACACAAGCTCCCGCCCCTGCGGTTTGATGACGAGACGCTCGATCGGGCCGTGGTGAAGTATGCGCGGGCCACCGCTCACGCCGAAATCATGGCCCAGGCCATTGTTCAGGCCTCCGACGGGAAGGGTGAGATTGAAGTTTCCGTCGATGAAACGGATTCGCCGACCTCACCGCTCGAACATCTGTTCTTCGCACTCGAGCTCCAGCGACGGGGCGTGCCCAACTTGGTCAGTCTCGCCCCGCGCTTCATCGGAGACTTCGAGAAGGGCATCGATTACCGCGGGGACTTGGTCCGTTTCGAGGAACAGCTCAAGGTTCACGTCGCAATTTCGCGGTTTGCCGGGCCGTACAAGATCAGCATCCACAGCGGTTCGGACAAATTCAGCGTCTACCCGATTATTGGCCGGGTGTGCCGGGATTTGCTGCATGTGAAGACGGCCGGGACGAGTTATTTGGAAGCGTTGCGGGTGGTGGCGCGGACGAATCCGGCGCTGTTCGGTGAGATTGCCGCCTACTGCCGGGGCTGCTTTGAGACCGACCGGGCCAGTTACCACATTTCGACCACCCAGGCGCAGGTCGCGTCGTTGCCGGCGTATCACAGCACGGCGGAAGAGCCGGTGTACCTGGACGAAGTCGCGGGCCGGCAGTTGTTGCACGTGACCTTTGGTTCTGTGCTGACCCAAGGCCGGGATGCTGCGGGTAGGACCTTTAAAGACGGAATTCTCGAGGCGTTGCAGCGTTACGCCGACCTCCATGCCGAGTTGCTGGAAGGGCACTTTGTAAAACACCTGTCGCAGTTGAATGCAGGTTGATCGCCGATGTTTACCTTATCTGAAGTTTCCAAGTCGTACAATGGACGGACCCTCTTTGAGGACGTCACCCTGACCATTAACCGGACCGACCGATTGGGTCTGGTCGGTCCCAATGGCGCCGGCAAATCCACGCTGTTCAAACTGATCCTCGGTCAGGAGGAATCCACCACGGGGCGGATTAACTCCCAGCGCGGAGCCACGGTCGGGTTCCTGCCGCAGGAAAGTGCTCCGGTGGGCGAGGAGACGGTCATCGAACTCGCCACAAGTCATTTGCACGGTGATGAGTTTGGCTCGTTTGACGGATCATTAGTGGCCAGGGCCAAGCGAATTCTCAAAGGCCTTTCGTTTCGTGATTCCGATTACGACCGGCCCGCCCGAACCCTTTCGGGCGGCTGGGTGATGCGCGCCCATTTGGCCCGGCTGTTGGTGCAGGAGCCGGACCTGTTGATGCTGGACGAGCCGACCAACCATCTCGATCTAGAAACGCTGCTGTGGTTTCAGGAATACCTGGAATCCTATCCGGGCGGCATCGTGCTGATTTCCCATGACCGGGAATTCCTGAATCAACTGGTGACCGGGATCCTCGAGTTGCGGGCCGGCCAGTTGTTCAGCTACGACGGGAATTATGATCGGTTCGTGGAAGAACGGACGGCGCGGGAGTTACAGCAGTTGTCCGCCTTCAAGAACCAGCAGAAAGAGATCGCCCGGCTCCAAGAATTTGCCGATCGCTTTCGCGCGAAGGCCAGCAAGGCCAGTCAGGCCCAGGCCAAGCTGAAGCAGATCGCGCGCATGGATAAGATTGAGGCGCCGGAAGCGGCCGCCGCCACGGTAGATTTTTCCTTTCCTCAGCCGGAATCGAGCGGCCAAAGGGTGATGACCCTGCGCGGGGTTGATTTTGCCTATGGTGAACACATGGTGTACCGCGGACTCGACTACCAGGCCGAGAAGGGCGAACGCACCGTTTTGGTCGGTCCGAATGGCGCCGGAAAATCCACGTTGCTCAAGCTCCTGGCAGGCGTAATCAAGCCGCAAGCGGGGGAACGTGACCTGGGGTTGCGGGTGCGGATTGGCTATTTCTCGCAGTATCGCAGCGAAATGCTCGATGCCAGCCGGACCGTGCTCGAAGAAGTCTTCGACACGCCGCGTTTAGTGCGCGAGACAGAAGTTCGGGCTTTGCTCGGATGCTTTCTTTTCCGCGAGGATGACGTGCGCAAGAAAGTCAAAGTCCTCAGCGGCGGTGAAAAGAGCCGGCTGGCCCTGATCAAGCTGTTGCTCGATCCGCCCAATTTCCTGCTGATGGATGAGCCGACGACCCATCTTGATATGGGAAGCATTGACGCGGTCATTACGGCGCTCAAGGACTTCACTGGCACGCTGATCTTCATCAGCCATGACGTGTATTTCATTCGCGCTCTGGCCACCAAAGTGGTGCACGTGAACGCCGGACGGCTGACGCCGTACGCCGGTGGATACGATTACTACCTGGAGAAATCCAAGGCCGGATCGGCTCGGGAAGCGCTGACGGCCGGCTTGCAGAACGCCCGTCCCGAGGAACCGCGGAAGTCGGTTGCTCCAGCACTGACGCCTGCCCCGGTGGCGCACGATCCCCGTCGGGATCAGCGTTCGCAAAAGGAACGCAAAGAAGAAGCGGCGGAAGTGCGGCGTGAATTGGGAGCGCAACAGCGGCAGGTCGCAGCGTTGGAAACGGACATTGCGCGATTGGAACAGCGACAATCTGAGCTGGCTGCCGAACTCGAACTACCGGCGACGTATTCGACACCGGGTCGAACGGTGGCGGTGAATGGTGAATTGAAGCGGCTGCAAATTGAGCTGGCCGCCAAGATCAACGCCTGGGAAGCCGCGGCCGCGCGCGTCACGCGGATGGAAGCCGAAGCCGCCTGATCGGCCGCCCGCCCTGGTAGGGATGAGCTGCTGCTCGTCCCTATATAAATCGGTCACGTGAGGTCGGACCTGGCGGGAAAAATAAGAACCGGGGTCATTCGTGTCCTGCACCTTATTCCATTCGCTCGCCTTCCTGCGCCGAAGGTTCTCCTCTACCTGGCGCTCTACCATGGCCTAGTTGAGCCCGGCCCCCTATTCACAGCACCTTCCACGTTGGTCTCGCGGAAACCACTCATGGCACTTGGTTGGCACCCCCAGGTTCCTGTTGGATTGAGTCAGCCGGGTCGAATGTCCGACAAAGACGGATTCCCCCCGTACGGGAAACCGGCAAATTCACAACAGTTTTTCGGAAGCGATCGCAAGCGGTCAGGGTGGGTTTCTCGGAGGGTCAGCCGGTAATTCTTTTTACGAGCTATTCAGACCGGTCCCGGCCACTTCGAGGACCGGGGGCGGGCTTCACGCTGGTCGAACTTCTTGTGGTGATCGCCATCATTGCGATCCTCGCCGCAATGCTTTTGCCGGCCCTGTCCCGGGCGAAGGCCGCCGCCCAGGGCACCTCTTGCCTGTCCAACCTGAGGCAGATCGGGCTCGCGGACCTCATGCACGCTCAGGATCACCAGGAGAGAAATGTAGGGACCGAAATCGGTGAGAATCCCGCAGTCTGCTGGGGGACCTGCTCGCCGCCTACCTCACCCAGCGCAACGTGCTCTTTGGTCCCACCTCCCAGGTGAAGCTGACGTTTGGCGGTCCGCAACCGGGCTATCCCCAAGGCGTCAGCACCGAATGGACATACAACTACGTCATCAATGACATCAAGGATGGTTCCGGGCAGGGAATTGGGGCGGCCTTCGCCTCGCAGGATTCTGTGATGGCGCCGGTGGACACGCTCCTGATTGCCGATGGCTGGCCGGTGAAGGATGAGCCGGCCTTCGACGAGGAGCGGATGGAGTATAACTGGGTCTGGGGAGAGCGCGACATTCAGAACAACCCCTTGCACGACCGTGCGCCGCGGCATCGCGGCACCTTTAACATCATGTTCCTGGACGGTCACTTGAAGCCGCGGCCGCGCGTCTCCAGTGGAAAGAAGTTTTCCAGCGGAACCCGGGACGAGGAATGGCTGGTGACAAGGGGACCCTCCCGGTAAACGCCACGGACGAAGGTGCCCAGAAGGCGAATGACCGGGGCCAGGACCTGATCCAGCAGGCGGGAACTGGAATGGAGTTCGATTTGAGGAAGGGGAGCCGAATACACCAAGTGAGGGTATCAAACCCGGCGCACGGACAAAGATGGAAAAGGCGGAAACTAAGCCCACGCATTGGCGGCGCCAACAGGCCCGCCCTAGCATCGCGAGAACTCCTGGCGCCGGCCGAAGAATCAGCAGGAAAGACTGCTCCAGCATGACGCAGGACCTTGTCGGTAGGCTTATAAAGGATGGGTGGTAGGAGTTTTTGACCCTCCGGGAAGATTCTGGGGTTCACGAAAGACTCCCCGCACAAACAGATTCAATCGCCGGTTTAATACACCCGTACGATGATAACTATGGATCCAAGTGCTGATATCACCTCAAATACTGTTACCCTTTTCGGCGAGCACGGCCTTGCTGATCTGGCGATAGCGCGGGTGGCTGGTTTTAACGGCAATACAATCCATACCGCCCTGAAAACATTGATAGCCTGCCTCGGAGAGAACGCGCAGCGTTTTTTGGGATTGCTCGCTTTGTGAATGCAGGCTCTCGAAGACCAGCAAGCCAGCGGTGAATTGGCGGTAGTCAATCGACTGGATAATGAAGTCATCCCAGCCTTCGGCATCCACCAGAAGCAGGGCCGCATCCCAATAGGCAGCATGTTTTGCCAGCAACTCATTGAACGGAATCATTTTGACTGGCGTTTCGTGCAGTTGCCAATTCTTGTTTTTTAAATGCCTTAAAACGTGCTCTTTCTGGGTGGAGGCCATGCCGTCGTGCTCGCGACACCAATACAAAGTAAGGGTTCCACGTTCGCCAATGGCAACATTTTCAAGGGCACTTCTAAAAACCCGATTTTTTGAAGAAGGCATATCCTAAACACAACTCGAGCGCGACGGGACGCGATGATATTCGGTGGCGCTTTTGCGCCGAAGGGTAGTTAGACCCCGTGGG
>Ga0163144_10011959_pt1 | contig 18304 bp, 12 predicted proteins | sample OliLak19BULKMAT1_FD_123175 | JGI IMG/M metagenome (GOLD analysis project Ga0163144, IMG submission 123175) | Freshwater microbial mat bacterial communities from Lake Vanda, McMurdo Dry Valleys, Antarctica - Oligotrophic Lake LV.19.BULKMAT1 | ecosystem: Environmental > Aquatic > Freshwater >... | reverse complement strand
GCGCCGGCGGCGGAGACACCCGCGGCCGTGGAAGCAAAGCCGGTTGAGTCGTTTGACGAGCGTGGACGGCGTGTTGTGTACGGCGAGCCGATGGCGCTGGCATTCAAGAGCGCGCGGGTGGAGAACGTGATCCCGTTCATTGTGGAGACGACGGGGAAGGTGGTTCTGCCGCAGCCGGATGTGCTGAGCCGTCCCATCACCGTGCTCAACGACCGCCCCATCCCCCGCGAGCGTGCGCTGGACCTGGTGTTCATGGCGCTGCAGCAGAACGGTATTGCTGTGGTGGAGACTCCGGATCTGATCCTACTGAGGGATATCGGGGAACTGGATCGTCAGGATGTGCCGGTGATCGGTCCGGATACGCGCTTGGAGAAGCGGACGGATTACGGGACGATCGTGGAAAAGGTGTTTGCGCTCAGCTATTCCTCGGCGGAAACGCTGGGTGAGGTGGTGAAGGCGAACCTGCCGAGCTTTGCGAAGATCACGGTCGATCCACTGTCGAACCAGATCGCGGTGATGGCGCATGTCGGTCTGTTGCAGCAGATCGAACGGAAGGTTGAGTTTCTCGATCAGCCATCGGCGGCGTCGCTGCTGACTGAGACGTTCCATCTGCGGTATGCCGATGCGGAGCAGATCGCGACGAACATCCGCGATCTGTTTGCCCAGACCGCCGCGAACCGCGGCCAGCAGGGAAATCAGAACCCATTCCAGCAGATGTTCCAGCAGCAGCAGCGCGGCGGGCAGCCGCAGCAGCAGGGGCGCGGCGGGGCACAGAACACGCGCGGCGGTGCGCAGGCGGCCCAGGAGGGCGGCGCAGGTACGAGCGCGAACCTGCGGGTGACGGCGAACTCGCAGCAGAACGCGGTGACGGTGCTGGCGGAGAAGCAGATTCTCGAACAGATCCGGGCGCAGATCGCGAATTCGTGGGACCGGCCGGTCCGTGAGGACACGGTTGCGCCGCGGATCTATGACCTGAAGAACTCGGATCCCATCAAGATGCGGGATGCTTTGCGAGAACTGTTTGGCCAGCCGGGGACGGGCGGGGGCTCGGCGTCATCGGGGGTTGGCAGGCTTGCGGGGCAGTTCTCATTTGAGGCTCTGCCGGAGCAGTCTCGGCTGATCGTCATCAGCAAGTCGCCTGATAACCTCGACACCATCGACAAGTTCGTGGCGGATCTGGATCAACCTCAGACAGCGGGCCTGCCGCAGATCGTCGAGTTGAAGCACGCGACGGCGGAGGAGCTGGCCGAGCAACTGAACACGCTGCTTTCGCAGGAAGGGACGCTGGCGCAGATCCCCCGTCAGGAAACGGGGCTGACAGAGGGCAGCGCGGGGGCATCTCCGTTTGCGTCGGATCAGGCGACGACGACCAACAACCAGCAGGCGGCGGCGGGGACGATGCAGTTCTGGTGGCAGCGGGCACGGCCGCCGACAACGACGGCGGGGTCATCGAACCTGGTGTCGAAAATCCGCATTGTGCCGGTGTGGAGGCAGAACGCGCTGATGATTCTGTCGCCGCCGGAGTATTCGCAGTCGATCGTCGATCTGATCGCGCAGCTCGACAAGCCGGGGCGACAGGTGCTACTGAAGGCGGTGATCGCGGAGATCAGCCTTGAAGATGCAACGGCTCTGGGGCTGCGATGGTCGAACTCGCCGATCACGCCGACGCTGGCGGATAACTCGGTGTCGCTTGGGGCGAACACGGCTGGGCAGGATGCGGGCGGGATCTTTACGGGTACGCAGAACAACCTGCTGCCGGGGCTGTTTGATACATCGGTCCTGAACGTGGGTGTGAACCTGAACCTGCTGCTGCAGGCCCTGGCGCAGAAGACCGGGGTGAACATCCTGTCAGAGCCGCGGATCTTCACCAGCGACAACCAGGAGGCGGAGTTCTTTGCCGGTCAGGATGTGCCGTTCATCACGGACTCGCAAACGACGGATAACGGGGCCCTGACCCAGAGCTTTGACTATCGGGCGGTGGGGCTTGCGCTGCGGGTGCGGCCGCGAATCACACCCAAGCGGGATGTGGACCTTCGGATCAACCTCGAGCTGTCGAGCCTTCAGCCCAATCAGACGCTGTTCGGCGGGTTCATCGTGGATCGCCGCGAGACGACGACCCACCTGATTGTCAAGGACGGCCAGACGGTCGTGGTTTCAGGAATCGTGCGATCCGAAGATTCCGACATCCTCCGGAAGGTGCCGCTGCTGGGTGATATTCCGCTCATCGGGGCGTTGTTCCAGTCGACGGAGCGGACCAAGTCGACGACGGAGATTGTGGCGTTCATCACGCCGATCGTGATCGAGAACCCGGAAGAGACGGACTCGGCGACGAAGCCCGATCGGGACCGCCTGCGGGAGCTTCGCAAGGAGCTGGGCAAGGAGGTTCCGGAAGGTCCGAATCCGGATTCCCAGGTTGTGCCGACGCCGCCCGACGCTACGACGCCGGGCGTGAAGGACGAAGCTGTGCCGGCAAAGGCACCGGCTAGGCCGGCGAAGAAGAAGACAGTGGAGCCTCGCTACGGGTATGAGCCCTGAGCTGATGGGGCAGTTTGACGGTCCTCCATGGTGCGAACCATCGCAAGCGCCCTGACACTTACCGCGATCGCGGCGACAGGGGCATCGTGCGCCTCGCGCCCGCTGGTGCCCGAACCGGGGGAGGTGTATGCACGCTCGGGGGTGAGCCGGGCGCGGCCGGTGTTGCCGCCGGATGCGCATTCGGAGGCGGGGGCGGCATGGCTGCGTTCGCGGCGGCTGGTTTCTCTTGGAGATGTTGAGTACGACGGGCTGGCGTTGCCGCTGATCTCGCCCGATGCGCGGTTCATTGCCACGCAGGTGGGGCCGACACCGTCGTGGGAAACCGTGCTGGCGGAGCCGGGGGCGGTGGCGTCGGCAGGGAAGATTCGCGTGCTGCGAGCTTTGCCTGGGGAAGCCGCGCCGCTGCGGCTGGAGTATGAACTGCCGCGGGGCGTGCTGCTCGGGCGTTCGGTCTCACGGAATGGCTTTGTGGTGGAAGTGCCAGCGACGGGTGCATCGCGGCGGGGTATCGGGGTCGTGGAGTGGGAGACGGGGCGGGTGGAACGGTTGACGGGGGAAGAGGCGGATTGCGCGTTTGGGACGCTTGGGCCGCGGGGGGAAGTTGCATATTGCCGGCGCGAAGTGGGCGGGAGCGCGTGGTCCGTGGTGCTACGGGACGCGGATGGCGCAGAGCACATCGCGGCGATGCCGGGGCAGTCGCTGGTGTTCCCGCAGATTGTGGACACGCCGCGGGGACTGGTGATCTACGCGCTTGTCGTCGCTGGGGAGGGTTCGCGCAGCGAGCCGCTGAAGCTCATCGCGTTTGCGGCGCAGAGCGGCGAGGAGCCTGGAAGACTGATGTCGCTTGGGAGCACTGCGCTTGCACCGGCATCGACGATGTTTGATGCCTATCAGAGCGTGGCGGCACTCCAGACAGGCGGCGCAGGATCGGCTGCGTCGACGGATGCCAGCGTGGTGGTGTTCTCCGCGTTGCATGACGCCGCGGCCATAGCGAGAGTGGATGAGAAAGGAGAATCGGTCAAGATTCGCCCGTTGGTGCCGGGGACATTCTCGGCGACACTTTCAAGCTTCGGCGGCCGAGAAGGGGTTGTTGCATGCACGCTGGCGGACACGTTTTATCTGGATGTGCCGGGGAGGCGTGCCGCGGGGGGGGGCAGGGAAACTACATATAGACCGGCCCTGGTCTGGCCCCGAATGGGGGTCATCCGGCGAACTGGGGATGCGGAATGGCCGTACTGCGCATTTTTTATGGAGACGGGGGGCGTGGGGAATCGGCTGGAGGGGGTGTTGGTGGGCGGGTTCGAGGCAGGGAAAGTGGATTAAATAGGTTTTTGATAGGGTTCATGCAGTACTTAAGCGTCGTCTCAACAAGGATTTATAGCCATTTTAGGGGTTGTGCGGGCGAAACCAGGGTTAGGACCGCGCAAACTCCGCTTCGATTTCGAATAGACGGTTGACACCCCCCCGAGCTTGATGTATCTTCTCCCTCGTCGTTGTTGTGGCTTTTAAGTACTGCCCTCAATCCAAGATTCGAAGGAGATTCCTGTGAAGAAGATTGCTCTGTCTGCTCTCGCTGTCGTTGCTTTCGCTGGCGCGGCCAACGCCCAGAACACCATTGAGTTCCGCTGGGTCGAGCGTTCCGGCCAGGCCTCGATCGCCCCGGGTGCAGCCCCCGCTGCTGCGGCGAACACGAACAGCAATACCGACGCGACCATCTGGCTCGTGCTCGAGGCCCGTCTGAACACGACCGATCCGAGCATCCGCGGCCTGGCCGGCGGTGCGGGTTCTGTCTCCACAAATGATCCCCAGGGCAACAATGCTTGGAAGCTCACCGGTTCTGGCCGTATCAACAGCCAGGCTGGTACGACTTCCTCCCCCGGCTTCGTGTTCCCCACGGCCCTCCCCACGCAGCGCGGTATTTTCGAGCCCTTCCGCCTCGTCGCCAACCTCGGCGAAGTCGCGACCGGTGTCCCTGATGATGCGACGGTGAGCCCCGTGAACGCCAACATCGGCCAGATCGCGTTCGCCACCGGTGGCTCGGCGATCGGCGCTCTTGTCGATGGCGATGCGACCGAGGCTCAGTTCGGCCGTAACAACTTCATCCCCGTCTACACGTTCCAGATCGACTTCACAAACTTGGCTGTTCGCTCGGTCATGTTCACTTCTGACATCTCCTTCACCGCTTTCAGCATGTTCGATGCGAACAACGTTCCCAACTCAGTTACTGGCGTTCAGAGCCTGCCCGTTCCGGCTTACACCGTGTCGATCGTCCCCGCCCCCGGCGCGGCCGCTCTGCTCGGCCTCGGTGGCCTCCTCGCTGCTCGTCGTCGTCGCGCCTAATCAGCCTTCGGCTTCGCTAACAGTTTGAATCTCGCAGGAGCTTCGGGTGTCCCCCGAAGCTCCTGTTGTTTTTTGCGGAGGGCACCACTTTCCTCAATCAATCACAAACCCACCCAAACAAGCGGGTCTGCGCGCAAACTTTGTCTTCTCATCCACCGGCCACTACTCAAACCGCACGCGGTTCCGCAGCACACCAAACCCTCCCCCACTCCTTACCCCGCTGATCTCCACCTCCACCACGTCCCCGTGCTGGAGCCACTGTGGGGGCGTCCGGGCCATCCCTACCCCACCCGGGGTCCCCGTCAGGATCACCGTCCCCGGAAGCAGCGTGAGGCCCTGGGAGAGCTCGCTGATGAGCGTGGCCACCGGAAAGAGCATGTCGCTGGTCGGGGCCTCCTGCATGACCTTGCCGTTGACGCGGGTGGTGAGGCGGAGGGCCTGGGGATCGGGGACGGCGGCGGCGGGCACGAAGTTGGGGCCGAGGGGGCAGAACGTGTCAAAGCTCTTCCCCCGCCAGAACTGGCCGCCGGAACCCTGCTTCTGCCACCACCGCGCCGACACGTCGTTCGCGCAGCAGTACCCCAGCACGTGGGAAAGAGCTTTCTCTCGCGGCACATCGCGTGCCGCCGTCCCGATGATCACCGCGAGCTCGCCCTCAAAGTCCACCTGGTCCCCACCCTTCGCCGGATCCTGACACGCCTTGGGAACGACGATGTCGTCGCCGCAAAGCACCGCCGCGGCGGGGTTCTTGGTGAAAACCAGAATGCTCTCGGGCGGGGCGAGGCCCTGCTCCTTGGCGTGCTCGGCGTAGTTTCGGCCGATACCCAGGAAGGTGTGGAAGGGGATGGTGGCGGCGTTGGTGCGGACGCCGACGCCGAGGGAGGTGCGGAGGAGGTTCATGGGCGAAGAGTGTACTGCGGTTCCGGGAGGCGGTACCTGAGTCAGAGGGCTCAGTTCTCTTCGGGGGCCGGAGCGGGCGAGAGTTCGACGTTCTGGTTCGCGGCATCTTCGGCCGCAGTCGGGGGCACCGACGGCGCATCTGGGTCCGGGGCTTCGGGGAGCGGCCGCGGCAGGTTGTAGATGTAGTCGAGCGGGCCGGTGGCCCGGAAGGGTGTGACCGGATGCCGATCGCCGGGAGCGCCGGTGTAGCCCTGGTTGTCCACGCCGTCTGGACCGCAGGAGTACAGCAGATAGCTGCGGCGATGCGGGTCGGCGGCGGCATCGAGCAGGCGATAGCCGAAGGGCTTGTCGTTCACAGAATCGAGCGGAAGAGCGGGGAGAAGGCTCGGGGCGAGCGCGGCGAGAGAGTCGGGATAGGAGCCGGTGCGGGCGCGGTAAATCTCCAGCGCGAGCATGATGCGCGTGGCGGCGAGCTCAGAAGCGATCTGGTCGTTGGATTCGAGCGCCTTGCCGACCGCCGGGACCATGAGTTCCAGAATCTTGAAGCGATCGAGGCCGGAGGTCGGCTCCGGTCCGGTGAGCGCAGAGCGCTCGGTCCGCGTCATGGATGAGAGCTTGACGAAGTAGTCGTAGATCTCGTTGGTCTTGTCCTCGGTCTCGCGGCGGCTGGGCTGGATCAAACCGAGGACGTTGAAGGCGCGGCTGCCGCCGGAGGTGACGCCGGGCCCGCCGATGGGGGAGCCGAGTTCTTCACCGAGGCTCGCCGCGGCGGAGGGAAGAAAGCGGCCATCGCCGCTGCCGTTGTCGCTGTAGGTCCGCTGGATCATGTCGAGCGTTGAGAATCGCTCGCCGTCGAACGAGCCCGCGGCCGAGGGGAGCTTGTGGCTGTCCATCGCGGCAAGGAGGTCCAGGGCGATCTGCTCGGACAGTGGTTTCTCGGTGATTTCCTTGCGGAGTTCGCTGCAAGCCAACGCGTTGATCGCGACGGCGACAAGGTTGTCGATGAGCGTGGTCTGAGAGCCGATAAGGCGGGCACTGGCGAGCATTTCCTGGAACGCGGCGAGGCGCTGGGCTTCGTCGCCCGCCTGTGCGGCGAGGAACATGCGGGCGGCGTTCATGCGGGCAAGCTGGCGGGCGTGGCCGAGTTCGGGGAGGAGGGTGAGCACGAGCGGGCCGCTGGAGGGGTAGAGCCTGGCGGCGTAGGGGATGGGCGGAAGCTTTGCAAGCTCATCGAAGCCGCCAGCGGCACGGAACTCTTCGAGCCATTCGAGGCAGACTGCCCGGGCCTGGTCGGCGGTGAAGGTATCGCGCGAGGGCTTGGCATCCGCGGAGTAGAGGAATGTGAAGTCGAAGGTATCAATCGGGAGATCGGGGTGTCGGGCGGCGACGACGGTCCGCGCGGCCTCAAGCTTCGCGGCGATCTCGCTGATGAGGCCCCAGTTGTCGGGTGCATCGGCGGGCATGTTCTGGCGCGTGCGGGCGAGCTCGTTCGCCTTTGCGCCGTAGTTGATGCCGATCGTGGGGTTGGCGGTGATGAGGGTGATAAGGAAGCCCGCGACGAGAAGAAGCAGCAGGAAGCACGCGATCAGCACAATCTTGATCGGCGTGAGCCAGGGCTTCTTGGTCTGGGCGGCGTTGTGCCAGGGGTCCATCGGGAGGCTCCGGTGTGTCGAGCGGGAAGCGGCACCGTCGGTGAGTACTGATGGAACAGGTAAGGCCGAGGAAGGTGGCGGCGTTGCGGAGTGAGTCCGTGCGAAGAGATCCCGCAAACAAAGGTTCGCAGACCCCCTTCAGAAGTTCCCAGCACTCCGCGTCGCGACGGTGCCGCGAGAGCGGTGCCTGAAGGCCGGGCTGCTCAGTTCTCAACCGCCCAGCAAGCCACATCCTGCCGGTCGCCGCGAGGGCGGAGGATCGGGCGTTCGACGCGGCAGCGGTCCATGACCAGGGGGCACCGGCCGGCGAAGGCGCAGCCCTTGGGCGGATCGAACGGGCTGGGGACATCGCCCTGCAGGATCGTGAGCGGGCGGGACTCGCGCTGGTCGGGGTCGTCGATGGGGTTGGCGCCGAGCAGGGCGCGGGTGTAGGGGTGCTTAGCCTGCGCGTGGAGGTCATCGCACGGGAGAGACTCGACGATGTGGCCGAGGTACATGACCAGCACACGGTCGCAGAAGTGCTCGATGACTTTGAGGTCGTGGCTGATGAAGAGGATGGTGAGGCCGAACTCGCGCTTGAGGTCCATCATGAGGTTGAGGACCTGGGCCTGGATCGAGACATCGAGCGCGGAGACGGGCTCATCGGCGATGAGGAACTCGGGTTTGAGCGCAAGGGCGCGGGCGATGCCCAGTCGCTGGCGCTGGCCGCCGGAGAACTCGTGCGGGAACTTGTCCTTGGAGTCCTTGCGCATGCCGACCTTGGCGATGATCTCGTCGATGTAGTTTTCCGTTTGCGCTCGCCCACCCGGGACAACCTTGTGGAAGTCGATCGCTTCCTGCAGCAGCTTGCGGACGGTGAGCCGCGGATTCAGCGAGGAGTAGGGATCCTGGAAGATGATCTGCATGCGCCGGCGGAAGGGCATGAGCTCGGCGTGGGAGAGCCGGGTGATGTCGGTGCCCTCGAAGGTGACGCTGCCGCTGGTCGGCTCGCTGAGGCGGATGATGGCCTTGCCGAGCGTTGATTTGCCGCAGCCGGATTCTCCGACGACACCGACGATCTCGCCGCGATTGACATCGAAGGAGACGCCGTTCACGGCGTGGACATTGCCGACGATTCGGTTGAGGACCCCGCCGCGGACGGGGAAGTGCTTGACGAGGTTGCGGACCGAGAGGAGCGGCGCGGCGAAGCTTTCACCAGGTGGCGGAGCTGGCTCGGGCAAGGGGGCTGCTGCGAAGGACGGAGCGCGTGTGATCATGGGCGCGCTCCCGGGCTGGAGGTCATCGCAGCGTGCGATGCCGAGGTGACCGGCGCAGCCTGGCTGAGTGGGAAGTGGCAGCGTTTCAGGTGCGACTCGCCCACGCCCTCCGCAGGGAGCAGCTCGGGTTCGGTGTCGCGGCAGAGTGGCTGGCAGCGTGCGCAGCGGTCGGCGAAGCGGCAACCCTTGGGGAGATCGAAGAGGCTGGGAACGATGCCCTCGATTGTCGGCAGTCGCTTGCCGTGTTCCTTCCGGCCCGCCTTGGGTATCGAATCGAGCAGGGCACGCGTATACGGGTGCTGCGGATCGTGGAAGATCCGGCGGACGCCCCCCACTTCGATGACGCGGCCGGCATACATGACCGCGACACGGTCGCAGACCTGCGCGACGACGCCGAGATTGTGCGTGATCAGGATGATCGCGGTGTTGAGGCGCTTGCGGAGGTTCTCCATCAGCGCGAGGATCTGAGCCTGGATGGTGACGTCGAGCGCGGTGGTGGGCTCATCGGCGATGAAGACATCGGGCTCGCAGCACAGGGCCATGCCGATCATTACGCGCTGTCGCATGCCGCCGGAGAGTTGGTGGGGGTATTCATCGACGCGGCGCTCGGCGTTGGGGATCTCGACGAGCTTGAGCATCTCGATGGCGCGGCTGCGCCGGGCGGCGCGGCCGAGATCGGTGTGGTACTTCAGGGCCTCATCAAGCTGCCAGCCGATCGTGAAGACGGGGTTGAGGGAGGTCATCGGCTCCTGGAAAATCATGGCGATGCGGTCGCCGCGGATGCGCCGCATGGTGCGGTCATCGGCGGTGGCGAGGTTTGTGCCCTCGAACATGATCTGCGAGGAAGGGTCGATGATGGTGGTGCGCTCCGGGAGGAGGCGCATGATGGATTTGCTGGTGACGGTCTTGCCGCAGCCGGACTCGCCGACGATGCCGAGCGTCTCGCCGGGGTAGAGATCGAAGGAAACATCGTCGATGGCGGTGACGATGCCGCGATCGGTGCGGAATCGCGTCGTCAGGTGGCGAACGGAAAGGATGGGGGAGGGTGTAGTCATCGCAAGGTGAGGGATCAGCCGACGTGCTTGGGATCAAACGCGTCCTGAAGCGCATCGGACACGATGTTGAACGCCAGGACGAGAACGAACATGAACACGGTCGCGGCACCGATCTGCCAGAAGATGCCGTTGATGACCTCCTGCGTGGATTCCTGGATCATGCGTCCCCAGGAAGGGCCGACCTTGACGCCGAGGCCGAGGAACGAGAGCACGACCTCGAACTTGATCGCGGCAATGAAGAGCAGCGAGAAGTTGATGAACATCAGGTGGACGGTGTTGGGGATGACGTGCTTGAGAAGGATGTAGAAGCGGCCGAAGCCGATGGCGGTCGCGGCCTGCACGTACTCAAGCTCCTTGAGCTTGAGCGTCTCGCCGCGGATAACGCGGCAGGGGCCGATCCAGAACTCCATGCACATGGCGGCGTAGACGGGCACGAGCGCGAGCCAGGGGTTGGAGACTTTGTCGAAGACGCTGCCGGAGAAGGCGTAGACGAGCACGGCGAGCAGGATGAGCTCGGGCATGCTGGAGAGCGTGGAGTAGAGCCACACGACGGCGTGATCGACCCAGCCGCCGAAGTACGCCGCGGCCGCGCCGAGGAAGGTGCCTACGAGCACGGAGATGATGGCGACGACGATGCCGACCTGGAGCGCGACCTTGATGGAGAAGATGACGCGGAGGAAGTTGCTGCGGCCCTGACGGTCGGTGCCAAGGGAGTGGAGGAGGGACTGCTTGAGGGACTGCCAACCCGAGAGCGGCGCGAACATCTGACGCACGGCGCCTTCGAGCCTGGCAATGGTCGAAGGGACATCGATCGAGTCGGGGTCGGGGGCGCCGTCGTCGAGCATCGGCGGCTCGGGGCTGTTGAGATCATCGAACTCCGAGAGCTGGTCGTAGAGGTCTTCGGACTCTTCAATGAGCGTAGAGAGACGGTCGAGTTCGGTGTCGCTATCCGCCGTGCCGGGGAGGATGTGCAGGAGGCCGTATCGGATATCGGTGAAGCCTTCGCCGTTGTTCACGGCGCGCTTCACTTCGCGGGTGATGATGCGAGCGGCTTCGACGCGTCGCTCGTTGGTCGCCGGGATGCCAAAGCCGTTGATGGGGGTTGGCCAGACAGGCTGCTCGACCTGTGCGTAGGTGATGCCGGCGCGGCCGGGGAGAAGATCGCCAAGGGCGACCCAGCCACCGACAAGTGCATAGAGCACGATGATGCCGAGCGCGGCGACGGCAAGGCGGTTGCGACAGAACTTTCCGACGCCGCGGCTGGCTTTCAGGCGTTTGAACGCAGCGATCATGCGAGCCTCACCCGCGGATCCACCAGCGCATAGAGCACATCGGTGAGGATGTTGGTGAGGATGAAGAGGCCAGCGAGAACGGCGGTGAAGGTCTGGATGATCGGGAAGTCTTTGTTGACGATGGCGTCGATGAGGAGCTTGCCCATGCCGGGGATACGGAACTGGTACTCCATCACGATTGAGCCGGTGATGAGAAAGGGGATCGTGATCATGATGCGGGTGATCACGGGGATCATCGCGTTCTTGAGCATATGGACAAAGATGATCTTGTGGCGGGGCGCACCCTTGGCGACAGCGGTGGTGATGTAGTCGCGGCTGGTTTCCTCAACCATAACCGCGCGGTAGAAGCGGGCGTCGTAGCCCATGCCCACGACGACGCCGATGATGACCGGGAGCGCGCAGTACTTCACCCAGTTCTGGATGCCGGGCTCGTAGCCGTTGCTAGCGAAGAGCTCGAAGCCGAGCTTGCCATTGAGCCAGGATGAGCCGAAGACCTGTCCCAGAACGATGAAGACGACGACACTGATGCTCATTCCGAGGACGACGAGGACCATGAGGGTTTTGTCGAGAACGCTGCCGCGATATGCGGCGGAGAGCAGGCCCACAAGGATGGCGATCGTGGCGGTGAGCACGAGGGCGGGAATGGTGATCTTGAGCGTTGGCCAGACGGCATCGGCGAGCTTGGCGCCGACGTTGTCAGACTCAAACTGCCAGGAGCGGTAGGGACGCTCGGCGGTGCCGAAGTCGAAGCGGAGGATGCGCCAGAGGAACTCGACGTACTGCGTTCGAAGGGGCGGGTAGAACCCGACGCGGCCCACTTCAACGATCGGTTCGATGCCGAAGGGTTCGGCGGGATCCTCGATGCCGATCGGGAGGAAGGGGCGATCAAGGCCCATCGAGGCCTTCTTGAGGAGCGCAGTCTCGGCGGTCGCGTTCTTGCCAAGGTAGGCCGAGACAGGGTCTCGCAGGCGGAGCGCACCCATCATGATGAGGATAATGCCGAGGTAGACGGGGATGGAATAGAGCAGTCGCCTTGCTACGTATGACCACATCGCGGGGGCTCCGTGGTCAGCGTGGGGCGGAGGCGTCGACATCGAGATACTTGAACCAGTTGTAGAAGTCCTCGCTGGGCTTGAAGTTCTTGAGGAACGGGTGGGCGAGGTAGAAGCGTGTACGGGCCATGGACCCGACAAATGGGACATCGGCGATGACCATATCGCGCATCTGTTCGATGATCCTGGTCCGCTCCGGGCCCGGCTTCATGACGATGATCTGCTCGTAGAGCTTGTCGAACTCGGGCCGGTCGTAGTTGTAGTGGTTGGCGCCGGGGGCCTTGTTCCTTGAGTAGAACAGCGCGAGGTTGTTCTCGGGGTCCGGGTAGTCTGAGCCCCAGGCGAAGCCGAACATCTGGGCCTTCTTTTGATTGATGGCTTCGATCAGCTCTGAGAAATCCACCATCTTGGGGTTCAGCCGGATCCCGATCCGCGCGAGCTGGCGGATCTCCGCCTGTGTCTGCTCGGCCTGGTTGCTTCCCTTGGAGGTGTAATACTCGATCTCCGGGAGGCCGCGGCCTTCCGGATAGCCCGCCTCGGCGAGCAGCTCGCGTGCTTTGCGAAGGTTCGGCCCACGGAAGGAGTTGGGTGCTTTCCCATTCTTCGGGAAGCCGTCAAGCGGGGGCGGGATGGGGCCGTCATACACCACATTGATGCCGTTGTAGAACGTGTCGTTGTGCTCATCGAGATCGACAGCCAGGGAGATGGCCTGGCGGATCTTGGTGCGCTTCTCGTCATAGCCGCCGAGAATCGGATCCTCCATGTTGAAGCCGCGGAAGATGAAGTCCAGCAGGGGCACGGCCTCGGCTTGGATTCCATTGTCGCTGTACTCCTTCGTCAGACGCTTTGTGCGCTTGACAAACGCCTTCTCGAAGTACTCCGCGGGGACCTGGACCAACGCGATTTTGCGGTCCTGAAAATCCTGCCACATCACGGGGTCGGGTGTGTAGAACGTGAGTTCGATGCGGTCGAGCAGAGGGAGCTTCTGTCCCGCCGAAGCGAGGAGGCCCTGCTCCTGCTCTTTGGGTGTTGCCTCGGAGGGGTAGAGTTCGGTGCGGTAGTTGGGGTTGCGGTGGAGGATCATGTTCTGCCCGGGCTTCCAGTCGCTCTCGTTCTTGAGGATGAACGGGCCGGTGCCGACGGGGTGCTTGCCGAGCGTGTCGCCGTATTTCTCGACGGCTTCGCGCGCGACGATGCTGGTCTGGAACATCGAGATGACCCAGCCGAAGCGGACGACGGACTTTTTGAGGATGACCTCAAACTCGGTGTCGCTGACCTTGCGAAAACCTTCGACGGGCGCGGCGTAGTCAAACGGCGGCGGCGGCGGCGGATTGGGCTCACTCTTGCTCGGCTGGCGCGTCGCGAACTTCTCTTTGAACTCATCGAGTCCGAGGATGGTGTCCTGAAGAAGCCAGTAGTTCTCGTACTCATACTTGGGGTCAGCCAGCCGCTTCCAGGAGTAGAACACGTCATCGGTGGCGAGCTTGCGCCCCTTGCCACCGGGGAAGCACGCGTCATCGTGGAAGAAGACATCGTCGCGCAGCTTGAACTTCCAGACCTGCTTGCCGTCGGCTTCATCGCTCACCTTCGGCATCTCAGCGAGCAGCAGCGGCTCGCTGACATCCTCGTAGCTCGTGACTGAATCCGGGCGCACGAGGTACTTGTACTGCAGCAAGGTCTCATAAATCTGACAGACGACCTGATTGTCGTAGGACGTGGAGCCCTTGGCAGGATCGAGGCTCTTGGGGCCATCGGACCGGATAGGCAGGCGAGCGAACTTTTCGCCTGTGGATTGAGCCGCGACTGGGCTGAGGGCGAGCATGGCGACGAGCAGACCGACTGCGCCGGCCAGAAGCGAACAAGTGGTGCTGGATCGGGGCCTGCGCATCATGGATTGCACTCCGGGACTCGTGGCGAGGGAAGGGTCGCATAATCGCGACCCAACCAGTTGGCTATCAAGCACTGACCCGTCGAATCGGTGGGGCAGAAGGGTGATACTACTCGAACGGGAGCAGATGGTACCGCTCAAGGGGCGGTCAGTTGGCAGCTACAGAGGAACGACGGCGAACTTCGACGCGTCCATTGGTGGTGCGGATGAGGGAGCGGTTCTCGCTTCCGCCGCGGCGGACGATGGCCCATTCTCGTTCATCGTCGATCTCGACTTCGCCGGAAACGCCGACAACCCGGACGCGGCCGTTGAAGGTTTCGAGTCGGAGGTCGCCGGTGAAGCCGTCGCCGATCTCGAGCTCGACGCCGCCGTTGGCGGTGCGGATGTCGACGGGGCCGGCGTTGAGCTCGGAGAGGCGGACATCGACGCTGCCGTTGGTCGTGGCGATGGCGACGCGCGCGGTGACATCGTTGATCGTGACTTCGCCGTTGCTGGTGCGGACGCGGCAAGCACCGTCGATTCGATCAGCCTGAACAAAGCCGTTGCTGGTGCTGATCTGCACATCTCCGGCGTGGTCGGCGAGAATGATCTCGCCGTTCCCAGAACTGAGCTCCGCCGCGCCCCCCAAGCCGGCGACATCGATCCCGCCGTTGCCGGTATGAACGGTGAGCGCGGAGCATCCGGGGAGATCGACTTCGAGGATGGCGGCCTCGCCTGGCTGTCGCCACCCGATGGGCCAGTCGACACGGATGCTGAGCGCACCGACACGGTCTGTTTGCATGACAACCTGCACCGCCGCGAGCCGATTGGAGCCCTTGCCGCGGATGTCGGCGCGGACGCGGGCGGGTCCATCGACGCGGCGGACCTTGACATCGCCGCTATCGCCTTCGATGACGACCGCGTTGGCGGGATCGAATGGAACTTCGGCGTGGAGTTGTCGATTGGCGAAGGGGGTCGCGGTGCTTGAGGCGGCGCATCCGCCGGCCGCGAACGGGGCGAGCAAAGGGATCGCCAGGAGGAGGAACTTGATTGCGCAGCGCGGGGTGATCATGGGGGCGGTCTCGGGGTACGTACTAGAGAGAGTCACCTCAGACAGCAAGGCGATCGAGTTCCGCGGCGACCTCGTTGGCAAGCCGGCCGATGTTGTCAGGTGAGAAATCCAGAGAAAGGTTGGCGGCCTTGAAGAGCTCTGGGAGTGGCTTGGAAGCACCCAACGAGAGCGCCTTCTTGTACGCACCGATCGCGGCGGCGGGTTCGTCGCGGTAGTTCATCCAGACCTGGATGGCGCCGAGCTGAGCGATGCCGTACTCGATGTAGTAGAACGGAACGCCGAAGAGGTGGAGGATGCGGTGCCAGGAGGCGCCAAGAACATCTTCGAAACCGGTCCAGTCAAGACCTGGGGCGTAGCGGAGATGCAGCTCTGCCCACTTGGCGTGGCGGTCGGCGATGGTGTGCTCCGTGGTGTACATCCAATGCTGGAACTGATCAACAAGCGCGACGGTCGCAAGGCTGAAGAACAACTGCTCGACATGCACGCGGCGGGCCCGCGCGGCATCGGCCGGGGAGTAGTACTCGCCCAGGAACGGATGCGCAAGCAGTTCCATGCTCATGGAGGCGACTTCGGCAAACTCCAGCGGGAGTTCGTTGCGGTAGTGGAGTAGAGGATCTGCGCGGCACAGAAGCGAGTGGAAGGCGTGCCCGGCCTCGTGCACGAGGGTTTCGACATCGCGCTGCACCCCCACGGCGTTCATGAAGATGAACGGGACGCGTGCACGCTCGCGGCTGGCCTGATAGCCGCCGGGCGCTTTGCCCTTCCGAGACTCGAGGTCGAGGCAGGGCTTGGCGTTGGCGGGACTACTCAGGTGGGCGAAGAGCGAAGCCAGCGATGGGTCCATCTTTTCAAACAACTTCTGCGTGCGCTCGACCATCTGGCGGGAATCTTCGAACGGCTTGAGCGCTGGTCGGCCCTTGGGGTCGACCTGCGAGTCCCACGGCCGGAGCGGGGTGATGCCCATGGCCCGGCTGCGGGCGGCGCGTACCTTGAGAACAAGCGGGACGACGTGCTCTTCGACGCCGCTGGCGTAAGCGTGGCAGTCTTCGGGGGTGTAGTCAAATCGCCTTCTGGCGATGAATGCGTACTGGCGGAAGTCCTTGAGACCCGCGTTGGCCGCGACCTTCCGGCGGAGCTGCATCATCTCCTCGAAGATGGCATCGATGCGGTCCTTGTCGGCGAAGCGTCGCTGGGCGACAAGGCGCCAGGCCTCTTCGCGGGTGGCGCGATCGGGGTCTTCGTTGAAGACGGCCATCTGGGAAAGGGTGCGTTCCTTGCCGCGGAACTGCACGGTCATTGCGCCGCAGGTTTCGGAGTACTGCTGATCGAGCTTGGAGAGCTGGGTTTCGAGGGCGATGTTCTCGGGCCGGAAGAGCTCGACGGCAGCGCGGAGATCGCGGAGATAAACGGCGAAGCGTGCCTGATCGAGACCTTCGACAAAGGGGGATGTGACGATGCGGCGGTCGAGATCGAAGGCGGCCTGCTTGAGCTTGGGCTGGACGTTCTCGACGTGCCGCAAATAGGCCTGCTGTGCGCCGGCGTCGTCGGTGTGGCAGGTCATGTTGATGTACAGATCGGTCGCGGCTTCGCCGGCGGCTGCGTCGAGCTCGCTGCGATCGAGGATGAGACGGCGGAGGCAGTTGGCGCAGTGCAGGTCGCGGGCGAGGAGCTCGGCGTAGAGCGGCTCGAGCTCGGGCCATGATGCGGCATTGAGGCCGGCGGGGACGATCTCTGACGATGGGGCAAATTCTGCGATCATGGCCTATTGAATGCCCGCCGCGGATAGAAGGCATGGGAAGGATCGCAAACCGGGAGGGATTAGGCCGTGGGGGGGATCCCGGCGGACTTTCCAGAAGCGACCCACGCGGCGAGGTGGGCTCCCAACTCGAGCGTCATCCACATGAGGAAGTGGGCAAGGGCGATGAGCGCTGCGCCGAAGCGGTCCTTCTTGAAGAGGAACCAAACGATCAGGAAGTAGGTGGCGATCGCGGAACCCCAGACCAGCAGCATGGCGAGGAAGGCGATGGGAATGGGGAGGCGGAGAGAAGAGACTGCGTAGAAAATGGCGATGGCGAGAAACATTCTCGCGGCGGCAAGCTCGAGCCGGGTGAACTTTTCTTCCGACAGCTTGGAGGCGACGATGACCGCGACCACGCCGGTGCAGGAGTGAATGGCGATGTTGTAGAGCGTCATGGCGACGGTACCCAGGACAACCCAGGCCCCCCACTCTCGTGCGTTAACTCCGGAAATAATGAGGGCGGCGAGCGTGATGAACACGCCGCAGGTAGCGACGACCTGCGCGCTGCCGCGGCCGGGGGTGACAAACTCCTTCTCGCCAGAGGTAGCGGGGAGCGGCGCGACGACCTGTCCGATCTCTGGCTCTCGGATGACGTTGGCCTTGAGGTCGTAGCCACAGTGGATGCAGATCACGGCTTCGTGCGCGAGCGACTTGTGGCAGCGCGGACAGTCTTCGTCCGCGAGATCCAGCGGGAGGGGCGCGGGGGGAATCGCGGCCGCGGGTCGGGCTTTGGCGGGAACACCGGAGGGAAGAGGATCGATGGGGAGTTCGGGCGAGGACCCGCCGGCGTTCTGTGCATCATCGGGCATGGTCAGGGTCCTTCCTTGGGGTCCGATTCGAAGCGGGCGGAGGCTTCGAGCAAAGACATAAGCAGTTCGGCAAGACGTTGCTCGGGGTCGCGGGGGAGGGCTTCAACCCGGTGGATGGCACGGATGGTGAGGTCCGGCGCGAGGATGAGGAAGGCCGCGGCGGATTCCGGCGCGATGCGTGCGAGCTCGGATTCGGCTCCGGCAAGTCCGGCAATGTGAATACGTTCTGGGGCGTTCGAGGCGGCGTGATCGAGGATGGCATCGTCCGCGGGGCTGGCTGCGTGCCACAAGATCGCGAGCCCGGCGCCGAGCGGGACAGCGGCGCGATCCGGAACACCGTCATTGAATGCGGCGAGTTCTTTCGCGAGCGCGAGGAGCGTCTCGCTTGCGATCAAGAGATCCGGCGGTGGTGATGCAGGAAGCGAGAGGCCGCCGATAAGCACGATAGCGAACTGCGCCGAGGCAGCACCACGGCGGGTCGCGCTCCGGACGGCGGCTTCGGCGGCGGAGCCCGGAGTGGGTGTGAATAGTGTTCCAACGACGGATTCGGGTTCGTTCGCGGCGAGCTGCGAGAGCGATGCGACCGTACCCGATCCGCGAGGGGCGAAGCTGAACGTGGAGAGGTCCGCGCTGCTCGGGGCGTGCTCGATGGTGATCGTGCGAAGGCGGGCGGGCT
>Ga0163144_10011958_pt1 | contig 18306 bp, 11 predicted proteins | sample OliLak19BULKMAT1_FD_123175 | JGI IMG/M metagenome (GOLD analysis project Ga0163144, IMG submission 123175) | Freshwater microbial mat bacterial communities from Lake Vanda, McMurdo Dry Valleys, Antarctica - Oligotrophic Lake LV.19.BULKMAT1 | ecosystem: Environmental > Aquatic > Freshwater >... | reverse complement strand
TCCTCGAGAGTCGCCAAGTGGGCATCCAGTTCGGCCTGGGTCCGGAAGACCTGCTTCTCCCTGGGGTCGACGATGGACGAATAGTCGCGGTCATAGACACTGGATAAGACGTCGTCGATTGCCTTGACGATACTGGTCGGCGTGATGCCGTGTTCCTCGTTATACGCGGCCTGCCGGGTACGGCGGCGTTCGGTTTCGCTGATCGCGGCGCGCATCGAGTCGGTGTAACGGTCCGCATACATGATCACACGGCCGTTGAGGTTTCGCGCCGCGCGTCCCGAGGTCTGAATCAGTGCGCCGGCCGACCTCAGGAACCCTTCCTTGTCGGCGTCCAGAATGGCCACCAGTGACACTTCGGGCAGGTCGAGGCCTTCGCGCAGGAGATTGATGCCCACCAGCACATCGAACACGCCACGTCGCAAGTCGCGCAGAATCTCCACGCGTTCGAGCGTCTCGATGTCGGAGTGGAGGTACCGCACCTTCACGCCCAGTTCCTGGTAATAGGTGGTGAGATCCTCGGACATGCGTTTGGTCAGGGTCGTGACCAGCACCCGTTCCTTCCGCGATGCCCGGTCACGAATCTCCGCCAGCAGATCGTCGACCTGGCCCTTGACCGGTCGCACTTCCACCGGCGGGTCCATCAGGCCGGTGGGTCGAATCACCTGCTCGACCACCACGCCGCCAGCCATCTTCAGTTCGTAGGGACCGGGTGTCGCCGAGACATAGACGAGCTGGCCGACGCGCTGTTCCCACTCCTCGAAGTTCAACGGGCGATTGTCGAGGGCTGACGGCAGGCGGAAGCCATACTCGACCAGCACTTCCTTGCGTGAGCGGTCGCCGTGATACATGCCGCGAATCTGGGGCACGGTCTGGTGACTCTCGTCGATCACCACCAGCGCGTCGGGCGGCAGATAGTCGAGCAGGGTTGGCGGCGGCTGCCCCGCCGAACGCTGGGTCAGGTGCCGGGAGTAGTTCTCAATCCCGTGGCAATAGCCAATCTCGCGAATCATCTCCAGGTCGAACATCGTCCGCTGGTGCAGGCGTTGCGCTTCCAGCACCTTGCCATCGCGTTCCAGATCGCCGCGGCGCTGTTCAAGTTCGGCCTTGATGGTGACCACCGCCTCTTTGAGCCGCTCGCGCCCGGTGACGAAGTGCGATTTGGGGAACACCGTGGTACGGTCGTGGCGCCGCAGCGCTTTGCCGGTGAGCGGGTCGAACGAGGTGAGCTCGTCGATCTCGTCCCCGAACAGGCCGATCCGCAACGCAAACTCTTCGTACGACGGATAGACCTCGATAATATCGCCGCGCACGCGGAAGGTGCCGCGGCTGAACTCCAGGTCGTTCCGCTCATACTGGATTTCGACGAGCTTGCGCAGGATCTGGTCTCGATCGATGCGCTGGCCCTTCTCGAGCGGCATGACCAGGCCGTAGTACGCGTCGGGCGAGCCGAGGCCGTAGATACAGGAGACGCTCGCCACCAGAATGACGTCCCGGCGTTCGAAGAGCGAGCGCGTGGCCGACAGCCGCATGCGATCGATCTCTTCATTGATCGTCGATTCCTTCTCGATATACGTATCGCTGGAGGGCATGTACGCCTCCGGCTGGTAGTAATCGTAGTAACTGACGAAGTACTCGACCGCATTGTTCGGAAAGAACCGGCGGAACTCCTGGAACAACTGCGCGGCCAGCGTCTTGTTGTGGGCCATCACCAGCGTGGGGCGATTCACGCGGTTGATCACCTGCGCGATGCTGTAGGTTTTGCCCGAGCCGGTGACGCCGAGCAGCACCTGGTGCTTGTCCCCGCGATTCAGTCCGTCCACCAGCTCAGGTACAGCGCGCACCTGGTCGCCAGCGAGTTCGAAGTCTGAGGCAAGGATAAAGCGATCGGCGATGGTCGGCATGGACACGGGTGCCAGAGCACCGCATCGTACCCTACTTCGGCGAGGTCTTGTAGGGGGCGAAATACCCCTGGCGAGCCCTGACGCGGGTGCCGGGACGCCGCACTGTGATCTCGACCTTGCGCCAGGCACCGTCGGTGGCGGCATTGGCTGACAGATAGCCGAGGTGGTACTGCCCCGTGACCTGGGCGAGCACCTTGTCATACGCGGCCTCGACCTCTTTCATGCTCGAGGTGAAGAAGGCCTGCCCGCCCGTCGCTTCGGTCAACTGCATCAAGGTCATCTGCAACATCTGGCGTGACGAGCCGGTGTTCTCGACCAACCCGATGGCGTAGACCGTGACCTGCGAGGCGCGGAGTAACGTCAGCGTCTCGTTGAGGTTGAGGACCGAGCGCGAGTCGGCTCCGTCCGTGTACATCACCAGCACGCGGCGGCCGTTCTCCTGGTCCATCCCGTCGAGGACGGTGCCAAGCGCGTCGTAGAGCGCGGTCATGCCTTCAGGCTTGCGACGACGGATGCGCTCAACCAGGCGTGGGAAGTCGCGCTGCGGGTAGCGCGTGATCCGGACCTGCGTGTCGAAATCGACCAGCGTGACGTCGACGGCCTGGGGCAAGAGGTTGAGGAACTTGATCGAGGCGCCCTGGGCGAGTTTCAGGTCGCTCTGCATGCTGCCACTGGCATCGAGCATCAGACCCAGGTGCAGTGGCGGCGCGGTGTCGCCATCGCCGGCGGCAAAATAGCGGAGCTCCTGCGGTTGGCCATCTTCGAGGACCGCGAAGTCGTCGCGGGTCAGGTCGGTCACCGGGTTGCCCTTGCGGTCGACTACGGTCACGCCGAACGTGGCCAGGTCGACGCCGGACCGGAACGTCTGCTGCCCACCGACCGTGGCCGTGAAAACCGCCACCAACCCCACGAACAGGACTGGAACCGCTCGTCGCACGCCGCCATGCTACCAAAGCCAGCAGGGATATACTCAAGACATCGTGCGTTGTCTGGCGGTCTGTCATACGGAGTTGGTGGTCCGGCTCCTGGAGGCAGTCCTCACTCCGAACGCGGAGCTCGAGGTCTTGGTGGAAAGCCGGGCGCTCGCCCGGCCCTTCGAACATTCCGCTTTACCGGTCTCGGTTGCCGACCCGGCGAGAGTCGATAGCTACGTCAAAGCGGGCCTGTCTCCCGTCACGCCGGTGTTTGTCGAGGACAACGGCCGCAAGGGTCTGCGCAAGGTGCTCGAGGCCATCCGCAGCGCCGGCGGCACGCTCATCTATGTGCTCGGCACCAGCCTCGCGGATGTGAAGCGGGCCGAAGACCTGCGCGATGACTTCCCCGAAGTCACCACGCTCACCCTCGCGGAGCTGACCGGTCCACCGCTGCTCAGCGAACTCGGCCGCTCGGTGACCCGCCAACGGGTGCAGCAATACCAGCGCTACATGGCCGACGCCGATCGCGTGCTGATTCTCACGCACAACGATCCCGATCCCGATGCCATGGCCAGCGGCCTCGCGCTGCGCACCATCCTGCGCCGCACGCGACAGACCGCGGTGATCGGCTGCCTGCAGCCGGTGACGCGGCCCGAGAACCTGCGCATGGTGAAGTTGCTCGACCTGAAGATCGAGACGCTCACGCCCGACCAGTTCAAGGACTTCGACAAGATCGCGCTGGTCGACGTGCAGCCGCACTACTTCCCCGGCCTGCTGCCCCACGTCGACCTGGTGATCGATCATCACCCGGAGCAATCGGGCTACAACGCCATCTTCACCGACATCCGCCCCGACTACGGCTCGACCTGCACGATTCTGACCGAGCACCTGCGCGCCGTCGACATGGACATCTCGGAGCGCACCGCTACCGCGATGCTCTACGCGATCAAGTCGGACACGCTGTTCTTCAATCGCCACGCCAACCGCGCCGACCTCGACTCGTTCTCGCACCTCTACCCGCTGGCCGACTCGACGATGATTCGGAAGATGGAGGGCGCCGAAATCACGGCCGAACGGCTCGACTACCTGATCAAGGGGTGGCAGCAGGGCCGCATGATGGAACACGTCTTCTGCGCGTTCCTGGGCGAGCCCCCGCGCGATGACTTTATTCCGTACGTCGCGGATTTCTATCTGCAGCTCGAGAACGTCCAGTGGACGGTGATCAGCGGCGTCGTCAACGACACGTTCGTGGTCTCGGTGCGCAACCTCGGCTACTCGCGCAATGCCGGCGACTTCGTGCGGCGGTGGTTCAGCGACCTCGGCAGCGCCGGCGGCCATCGCACCATGGCCAAGGCTGTCGTACCGCTCGAAGCGTTCCAGAAAAAGTTTGGGACTTACGAAGGCAGCCGCATCAACCAGCGGATGCTGGAGCTGGTGCTCGAGTTCCTGCACGAGACGCGAGACAAGTAGTGCCAGGAGGCCGGCACTTTAGTGCCGGCTACGTCAGCGCCTGTTCCAGGTCGGCAATCAGATCTGACGCATCTTCGAGCCCGATCGAGATCCGGATCATCCCCTTCGAGACACCGGCCGCCACCAGTTCCTCATCCGTCAGTCCGTACTGTGACGTGAGAATCGGCAGGCTGCAGATGCTCTCGACGCCGCCCAGGCTGGCTGCGCGCTTGATGACGTTCAGCTTGTCGAAGGCGCGGAACGCAGCCTCTTTGCCGCCCTTGACGTCGATGGTGACAACGCCGCCGAAGCCGCTCATCTGGCTCTTGGCAATGGCGTGATCCGGATGTGAGGCAAGGCCTGGGTAGTAGACCCGCTCCATCGCGCCATGCCCTTCGAAGTGTTGCGCGAATTGCAGGGCATTGGCGTTGTGCCGGGCGACGCGCAAGGGCATGGTCTTCATGCCGCGGCCCAGGGCAAACGCCGGGAGTGGGTCCATGATGCCGCCGAGCAACCGCCGCGCCTTGGCGAGCGGCGCGATCACTGCCTTGGATCCCGTGAGGGCGCCGCCGGTGACATCGCTATGGCCATTGAGGTACTTGGTCGCGCTCTGCATCGACAGGTCGATGCCCATGGAGAGCACGGGCTGGTTGAGCGCGCTCGCAAACGTGTTGTCGATTACCGACAGGACGCCAGCCTGCTGGCAGGCGGCCGCCACCTTTCGCACGTCCACGCATCGCAGCGTCGGGTTGATGGGTGATTCAAACCACACCATCTTCGTCTTGGGCCCAATCACGGTCGACAGGTCCGCCAACTGTTCAAGCGTGATGAATCGCCGCGCGACGCCGAACTTGGCCATCAGGTCTTCGATGATGTGAAACGTACCGCCGTAGATGGCAGCGCTGCAGAGCATCTCGTCGCCCGGCTTGAGCAGGGTCAGCAGGGTGGTGGAGATCGCCGCCATGCCTGAACTGAAGAGCAGTGCGGCCTCGGCGCCGTCGACCACCGCCAACTTCTGCTCCACCGCGACCACCGTCGGGTTCTCGTAGCGCGAGTAGAGATAGCCGTTGAGCTTCCCTTCCTGGTACTGGATGACGTCGGCCACCGAGTTGAAAATGAAGGTACTCGTCTCGTAGATCGGGACGGTCAACGACCTCGTCTCGCCAGTGTCGATTCGTTCGCCGGCGTGAATCAGTTCAGTTGCTGGTTTCATGGACCTTGGCCTTTTCTCTAACAAGAGAGGAGGAGTTTAGGAGAAACACTAGGTGTCGAGGTCGCGACTGACCTGCGTCATGCGGTCGCCTGACGCGCCGACCACCGGCTCAATGAACTGGCGGTAGGCATCTTCGAACCCCCGCTCCATCAATTCGTCGAGGGTCTGCACCCGATCCGACTTCTCGTCGTAGGCGCCGATCAGGTCGAGCGGGCGAATGGGATTGTGCGACGGGCGAATCAGGTAGACGCCCTGGAAGCGGTGATGCAGGTGGCGCACGGCATCGCTCAGCACCGTCGTTTCAGACGAGGCCAGCTGTTCGCCGATACGGCCAAAGCCGTCCAGGCGTGGCGGCCGCAACTCATGCGGTCCGGGCGGCTCGGGCGTGGCGGCGACCACCACCACCTGCTCCGCGCCGGCGGCGGCGGCTTCCTCGAGCAATCTCGCCAGGCACGCCGGACGGTCGACCAGGCGGTGCGTTTCACCGCGCCAGTAGGAATCTGGCGCGAACTGCACCAGGCGCGGATCGGTGACCCCTGGCAGGCTCATCGCCGCCGCCAGCACGTCGGCGGTGAAGGCCTGCGTCCCGCTGGAGAGGTCGTGCGCCTCCGCGCGGCGAGACGACACACCGCCCGGCGGCGGGAACAGCGCCTTGCGAAACGGATCGCGAACCAGGCCAAACACCATGTCGCAGTGGGCGTCCATGTCGTGCACGACCAGCAACAGTTCGCGGAATCCCGGCTGCCCCAGGTTCTCGGCCAGCAACTCCGCATAGCGGCGGCTCAGGTCCCTGGCGTCCGGCGTCTTGATGTCGGCGCCGCCCTTCAACAACCGCCACACGGTGTCGATCGCCTGCTGCACCGCGAGGCTGGCATCAATGGGCGCCCCCAGCAAGGCCCACGCCCGGGCACCGGCGGTGCGGCGGTAGAGTGGCGCGCGCAACCAGGTCAGCCACGCGCCGACCGCGAGTGTCACGACGGCGGCAGCTGACAGCACCAACACCAGCCGCGGAATCCACGTCGGCAAGGCGCCCGGCGAGAACGCGCTCGTCAGCGTCGCGAGAAACGATTGGACAAACCGCGCGCCGGCATCGAGTCCGGACATGCCGAACAGCAAGGCGATCGGATACACGATCAGGCCCAGCAGGATCACGGCCGCCGGAATGGCGAGCACCGCGACCAGGCCGATGGCCAGCCATCGCAGCACGCGGAATGGCCAGCGCCACCGGTAGAGTACCGGCACCGACGGCGAACGCCAGAAACCACCAGACTCCCACAGTTGGGAGCCCCCGTCGACCGCGCCGAGCACGGCCGCCATGGCGCCGATGCCGCGTCCACCGACGATGTCGATTTTGACGCCGGCTTCCTGGAGGGCGCGCATGGCGCCGGCATGGTAGGCCCCGTCAGCACCGGTTCCGGTGAACAGGAGCGCGGTGCGGCGCTCTGGGGAATACGAGTCGCGGGGCTCGGTCACGGCCGTGCGCTACTCGTCGTGAATGGTGACGAGCTTGAGGATCTCGAACTTGCGGGTGCCGAGGGGCGTCGCCACCGTGACCTCATCGCCCGCCTCTTTGTTGAGGATGGCGCGGCCGATCGGCGACGAAGTGGAAATCAGGCCCTTCTCAGCTTCGGCGTCTTCCGGCATCACGAGCTGGTAGACGAGTTCCTGATCCTTCTCGCGAATCGTGACCGTGGAGCCAAATCCCGCCTTGCCGTGCGGAATGCGATCCATGTTCATCATGGCGATTTCGGCGACGCGGCGCTTGAGCATGGCAATGCGGGCATTGACCATGGTCTGGCGTTCTTTCGCGGCTTGATACTCCGCGTTCTCGCGCAAGTCGCCGAGTTCGCGCGCGCGCTGGATCTCCTTCGGGAGTTCCATGTGCAGCTCACGCTCGAGCGCATTCAGCTCATCTTCAAAGCGCTTGATGATTCTTTCTTTCATCACTGAAACACCGGAGTGTAGCACAATTGCCCATAGTGCCCCTCTACTGCACACGATGACCGTCATCACCAGCCGCCACCACCCCCTCGTCAAGCAATTTCGAGAGCTCGCGCGCGGCGGCGGGGCCGTGATGTTGCTGGATGGCTGGCACCTGATCACCGAGGCGGTGAATGCCGGCCTGGCTTTCGACACACTGGCGGTGTGCGGACCGGTAACCGAGGCCGAGCAGACGGTGATCGACCGCGCCGGCCGCAGCGGCGCGCAAGTCTTTGAAGTGTCGGGCGCCGTGCTCAATGCCATTTCGCCAGTCAACTCGCCCACCGGTGTCGTGGCCTCAGCGCACAAGCCCGTGATCAGCACCGACGGCCTGGTCTCCCCCGCACCCGCCCTGGTCCTTGCCGGCATGGGCATTCAGGATCCCGGGAATGTCGGCGCGGTGGTTCGCTCCGCTGCGGCGGCGGGGGCGACCGGTGTTCTCCTGGACGAGTCCACCGCCGATCCGTGGGGCTGGAAGGCGCTGCGGGCGTCGATGGGCAGCGTCTTTCACGTCCCCGTTATTCGTACTCGCACGCCCATGCCGACCATCGATGCCTGGCGGGCCACCGGGCTACGGGTCATGGCGGCGGTGCCCCGCGACGGCGTGCCGATGGCCGCCGCTGACCTCACGCAACCAGTGGTGATCGCGGTCGGCGGCGAAGGCCCTGGCTTATCGGCGGAGTTGCTCGACCGGGCCGATGCCCGCATCAGCATCCCCATGCAGCGCGGCGTCGAGTCGCTGAACGTCGCCGTCGCCGCCGCGCTGATCCTGTACGAAGCGCAGAGGCAGCGCGCGCGATGAGCCTGTTCGATGATCCACCGGCGCCGGTTGATCCCAAGACCGTGCCGCTGGCCGAGCGGATGCGGCCGCGCACGCTCGACGAGATCGTCGGCCAGGACGAGGTGATCGCCGCCGGGCGGCCGTTGCGGGAGATGATCAACCGCGATCTGCTGCAGTCGATCATCCTGTGGGGACCGCCGGGCACCGGCAAGACGACCCTGGCACGCTTGATTGCCGATCTCACCAAGGCCGAGTTCATCGCCTTCAGCGCCGTGCTGGCGGGCATCAAGGAAGTCAAAGACGTCATGGCGACCGCCGAGCAGCGCCGGCGCATGACCGGCCGCCGCACGATCGTGTTCGTCGACGAGATTCACCGCTTCAACAAGGCGCAGCAAGATGCCTTTCTTCCGCGGGTTGAAAGCGGCGACATTGTCCTGATTGGCGCCACCACCGAGAACCCGTCGTTCGAGGTCAACGCCGCGCTCCTGTCGCGCTCGAAGGTGTTTGTCCTCAAGCTGCTGAGCGAGGATGCGATCGTGACGATTCTGAAGACCGCCCTGGCCGACTCCGAGCGCGGCCTCGGCAAGCAGCATCCGGAAGCAGACGATGACGCGCTGAGGGCGATCGCGCGGTTCGCGAACGGCGATGCGCGGTCGGCGCTGAATCTGCTGCAGTTGACGGTGTCGTCGGCCAACAACCCCGCGGGCCGGCCCAAGATCGACCAGGCCCTGCTCGAGAAGACGCTGCAGAACCGGACGCTGCTCTACGACAAGACCGGCGAAGAACACTACAACCTGATGTCGGCGCTCCACAAGTCGATGCGCAACAGCGACGCCGATGCCTCGGTCTACTGGCTGGCGCGCATGGTTGAGGCCGGCGAGGACGCCAAGTACATCGCCCGTCGATTGATCCGCTTCGCGTCCGAAGATATTGGCAATGCCGATCCGCAAGCGCTGACCATTGCCGTGGCGGCCAAGGACGCCGTGCACTTCATCGGCATGCCCGAGGGCAACACCGCGCTGGCGCAGGCCGCGCTCTACCTGGCCACCGCGCCCAAGAGCAATGCGGTCTATCGCGCCTACGGTGCGGCCGCTGAGGCCGCCAGGAACGACGTCGCCTCACCAGTGCCCCTGCACCTCCGGAACGCGTCGACGAAGCTGATGAAGCAATTGGACTACGGCAAGGGCTACCAGTACGCGCACGACGAGCCCGACGCCGTCGCAAGCATGGATTGCCTGCCGGATAACCTGAAAGGGCGGGAGTTCTACACGCCCACCGACTATGGCTTCGAGAAAGAGATTCGAAAGCGTCTGGCGTGGTGGAAGTCGAAGAGGTCCGGCTGAAGCCGGACACTACATTGACGTCGATGTAGCATCCGGCTTTAGCCGGATTACTCAGGGCAGGGCGAAGCCGTGGACCTTGCCCTTGCTGATCCCCGCCATTACCGCGATGTACTGCTTGCCATCAAGCTCGTAGCTGATCGGGGTTGCCACACCCTGCCCGAGTTGCGCTTCCCACAGCGTCTTGCCGCTCAGCGGGTCGAGCGCGAAGAACTTGCCCCCACCGTTGCCGACGAAGATGAGCTGTCCCGCAGTGGACAGTGCGCCACCAGCCGGCTGGAACGGAATACGCCACGCCGCCTTCTGCGCGACCGGATCCCACGCGACGAAGAAGCCGCCCATGGGCGGAGCCTTCGGATCGGGCGGCGGAGGCGGCACAGGCTTCCCTCCGGGTGGTGTGCCGCGACGGATGCCGAGGTTCCACTGCCCTTCCTTGAACTCGAACTTTTCCTCCATCGCGAAGGCGGAACTGGTTTCCTGCCCAGGGTAGTAGACGAAGCCGGTCGCTGGATTGAAGGCCATCGGCGGCCAGTGGTGCGCGCCCACTGGCGACGGCGACAGTCGAACCGGCGTGAAGCGGTAGCGAGCCGCCTCGGTTTCCTGTGGCCGTCCCGTCTTCATGTCGATGGCGGTCGCCCAGGAGGTGTAGACGAAGGGCGCACCCGAAATCAATTTGCCGGTGGCCCGATCCAGGACGTAGAAAAAGCCGTTCTTCGGCGCCTGCATCAGCACCTTGCGGGCCTGTCCGCCAATGGTGAGGTCGGCGAGGATCATCGGCTGCGCCGAGTTGTAGTCCCAGTTGTCGCCAGGGGTGGTCTGGTAGTGCCACACGTACTTGCCGGTGTCGGCGTTGAGCGCGACGATCGACGCGAGGTACAGGTTGTCGCCGCCGCCGGGGCTGCGGTGATTGGCGTTCCATGGCGAGCCATTGCCGGTGCCGACGTAGACCAGGTTCAGCTCGGGATCGTAGGCAATGCCGTCCCACGGCGTACCGCCGCCACCGAACTTCCACCACTGGCCGGTCCAGGTCTTGGCGGCCGCGGCCATCGATTCGTCCTCGAACGGCTTCGAGGGGTCGCCGGGGATCACATACCACTTCCAGGCCTGCTTGCCGGTGGCGGCATCGTAGGCGGCCAGAAACCCGCGCACGCCGTACTCGGCGCCGCCCTGGCCAATCACGACCTTGCCCTTGACGATACGCGGGGCGCCGGTGATGGTGTAGTCCGTCCCCGGGGGCGTGGTCTGCACGGCCCACACCGGCGTGCCGGTCTCCGCATCGAGCGCCATCAAGCGGCCATCGAGCAGGCCGACGTAGACGCGGCCGTCATAGAGCGCCACGCCGCGATTCACCGGGCCGCAGCACGGACGCGGACCCATGGCCTCGGTGCCGCCGCGCACCATGGCCGGATCGTACTGCCACTTCACCTTCTTGGTTCGCAGATCGATGGCGTAGACCTGGCTCCACGTCGAGGTGCCATATAGCACGCCATTGAACACCAGTGGCGTGGTCTCGAGCTTGCCGTCAGAACCGACTTCCACCGACCATGCTTCCGCGAGCGTGCTCACGTTGCTCTGATCGATCTGCTTCAGTGGACTGTGGTGCGTCTCCGCGTAGTCACGGCCATAGCCCACCCAATCGCCGTCCGCCGGCTTCAACAGGGTTGCGTCGGTGACCTTCGGAGGCGCTTGTTGCGCCTGGAGGGCAGCTGCCGCGACATATCCAACAAGGCCGGCGACAACGATTCCGGCCCAACGCCTTGTCACGTTCATGAGAAATCTCCCGCGCGAATTGTGACACAGGTCAGGCTGGTGGGCCGGCGTAGGGCTGGTCGGGCGGGTAGAGGCAACTCGGGCGGGTAGGACTGGTGGGGCGGGTGTGGTGGGGCGGGTGCGGCGTAAGGTGGGTTGGGCCGGTGGGATCTCAGTTGGCGCAGCACTGGCTCGCACCCCTGCGGCTCCGCTTCTGGGCCTGGCAAGGCAGCAGGCCGGTCGCCCCGCGAAACGCGAGTAGCCTCTAGACAGGCGAGCCAACGGCCAAGGCTCACCCGCGACCGTCGGGTGCAGCCTGTGTCAGGAACCGTTGCTCAATCGGGGTTCGCATGAGGGAGAAGGTGCTTCAATGTCCACACCCACCTTGGAATCGGTCGTTCGGTGTGACCCCGAAGTGTTGGGGGGGATCCCGGTCTTCGCAGGCACTCGAGTCCCGCTCGAGAACCTCGTGGATTATCTGGCCGCAGGCGATCCGCTGGAGCGCTTCTTGGAACACTTCCCGTCTGTAACGCGGGAACAAGCGGTCGCGGCGTTGGAACTCGCGGGCACGTTGTTGGCTTCTCGTGCGAATCCTGCTCGATGAGTCCCTTCCGCGCCTGCTGGCCGCCGGCGCACTGTGGCGCCAAGCAGCAAATACCTTCGAGGTAGTGCTGACGGCGGACCAGAACATCGAATTCCAGCAAAACCTTGCGACCTTGCCCCTCGCTGTTGTCGTCATGGTTGCAGCAAGCAACCGACTGGAATCGCTCGCGCCGCCCGACCAGCCCCGCTCGCCTTACCCGCCCTTCCCAGTCCCACGCCGCCCAACCAGCCCGACGCCGCCCTACTCGCCCAATCCAGTTCCCGTAAGGAACTGGTTCACCGCCTCGATGACCGAGTCCGGAATATCGTGCCCGCCCGCAAACGGAAACCAGGTGACGTTCAGTCCGGCCGCCTTGATCCGCGCCTGAAACCGCTCCATCGTCGCAAACGGCAACACGCCATCGTCACGTCCGTGGGCAATGAAGATGGGCATCATCCGCCGGCCGGGGAAGCGCTCCACCCACGCTGCCTCGTTGACGGTCGTGCCGCCGATCAGCACGAGGGCCGCCAGGTCCTGGTCGGTCTGGAAAGCGATTTCGGCACTCAGCATGGCGCCTTGTGAAAACCCGCCAAGCACAATGGGTCCCGGCACCTTCTCGAGCAACTGGCGGACCAGGCTCGATGCGGCCTTGAGGCCGCCGGGATTGGCGGTGGAGAAATCCGGATAACGCTCTCCCCTGGGGACGTGGCCCTCGATGTTCAGCCACCACCAGCCGCGCGCGCCGCCCGGACCGCGAAGCGGGCCCTGCGGAAAGATCATCCGGCCGCTATTGGGAACCTGAAGCTTGTGCTCGAACTGAAGCCAGTCGTTCGCACTCGACCCGTAGCCGTGCAGCATGACCAGGGTCGGCGGACCTGAGCCGCCGCGGACAATGGTCGCCAGCCCTGCGACCTGCAGCCACAGCCAGAAGGTGATCAATGAGACGAACGAGATGAGCCCGAGTAGCCAGAACGAGCGTTTCATGCGCCCCTACGATAGTCCCTGCGCCCAACCCGCCCAACCTGCCTAGATCCTGTCGAAGTTCTTTTCGATCTCGCGCCGGGTGATACGTAGCATCACTGGCCGGCCGTGCGGGCACACCGTGGAATACGCCGTCGCGCGCAGCTCTTCGAGAATGTGGTGCATCTTCTCGAGCGTCAGCGGATAGTTCGCCTTCACCGCCGCATGACACGCCGTCGTCGCGGCAATCTGTTTGAGGGAATCCTCAAGGCGCAAGCCGCGATCGAGCCCTTCCAGATCGTCAGCGAGAGCGCGGAGTGCCGCCTCACACTCGTCGCGCGGCAACAGGGCCGGCATGGCGGTCACCTTGATGCTGTCGCCGCCGAACTCCTCGACCTCGAAGCCGAACTTCGCAAGAGCATCGGCGCGCGAGATCAGGGCGTTGCGTTCCGCCGCCGGCAGCTCGAGAATCATCGGCACCAACATGCCCTGGCTCTCGAGATTCTCGGTCGTCAACCGTTGCATGATCCGCTCGAACAGCACGCGCTCGTGCGCCACATGCTGATCGATGATGCACAGCCCTTCATCATCCATGGCGATGATGAAAGTGTCGCGGAACTGGCCGAGCGCGATCATCGGCCGGACGGCAGGCGCGGATGCTTCAGGCACCCCCACAGCAGGGGGCGTTTCCACAGATGCAGCCGAGGGCGCCGCGAGTGGTTCGAACCTCGGAATGGGGTTGTACGAGGGCGCGGCACCAGGAGGTGCCCATCGGCTGGTGAAGCTGCCGCCCGCGAGTGCGCCGGGTATCGAAGGCTGCAACGGACGTCCGGGCAAGACGTCGGAGGTGTGCAGCGTCAGCTCCGGTGCGGGCCCCTTGCCGAGCGCATCGCCGAGCGTGTGACGAACCATCTGGTGCACCATCGACTGGTCGCGGAACCGGACCTCCGCCTTCGTGGGGTGCACGTTAACGTCGACGCGGTCCGGCGGGATGTCGAGGAACAGGTGCACTTCGGGGCTGCGCTCCTTGTTGGTCGCCACGCTATACGAATCGAGAATCGCGTGGGCGATGGTGCGGTCCTTGACGATGCGCCGGTTGACGAACAGATGCTGTGGACCGCGCACCGGGCCCTGCTCCGCCAGCGCGGCGATGAAGCCGTGCAGGCGCAAACCGCCAAATTCCCGATCGATGGCCACCAGGTCCTGGCGGTCGCCGTAGAGCTGATACAAGCGGTCCGACAAGCTCGCCACCGGCGGCACCGCCAGCACCTTGCGGCCGGTGCTGATCAAGGTGAAGCCGACCTCGGGATAGCACAACGCCAGTTGCGTCACGAACCGCGACACCTGCGCGGCCTCGGCCGCGTCGGACTTCAGAAACTTTCGGCGCGCCGGCAGGTTGTAGAAGACATCGGCCACCTCGACCAACGTGCCCTCGGGACCGCCGGCTTCCACGATCGATTCGATGATCCCGGCGTTGACGCGAATCTCGGTGCCGCTGTCACTGCCACCCTGCGTCGCAGAGTCCGAGTCGCGGGGGTCCCGGCTGCCCCGTGCCCGCGTGCGCAGGCGGAAGTGCGAGACCGACGCCATCGACGGCAGCGCCTCGCCGCGGAACCCGAGCGTGACGATTGCGCCCAGGTCGTCGGCGCGCGTGATCTTGCTGGTCGCGTGCCGCTCGAGGCACAGCCGCGCATCATCCGGATCCATGCCGATACCATCGTCTTCGACGCGGATCAGTTTCTTGCCGCCGTACTCCACCGTGATGGTGATGCGGGTGGCCGCCGCATCGATGGCGTTCTCGACCAGCTCTTTCACGACCGAGGCCGGACGTTCGACCACCTCACCGGCGGCGATCTGGTTCGCAAGATCCTCCGGCAGCCGCGTGATCCGTCCCACTTACCACCAACCCGCTTTTCGGAACCAGACGAACAGCGCCGAGCTCGTCAACACCATCAGCCCGATGATCTCCAGGAACTGGTACTCGGGACTGCCGATCAGGGTCGGCAGTGGCACGTTCATACCGAACAGGCCGGTGATGACGGTCATTGGCCCGAACAGCGTGGCAATCACGGCGAGCACCTTCGAGACATTCGCCAGCCGGTTCGAGACGCTGGCCAGGTGGGCGTCGAGCACACCAGTCACCCGATCCTGAAAGACGATGGCATCGTCTGCCATGCGCGCGAACTGATCGTAGACGTCGCGGAACCGGTAGGCCATCTCCTGGCTAATCAGGTCGAACTCGCGCCGCGCGAGGCGGCCGACCACGTCGCGTTGCGGCACGACGATCCGGCGCAGGCCGGTGATGTCGCGCTTGACGGTGAGAATCTCGCCGGTCAGTGACTCCGACGGCTGGTTGATGACGTGTTCCTCGACCTCGTCCAGACGGCTCTCGAGCTCGTCGACCTCCGGCCGGTAGTGGTCGACCATGATGTCCAGGAGGCGATGCAGCAGCGCGACCGGCCCCTCGGCGAGGATGTGGTCGGCGCGGCTGCACAACTCGCCGACGTGCTCGATGCTCCGCCGCTTGCCGTCATGAACCGTGACGAGAAAATTGGCAGCCAGAAAGAAATCGGTCTCGTGGGTGTCGAAGCGATGCTCCACGGCATCGAAGTTGATGCCGTGCAGCACGATGTAGAGGTAGTGATCGTAGCGCTCAACCTTGGGAATGGTCTCGCGTTGGAAGGCGGCCTCCACCGGTAGCTCGTGAAGGCCGAAGGCGTCGCGCAGCACGGCGCCATCGGCCTCCACCGGCTCGGCGACATCCGCCCACACCACCGCCCCGCTGTCAGGCGACAGCCAGGCGGTGTCGAGACGGTCGACCAACTCGGTGCGACCGTCCCGGTGGACGAAGTAACGAATCAATCGCCGACCTTGACGCTCAAGGCCGCCTGCGCCGCCGCCAGCCGCGCGACCGGCACGCGATAGGGTGAGCAGCTCACGTAGTCGAGGCCGACCTGGTGGAAGAAGTGGATCGACGAGGGGTCGCCGCCATGCTCGCCGCAGATGCCGAGCTTCAGGCTGGGGTTGGCGACACGGCCCTTGGCCACGGCCATCGACACGAGCTGGCCGGTGCCGGCGGCGTCGAAGGTCGCGAACGGATCACGCTCCAGGATCTTCTTGTCCTGGTAGACGCGGAGGAACTTGCCCACGTCATCACGCGAGAAGCCAAAGGTCATCTGGGTGAGGTCGTTGGTGCCGAACGAGAAGAACTCGGCCTCCAGTGCGACGGCATCGGCTGTCAGCGCGCCGCGCGGCACTTCGATCATCGTCCCGATCAGGAACTTGATCTTGATGCCCTGCTCCTTGATGACGTCCCTGGCCACTCGCTCGACGACCGCCTTCTGGTCGCGCAGCTCGCGCACGTCGCCGACCAGCGGGATCATGATCTCGGGAATGACCTTCAGGCCTTCCTTGTTCAACTTGCAGGCCGCTTCCATGATGGCGCGCGTCTGCATCTCGGTGATTTCCGGATAGGTGATGCCGAGCCGCACGCCACGGTGGCCGAGCATGGGGTTGAACTCGTGCAGCTGTTCCACCCGCGACAGCAAGGCCCTCTTCTCGTCGAGCGCCTGGCCTTTGGTGCCCTTGGTTTCCATGATGGCGATCTCCACCATCAGGTCCTCGCGCTTCGGCAGGAACTCGTGCAGCGGCGGATCGATCGTCCGGATGGTCACGGCCGTGCCCTTCATGGCCTTGAACACGCCGTAGAAGTCTTCGCGCTGCATCGGCAGCAACTCCGCGAGCGCCGCCCGACGGTCGGCTTCGGTCTCGGCCAGGATCATGCGCTGCACGATCGGAATCCGGCCTTCGCCAAAGAACATGTGCTCGGTGCGGCACAGGCCAATGCCACGCGCACCGAAGGCGTAGGCGATCTCGGCCTGGTCCGGTTGGTCGGCGTTGGCCCGCACACCCAGGCGGCGGAACCGGTCGGCCCACCCGAGCAGCGTGTGGAAGCGCTGGTAGATCGGCGAATCCGACGGCTTAATCTTGCCGGCGATCACCTGCAGAATCTCGCTCGGCTGCGACGCCACCTTGGCCAGCTTCACTTCACCGGTCAGGCCGTCGAAGGCGATGTAGTCGCCTTCCTTCACCGTCTGCCCCTTGATGGTGAACGTCTTGCCGTGTTCATTGATGCGCAGTTCGCCGGCGCCGACAATCGACGGCTTGCCCATCTGGCGGCCGACGACGGCGGCATGGGAGGTCATGCCGCCGGTGGCGGTGAGAATGCCCTGCGAGACCCACATGCCGTGGATATCGTCTGGCACCGTCTCGCGGCGGACCAGGATCACGGGCTCACCCTTGTTGGTCCACTCGACCGCGGTCTCTGACGAGAACACGGCCTTGCCGCACGCCGCACCCGGCGAGGCCGGCAAGCCACGCGTGACCGCATCGATGCTGTTCCATTCCTTTTGATCGAATCCGGGTGCGAGCAGCTGCGACAGCGCTTCGGGATCGACCAGCAGAATGGCTTCCCTGGGCGTGACCAGCTTCTCTTTCGCCATGTCGGTCGCAATCACGACCGCGGCGTAACCGGTGCGCTTGCCGCTGCGCGTCTGCAGCATGTAGAGCGTCTCGTCCTGGATGGTGAACTCGAAATCCTGGATGTCCTTGTAATTGCGTTCCAGCCGCGTGGTGATGTCGCGCAGCTGCTTGTACGCCTTGGGCATCACGCGCGCGAGCTCGGCGATCGGCTGCGGGGTGCGAATGCCTGCCACCACGTCTTCGCCCTGGGCGTTGATCAGGAACTCGCCGAAGAACTCCTTGGCGCCGGTCGCCGGATTGCGGGTGAAACCGACGCCCGTGCCCGAGCGGTCGCCGGTGTTGCCGAACACCATCATCTGCACGTTGACCGCGGTGCCGATGGCATCCGGAATGTCATAGATGCGGCGATATTCCTTGGCGCGGGCGTTGTTCCACGACCGGAACACGGCGTTGCGCGCGCCACGCAGCTGCTCCATCGGGTCCTGCGGGAACGGCTTCCTGGTCTTGTCCTTCACCACCTTCTTGTAGGCCGCCACCACTTCGCGCAGCGCCGCCTCGTCCAGGTCGGTATCCATTTGCGCGCCCTTCGCGTGCTTGATGGCTTCAAATTCATGTTCGAACGCCGCCTTCGGGATCTCAAGGACGACACTGCCGAACATCTGCATGAAGCGCCGATAGCTGTCGAATGCGAAGCGGCCGTTGCCGGTCCACGCCTTCATGCCTTCGACCGTGTCGTCGTTCAGGCCGAGGTTCAGAATGGTGTCCATCATGCCGGGCATGGAGAACTTCGCGCCCGAACGCACCGACACCAGCAGGGGCCGCTTGCTGGAGCCGAGCGTCGCCCCGGCCGACTTCTCGAGCTTGCGCAGCTGCGTCACCATCTCGGTTTCGATGTTCAGCGGCAGCTTGCTGCCGTTGGCGTAGTAGAGATTGCACGCGTCGGTGGAGATGGTG
>Ga0163144_10011957_pt1 | contig 18308 bp, 15 predicted proteins | sample OliLak19BULKMAT1_FD_123175 | JGI IMG/M metagenome (GOLD analysis project Ga0163144, IMG submission 123175) | Freshwater microbial mat bacterial communities from Lake Vanda, McMurdo Dry Valleys, Antarctica - Oligotrophic Lake LV.19.BULKMAT1 | ecosystem: Environmental > Aquatic > Freshwater >... | reverse complement strand
CAGCTGGTGCAGCTGTGCGATGCCGAAACGGTCAGCGTCGAGGATCACCATCACCGTGGCCTCGGGGACATCCACCCCGACCTCGATCACGGTGGTCGCCACCAGCACGTCGATGGCCTTGTTGCGGAAGCGCTCCATCACAGCTTCTCGGGTGTTCCTGTTCAATTGGCCGTGGAGGAGTGCGATTCGCTTGCCGGGCAGGTATTTGTGCTCAAGTTCGCTGGCGACTGTCCGCACATCGCGCATTGGCGGGGCAGCGACCGGCGGCGGGGGTAAGGCGGCGGACTCATCACTTTGTGCTTCGCCCGCCTCCCCCACCGCTGCATCAACGCCAACCGCTGGCGCGGCCGCGGGAGGCGATTCGGCGAGCGCCGCAGCCGTCACAATCTCAAACTCTTCCGGCTCCCTCGTTTTGGGGTCAATCGCGGGCGCGACGACATAGACCTGCTGCCCCGCGGCGATGCGTTTTTCAACTTCCTTGTACACCATGTCTCGCTGATCGCTCCCCACGACCTTCGTGACAATCGGTTTGCGGCCCGGCGGCAGTCCGGTGATCGAAGAGATGTCGAGGTCGCCAAAGAGCGTGATCGCCAGCGTGCGGGGGATGGGCGTTGCGGTCATCACGAGCACGTGCGGGGTGCTTGCCTCATCGCTGGCCTTTTCGCGCAGGCCCGCCCGCTGCACGACGCCGAACCTGTGCTGCTCATCGACGATCGCAACCGAAAGGCTCTTGAACTTCACGCTTTCGGTCAGCAGCGCGTGCGTTCCGAGCAGAATATCGATGTCGCCGCTCGCGAGGCGGGCCAAGAGCGGCTCTCTCGCCGCGGCGGGCGTGCCCCCCGTCAGCAGCTCCACCTTTACCCGCGATCCTTCGAGCATCCTCGAGATAGATAGAAAGTGTTGCTCGGCGAGAATCTCGGTGGGGGCCATCAGGCTCGCCTGCCCGCCCGATGAGACGGCCATCAGCATTGCGTAGAGCGCGACCACGGTCTTTCCCGAGCCGACATCACCCTGAATCAGCCGATTCGAGGGCGTAGTACGGGAAAGATCATCCGAAATCTCCTTCACCACCTCATCCTGCGAAGCCGTCAACGCGAACGGGAACCGCTCGCGGATGTGCTTGTCGATCCCGATGCTCCACTTGAGTTTGGGTGCCTTGAGCGTGTCGCGCAGGTGCGCCCGCTTCATATGCACACCAAGTTGGAGCATCAGGAGCTCGTCATACGCAAGCCGCCTGCGCGACCTCGCTACTTCGGTCTCATCCAAGGCGAAGTGTTGCAACCTGTATGCCTCGCGCAGTTCGGGCAGGCTGCGCTTCTCGCGGAACTCCGCGGGCAGATGGTCCTCGATCAGCGGCAAGGCGAGCGGAACCGCCTTTTCCAGAATTTTCTCTATCAGCGGACTCTTAATCTGGTCGTTCGCCGAATAGACCGGCCGCATCTTTTCATCGCCGATCACAGGCTCATCCTCACCGGCCTTGAGCACTTCCCACTTAGGATTCACCATCTGAAGCCCCGGTCCAAATGTTTTGACCTTGCCCTGCACCCGCAGTCGAATCCCAGGCAGAATGCTGTTGCGCATGAACGACTGGTTGAACCACACGAGGTCCAGCCGCCCGGTGCCGTCGTGCAACACCGCCTCAAACCGCGGCAGCCTCCCCGTCCGCACCATCCTCGTCGCGGTGATGTCTCCCCGCGCTGAGACGTTCTGCTCGGGGGCGAGGTCGCGGATCGGCGTCTCGGCCTGGACCTTTTCGTGGCGAAGTGGGATGTACGCCGCGAGCCAGCCGAGATTGGTGATTCCCAGCGTCCGCAGCAACTGAGCCTGTCGCGGCGTGATGGCGGGAATGCTCTCGACTGCGGTGGTGAGGAGAATCGGGGGCGGAGGATTTGATGGAACATCTGTCATTGGAACCGCGGGACGATCCCGGGTAAGAGACAACTTTACACGCGGAATATGCACAGGAAGCAAACAACGGAGGCGTGAGGCCAACACCGGCACATTGACCGTCCCTCATTTCAACATCTGCTATTTGGACCCTACCCCTTCATCGCGCCGAGCAGTTCACGGGGCCTCAACCTCGCAAGACTAATTACAGCGGGGACGGCGGCGAGGATGGTCACGGCGGCGACAAAGAGCCACCCGAGCGCGATTGGCCCGATCGGGGGTTTGACGGTGAGTTCGAGGCCGAAGAGAAGGCGGTCGAGGCGCTGACCGCTGAAAATGCCTTGAATGCCCAGGGCCGTACCGAGAATGATCGCGGTGATGGCGATGAGGACCGCCTCGCCAAAGACCAGGCGCACCAGCAGGCCGCGTGAGCCGCCGATGGCGCGGAGAACACCGAACTCGAAGCGCCGAGCGTGAATACCGGCGACGATGATGTTGGCGACGCCGAAACTGGCGATCAGCATAGCGAAGATGGCGATGGCCGAGGCGACGACAAGGGAAGAACTTACCAGTACGCGGATTTCTTCCTTGATCTTGCGGCCGCTTCCGGCATCGAGCACGCCGGTATCGACCAGTTCCGTGCGGATGCGGGCGATCGCTTCCCCATCATCAAAGTCTTTCCTCAGCCCGACTTGAATGAGGTTGATCGCCTCGGAGTTGAACTTGGATTTGAGGTCCGCCCGCGAGCCAAAGACGGCGTGCAGCGATTGGTCGGTAAAAGTTTCGCCGACGGAAAAGAACTTGCTGACCACTTCAAGCCCCGGGCTTGTGACGACCCCGACGATTTCAAAGTCGTGTGCAGCGCCATCGGTTCTCGCGCGGAACGTATCGCCGACGCCCAGCCCCTGGGTGATCATGAACTCGCGGGCGACGAGGATCGCACCGCCCTCTTGCAAACGTCGCTTCGCGCGTTCCTGGCCCTCTTTGGTTGTCGGCTGCTCCCACGTCAACCTCGCCATTTTGAAGAACGGCTCAGGCTCAAAGGCGATGAACATCGACTTGTATTTCTGAAGCGCCTTGACGCCGAAGGCATCGGTCTCGATGGGTTGCAAGGTGATGGCGCATGTGCCGGTGACGAAGGGCATGGCGTTGAGCCGTTCCTGTGCAACCGGCGCGAGGTTCAGGCCCGTGACGAACGCATCGGGGAAGTCGAAGCGATCAAGCCAATCGGCCATGATCGAGCGGCCCTGCGTCCAGAGGGCGACCATGATGGCCAGGCCGGACATCATCGCGCTGGCGGTGAACCCGTAGCGCAAGGGTGTTGCCCGAACGGTGCGGACGAGCATTCTCGGTGGAAGGGAGAGGGATTTGTTCACGAGCGGGCCGAAGCACGCCGCGACGAGGAGCAGAACGGGGCCACCTAAAAGGAAGTAGCCCACGAACATCATGGGCAGGCCCGCCGTGGCGTATCCCCAGAAGGCTACCTGTCCATCGCGAGGCGAAAACACAATTACGAGTTCGATGGCCAGCAGGCCCAAGCCGATGGCGATCAGGAGCGGAATGGTGCGCCTGCGCAGCGGCTTTGACCGCACGCTCAGCCCCTCCATCGGCGAAACGCGCGTCGCCTTCCACGCGGGAAAGGCCGCGCCGATCAACCCCGACCCAATCGCCCCAACACACGAAACCGCGAGGCCGAACGGCGACACGCTCAGCCCGGTTGGAAGTTCCTTCACGAAATACAGCGAGAGGAGATACGCGAACAGCACCCCCAACGGCACACCGATAGCGCCTCCCATCCCGCCGATGATCGCTCCTACGAAGAGTTGCATCCGCGCCAGTTGGCCCTTGGTCGCTCCGATGCAACGCAGCACCGCCAACTCGCGTTCCTTCTCTACCAATCCGGTGGAAAGCCCCGTCATAATGATGAACGACGCGGCGAGGAATGCCATGACGGTTGCAAGAATGAAGCCAAGTTCGTTGCTCTTCATGTTCTGGTTGAGGCCGCTGGTGATGCGTTCGGTGGTCTGAAGGAGCGCCTTCTCGCCGACTTCAGGCCGGTGCCTTTCCGCTGCGGCCTTGGGATCGACACCATCCTTCACGATGATGTCGATCTCGCTGAGGGTCGCGCTGTCGCCGGAGAGTTTCGCGAGGCCATCGAGCGTGAGGTAGACCTGCCATCGTCCTCCGATGGGGGGACGGGCGACGATACCGACGATTGTGAGCCTGATGGGGGAGCGCAGCAATCGAAAGTATTCGACGGAGTCTCCAACCTTGGGCGTCCCGCGCTGATTGGCCCGTTGCGCGGCGTTCTCGTCGGCAGGCTGCGCGCCGGGTTCACCGCCGCTTCCGCGGCCCCCGTCCGCTTCGCCCACGACTCGATACGACCCGGGCTTCACGTTGCCGAATCCTTCCGTGATGCCCTCATCAATCGCGATTTCGCCCGGTTGGGTCGGTAAACGGCCTTGGACGATACGGATTTCCCGAAACAAAGGCTCGAGCTCGGGGTCGATGCCGGTCGCCACCGCAGTGCCGACGCACTCGACGCGGTGGAACTCATACCCAATAGCCTGTCGGGGCTTCACCCAGGCATCGCGAGCGAAGATCAAGGCGATGGAACTTTGCGACCGCCCCACCGCCTTCTCGGTTTCCGGCCAAGCTCGCGCCATATCCAGCGCGTTGGCGGGGATTACGCCGCTCCGCCCCGCCGCGACAATGCGAAGTTCTGCGCGGCCCACCGTTTGGTCCATTTGAACGCCCACGGCCCGAGCGATCGAGGCCATGGCACAGGAAACCGCAGCGATCATCGCCGCGGAAAGCACGACAGCCCCGACCAGCAACAGGGTGCGGCTAGGCCTGGCAAATGCACTGCTGATAGCGAGCCGCCACTCCGGACGCATCCAAACCCTCCGTATCGATAGTTGAACTTACACGGCCGTCGCGGATAATGAAGATTTTCTCGCAGTGGACCGCCGCGGCGGGTTCGTGTGTGACCAGCAGTACAAGCATTTTTCGCTCCGCCGCGATATTGCCCAAAAGTGTCCAGAGTTTCTCGCTGCTGACCGAATCGAGATTGCCCGTGGGCTCATCGGCGAACAAAACCGGGGGGGAAAAGAGCAACGCCCGAGCGATGGCCACCCGCTGCTGCTCGCCCCCCGAGAGGGCATCGGGGCGGTGAGTGCCCCGACCGTGCAGACCGAGCATTTCCAAAAGTTCCTTGCTCCGCGCTGCCAGCCACGGGCCGCTCTCGCCCGCCAGAAGCCCCGGCAACTCAACATTTTCCTGCGCCGTCAGGGACGGGATGAGATTGAACTGCTGGAAAACAATTCCAATCTCCCGCCGACGGAAGGCCGTAGCCTCCCTCTCATTGAACTTGTGAATCGCTCGACCAGAGATAAACAACTCACCCTGATCGGGCTTGTCGAGGGCCGCCAAGAGGTGCAGGAGCGTAGTCTTTCCGCTTCCCGATTGCCCCATGATAGAGAAAAAGCCGGGATGGGAAATCTGGAGATCGACGCCGCGGAGCGCATCAACGTATCGCCTTTCACCGCCGCGACCGCCGCCTGTGACGTATCGCTTCTGAACATTCCGCGCCAAGAGCAACGAATCCGGGACTGGCGCGGCGTTGATCTCACGGTTCGGGCGTGTCGGAAGCGTCTCATCCGGCGCGGTATTTGCTAATTCATCGACCGTTGACATTTTTGCTTCGATCACTTCGCACTTGTTCCCAACGGCCTGCTCATACCACTTGCCTGCGACTTCGTTGATTGGCAGTTGCCAAGTGCCCGACGGCTAAGCGTGCTGAGCGTTGTACGCCTTGCTGTCCATGCACTTTGAAAGCCCGCTGCTGTCGGCGATCCTGATCCTGATAAGCCAACCAGCGGCGTAGGGGTCTTTGTTCAGGATTCCCGGATCTTCGCCGAGCGTTTCGTTTCGCGCAATGACTTCGCCGGAAACCGCGCAGTAGATGTCGCTCGTGGTTTTCACGGATTCGACTTCTCCCACGATGTCCCCCGCCTTAAACTTGAAACCCGCCTTTTTCATCTCGACGTAGGTGACATCCGTGAGCTGATCGACCGCGAACTGTGTCAGGCCCAGCGTAAGGGTGTCGCCATCGACTTTATGCCACTCGTGCGATTCGGAATAAACGCGGTCTGAAGGAGCGGGGGTTGACATGCGGGAGGTCTCGGGTGTAAGCGTTGAAGAATAGGGTCAAACAAACTTCAAGCATCTGCAAATGGCAGGCTGGAAGCACGCTAAGTGTACCACGTTCGCAGAATACAACGAGCGAGGCCCGCGGCGGCGGGTGTGATCCACAATATCGGCAATCGAGGGGCAAGGTGAAAGAGCGAACGCACAGATCGCAGGGAGGGCGCAACGGGTCGGGTGGCGGTTGTCGGGTGTCACATTGCAAAGATCAAAGCTCAAAGTCGCGCGTTCAGATTTGAGAGCGCAGAAGAGCAGAAACGGGGGGCGAAGGAAGCAAGGGCTGGAAAGCTGGGACGACGGGGCCAGCCAGGATTATGCCAACATTTAGCGGACACATCATGCCCTCCCCCGCTTCCGCCACGTTCTCCGGTATTATTCATCGAACACTTAGGCAACCTTACCCATTTGACCTTCGCCCGCGACCCCGTTATTGTCTGCGTTCCATTTTACCTGGTTTCTCCCCTCCGGACGGTCGGTGCCTTAACTGGTCCGGCCGTCTTGTTTGTTTTGCGGTGACCGATTGCTTCAAGCACACCTCGCCACGCGCGGAACATGCGGCTTGCCGACTGGCGGTTGCCATTTTTCCCCGACCGTGCCACACCGCTGCGGATCGGGTACCCTTGACCGTTCCATTCTCTCGTTCAAAGATCGACTGTTATTCCGGCTCATCCCGCCATTATGCTCCTCACCCTCACCGCCAGCTGTCTCAAAGGCCTCTTGGTTCCCGGTCCCCGGGCGAAGAAGTCCAAACTCGATATGCTCGACCTTCCCGCGTTCACGCGGGATACATTGGGTCTGAGCGGCTTTAACCTTTCTACCGACCTGCTCGTGGGGGCTAATCTTGCTCGCTTGGAAGCAATCCGTGAACGCGCCGATCGCGCGAGTTGCTCGTGTCTGCTGCTGATCGAGCCGGACCCGCAGAACTTTGGCTCAAAGGATGACAAAGTCGCGCTGACCGCCTCAGAGCGCATGGCTCGCGTGGTGGATGCCGCCCAAATCCTTGGTTGCAGCGCCGCATCTCTTCGCGTCGAAGCCGTCGACGATGATGATGCCCTGGCACGGGTCGCGACCCGACTTCGACCCATCATGGAAAGGGCCGAAAAACTCGATATCAACCTCGTCCTTTCTCCGCACAAGGGCCTGACCACCCGCCCGGAGCGCGTCACGGAACTCCTGAAGAAAGTCGGCGGATTTCGCATTGGCACATATCCCGACTTTGAGACCGCCGCCGCGCAAAAGGAGGCCGTCAACTACCTCCATCGCCTGACGCCCTATGCCTCAGCGGTATGCGCATCGACCACCGGGTTTGGTGTCGGCGTGAAGGGTAAGAGCGTCATAAACCCCAAACCCGATGAGATCGTCGATGCCAAACAAGTCATGCACGTCGCTTACGAACTCAAGCCCCTCGTCGAAGCCGTGATTTCCGTCGGTTATGACGGACCACTCGCCCTGGATTATCGCGGACCGGGCGATGTTGCGGCGGGTATCAAACTCAGCCGCCTGGCTCTGCTCACCGCCCTTGGCCTGGATGAGGTCGATGATGACGACCTGGATTTGGATGACGAATTGATCGAAGAACCGGGTCCTGATGAGCCTGTGGAAGGCGTTTAATAGGAGCGCCGAACATTGTTTTCATCGTGTGAGGGCGATTTATCGGCCTTCCTTCGCCTACTCACTATTCGCGGCGTATCCTTTTGCGTTGACCCCCTCGTAAAGGAGTACCGGCCATGCCCGCCACGTTGCCGTCCGTCTCCCCGCAACTGAAAACTGCCTCACCCCACACTCCATCCAACCCCGAAGCTTCCACTACGCGCGTCCTTTTTCGCTCCTTGGGCCAATCGCCCGTTCAGTCCCAAGAATCAACCCGCGTGTTCCGACTTGACCAGCCCATCATCATCACCATCGACGGGCCCGCGGGCACGGGCAAGTCGTCGGTTGCGCGCCAACTGGCACAGAAACTCGGACTTGATTTTCTGGACACCGGAGCAATGTACCGGGCCGCGGCGGCAATCGCCATCGACCAGAAAATTGCCCCCGTGGATGAGGCGGCGCTGGTTCGTAAGGTAATGGAAGCGGACTTGCACTTCGATTGGCACGAGGATCCGCCCGCCATGCTGGCATGGGGAAAGCCCATTAACCATCGAATCCGCGATCTTGACGTGACTTCCGTCGTGTCACCCATCGCAGGCATCGCGACGTTGCGCGAGCACATGGTGATGAAACAGCGGATCATCGCCCGTCAGCATCCGCGGCTGGTTTCCGAAGGCAGGGATCAAGGCTCGGTGGTTTTCCCGGATGCTCATGTGAAGTTCTTCCTCACCGCCAGCGTCGAGGAGCGTGCCCGGCGTCGAGCCCAGCAACTCATCGAGGGCGGCCAGGCGGCGGATGTCAACCAGCTTGCCGGGGAAATCGATGTCCGCGACAAGAGCGACATGAATCGTAAGGTCGGGCCGCTCACTCAGCCGGTGAATGCCGTCGTCCTGGACACCTCTGCCCTCAACTTCGCCCAGGTTGTGGATGAGCTTGAGCGAATCGTGCGGAAAAAGTCGCGAGAGCCGTAGTGCAAGACGGCGCGATATCGCCTTCGTGCGAGTGTAACAAAGAATTGGTAGTGTCGCCGGATCAAGTGCGCTCACATGCGCTTTCGGTCGGGACGGTCGGGCCAACCGCAAGTTTGCAATGACCACCGTCGCCCGCTTTCGTGCCGCGGTTTCCCGGCCGCATCCGTTGTGTGCTACCATCGGCGACACACCATTGAACAAGGATCTCTCATGCGTGCATTTGCTCTCGTTGCGGCCTTGGCGTTGCTTTCCGGTTCGGCCCTTGCACAACTTACTCCGGCGGAAACCGCGGCGGGGTGGAAGGTGCTCTTTGATGGCAAGGACACCTCCGCGTGGCACGCTTACAAGCAGGACAAGTTCCCGGCCAAGGGATGGACGGTCGAAGACGGCGCGCTGCACGTTGGCGGCGGCGGCGGCGGGGACTTGATGACCAACGCGGAGTTCGGCGATTTCGAGTTGTCGCTGGACTTCAAGTGCTCGAAAGGGGCGAACAGCGGCATCATCTACATGGCCAACGAGAAGAATGACGCTTCGTGGCAGAGCGGGCCTGAGTTCCAAATTCTGGATGATTCGGGCGCCGGTGCCAAGCCCGAGGGCAGGCACGCCGCGGGGGCGCTGTATGACATGGTCGCGGCGCCGGCGGACAAGGTGATGCACGCCGCCGGTGAATGGAACAACGCTCGGATCAGGATGCAGGGCGGGGTGTTGCAGCATTTCCTGAACGGGAAGAAGGTGATGGAGTGCCGCACTGATGTGCCCGAATGGAAAGAGAAGATCGCCAAGAGCAAGTTCAAGGATTACGCGGGATTCGGGGTGCAGCCCAAGGGGCACATCGGATTGCAGGAGCATGGGAACGATGTCTGGTTCCGCAACATTAAGGTGCGGGACTTGTCCGTGGCGATGCCGGGGCAGATCGCGCTGTTTGACGGCAAGGACATGAATCAGTGGACATTTTTCCTGAACGACAACGGCAAGTTTGAGGATGTGTGGAGCATTGCGGAAGGCAATATCGCGTGCAAAGGCAACCCCGTGGGGTACATCCGCACCAAGGAAAAGTTCCAGAACTTTGTGCTGAAACTCAACTGGCGGTTCAGCCCGATCACAAAGAAGCCGGGTAACAGCGGCGTTCTGGTGCATGTGCAGGCTCCGGACAAGGTGTGGCCCAAGAGCATCGAGGCGCAGTTGCAGAGCGGGAGCGCGGGGGACTTCTGGAACATCGAAGAAATGAAGATGACGACAGATACGGCGCGGCTCAAAGGCCGCAACACCAAGCACCTGCGGGCCAACGAGCAGCCCATCGGGCTTTGGAACGAGTACGAGATTATCGTGGATCACGGGAACATCACGCTGAATGTCAACGGCGAAACCCTGAATTCTGCAACGGGTGTGGAGGATATTGCGGGGTACATCGCGCTTCAGAGCGAAGGGGCCGAGATTCATTTTAACAATGTCAGGTTGGCACCGATCGGGAAGTGAGCGCGTCGTGCGGTGCGCGAAGTGGTCGCATGTGCCACCGGGGTCTACTTTGAGACGTCGTTGCCGGATGTCGATCGGCAAGAAAAGAGGCCTGCAACTGCCCCGCCAGCCTTTCACCGTGGTCGAATCTGCCGTTTGGTCAATGCACTCTCAATTTCAGCCTCAAGCAACCGCGCCACGGTCAACGCCTGATCGACCGTTGGCGAGACGGTGCGATGCCCCGATGCAATGGCGTTTACCAAGTGTCGGACTTGGCCGTCGTATCCCGTGGTTGTCGGCAGCGGCACGGCGCTCGCGCCCGCGGCGGTGAACACGTTGAGGGCGGGGGTCTTCGACATGTCAAACTCGAGGGTCGCCCTCTCGAAGTTCACGAGGTATTTCATCCGAAAGCCCGCGCTCGGGGCAATATCCCAGGCACCCTCGGCCACTACGTGCCTTGGCCCGTTTTCATAGTGGTACTGGGTAGTGATGTGCGCGGCATCGCCGACACTGCTGACTGAATCGGGCTTGCCGAAGCACCACACGATGAAATCGGCATCGTGAATGTGCAGGTCAACTACAGCGCCGCCGCTTCGGGAAAGGTCGGAATAAAACGCGTTTGCCCAGTCGGGTCCGCTGCCCAACCGCTGGAATGTCGCGCTGCGCACCTCGCCGTAGCGGCCATCGCGGATCGCCTCGCGCAGAAAATCCCACCCCGGCCAGAAGCGCATGCACATCGCGGGCATGCACAGGGTTCTGGCGTTGCGGGCCGCGTTCGCCAACCGCTCGACATCTTCGCTCTTGATGGCCACCGGTTTTTCAACCAATACATGCTTGCCCGCGACCAATGCCCGCAGTGCAAAGTCAACGTGCGAATCGGTATATGTGCAGATGCTCACCAGACTGACATCGCTCGCAAGCAAGTCATCGTAGTTGGGGAACCCTCGAACTGCGGCCGCATCAAACAACCGTTCCGGCGGATCCTTCCCGATGCTTGCGCTCAGGTTGCCGCCCTCGGTCGATTCGCCGGTTAAGCGAAGCGGATTGGGATCGCAGACGGCGACGAGTTGACATGGCAGCCCCGCCGCGGCGGCGGCCTGATAGGCTCGAACGTGCGTTTTACCCATGAACCCCATTCCGACAACGCCGACTTTGACCAAGTGAGATCTCCATTGAGGGGGAAGTGGGCGGAGTGTACGGCGGATCGCTCAACAACACTTGCCCCCGCTGTTCAGCAACGCGGCCACACCATCATGTGTCGATTGCATGATCACATTGACACACCCAGCCCCGGACGATACACTTTGTTGGCAAACCCGCCGGGCCTCTGCCACAAGGCACGCTATCTCTCGGCGGGTCTTTGTTTTTTGCACGGGGCTGCCACGCTATCCGCCCTTTCATTCCAGCATCCCAGAATATGTCACACCACGAACAGCACGAATCCAGTCGCGGCGAGCGAATCCCCGTATCGGTCTATCCCACGAGCGCAGCGGCGAATGCGGCGGCCGCCGCGGAACTGGCAAGGCTTATCAGGGAGCGGGCGGCGGAGGGCCGGATGGCGGTGCTGGGCCTGGCGACGGGAAGCACCCCTACCGGCGTGTATGATGAACTCGTGCGACTGCATCGCAGTGAGGGTCTGTCATTCAAGAGCGTGGTGTCATTCAATCTGGATGAGTACTGGCCGATGCAGCCCGAATCGATGCAGAGCTACAGGCGGTTCATGCAGGAACACCTGTTTGATCATGTTGACATCGTTCCCGCGAACACCAATGTGCCCAGCGGCACTGTGGTTCGGGAAGCGGTGGGCGAGTTCTGTGAGGCGTATGAGCGCAAGATTCGAGAAGCGGGCGGGGTCGATATTCAGTTGCTTGGCGTGGGTCGCACGGGGCACATCGGGTTTAACGAACCCGGCTCATCCCGCGAGAGCCGCACGCGGATGATTACGCTCGACAAGGTGACTCGGAAGGATGCCTCGAGTGATTTCTTCGGCGAATGGAACGTGCCCAAGAAGGCCATCACGATGGGAGTGGGGACGATTCTGGATGCGAGGCGGGTGCTGCTTCTTGCGTTTGGCGAGCACAAGGCGGGCATCGTCAAGCGGGCGGTTGAAGGGGAGATCACAAGTTCCGTCGCCGCGTCGTATCTGCAGAAGCACCCCAATGCGCAGATGATTCTCGATCCCGCCGCCGCGGCGGAACTGACGAGGATCAAGACCCCCTGGCTGATCGGGGCCATCGAAGACTACGGACTAGCGTGGGACGGCCGCACGACCAAGCGAGCGGTGATCTGGCTGGCGCGGGCGATTGAGAAGCCGATTCTCAAACTGACGGATGAGGATTACAACGAACACGGGCTGCAAGAACTCCTGGCGGCGCGGGGCGGCGCTTACGACATCAACATCGAAGTGTTCAGGGCGCTGCAAAGAACGATCACGGGTTGGCCGGGGGGTAAGCCGGGCCGGTTGTTGGCGAGTCCGGACAGCGCGCACGCGGAGCCTTCGCGCCGCGGGGAGACGGTGGTGCTGCGTTCTGAGTCCGCGGCGGGTCAGACCATTGGCGCGACCGCGGTGGCGAGGGCAGAGCCGCAAGCGGCAGAGGTGTTCCCCAAACGCGTCGTTATCTTCAGTCCGCACCCCGATGATGATGTCATCAGCATGGGAGGGACGTTCATCCGGCTGTGCGATCAGGGGCACGAGGTTCATGTGGCATATCAGACGAGCGGCAACATCGCGGTATGGGATGAGTCGGCCCTGCGCCACGTCGATTTCGTGCGGGAGTTCGCTCACGCCTTTCCGCGGCTGGGCACGGAGTTCGCCGACAAGCTTGAGGAAAACATTGAATCGTTCGTCGCGCACAAGAACCCGGGCGAACCGGACAGCCCGGAGTTGCAGAAGATCAAGGGGCTGATCCGCCGATCGGAGGCGCGGGCCGGGGCGAGGTATAGCGGCGTGAAGCAGGAAAACATCCACTTCCTCGACCTGCCCTTCTACGAGACCGGGCGCGTGAAGAAGAAGCCCATCGGCGAAGAAGACATCAGGATCACAATGGAGTTGCTGGAGCAGGTCAAGCCGCACCAGATTTACGCCGCGGGGGACCTTTCGGACCCGCACGGCACGCACCGCGTGTGTCTGGCCGCGATTCTCGAGTCGTTGAAGCGATTGTCGGCACGGGAATGGATGCGCGCGTGCGTTGTGTGGCTGTATCGCGAGGCGTGGCAGGAATGGGGGCCGGATGAGATTGAGATGGCGGTGCCCCTCTCACCCGATGAGGTGAAGCGCAAACGCATCGCGATTTTCAAGCACGAATCCCAGAAGGACTCGGCGCTCTTTCCCGGCCCCAGCGATCCGCGCGAGTTCTGGCAGCGGGCGGAGGATCGCAACCGCGGAACGGCGAAGATTTATGACCAGTTGGGGCTGGCGGAGTATGAGGCGATCGAGGGATTCGTGCGGTGGACGGGTGAAATGGCAAACAGCAAATGGGATTTCGCTAAATGAGCGCCATTTCGTTGGCGGAAACTGCCGCCGCTGCTACTTGATCCGCTTTCCAGCGAGTAACCTCTCGATGGCCTTATCCGCTCGCGCAGTGCGGGTCTCCTCCTTTTTGGCTTCAGCGACGAAGGCGCAGTATTCGTTCTTGTGCGACGAGGAATAGGCCTCGAACTTGGCCTTGGCGGCATTGTTCTTCGCCAGCGCCGCGGCGAGTTCAGCGGGTACTTCAAAAGTGCGGGGCGCATCATCGCGTTCGATTGTCATCGTCGCGGTGCCGCCCTGTCCCGCGTTCGCGGCCTTTTGCATCGTCTTGTTAAACATCAGGTGGTGGGTGCCATCGCCCGTGGGAAAGATCGAGGTTCGGAAGACCTCGCCAGCGATGGTCAGTTTGACGCTCACGCGGCCGTTAGTTCCGTAGGCCGCGCCGGCGTCGAAGGGGAGCGTGACAAAGCACCAGGCCGCGCCGGGGCCTTCGCCGCGGATCTCGGCGGAGAACGTGCGAGACGATCCTTCGACCGGGGCGGGCGCGGCCTTTGCCTCGGGCTTCGTAGCGGGTGCAGGCTTGGTGCCGGGCGGCTTGACTGTCTTTTTCTTGGACTTGGATGGGCTGCCGGTGATTTTCTTGGCCATGCGGAAAGCGTAATCCTGTAGAGAGCAAGTTTTTCAAGAGACAAAGAAATGATGGCGCCGGAATGGCAATGAAAAAAAGGGCGCCCGCGTGCGCGAGCGCCCTTTCGTACATCGAACAATCGAGTCGGTTACTTGGGGAGCATCGTGGTAAGGCTGGAAATGCCGGCTTTGATCTGGGGAACCAGCGCAGCGTTCTTGTCGCGGATGGCCATCCACTCGGTTTCCTTGGCGTCCTTCAGGCTGGAAACCAGTTTTTCGCCCTCGGAGACCTTGGCCTTGACATCATCGATGGTCTTCTTGGCGCTGTCTTTCACGGCAGCGGGGGCCGCGTCGGCCTTCTTCGCCAGGTCGTCGATCTGAGTCCTGAAGTCTGCGAAGATTTTGCTGTGGTCAGTGAAAGTGGTGTTCCGCGTGTGCTCCCAGGTATTCTTGGCCAGATCGGCGGTCTTCTTCGCCGCGTCCTTCTGTGCCTCGGCGGTCTTATCCGCCGAGTCCTTGATGGCGTCTGCCTGCTTCTTGGCAGCGTCCTTGGTCGCGTCGGCATTCTTGACGACGGCGTCCTTGTTTGCCTCCGCAGCCTTCTTGACGGCATCCTTGTTGGCTTCAGCGGCCTTGATCGCATCGTCTTTGGTCTTCTCGACTGTGCCGTCTTTCTTCTCGCATGCGGCAACAGTCAGAGCGAACGCGCCGGCCAAAGCAACCAATAACTTCGTATTCATATCCAAAGACTCCTTTAAGTTGACTGTGAAACTTTCCCTTGAAGTTGCACCCGAAGGATCGCGCGGCCGCTTTTGGGCGCGTAATCACGTGGTTTCGGGGGATGAGTGTAGGCTGTGAAGACTCCGACATATTATTGGGAAAATCTCCGGAACGTGTTCAACCCTTGGAACTCAGGTTGACAGGCTTAGCTTCACCCCCTAACAAGCAACGCTCAATGGTACTATACTGCGCCCTTCGTGCGACCTTCCCTCACCTCATCAAGGCGTTCCATGCTCCACCGCTTCCTTCTTTCGGCCTCGATCATTGTGCTCCTCTCCGGCTCTGCGCTGGCGCAAGCCGCCAAAGCCCAAGATTCCAAACCCGTCAAGGCGGTGCAACCGAGCGAAAAAGTTGAGGCCGATGACAGGGCAAAGCCAAAGGAGGCCGAAGTCACGTTGAAAGTGGGCGGCAAGGCGCCCCCGATTCATGTGGAAAAGTGGGTGAAGGGTGAGGAGGTCAAGGCCTTCGAGAAGGGCAAGGTGTATGTTGTCGAGTTCTGGGCGACGTGGTGTACGCACTGCAAAGGGAGTATCCCCCACCTCACCGAACTGGCGAAGGCGAATAAGGGTGTGACTTTCATCGGCGTCGCCGCGAGCGAGCGCAAGGAGCAGGATGTTTCGGACAAGCGCCTTGAGAACCTCACCTCATTTGTGACGAGGCAGGGAGATGCGATGGGCTACCACGTCGCGTACGACAGCGACCGAAAAATGGGTGCTGCGTGGATGAAGGCTTCGGGCACGACAGATATTCCCGCGGCGTTCATCGTCGATGGCGAAGGGAAAATCGCGTGGATCGGACATCCGATGGAAATGGATTCACACCTTGCGAACGCTGTGAAAAGCGCGAAACCGGCAAAGATCGATGACGCCAAGAAACAGGAAAGCAAGAAAAAATCCAAGGCAAAGGAAAAGGCCGTCAAAGGGAAAGGCTGAAAGGCCTGGGTGTCGCCGGGGGTATGCAATCGGGTTGTCAACGAGAAGCGCGGGCATGACTTGCCCGGTTTTTTTACGCTTCTGCGCAGGCGCGATCCGTCTGGGGCTTGGCGGAAAGGAGCTTGAAGGCATCCTCGGCGGTCATGCTTCCCTCAGCGACGTACGCGGCGATCTCGCGGCGAGATTCCTCGAGTTGGCGCGTCTCGGTGGCTTTTCGCAACGAACTTGAAATAATGGAAATAATGGCGATCGTGCCGCCAACAAATGCCATGACAATGGGAATGGCAGCGCCTGTTTCAAGAAATGAGGCCAGCGTAAGGAAGGATGCGTGCATGATGCTGCTCCGTTGGTGGTGCTCAGTAACTACGCGAATCGCCAGCCTTCATCAGGCGCTCGCCCTGCTCGGGGGTCATCGACCCCTCGGCGATAAAGGCCGCGATCTCGCGACGGGTGCGTTCGCGGGAGACGTTCTTGACCATCCCGCCGACCGTTCGCAGGGCGACGATGATAATAATCGACCCGGCGATGATGGCGGGGAAGAAGACCTCATCCTTGAGCAGCATCTGAAGAATGCGCGTGCAATCCGAACCAGACTGACCCAGGACTTCAAGCGTGCAGGGTTCCATTTCAAGACCTCCGTTACGGTGCGACCACCAACGTACTTGGGAATCATAGCGGGTGAGTTTCAGGGGAGGGGGGACAGTTGTCAGTTGTCGGTTGACTCTAGGGTTGTAGAAGGTCGGATTGGGGTTGGGAATGCGCGTGAGAGAAAGGCTCGAATCACATTCTAAAGTGGCATTTATGTTCCAGCAACTTAAAGAACGAGTATCGCTTCCTTCGAGATCGAATATTCAGGACTTCTTCGCCGATTGGGAGGGCGCGACCGGGTGCGCCGATGCGAACCAGGATGGCGGCATTGATGGAAGTGATGTGCAGGTGTTCTTCGCCGAGTGGGAGGCGGGTGGATGTTGAGAGGTTATGCGCGATCGCCCACGTCCAAGGCATGATTGCGACATGGGTTTGTTTCGGCAACACCGGATGAGAGTCGGGCCGCGATCCTCCCGTCGGCCGGGTGGAAAGTTGCACATTCCCTGAAATTCCGGGAGTAGTTTGCAACGCGCGATATTCATCGGCGATGACTTATCGCCCCCGCACGTTTGGCGGGCTTCATTTTCGGGATTGGGGAGAAGTGGCAGGGGGGCGGTGATGGGCCCAATGGCCGTTTGCAGGAAATTCCAACTCGTTCGATGCGGAGAAACTCATGCGCTTATTCCAAGTATTGGCCGCGATTGCCGTATTCACATCGTCTTCCATGATCGCGTTGGGTCAGACCGGCGCGGACGCGCCCAAAGGTGACCCGGCGACGGAACCGGCCGCGGGTGAACCACCTGCGAAGCTGGCGAAGGGCACGGCGAAGCCCAAGGCGCCTTCGGCACAGGATGTGCTTATGAACGCCAACAAGTTTCTGGACGCGGCGAAGTGCAAGGCCTGCGGCGGGGATGGCGAAGTGACGGTGGAGCGCGTGGTCGGCTCGCGGGAGGTAGCCCCGAGGGGCCGCATCAATACGCGGCCCACGAGTACGTATTACAAAAGGCCCAAAGAGTTTGGACCACGGGTTACTCAGGTGGAAACCGCCGATTTCGTGGAAACGTGCGACAACTGCTCGGGGCAGTGCATTGCGAAGATGGCCGTGTTTTCTCTTCCGATGGACAAACTCGTGACGTCGCTGGCGAAAGTTAACACGACGGATGCCAAATGGGAAAAACTCCGGGATGATGTTCTCAACCGATTGCAGAAGGCCGCGTCCCTCGGGCTTTCCAACTGGAGCGCCCGCTTGGACGATTCGGTGCGCACCAAGCTCGGCGCCGGCGATTCGCTGATCGGAAAGCCGATCGTTTGCGTCGGCACGCTCGTAAGCGACGACAAGGGGGCAGATCATCGCACCATGAAGGTGCGTATCGACACACACCTCTTCCTCACCATCAATGATCCCCGGCTGGTTGACGCCATCGGCGGCGAAACCGTGCTGGTGGGCGGCGTGATGGTCCAGAACGCGCAAAAGCAAGGCCCGGACACTTTCGCGGTGGCGGAAAAAGGCTTTGTCGTCAAACCCCGCGCGGTAAAATGACCGACCGCGTTCCGCGGGGCGGCGGGGGCCTCCGATCCGCGGTTGCAACTACCCGCACATGCAGCTCTCGAACACCGTCACAGGCGACCCCTCGGCAAGGATCACGTTCGAGGGCTTGACGTGCTTCAGGATCGACCATTTTTCGCCGTAGACGCGCTTCCAATCCATTTTCACTTCGTACCAGTGGACGCGGTAGATCAGCCACTGCGGGTGCGCGACGCGGTACTTCATCGTGTCGCCCTTGTGGTTTTTCCCAAAGCCGT
>Ga0163144_10011956_pt1 | contig 18310 bp, 20 predicted proteins | sample OliLak19BULKMAT1_FD_123175 | JGI IMG/M metagenome (GOLD analysis project Ga0163144, IMG submission 123175) | Freshwater microbial mat bacterial communities from Lake Vanda, McMurdo Dry Valleys, Antarctica - Oligotrophic Lake LV.19.BULKMAT1 | ecosystem: Environmental > Aquatic > Freshwater >... | reverse complement strand
GGGGGGGGGGGGGGGCGGGGGGGGGGGGGGGGGGGGGGGGGGGGGGGGGGGGGGGGGGGGGGGAGGGGGGGGGGGGGGGGGGGGAAGGGGGGGGCGGGCGGCGTCAGACGCTGCGCGGCCGCCGACGGAAGAAGGAGAAGATGGCGAGCACGAGGAACACGAAGAACGCGATCTTGGCGAAGCCGATCGCGGTCGTCCCGAGCAGGCCGAAGCCGAACACGAAGGCGATGAGTGCGATGACGAGGAACGTGACGGCGAGGTTGAGCACGGGCGGTCTCCAGGGGGCGCGGACGGGGCGTCGCAGCGCGGTTGCGACTTCTTCGATGCCGCCCTCCCGTCGGCGATTACGGGCGTCTCGGTCGGCCGCGTCCGGGATCTGCGGCATCGAACCCTTGCCGCCGAATCGACCTCAAGCCCCGACGACGAACCTGTCGTGTCGGGCTCGGTGGATCGGACGATGCGAGGAGCGTGGTCCCATGAGCAAGTCCCTTTCGACCGGATTCTGGGTGGGTGCCCTCCTGATCGGCGGCTGCCCGACCGCTTTCGCTGGCGACCCGTGCGCGCCGCCCCCCTGCCCGCCGACCCCGTGCGCCGCGCCCGTGGCGCCGGCGTGCGCTCCCAAGGAGCTCCCCGCGCGTTGCGAGACGCGCCAGCGCGTCATCGTGTGCCCCGCGGTGACCCGGGACGTGTGCGTGCCGTGTTACGAGACCGTGTCGATCCCGGTCCACGAGACGCGGTGTGAGCCGCAGTACACCGAGGTGGAGGTCGCGGTCTTCGCGTGCCGCGAGGTCCCGTGTTACGCCGAGCAGTGCAAGGAGACGTACCGGGACGTCGAGGTCCCGACCTACGCGACGCGCGAGGTCCCGCTCTACAGCACGCGCAACGTGCCGGAGTACGAGGACGTCGCGGTCCCGTGCTACGCGACACGGAACGTGCCCGAGTACACGACGCGATCGGTGCCTCAGTACCGCCAGGTCGAGGTCCCGGACATGTGCACGCGCGAGGTCCCGGTGATGCGCGAGGTCTGCGATCCCTGCACCGGCGTGACGTCCATGGTCCAGTGCGGCACGCGCACCGAGACGTACCAGAGCGGATCGCACCTGGAGAACCAGCTTGCCGGCTACCAGGACGAGACGGTCCAGTGCGGCTGGCGCTGCGAGACCTACCAGAGCGGCGCCCGGACCGAGCAGCGTTTCGTTCGTTGGCGCGCGGAGACGGTGCAGTGCGGCACGCAGAGCGAGTGCTACGTGTCGGGCAGCGAGACCCGCAAGGAGTTCGCGGGCTACGTGACCGAGACCGTGCAGGTGGGCACACGCACCGAGCGCTACCAGTCCGGCACCACCACCGAGCGTCAGTTCGCTGGCAACAAGGTGGACGTCGTCCAGACGGGGACCCGCGAGGAGCAGCGCCTCACCGGCTACCGGACCGAGACGCAGGTCGTCCGTGCGGCGAGCACCCGGACCGTCGAGGAGACGTTCACGGTCCCGGCCTGCCGCGTGACGGTCACCGGCGCGGCGACGACGGCCGGCGTGGCGGCCCTGCCGGGCACGACGCGCGTGCTGACCGAGGCCGAGTACCAGCAGGAGGTTGCGAAGGCGGGGACGCGCTGATCGGCGCTCCCTCGGCGGCGCAGCCGTCTTCCCTCGAGTTCCCTCGAGTTCCCTCGAGGTTCCTCACGACCGCCGGGCCCCTGCCCGGCGGTCGTTCCTTTCGTGGACGGGGTGCGCGCGTCGGGCAGGCAGGCGCACGGGACGCGAGGCCCGGTCTTCTTCGGGCGGCCGCCGCGATCGACACGGGGTTCGGGTCGGCGTCGCTCGGCCTGGACGTGCCACGGGCTCCCTCGACGAGCGAGGGAGCCCAGGCGAGCGTGGATGCGGCCCCCGGCGCAGGCCGGGGGCGGCGGATCAGAAGCGACCCATCAGGACGAGGATGACGATGATCACGAGCACGAGGCCGAGCCCGCCGCTCGGACCCCAACCCCAGTTGCGACTGTGGTTCCAGCGCGGCAGCGCGCCGAGGAGCAGCAACACCAAGAGGATGAGGATGACGGTCGACAGCATGGGGGAGCTCCGAGGACGTCGCTGCCGACGCGGCGCACCGGGGGACCGGAGCGCGTCGCGTCGTTGATCCGACGTCCCCCCTTGGATGCCGGGGGCGCCCGGAGGAGTCATCTCGCGCGCCCGGCGTGCCACCGGCATCACGTTCGGGGGCGTTCGGGGGCGTTCGGGGGCGTTCGGGGGCTGGAGCCCCCGTCGGCATCGAAGGGGCCCGTGGGACGCCCCTTCGGCGTCCTGCGCCGCCTCGAGTCCCCGTTCATCCCCGTTCGGAGTTTCCACCGATGAAGCCGCTCGCCCTATCCCTGGTCGCCCTCTCCCTCCTTCTCCCTTCGTGCGACGCGCGCAAGGACCTGCCCGCGCCCGGGGTCTCCGCCGCAACGCTCGAGGTTGCGAAGAGCCTCCTGCGCGGCGAACTCGCCGCCACGACCACTTACGGCGACGTGATCAAGCGCAACGACCGGCCCGAGTGGACCGCCGAGATGCGCACGATCCTCGGCCATCACGAGAATGCCGTCACCAAGTTGCGCGCGCGCGTGGTCGCGCTCGGCGGCGACGTCGACTCGGGCGGCGGCGCCTGGGGGGCATGGACCGACCTTGCCGCGAAGGGCGCGGCGCTCCTCGGCGACGAGCCGGGCCGCGCGGTGCTCGAGGCGGGCGAGAGCAAGGGCGTCAACGACTACGAGCGGGCGCTCGAGAACGCGAACGCCGACGACGTGACGAAGGCGCTGGTGCGTGGCGAACTGCTCGAGCGCACGCGCGCCAACGTCGCGACGCTGAAGGCGCTCAAGAAGTAGATCTCGTACGGCGCGACGTCGGCGGGGCGCTCTCCCCGCCGGCGTCGCGTTCAGCCGGTTGACTGCCCCTCGCTTGCCTCGTCGCCCTCGGCTTCGGCGGCGGAGGCCTCGGCCTCCGGGGCGGCGAGAGCTTCCTCCGTGAGCGCGGCGCGCATCATGGCGTCGACGATCCGACGGACCCGCGACTCGACGAGTGGGGCGACGTCCGATGCGGGATAGGCCGCGCGCAGCGCGGTGCGCTGCGCGACGATGCCCGTCATCTCCTCGTGGCAGTCTGGGCAGAGGCGGAGGTGTTCCGCCGCGGCCAGCCGTTCGAGGAGGTCCGCCGCCGGCGTCTCGTCATCGTCGAGCCAGAATCTGAAACAGCCGCACGACCTGCTCATGTGCCGGAATCTTCCAGCCCGCGCCCGAGGGCGTCCTGGAGCGCGTGACGCGCGCGGTGCGACCGGAGCTTCACCGTCGAAACGCCGACGTCGAGGAGCACGCCGATCGCCTTGAGCTCAAGGGCATCGACGTCGCGGAGCAGGAGCAGGGTGCGCTGTGCCGCGGGCAGCCCGTCGACGGCGGCCCGGACGGCCTGCCGGGTCTCCTCGCGGGCGAGCGCGTCGTGCGCCGACGGCGGCGGCCACCGACCCCAGGGCGACGTGGCGACGCCGTCGAGCGTCGACGCCTCCACGGACGTCTCGGGCTTCCGACGCTTGCGGCGCAGGCTCATCAGCGCGCAGTTGACCACCACGCGGTGGAGCCACGTCTCGAGGCTGCTGTGGCGTTGGAAGCCGCCGATGGAGCGTACGACGTTGACGAACGCTTCCTGGAGCGCGTCCTCCGCGTCGGCGGCGCGGGGCAGATAGCGCCTCGCGACCGCCAGCATGCGCGGACCCTGCCGCCGCACGAGTTCTTCGAATGCGGCTTCGTCGTGGGCCCGCAGGCGATCCACGAAGTCGCACGGGGCGGGCACCGGCTCGCCCTCGGTAGGCGTACTCAGCACGGGATCGACCGTCTTCACGTGGCCGATTCTACCCGGGGCGGCGCGGTCTCGTCGTTCGGTCCCGGGCGTAGGCGGGCGCTCGGCCCCCGGGGGCGCGACCCGTCACGACACGACCGTTGCATCGTGGGGACGCTTCGGCGCGCGGCCGCCGGCATCCAACCTGCAGCGCCTGCGATGGCGCGCGACCGCCGCCACGTCCGCCCCCACGTCCGCCCCCACGACCGCCCCCACGACATGGAGCCGCCCCGCATGCCTGGTTCGCCCCCGTCCCACGTCCCCTCCGTCCCGGCCCGATCGATGCCGGGGCACCCCGGTCTCAGCGACACGGCCGCGCTGCGCGCCCGTGCGAAGGCCAGCCTCGCGGACGGGGCGGTGACGGGCGCGTACGGCGCCGATCGCGTTGCCGTCATCGAGTTGCTGAACCGCGCCCTCGCCACGGAACTCGTGTGCGTGTTGCGCTACAAGCGCCACGCGTTCACGGCGAAGGGGCTCGCCGCGGAGCCGATCGCGGCGGAGTTTGGTGTGCACGCGGCCGAGGAACTCGCCCACGCCGACCTCCTGGCCGCCCGTATCTCGCAACTCGGCGGGAGCCCCGACTTCTCGCCGGCCACGCTGACCGCACGGTCCCACGCGGAGTACGACGACGCCACCGACCTGCGCGACATGATCCGCGCCGACCTCGTGGCGGAGCGCATCGCCATCGAGGCATACGGCGAGAGCATCCGCTTCGTCGGCGATGGCGACCCCACCACCCGTCGGATGCTCGAGTCGATCCTTGCCATGGAAGAGGAGCACGCCGACGACCTCGCCGATCTCCTCGTGAAACTCGGCACCCCACTCGTCTGACCCTCCCGGCGCGACGGCGCCGGGGTCCCAACGTCCTGTTCCCGGAGGCCTCCCATGCGTCTCGCCGGCATCATCCTCGTCGTCCTGGGCATCCTCGCCGTGGTCTACGGCGGCTTCTCCTACACCACGAACGACACGAAGGCCGAGGTCGGCCCGATCAAGATCAAGGTGGAGGAGGAGGAGCGCGTGAACGTCCCGCTGTGGCTGGGGATCGCCGCCATCGTCGGCGGCGCGTTCCTGTGGGCCCGGTCGGGAAAGCTCCTGCGCGCCTGATCCGGCAGCTTCGAGGCGCCCGGGCGGGATCTGCTCGGGCGCTGGAGCGATTCCTCGGCTTCGTGCTCTACACGTGTTCTACACGTGCTCTACATCCGCCATGCGGCGACGGGCCGACGTTCGCCGACGGGACGCGGCCGTTCGACTGACCGCGCGCGCACGTTCCGCGTAGAACCGCGTCGAACCGCGTCGAACGACGGCCGATGCGCTCGCGGCGTCCGGCGACGCCGCGAGCCCTCGCGGCGTCAGGCGACGCGGCGTCGGCCGCGGATCACGCGGAACAGCACCACGATGACGGCCACCACCAGCAGCAGGTGGATGAAGCCGCCCAGCGTGTACGCGGTGAGCATGCCCAAGCCCCAAAGGACGAGGAGAAGGATGAGGATCGCGATCATGGGAGGTCTCCGGGGGACGCCTCTTGGATGCCGCCGCGCGGGGGACCGGTCGTAGATCGACGGACGAAGCCTGTTCGCGCGCGGTTCGTCCTTTGGGACTCGGTCGGCATCGAAACGGCGGCCGCACGGACGGCCTTGGAGCCGACGATGCGACGCACCTTCCTTGGACTCTCGTGGCGCGCGATGACCGCCGCCTTGGCGGTTCCGCTCGCGCTCCTCGCGCGGTCGGCCGCCGATGCCGGACCTGACGATCTGCCGTCCACGCCGCCGTTGACGGCGGTCGAACTCGACCAGCTCGTCGCGCCCGTCGCGCTCTACCCCGACGAGGTGCTCGACGCGCTGCTGCCGGCGACGACGGCGCCGAGTGACATCGCCGCCGCGGCCGTGTTCGTCGGCGACGCCGACGTCGCGATCTCCGGCGCGCCGGTCGGGACGTCCTGGGACGTGAGCGTGGTGGCGCTGCTCCAGTTCCCCGAGGTCGTCCGGTGGATGGGGGAGAACCCCGCGTGGGTGGAGCGGACGGGCTACGCCGTCGCCATGCAGCAGGCCGACCTGCTCGCGGCCGTCCAGCGGTACCGCGCCCGCGCGCAGGCCGCAGGCGCGCTGACGTCGAACGATCGCGTCACGGTCGCCGGGTCGCCCCAGACCGTGATCGTCATCCGCTCGGTTACGCCCGACGTCGTCTATGTCCCGGTCTACGACCCGTGGGCCCTCGACGCGTGGTCGGTGGGCACGCCGTTCTTCACGTCGTGGCTGTCGTTCTCGTTCGGCGGTTACGGGCTGTGGGGCCGGCATCGCATCTTCTGGGGCAGCGGGATCTACGCCTACGGCGACGCCTGGTGGGGCGGCACGTGGCGCAGCCGAGCTGCCGACTGGGGCACGCGCCGACCCGCGCGCTGGAGCGCGCGGTACCGCGCCGACCAGCCGTGGACGCGCGGCGGTTGGAGCACGTCCGCGGGGAGCACGCGGGTGACGTCGACCCGCCTCCGCCGCGACGCGTCCTCGACGCGCGTAGTGAACGTCGCGCCGCCGCCGTCGAGCCGGTCGTCGCGGTACGCGCCCCGTTCGGGCGCCCCGACGGCGGACGGGACGACCCGGACCCGCCGGGACCCGACGGTGACGGTGGCGCCCGCGGCCCCCGTCACGCGGTGGACGGCTCCGAGCCACCGGTCGCCGCGCTCGGTCGCGCCGACGACGTCGCCGACCCGCCGCACCGCCGCCCCGTCGGCGACGCCGCGGTTCACGACGCCCGCACCGAACGTGCTCCCGCGCCGGACGGTCGACGCCTGGCGGACCCGCGGCGGCGACAGCCTCGACTCGCGCATCCGCCGAGCGCCTTCCACCACGCCGGGCGCCACGCCGCGCACGGCCCCGGCAACCCGGGTCGTGCCGTCGGTTCCCCGCGTGACGCCCGCGACGCCAGCCGTCCCGCGCGTGAGCCCGGCGGTCCCGGCCTCCCCGGCGCGTGCACCGCGGACGCGCGCGTTCCCGCCCGTACGTCCGAAGGACCCGCCGCTTGACGGCGCCCGCGTCCGTGCAACCGACCACCGTGGTCGCTCGAGCCTGTCGGGCGCCTGAGGCGCCGTTCCGCACCCGCTTTCCGTCGTCCCCCCTTCCTCTCCGCAGCGTCCCTGGAGTCTCCCCATGTCCCGCCCCTTCCCGATCGACCGTGCCTCGCACGGCTTCGCGCGCACGGCCACGTCCGTGGCGCTCGTCCTGTTCACGGCCGTCGGCGCTGTCTCCGTCTCCTCCGCCGACGACACCGACGTGCCCGCGCCGCCGGCCGTCCCGGTCGCGCCGGACACCTCGCCGCCGGCCGTCCCGCCGTCCGACGAGACCGTCCCTGCGCTCCCGCTGCCCTCGGCCCCCGCGAACGACGTGAAGCCGGACGTGAAGCCTGGCGCGCCGTCGGCGCCGTCGAGCGGCAAGACGTTCGCGACGCGCGAAGCGGCCGCGGCTGCGTTCTTCGCCGCCTTCGAGGCGAACGACGACGCGGCGCTCCGCGACCTCATGGGGAGCGGCCACGACGACGTGGTGCAGGACGGCAAGGACCCGATCGTCGAGGCTCGACGGACCGAACTGGCGGCGGCCGCGAAGTCGAAGTTGACCTATGAGGCGCAGCCCGACGGTCGCGTCCTCCTCGTGATCGGCACGCGGGCGTACCCGCTCCCGATCCCGCTGGTCTCGACGGACGGCGTCTGGCGCCTGGACGCCGCCGCGGGGCGGCAGGAACTGTTGACCCGGCGGATCGGCGAGAACGAGCTCGAGGCCATCGGCATCTGCCTTGCCTACGCGGACGCGCAGGTCGAGTACGCGTCGAAGGACCGCAACGGCGACGGCGTGAAGGAGTACGCGCAGCGGCTCGTGAGCACGCCCGGCACGCAGGACGGCCTGTATTGGGCGACCGTCGACGAGGCCGACGTGAGCCCCGCAGGCCCCGGGCTCACGCCGCTCCGCGACGCGCTGACGCACTCCTCGTCGTCGCAGACGTCGTTCGACGGCTACACCTGGCGCATCCTGACCTCGCAGGGCTCGAACGCGCCCGGCGGCGCCTTCTCCTACGTGATCAACGGCCGCACGATCGCGGGCTTCGCGCTGCTGGCCGTCCCGGCCGTGCACCGCAACACGGGCGTGATGTCGTTCCTCGTGAGCAACCAGGGCAAGGTCTACGAGAAGGACCTCGGCGCCGACACGCTGAAGGTCGCCGCGACGCTCACGACGTTCGACCCCGATCCGTCGTGGCGCGAGGTTGACGAGGCCACGCTCCTCACCGCGTCCGCGACGTCGCCCGAGGACGTCCCGTTCGACGACCCCGAGGGCGATCTCGTCCCGAGCACCGGTCCGCTGGGCGCGGGAGGCGACGACGTGCCGGCCGACGCGGACGGCGACCGTGTGCCGTCGGGCGCGCCGGCGCCGGGGCAGGTGCCGGCGACATCGCCGATGCCGCCCTGTCTGCCGCGAAAGTAGTTCCCGGTACGCAAGGCCCGGACGGCCTGGACGGCGCGGCGGTGCGAAAGCACCGCCGCGCCGTTCTTCGTTGGGCCCGCGCGGGTGCAGGTCTCGCGCGTCCGTCTTCGCGGCGTGCGGTCATGCGGCCGGCGCCTGTGGACACAAAAAAGGGCGGCCGGCCCCAGGAAGGGGCCGGCCGCCAGGGTGCAGAGTCCGGTCGCCTACAGGCGGTTGGAGGTGTTGCTCTTGCTCGGGTTCGAGCCCTCGTTGCTCCTGCTCGGGTTCGAGCCCTCGTTGCTCCTGCTCGGGTTCGAGCCCTCGGCGCTCTTGCTCGGGTTCGAGCCCTCGGCGCTCTTGCTCGGGTTCGAGCCCTCGTTCTCCATCCGCTGCGTGCTGCGCTCGTCCGACTTCGACGTGTCGCAGTACGCCTTGATGGACGCGCGCGCCTTCGTGAGCTTCTCCTGGACGGAGCCGAACTGGGCCTGCGCGCCGCGCGGGACCTCACGGACGAGGACGTCCATCGCGTCCACGATCGCGTTGAACGCGTCGGCGACCTGGCCGCGCGCGGCGTCGTCGTCGCGCGTGCCCTGGGCGCTCGCCGAGCGCTGCTGAGAGCCGCTGCGGGCGTTCGCGTCGTTCGGGTTGCGGATGCCCCCGATGTTCGACGTCGAGCCGAGGCCGACCTTCGGGCCGGCGACCTCGGACGGGGTGTCGTTCCGCTTCTTCGCGGAATCCTGCGGAGACGGGCTGGAGGTGTTCATGGAGACTCCTGGGAGGAAGGGGACTCTGCCGGCCCGTCGGACGGGTTGGCGGCGTGGGGGGCGATCAAAGCGATCCCCTGCGCACGTCTTGGATGCCGGACGCGGGTCCGGCGGGCGGCGTTCCCCCTTCTGCGGCCCCCCGGCCCCCGGGGGCGGCGTGGGCATCGCGGACCCCTCGAACGTCCCGTTCCGACGGTCCGGTCACGCCACCGGGGCGCGTGGGGCGTACCGTGCTCGCGCGACATCGACCTGGAACGCCTGGGGGGTGCCCTCGACGACCGGGAGGCATCCCTCCGTGGCGATGCGTGCGAGCGTCTCGCCGACGTCGTGGCGTCCGACCGTGAATGCGCACGCGAACAGTTCCAGCCAGAACTCGACGTCCGTGCGCGCCACGCTGTCGAGGAGGCTCGCGCCGATGTCCACGGCCGCGTCGAGGTCCCGCCACCGGAGCGCCTCGCGGAAGTTCTGCGTCACGAGCGCGTGGGCCCCGTGGACCCCGTCGTATCCGTCGAGCACGTTCGCGTAGTCGCCGAAGTAGAGGCGGAAGAGTTCGGCCCGGTGGCGGGCGATGACCATGGCGAGGACGTGTTCGTCGTTGGGGACGACGCCGTCGTCGAGCGCCGCCCGGATCTCCGCGCGACCCGCGTCGACGACGCGGGTCACGGTGGTCGCCGCCCCGCCGAAGAAGCCTCCGCAGACGTGGCCGCGAATCGCGCCGCAGAACGCGCGCCGGTCGGCGACCTCCGACGGGTGCACGTAACGCATGGAGCACGCGCTGACCCGCGTCGTGGGGGCGGCGGCCATCGCCGCGAGTCCTCCCGCCGGCCGGTGCGCGACGTGCCCGACGCCGAGGTCCACCCACGCGACGTGGTCGTTGCCGAACGGGTCGGCGCGGGCCGTGCGGTCGATGAGGTCGAGTTTGCTCCAGCCGAGGAGTGTGTAGCCGGGCACGTCCTTTCGCGGGTTGCCGTTCCGGAGGGGGCGGGCCTCGCGCAGCGCGCGTACGCGCGCGAGTTCCCGCCAGGGCGGCAGGGCCTCGAGGGGGACGACTTCGACGCGCGTCCGGTCCTCGAGGCCGCGCCGCGCCTCGAAGATCGGCGCGGCGAACTCCGGGTCGGTGTAGACGACGAGCGGGACCGGTTCCCGCAGCGTCGAACGGCGTGCCACGTCGAGGATCGTCTCGCACGACCGCGCGGTGTACGCGGGATCGCGACGCCCGACGTCGTACAGGGCGGTGACGAACGTGAGGCCCATGACCGCCCGACGGTACCCGAGGGCGTCCGAGCCGCATCGGCGACGTTGACGTGGTCGGGGGGGGCCCCTACGATCGACGGGACGTGCGAGTCGACCCCGTCCGGACGACGGGGCCTCGCTCCGAGGCGGAGGTCGGTATCCACCCTTTCCGCGCCGCCCTGGGCCTTGCGTTCACGCTCCTCGGTTTCGCCGGGCACGCCGCCGCGGAGGAGTCGGCCCCGGCGGTTCCGGCGGTCCCTGCGGCGCCCCTTCCGCCCGCGGCGCCGGGTCCTCCGGCGGACCCGCTGGCGACGCCACGCCGGACGCCGACCCCGCCGACCCCGCCGACCCCGCCGACCCCGCCGACCCCGCCGACCCCGCCGACCCCGCCGACCCCGCCGACCCCGCCGACCGGCGTCGAGGCGCCGCCCTCCGGGGTGGCCGTCCCGCCGACCCTCGTCGAGACGCGCCGGGTTCCCGTGCCGGTCGGTGACGTCGCCGTCACGTCCACCGCGACTCCGCTCGCGTGCCGCGGCCCCGGGGGGGCACCGCGCCCGTGGTGGACCCGATTCGAGGTCGACGTCCAGGGCGGCTTCTCGTGGGTCTCTTGCCCCGACGCGCGGTTGGGCGAACCCGTCGCGGGCAACCCGGCACCGCTCGGGTTCGACGATCTCGAGGAGGGGCCCGCGTTCTCCGGCCGGGTGACGGTGGCCTACCGGTGCAGCCCCGCTGTCCGCTTCGAGGCGCGGGTGACGGCGTACGGGGACCCTGGTGGCACCGCGGATCAAGCGGGGTTCTTCGGCACCCGCCCGGACCCGGGCGCGCCGTCCGAACTCTCGCGCCCGGTCGCCGGCGCGTTTGACGAGGAAGCCACGGCTTGGGGAGCGGAACTCGTCGCCTGGCGCGCGCTGCCGACGTGCGGCTCCTGGCGGTTCGAGGTCGGGGCCGGCGCCCGCCATTTCGCGTTCGAGGAGATCGCCCACCTCGACCTCGCGACGACGGGCGCCGGGGCGGTCCCGTTCGCCGACGGGTTCGTGGACGCCTACGTCGAGAATCGCTGGTGGGGGCTCGAGGGATGCGTCTCGGCGTACGCCGACGTGACGCCGTCGCTAACCCTGTCGGCGACGTTCAAGGCCCTCGCCGGTTGGGTCGAACGGCACGTGGCCGTGACCGACGGCAACCTCTTCGCGAACGGCGTGCACGCCGCGAGCGCTCGCAGCGACGGATTCGCCGCCGGCGCCGAGTTCGAGGTCGGCGCGCGGCTCCGGCTCTCCTCCTGCGTTCACGTTTCGGCGGCGGTCAACGTCCTGTTCCTCGATGGCGTGCAGCGGGCGCACGACGCGTTCGACCTCGAGCAGGGGGCCACCGGACGGGCCGAGGCGCGGGACGACCCCGACGCGGTGGTGATCGGCAGCCTCTTCCTCGGCGTGACGGTCTCGTTCTGACGATCTCGTTCGTACCGTCCCGGGGGCGCGGGGCGCGGGGCCGCAGGGACGCGAGGCCCGTTGACGACTTTTGCGGGGGCATCGCCACCGGCGTCCCCCTAGAATCGAGTCGCGGCGCGGGCGTCGGAGCCCGCAGCGTCGGCCCCCCAGGCGTCCGGAGGCGGTGTTCATGCGGCGGTGGTTCCCTGCCTTGGCGACCCTCCTTGTGCTGACCGCAGCCTCCCCGGCCTCAGGGAGCGCGACGCCGTTCACCGTCTGCATCGGCTTCGAGGACACGGAAGCCGGCGACCTCGACTACAACGACTTCGGGATGGCGATGACGCTCGACGAGACCGTCGACGCGGCCGGCGCGCTGGCGCGCGTCGAGATGGCGTTCGAGGCCCTCGTGAATCTCGGCGGCGACGTGCACGACATCCATGTGGCGCGGCGGTTCTCGCCCGACACGCGCTATCGGGTCACGGTGCGCCGCAGCCGTCCGGGGCGCGGGACGGAGACGCCCGAGACGACCGTCCCCTTCGACGGCGCGGGCGACCTCGACGTTCGGTTGTTCGACACCGAGCACGTCGCGCGCGGCGACACGGTGACCGTCGTCGTCGACGTCGTGCGCTCTGCCGAGGCGCCGGTGGACGGGCCGCGCGTCTTCGAGGACGTGTACGACCCCTGGATGTTCGACCGGACGACGGGGATCGCACGCCACGTCGGCGACGTGCAGGCGTTCGGCGCGACGGACGCGGCCGTGCCGTTCGTGCTCGTCCTCCCGTGCCGCAGGTGGGAACCCGTCGGCGAGTACGCGACGATCACCGACGCCTATCCCGACTTCGCGTCGTTCTTCCTCACGGGCGACGCACGCTTCGCACGCTGGTTCGAGTGACCCCGCGGATCCTTCCGGAAGGACGTTCCATGCCCGCCTGGTTCCCCCGTGCTCGCCGTGACGGCCTCCGCACCGAGCCGTTCCTCGACGAGACCCTCGTCTACGACGATGTGAACCAGCGCGCGCACTCGCTGCGGGCGCTCGCCGCGCGCGTCTTCGCGCGCGCGGACGGCTTGACGTCGGCGGGGCAGATCGCGGCGGGCCTCGGCGCGGAGGTCCCGGCCGGCACGGCGGAGCAGGTCGTCGCGGTGGTCCTCCGCGATCTGGCCGAGCGCGGGCTTCTCGAGGACGCCCCGCCGCTCGAAGCGGTCTCGCTCGACCGTCGCGAGGTCCTGCGGCGCATCGGCACTGGGGCCGCGATGGTGACGATCCTCTCGGTCACGCTGGCGGCGTGCGGGTTCGACCGAAAAGTCACGTACGTCGTCGGGGCGACGGGGGCGCCGGGCGCGACCGGAGCGACGGGCCCCACCGGTCCGACCGGCGACGCAGGATCGACGGGCCCGACGGGCCCGACGGGTCCGATCGGCGCGACGGGCAGCACCGGCAGCATCGGGTCCACGGGCCCGACGGGGTCCACGGGCGCGACTGGTTCCACCGGTGCGGACCCGGGTGCGACGGGTGCGACGGGTGCGACGGGTGCGACGGGTGCGACGGGGGCGACGGGTGCGACGGGTGCGACGGGGGCTACGGGGCCCACCGGCGCCGTGGGCGCGACGGGGCCGACGGGCGCGGTGGCCTTCGTCGGAGCCGCCCCCGGGACGGTGCTCGCGAGCTGGTTGCGCTGACGCGGTCGAGACCGCGGCCACGATGGGCGTCTGCCTCACGATGATCGTGCGCAACGAAGCACGCGTCCTCGAGCGGTGCCTGGCGTCGTGCCTCGGCGTGATCGACGCGATCTTCGTGTGCGACACCGGATCGACGGACGACACGTCCGGCGTCGTCGAGCGTTTCGCGGCGGCGCACGGGCTCCCGTCGAGCGTCGAGCGGCACCCATGGGTCGACTTCGGGACGAATCGCACGCGGGCCTGCGAGGCGGCGGAAGCCCTCATCGGCCGCCTCGGGTGGGACCGCGCGCGGTCGTTCCTCCTGCTGCTTGACGCGGACCAGATCGTGACGGTGACGGCGCCGTTCGACGCCGCGTCGCTCGTCGCCGACGCCTATCTGCTCCCGCAGCGGAGCGGCGAGGAGGCCTACTGGAACACGCGCCTCGTCCGCGCCGACCGCGTGTGGCGGTACGAGGGCGCGACGCACGAGTACCTCGTCGTGCCGGCTGGGGCCCGGACCGACCGCCTCGCCGCGCTTGTGGTGACCGACCTCAACGACGGAGGGTCGCGCGGGGACAAATTCGAGCGGGACCGTCGGCTCCTGACGACGGCGCTCGATCGCGACCCGACGAACCCTCGAACGATCTTCTACCTGGCGCGCACGTACCGCGCGCTCGGCGACCGGGTGCGAGCGCTCTCCTTGTTTCGTCGGCGCATCGAGTGCGGGGGGTGGACCGAGGAGGTTTGGCACGCGGCGTTCGCGATGGCCGAGATCTATCTCGAGGCCGGCGACCTGCCCGAGGCGCGCGCTGCACTGCGGGTCGCGCTCCGGGTGGAGCCGCGGCGCGCGGAGGCGCACGGCCTGCTCGCCGCGGTGCACCGCACCGCGGGGCGCGTGGGGGCGGCGGCGGCGGCGGCCCGGCGCGGGCTCCGACGTCCGTTCCCGGAGGGGATGACGCTGTTCGTCGACCGTCGGCCGTACGCCCACGGCCTCCGTGTCGAGCTCGCGCGCTCCGCCGCGACGACGCGGCATCGCGAAGTCGGCTACGCGGCTCTGGAGTCGCTCCTCCGCGACCGCGACGTCCCGGGCGACGCCAAGGACCGCGTACAGGCGGCGCTCTTGGACTACGTGGAGCGGTGGGAACCGGCCGCGTACGTGCCGCTCCGGCCGACGCTGCCCGCCCCGTACGTCCCGTGTAATCCGTGTGTGGTGCGGGACGGCGACGGCTACCTCGTGAATTGCCGCGCGGTGAACTACCGGCAGCGGGAGGCGCGCTACTACGAGATCCTCGACGAACGCCGCGTCGTGCGGACGCGGAACTTCCTGATGCGGTTCGGACCCGACCTCCGGCCGCTCGGCGAGACGGAACTTCACGGGGAGGCGCCACCGCCACGCGTGGCGCACATCGCCGGGTTCGAGGACGTCCGACTCCTGCCCACGTCGGACGGGCTGTACGCCGTGGCGACCACCGTGGACCGGCATCCCAGCGGCCGCATCGGGCCGTCCCTGCTCCGCCTCGACCGGTCGGGGCGGGTGCTGCGGGACCTGCCGCTCGTGGGCTACGGGGGCGAGCGCCCGGAGAAGAATTGGGTCCCGTTCCTTGACGCGGGGGGCGGGCCTTGTGTCCACTACGCGTTGGATCCGTTCGTGGTGCTGGGGCTGGACCTCGCGACGGGGGAGGTGCGTCCGGTGCGCGTCGTCGCTCCGCCCTTCGACCTCTCGCGGTGGCGGAATTCGGCGGGGCCGGTCCCTTTCGTCACGGACGAGGGCGAGGGACACCTCTTCGTGATCCACGAGGTCGTGTTCCTGAGCGACGCCCGGCGCCGGTATCTGCACCGGTTCGTGTGGGTGGCGGCGGACTTGGGGACCTGGCGTGCGACGAGGCCCTTCTTCTTCCGGCAGCTCGGCGTCGAGTTCGCGGCAGGGATGTGCGTCGACGCGACGGGCCAACACGTCATGGTGTCGTTCGGCGTCGAGGACCGCGAGGCGTGGCTGGCGACGATCGCGGCGGCGTCGATCCGGGCGCGGCTCGCCGCGCTCCCCGAGACGCGGGGCGGCGATGTCCGGTCGCATGCGGTGGAGTGACCTCGCGGCGCGGGGCGCGCCGACGACCCGCGCCGGGGCTTCGACCGGCCTCAAGCCCACGCGGCGTCCGTCCGCACCGGGCCGCGACGGACCGCATCGCCCCGCAGACGCGTGAAGGCCCGCAGCGCCCGTGCCGCCCCGGAACCCAGCGCGCGCCGTCGCCGGTCGGGGCTAGACGAAACCTTGGGCCGCGCGAACGCTGCCCCGGGACGTGATCACGTGGCGCTCGCCAGAACCCTCGGCGACTCGGCACCAGTTCTCCGAGACGAGGCGCGCCTCGTCGCCCGTTGTCGGTTCCGGTAATTCTGAGTCCACCAATTCCGGAAATTCTGACCCAGAGCACAAAGTCCCGGGTGCTCCGCGGGTGAAGACGGGCGCGGTTGCGGAGGCCGCCCCTATGGTGGTACCGCGTCGCCATGATCGACAACATGAAGCGTCACGAGGTGCAGGTCCTGCACGACGCGGGGCTGTCCAGCCGAGCGATCGCGCGTCGCACCGGGCTGGACAGGGCAAGCGTGCGTCGAATCGCAAAGGAGGCTTCCGTGGCCGAGACCGATGAGGCGAAGCCGCTGCGTGTGGTTCGTGGCGCGGGACGGCCGAGCGAGGTCGCCCGGTTTCGCGACGCCATCCTTGCGATCCTCAAGGAGACGCCCGAGCTCTTGAGCGTCGAGATCCTCCGGCGCGTGCGCGAGCGCGGCTACGACGGCGGCAAGAGCGCGCTCTACGACTTCGTCGCGATGCTGCGCTCTCCGACCGCGCAGCCGCTCGTGCGCTTCGAGGGTCTGTCCGGGGAGTTCTCTCCGCACGACTTCGGGTCGGTGCGGGTCACCTACGACGACGGTCGGGAGGAGGTCGTCCACTTCTTCGCCTCCAAGCTCAAGTTCTCCCGCTTCACGCACGTGCGCATCGTGCCCGACGAGCGCGTCGAGTCGCTCGTGCGCGCCCTCATCGAGTCCTTTGACATGTTCGGCGGCGTGCCCTTGGTGGCCGTGTTCGACAACCCGAAGACGGTCGTGATCAAGCGCCACGGGACGCGGATCGAATGGAACACGACCTTCGGTTAGGTGGCACTCGACATGCGCTTCGCGGCCGAGCTGTGCTGGCCGTACCACCCGCGCGAGAAGGGCGCGGTCGAGAACCTCGTCGGCTGGGTCAAGGGCTCCTTCTTCAAGGTGCGCCGTTTCGCCAACCGCGAGGACCTCGAGCGCCAGTTGCTCGAGTGGCTGACCGAGACCAACGAGACGCGCCCGTCGCGGGCGACGGGCGTCGTGCCGATGCTGCGCCTCGTCGAGGAGCGCCAGCGGCTGCGCCCTCTTCCCTTCAAGCCATCTGAGTATGCGCTGCGTTTTCCGGCCTTCGTGGGCCCGACGGGATTCGTCGAGCATCATGGGTATCGCTACCAGATGCCTTCCGAGGCGATCGGGCTCGCGGGCACGATCCACCTTTACCTGGACCGGGTCCGGATCGTGGCGGGACGCCACGTGGCAGAGCATCCGCACATCCCGGCGATCGGGACGGTGTCCTACACCGAGAAGGACCGCGCGAAGGCGTTGGCGACGGTGAGTGGCGACCGCGCGCGGCGCTACACGCAGCGCCAGCAGCTGCTCGAGCTCGGCGCCGGCGCCGAGGCGTACCTGACCGAGATCGTTCACCGGCACCCGCGCACGTGGCGCGGCGACGTCGAGGCGCTGCACGCCCTGCTGGTGTCCGCGGGCGGGGTGCGGCTCCTGGCCGCGATCGGGCAGGCGAGTTCGAAGAAGCTCTTCGGCGCGCAAGACGTGACGACCGTGCTCAAGGAGACCGCGTGACGCACCCGATCGACCTCGACGGCCTGCTGCGCCGCCTCCACCTCCCGACGGTGCGGCGCCTCTACCCCGACCTCTGCGTGCGGGCCGAGACCGAGGAGATCTCGCACCGCGACCTCCTCGCGGAGCTGATCGCCGAGGAGGTCGCGCACCGCGTCCAGACGCGCATCGAACGCTCGGTGCGGAAGGCGCGCTTCCCGTTCCTCGCGACGATCGAAGACTTCAGCTTCGCGTTCCAGACCTCGATCCGGCTCGCGATGCTCGGGAGCTACCTCGGGAGCGAGTTCGTGTCGGAGGGGCGCTGCGCGATCTTCAGCGGCGCCACGGGACTGGGCAAGACGCATCTCGCGATCGCGATCGCGTACCGCGCGATCCAGAACGGGTTCGACGCGTTGTTCACCGGCGCCAACGAGATGATGGACGAGCTGGCGCAGGCCGGCCAGGAGGGGCGCTTTCGGGAGGCGCTCACGAAGTACGTCGCACCCTCCGTCTTGGTGCTCGATGAAGTGGGCTACCTGACCCACCGGCCCGACGCCGCGAACGTGCTCTTCCACGTGGTGAACGAGCGCCACCTGCGACGGCGGCCGATCCTCATGACGACCAACAAGCCCGAGGCCGCGTGGGGGCAGGTGCTCCACGACTCGGACCTTGCCGAGGCGATCCTCGACCGCGTGCTCGAGCGGGGGCGGCTCTTCGAACTACGAGGCGCGTCCTTCCGGACGCGACACCTCGAATCGCCGCTGCGGGGCGCGCGAGGCGAAGCGGGCCCCAACAGCCAGGCGAAGCCTCGCGTCGCCCCGCAGCCGATCCCACAGGGGCGGGCCGGAATTCCCGGAATCGGAGGGTCAGAATTTCGGGAACCCACAGGGGCGGCTGAATTCGAACCAGCGCGGAGTCCGCCAGAACCGGTCCGGGGCGGGCCTCGCGTCCCGGGACGCGGGGCCTCGTCGAGGTGACGCCCTCCACGGCGTACCCCGCGCAACGCGCCGCTCTCGAAGGAGGGGCCGTGTGGCCCCTCCTACGGCGCCTGCGGGCGCTGCGCG
>Ga0163144_10011955_pt1 | contig 18310 bp, 14 predicted proteins | sample OliLak19BULKMAT1_FD_123175 | JGI IMG/M metagenome (GOLD analysis project Ga0163144, IMG submission 123175) | Freshwater microbial mat bacterial communities from Lake Vanda, McMurdo Dry Valleys, Antarctica - Oligotrophic Lake LV.19.BULKMAT1 | ecosystem: Environmental > Aquatic > Freshwater >... | reverse complement strand
CTGACAACTGACAACTGACAACTGACAACTGACAACTGACAACTGACAACTGACAACTAACAAGGAACAAGGAACTTCATTTAATGCCCATGTCCGATTACATCCGCAGTCTGCGCGACAAGATCGGGCATGACATGATTTTTTCTCCGGGAGTCGCCGGCATTGTCGTGAACGAAGCGGGCCACGTTCTGCTGCAGCGGCGTTCGGATACCGGCGCGTGGGGCCTTCCTGGCGGAGCGATCGATCCCGGCGAAGAACCCGCCGAGGCCTGCGCGCGCGAGGTTCTCGAAGAGACGAATGTGAGCGTCATCCCCGAGCGCCTCGTCGGCGTTTATGGCGGTCTTGATTTCAAGCACACCTATCCCAACGGCGACAAGCTGATGGTCATCAGCCTCACGTTTGCCTGCCGCCCGATCTCCGGCGAACCGCGCGTGAACGACGACGAATGCCTGGAAGTGCGCTACTTTGCCCCCGGCACTTTTCCGGAGCTCAACCCGCGCGACATCATGCGCATCCAGCACACCCTGCGCAACGAACCGCAAACGTACTTCAACTTCAGCGCGCCGCTTTGATCGCGTCGCGCTTCTCGGGCGAAGATTCTGGACCATCATGTAGAGCTGGGCCAGAAAAATTCGGCCAGCAAAATGCCGGGGCGCCGAATCCTCCAGTTGCCTTTTACACTGGCGGGTTTATTTAGTCAGCACGAACATGAGCCTCGAAATTGAAAATATCCGCGTAAGCTATGGTGCGACGCGCGCGCTTGACGGCGTCAGCCTCAAGCTGGAGCCGGGCGAGATGTTTTTTCTGCTCGGCCCGTCCGGATGCGGCAAGTCCACGCTGCTGCGTTCGGTCGCGGGCTTCATCGAGAATTTCGAAGGCGACATCCGCATCGATGGGAGATCGTTGAAAGGGGTGCCGCCGCACAAGCGCGATTTCGGCATGGTCTTTCAGAACTACGCGCTGTTCCCGCATCTGAGCGTGCATGGCAATGTCGCGTTCGGTCTTGAAGCACGAAACGTGCCGGCATCGGAGTGTTCCACGCGCGTCGCCGAAGCGCTGCACATGGTCGGGCTCTCAGGCTACGGCGAGCGCCGGCCGGGCGAACTCTCCGGGGGGCAGCAGCAGCGCGTAGCACTCGCGCGCGCCTTAGTGATACGCCCGCGCGTTTTGCTGCTCGACGAACCGCTGTCGAATCTGGACGCGAAGCTGCGCTGGGAGATGCGCGAGGAGATTCGCCGCATTCACCGCCAGACCAAAATCACGGCGCTTTATGTCACGCACGATCAGAAGGAAGCGCTGTCGCTCGCCGACCGCATGGCGATTTTGAAATCGGGAAAAGTTGAGGCGCTCGGCCAGCCGCGCACTCTCTATCACCATCCCCCCACGCGTTTCAGCGCGGATTTTCTCGGCGACGTCAACGCTGTTAACGGAACCGTTTCCGCGGATGGTTCCAACGTCGTGACAGCGCTCGGAACATTCGCGTTGCACGCCACCTCGCTCCCGCCGGGCGTTGAACGCGGCCGGGAAGCCACTCTGTTTTGCCGGCCTGAAAGCGTCGTCGTTTTCGATTCGGAAACCAGACCAAGCGACGCCGGTTATGTGACGTTGAATGCGGATGCCCGAATTTGCAGCGCCGCATTTTTAGGCGAAAGCACTCTTTATGAAATGGAATTGCCCGGTGGAGTTAAATGGCGCGCCTTGCGCCATGAGCGCGATGGCGAGTTGCTCACGGAAGGCTCACGCGTGAAAGTGGCCGTTTCACCACGCGCGTGGGCGGTCGTTGCGCTGTCCTAATGCTCCTCTTGGAAAAACGCACAGCTTAGTGCTCCCAAAATGCTCCGCCGAATTGTAAAATGCCGCTTCACTGCGACCTATTGGGCCACAGCAATGGACGCACCTTCACTCGTGCGTTTCAAAAGGATTGGAGTTGTAAGAATTCCACATTGCTGTGTTCGGCCCACACTTTGCTCCCGTTAAGGCAACTGATTTGAGCCCGGTTAATTTTTGCATGTGCCGTTTGCGCACGCGAAGAATCGTACCGACTTATTTAAAATACGTTGTCTCGCGACGTGTTTAAAGGAGGGGGAGAAATGGAAGTCAACAAACTCGAGAGTAAAGAAGTTCTGATCATGTTGTTCGGCCTGCCCGTGATGGTCGCGATTATCGTGCTCGCTTCGATTGGCATGGGGCATTGGGTCACCGCACGCAGTGATCGTCCAATGAACGTGACCGTCGCAGCCGCCGTTCCGAAAATTGAAGTCAACGTTCCGCAGAGCCCTCCGCCGAACATCAATGTTTCCACGGTGCCGCCCCACATTGATGTCAAAGTTCCGTCCGCACCGCCCCCGACCATCAACGTCAGTACGCCCGCTCCGGTGGTGACGATCGTGAACCGTCTGGACGAACGCGCATCCGCAGCGGAAACGAAGCCCGCCATCGTGAGCACGCCGGCCAAGATTCCAGCTCCCGCAAAAGCGGAACCCGTAAAGCGCGAGGACGTGCAGCCGATCAAGGCGTCTTACGCGCCGGAATCTCAAAAAAGCGTGCCGCTCGCGGCGCTCAAGGATGAAGACCTGACATTGGAGACGCTGTATTCGTACGCCGAAAAATACGTCGAATCCTACTGCGCCAAACGCAGTCTGGACGCGGCGGCCGAAACAAAAAAATGGAGCGCGAATTGGCGGGAAAGTGTTGAGCAGGCCATGCAGGACAACACCGATTCGGACGAGCAGTCCTACATCAATCGCATGGCCATTACCAAGCGCGACTGTTTCGATATCGAAAAAGCGACGCCGGAGAAAATTGTCGAAGGCTGCCGCATCATGCTGCGTTATCGCGACGGCCAGTTCGCCTGGCTGCAGGCGATGAAAGACGCGGTCACCAGTGAAAACATGAAGAAGACTCTCGTGTTTCTGGCGGCCGGCGTGAAGTAAAAAAGACTCGCCGTTAGTTGGATTGAGCGCCCGCATACCGGGCGTTTTTTTTCATGAATTGAAGCAAAGATTATCGGACACGTCTCTGCCCAGCTGCCGTGAATTCTAAAAAATTTCAGCACAGTCTATTTGATCGAGCGCCGATATGTCTCTGTAGGCTTTAGGCGGGCAGAGCCGTCTCACCTCGGTGGGACTAAACCTGCACGACTTGCATTGATGCCGGAAAATCCGTATCCACGGATTTCCCGGGGGGCTTTTTTCGGCCGGGGGGCTGATCACATGGATGGCGGCAACACGAGCAATAAAAATGTGCTGATGATGTCTTTCGGATTACCCGTTATGACGACTGCAATCGTCATCGGTTCCATGTACGCCGGTCATATCATGACCGTGAAGAGTAATATTCCGACCCACGTTCTGGTTTCCGCGGCAACGCCGAACATTGACGTCAATGTTCCGGAAGCTCCGCCGCCGAACATCCAAGTCGCCGCGTCGCCAGCCCACGTGGACGTGCACGTTCCGCAGGGCGCCGCGCCGATCGTAACCGTCCATCCGCCAGCATCGCCGGCGCCGAGCATCACCATCAATCCGGCGGCGCCGACAGTGACGGTCATAGAGCGCGATCCCATCGATTTGCGTTTGGCGTTGCAGGAGAAAATCGACCGCTTGGAACGAAAAGAAAAGAGCGACAAAGTTGCCACCGCGGCCGCATCTGCAGCCGAAATTTTGAAACTTTCCGTTAAACCCGAGGGCGATACCGGCCTCAACGAAACCTCGACGAGTTCCGCCGCGCCTGTAAAAATTGAAACGCCGGCAGCCAAACCCGTTGAGCCCGTAAAGACCGCGCCCGCCAGCGGCGCCAAGCCTTCCGCTGAAGCCAGGTCGCACTCTGAATCCGCGAAGCCTGCTTTAGCGTCGATACCGTTGTTTTCGGCCGAATCGAAACCGGTCTTGCTGGCCAGCGCGTCAGGCGGAGGCGTTCCGTCATCGCGCCACGAGGAGATGTCGCTGGAGACGTTATATGGATGCGCCGAGAGCTACATTCGGTCCTATTGCAAACGCAACAACCTCGACACGGTCACCGAAGAGAAGAAGTGGAACCGGACGTGGAAGGCCAGCGTCGAACAGGCGGTCAGCGACAACATCGATTCCAGCGAGCAATCTTATATCAATCGCATGGTGATCGCGAAACGCGATTACTTCAATATCGAACGCGCCTCGCCCGAGAAAATAGTCGAAGCCTGCCGCATCATGTTACGTTACCGCGATGGCCAGCTCGCCTGGCTTAGCGCGATGAAGGAAGCCTTGACGCAGGATAATTTGAAGAAAACGGTCACGTTTTTATCCGCCGGGCCAAAATAGTTTCTGGTTTCTAGTATCTGGTTTTACCCCTCGGCAACGAGGGTTTTTTTGTTACGCCCGCCTCTCGTGGCGGAGAAATGATACATAGTCCATTCGCGATTTTCTGTTAAACTCTCGGTTCTGTCTTCCGTACTTTTACGGGGGGCATCTTCAGATGGGACGGCGTCTTCCTTGAACGATTCATACATACCGATGAAATCCGCGGGCACCGCGCGCGCTGAGGCCGGCGCGGGGCAGTCCGGATGGCGTTCCGACCGCGCGTTGTGCGCCTTGATTCCGGCACTGAACCGGCGCGCGGCAAAAACGCTTTTTCGCAAGGGCTTGATCCGGCTGAATGGAAAAGTCGCGACCGGTTCTGAACGCGTGGTCGTCGGCGATCATTTTATTTTCCCCAATCCCAACGCGCATCCCGACCAGAACGTCATCGAGCAAGCCAAAGCGCCGCGCCTGACCACGCCGCATGGCCGCCACCTGACGCGGTTGTACGAAGACGACACCGTGATGGTGATCAGCAAGCCCGCCGAAATTCCCGTGCACCGCGGCCAGGGCGGCTACACGCGCCGGCACACGCTGGAAGATGTGCTCGACCGCGCTTACCCGCCGCCGCCCGGAGCGTTGCCCAGCCAGCAGAGCTATTATTTTGTTCACCGCCTGGATATGGAAACCAGCGGCTGTCTGCTTATTGCGAAGAGCGATGAAGCGCGCGACGCGCTGATCATGGATTTTTCAAAGCGCAAAGTTCACAAGGAATACCTCGCGGTTGTCACCGGCGAAGTGGCATGGAAAAAACTGATTGTCAAAAATCCGATCCGCTATGTGAAGGCCGACGATGAAGGAAAATTTGAAGCGCCTGAGCTATCAGGTAGCGCGCGCTTGCGGCACCGCCAGCATCAGCCGTTCAAGAAATACCAAAAGAAAAAAGTGATGCGCGGCCAGAAGAAGGGCATCCCGCTGGAGCTCGACAGCACTGAAGGCAAGGCGTGCGAAACGCACTTTGATGTCGTCGCCCGCTTCAAAGGGTACACGGTTATTCGCGCCATCCCGAAAACCGGCCGCACGCACCAGATTCGCGTGCATCTCCAAAGCGCCGGTCACCCGCTCGCTTACGATCCCATCTACGGCCGCATCCAGCCCGTGCGTTACCGGGAGTTCGATCTGCGCACGGCCGATACGGAAACGGGCGACGAAATTGTATTGAATCGCTTGCCGTTGCACGCGTGGAAGCTACGTTTCACGCACCCGAAATCCGGCGAGCCCATGACGTTCGAAGCCAAGCTGCCGCGAGATCTGCGCGAATTCATCAAACTGCTAAAACGTCTTCGCGCCCCCTCATCTTGAGGCGTCATCAAAATTTAGCTGTCGGCTTTGAAAACGACCTGCGTGAGTTCAATAAGCGCGGGAATGTCGTGCACCGGCGCTTCGGCGTAAAGCGGGACACCCGCGTCCTTCATCGCAGCCGTTGTGATTGGCCCGATGGACAGGCCGCGCAATCGCGGCGATAAGAACATTGACTTCAAACGATCAGGGCCAAGGATTTTCGCGAAGTTTCGCGCGGTCGACGCAGACGTGAATGTGACCGCATCAATTTCGCCTTTCTCCAATGCCGCGAGCGCGTCTTCCTGGCCTTCCGTTTCCAGCACGGTTTGGTAGGCCACCACGTCGCTGACCGTTCCGCCCAATTTGCTTAACGCCGCGGGCAAATCGCTGCGTGCGATGTCGGCTCGCGCGAGCAAAAACCGTTTTCCAGCGATCTCGCTTTTTGTTTTCAGTGACGCCACCACGGACTCGGCGATAAATTCCGGCGGAATGAGATCCGCTCGCACTCCGCGTTCAAGCAGGCGCTGCGATGTGGCGGAGCCAATGGCGGCGACTTTTGCACGGACCGCGCGCGCATCGAGGTTCTGGCGCGACAGCGCATCGAACAGAGCGTCAACGCCATTGACGCTTGTGAGCACCACCCAATCGAACGCGCCGGACGAAAGTTGCAGCGCGGCCCTATCCAGATTCGAGCCTTCCGGGGGTGCGATACGAATCGTCGGAAATTCGTAGACCATGGCCCCCAAGTCCCTTAGGCCAAGCGCCAGCTCACTCGCTTGCATCCGCGCGCGCGTGACGACAATGCGTTTTCCGAGCAATGGAGCGCGTTCGAAAAAGTTCAACTTGTCGCGGTATTGAACGACTTCGCCGACAATGGTCAGCGCCGGCGCCTGAATTCCCATCTCACGCACAACCCTCTCGATTGTTTCCAGCGTACCGGTTGCCGTGCGCTGCCGCGGAGTAGTGCCCCACTCGATCACGGCGACGGGCGTTTTTGACGACTGATGCTTCGAGAGCTCCGTGCAGATGCGGCCCAGATTCTTGATGCCCATGTAAAAACAAAGCGTGCCGATTTTCGCGAGCGCGGCCCAGTCGAGCATGCTCTGCGGCTTGGCCGGATCTTCGTGGCCGGTGACAAAAGCGACAGCGCTGGCGTGTTCGCGGTGCGTGACGGGTATGCCCGCGTAGGCCGGCGCGGCGATTCCAGCGGTCACGCCGGGGATGACTTCGACGGGCACGCCGCAGTCGATCAAGTGCAGCGCCTCTTCCGCTCCACGGCCGAACAGATAAGGATCGCCGCCTTTCAATCGCAGCACGCTTTTTCCGGCCTTGGCCTTCTCAACCAGCATGGAATTGATGTCGGGTTGCTCGACGGCGTGCTGCGAGCCGCGCTTGCCGACATAAATTTTTTCCGCCGTTGTGCTGGCCAGCGCCATGATCTCCGGCGACACCAGCGCGTCGTAAACGAGGCAGCCGCAGCCGCGCAGCAGTTCCAAAACGCGCACGGTCAACAGTCCGGGATCGCCGGGTCCGGATCCAGCCAGGTAAACGGTGCCCGCTTTAATTCTCATGGTGGCGAATCCTAACAGAGCGCACCAAACGTGGCGAGTGTCGTGCGTGCCTTTCCCTCGTGCCCGGTGGAGGGATTGCGATCCATCCACGTGGCGCACTCCGGTGTCGCTTCGCTCGCTCGGCCCTCTTCTAGAAGGAGAGGGAACACGAAGAGCGGCAAAATTTTATTTACCTTCGCGCCTTGCGGATTTAGCCTTTGAGGCACAGTTGGGATGTACGGATGCCCTTATGATAAAAATTGATTCCAATGCCCTGTTTCGCGCCGTGACGGCAACCGGTTACAAACTTCTCGCCTATCACTTGAACCTGGATACCGGCGAAGTCGCATCGCGCACGCTGCGGCCGGATGAAATTCAGAGCGCGCCGCAGGGTCCGAGTGTCGCCCCGCTGCCGGCGATGGGCGGAGATTTATCTTCCAAGATCGACGCGTCGCCCTTCAGGCCGCTCCCGGTGCAGACGAAGAAAAACCTGTTTGGCGATGAAAACATGTCGACGAAGAACTCGTTTGAGAATGAGTTCTGGAAGCGCGACGAAAAAAAGAAGCCGGACCTGTTTAGTGGCGGCGGCTTTAGACGCGAGAGCGGAAGCAAAAAGCTCGCGGAGATATTCGGTGAAAATCCCCATCGCGAGAAAAAGGATCCGTTCAGAAAAACAGAGCCAAAGCCCATTTCCAGTCCAGCGCCGGCCGCCCCCGTGCAAGCCCCATCTAAAGCTCCGCTCCCGGCGTCCGTTGAAGATCCGCGCTATCCGCGCATTCCCGCTGTGTCTGAAGAACAGCAATTGATCTGGATGTTTGCGTTCGCGAAAGAGTTTGGCGACCCCGAGATTCGCGACGAGATGGCGAAGGCGCTGCAGACCACGAAGCCATTTCCGGCGTTTGATAAGGTGCTGCGCAAGCATCAGCGCATGAGCCAGCAGTGGGAGCGAAATTTTCGCAAGCAGGCGCTGTATTATGCGGAAGTGTGGCTATCGGATTTCGGTATTTCGTGGGAACTGATCGAGCCGGAATGCGGCCCCTGATTCAGGCCTCGTTTTTACTGAAGGCGAACACCGCCGCTACGTTGTCCTCATCCCAATCCAGATCCGATTTCATCCAGCCCTCGAAAAATCGGTAGAGCCGCGGCAGCCCCATGTTTCCCGCGAGCGTCTGCATCGCGTCGTACACACCGCCCGCGTGTTTGCCTTTGGAACTCTTGCGCACGCCGAGCGTTTTCGCGGCGATGATATCGAAACACGATTTCATTTCCGCTGCATCAGCGGGCTGGCTCAGGGCCTCGATCAATGCCGGTATATCGATGCGCTCCAGTCGTGCGGACTCTGTTTTTCCAACGCAGCGGCCCCAATTAAAAAACGAGTGCGCGCTGGAGTATTCATAGAGCGCCGAATCGCGCTGCAGTACGCGCAGCGTGAAGTCGGTTTCTTCCTGCAGATTGAACTGAACGATGCGGCGATCCGGGAACGCGCGCGATAACGCATCCGCCAGGAACGCGCCGTTGAACGCCGTGTCGTAAACAATCTGCCACTCGCCGGCAGCGGATGGAAACGCGTCCGTGACGGCGACGCAGCGCTCGCTCGGCAAGCACCACTCCATCATCGGCTCCAGTAGAATGCCGTCGATCGATTCCAGCGCGCGGAAATCCGCCGTCGCCAGCGCGTCTCTCGCGGCGTCGCGAATCGCCTCGACGGGCACAGGCGGAGTCACACAGATCGCGTCCACATCCACGCCGCGGCTCATTCGTCGAGAACCCTCTTGCGCCTGAGAATGTGATGGTAATGCCGCGCGAAACGGTGCGCCTCGTCGCGCACGTATTGCAGCATGCGCAGCGCCGGAGAACGCCGCGGGAGCTTGATGCCTTCAGGATGGTCGAGCGTGTGGATGATCTCTTCCTTCTTTGCCAGCGAGGCCAGATACGGCATTTGCATCGAACCGGGCGCGGGCTGCGGAGCGGGAACGAAGATTGCTTCATCGCTCGGCGAAATCTCGCCGGTCAGCGGCACGGCTTCTTCGTCAATCTGCATGCCGGCGGGCTCGGCCGGTTCTGTCTGAAGTGTGCGCAGCGCCTGTTGCGCGGCATGCAACTGGCCGAGGCCGCCGTCAATGAGAATCAGATCCGGCAACGGCGATCCTTCGCGCAGCAGGCGGCCATAACGCCGCGAAACAATCTCGCGCACGCTCGCAAAGTCATCCACTCCCGCCACCGTTTTGATGCGGAAGCGCCGGTAGCGTTCACGGCTGGGCAGGCCATCGACAAAACTCACGAGCGATCCGACGGTTTCATTGCCCTGAAGATGGGCGATATCGATGCCTTCGATGCGGCGGGGCGGGGCGTGTGTTTTCAAAATTTCATGCAACTGGCTGACGCCTTCCTTCGGGTCGATATGCAAGACGCCGGGTTCCATCTCGTCGCTGAGCGAACCGCGGTTGCGCAGGCTCTGCAGCGCCTTGAGCGAATCGCGCAGCCCGGCCGCTTCCTCGAAACGGTGTTCTTTCGACGCCAGTTTCATCTCGCGTTCGAGATCTTTCTCAACGTCGCTGGAGCGGCCTTGAAGAAACAAGGTCAGCCGCCGCAGATCGGCCTTGTAATCGTCGACAGTCTGAAGTCCGGCGCACGGCGCCTTGCACCGCCCGATGTGGTATTCGAGGCAGGGGCGGAAAAAGCGATTTCGCGGATCGGCTTCCTTGATGTCGAGATTGCAGGTGCGGTATTTAAAGACGCGCTGCAGAATCTGCAGCGCCACGCGCAGCCAGCTCGCGCTGACAAACGGGCCGTAATATTTGCTGTTCTTGTTGCCGCGGTCGCGCGTGACGAGGATGCGCGGAAATTCTTCGTCGGTGATTTCGACGACGGGGAAATTCACATCGCTCTTGGCGCGCATGTTGAACCGCGGCTGCAGGTCCTTGATCAGCCGGTTCTCCAGCAGAAAGGCTTCGACTTCAGACCGGCACTCGATGAAATCGATATGCTGAATGCGTGATACGAGATCGGCGGTTTTCAGATCGAATGGACGTTTGTCGTCGAAATACTGGCGCACCCGTTTGCGCAACGACAGCGCCTTGCCTACGTAAATATCGTGCTCCTCCGCGTCCTTATAAATGTACACGCCGGGCGCATCGGGCAAGGCGTCGAACGCGGATTTTAAATGATCGGGAACGGCCATGATTCGACTTGTTGTTTAAAGGAGGCCTGCGGCATGCGAGCCTCGCACGGAAAAGTATAGCTCAAGAGCGAGGCGGAAAAAATGGCAATGTTTCAGACGGACGCCGGGTCTGAGTCACGTGTCTTGCGCATCACCTAAAGCGAGGACGCCCGGCGCTAGTCGAAACGTTTGCGCGGCATGGCGCTGACGCGCCCCTGCGCGGGTAGCGGATTTGGCGTCGGCGCTTCGGGCTTGGCGCCCATGTCGGTTAGAATTTGATAGATGACGAGAGCGACGTCGTCGGCGGATTGGTACCGGTCTTTGGGTGCCTTGGCCATCAGCTTCAGCAGCATGTCGGCGATGGCGGGGCTGATGTCTTTTTTGGCTTCGCGGGGGTCGGGAGCGGCTTCAAATACGTGGCGGCGCATGATCTCCGCACCGTCGTCGCCTTCGTACGGCAGGCGGCCGGTGACGACGTGGAACAGCGTGGCTCCCAAGGCGTAAAGATCGGCGCGGTGATCCGTGTCTTTCAACGCGCGCGCCTGTTCGGGGGCGATGTAATGGGGTGTGCCGACGGCGATGCCTTCCGCGGTAATCTGCTGTTCATCGGCAAGAAGTTTGGCGAGGCCGAAGTCGGTCAATTTCACATCGCCGTTCTTGGCGAGCATGATGTTTTCCGGTTTGATGTCGCGGTGCAGCACATTTTTGCTGTGCGCGTGGCCGAGGGCCTGCACCACGGCGTAGGCAACGCGCAGGCATTCCTGTTCGGGCAGCGCGCCTTCCCGGCGCAGCCGCTGATTCAGACTCTCGCCGTCGATAAATTCCATGGCCAGATAAAAAACGCCGTGTTCCACACCCGCGTCGTAAATCTTGACGATGTGTGGATGAGAAAGGGAACCGGTGGCTTTGACTTCGCGTTTGAAGCGTTCAACAAAGGAGGGCTCGTAAGCGAGCGTCTTGGGAAGCGCCTTCAGTGCGATCGCATTGCCGGTTTCGGTGTCGATGCCGCGATAGACAATTCCCATCACGCCGCCGAGACGTTTTTCGAGCTGGAAGCGACCGAGCTGAAACGGTTCGCCGTCGTCGACGTCTTCAATGCTGGTGCTCTCGGAAATCGTGCGCTTCGCGGAGGGCATGTCTTTGCGGCGAACGGCTTGTTCCGCGAGGATATCATTAGTCTGAACCTGCGTTAGCAGATGCATCTCCACGCAAATCTCGCCGATTTTTATGGGGATGCCCATCTCCTTGTACTTCTGCTGCCGTTTCAGCGCGTCTCGCACCTGCGCCCACGTGAGCAGGCTCTTGGAGACGGCGACGTCACCAAACATTTCGCGGCGCGGAGTAGAGGCGGGGGCGGTCATTTAACTTCCTCTAGGAACACGTACATCTTTTACACCATGGCGAAAGACTTTGCCATAGCGAAGAGTAGCAGAACAAGCACTCCAATCACTATCGACGCTGCACAGCCGCGCCGTTCCTGCTTAAAGTTAGTGTCACGGGCTATTTTTTGCGCATGAAGCGGCGCTTTGCCATTCATGGCGAGCGTTAAATCCTGGATCAGCGGGCCGGCACTGTCGTAGCGGTCGGCCGCCTTCTTGGCCATGCATTTTCGAACGATCCATTCCGTGTGCGCGCTGATGCCCTTGACACGTTCATGCAGATCGGGAAACGGAGTGTTCAAATGCTTCAGCATGATCTCGTTATTGTTCGCGCCTTCGTACGGCACGCGGCCGCTGAGCATGTGAAAAAGCATCGCGCCTAATCCGTAAATGTCGGCGCGGTGATCGATGTAGCGGCTGGCGGCGACCTGCTCCGGAGAAATGTAATGCGGCGTTCCGAGCGCGATGCCGCTCTGCGTGAGCCGCTGATCGCTCTGCAGGAGCTTGGCCAGTCCGAAGTCGGTCAGCTTGATCGTGGCGCCGGCGCCGATGATGACATTATCGGGCTTGACGTCGCGGTGGACCACGCCATGCGAATGCGCGTAATCCAGCGCGCGCGCCACTTCGCACGCAATCTCAAGCGCGCGTTTTTCGGGAAGATGCTGATTGTTTTCGAGCAACTTTCCAAGACTGCACCCTTCGACGTATTCCATGATCAGGTAGGGCCGCCCATCGGCGCTCCCGGAACCGTAACCGGCGACGATATTCGGATGCGACAGCGCGCCCGTGGTTTCGACTTCTCGCTTAAATCGCGCGATGAATTCGGCGTCTTCGGTCAGACGCAGCGAGAGGACTTTGAGCGCGACGATTTTCTGTTGCGCTGGATCGCGCGCTTTGTAGACGTGGCCCATGCCGCCGCTGCCGAGCGTGGCGAGGATTTCGAAGCGGCCCAGTTTTTTTTCCGCCACGCCGGAGACGATGTCTTTTCCCCGGCGGCGTGTTTGTTCGAGCAGGATTTTTTGAACGGCACGCAGTTCCAATTCGTGGCGCTCGTGCAGGATTTCGCCGATCTTCCGATCTGTCCCGGCGGTTTTCTGAGTTTTCTGAATCTCGAGCGCGTTCTGGATTTGTTCGAAGCGCAGCACGCCCATCTGGAAAGCGACTTCGCCAAACAGATGGGCCGGTGTTGGAGTGGATGGATCAGATGGGGCGGGTGGAACGTCAGTCATAGTGCCAAAGTTTACTTTGAAAATGTCCCGCTCGGGGAAAGCTGCGGTCGCCACCAACGCGGGATCAGCGACCCTGAGTCTTTGCCTGTTCGGTGAGACGCCTGAAATTTTCCGCCGCGTCGCGGTATTTCTGAGCTTTGCGCTTATCGCCACCGACACCGATTGAAAATCCGAACCCTTTCACCCCCGTGCTTTTCTCGCCGGCCTTGTCCGCCTTGCGCTGGCAGTGATCGACCGCAGCCTGCAATTCGTCGGATAGATCCGTCGCGTCGCGCCGTGCGAGAGCGAGCGCCGAATCGACGCCGGGATAATCGTGGGATAGAAAGGCGGCGCGCGCGGCGTTCGGTTTCTCAGAAAAACGCGCGCGCATTTTCTCGAACGTGTCTTTCATCTCGCGGCCTCGGTCGTCTTCGTCGATATCGCGGTAGTCGCGAACGCGCAGGAGCGCGGCATCCGCCACTTTGATCAGTTCGCCATAAATATCGGGAAAAACCTGAATGCCTTCAATGGCCGTTTTCAGGTCTTTCAATTCTTTTTGTCCCGGGTTGCCGCGTAACGCGGTGATTATTTCCGTCATCGCTTCCGAAGTGCGGTCTTCGCGCACGAGGCGGTCGATCTTCACGGTCAACGGCGACGCGGCGGCGACGGTCGGCGCGGGTTGAAGAGTTGTGGTCTGCAGCGCTTTGAGGCGCGCGGCGGCTTCCACGGCGAGCGACGGCCATTTTTGAATCGCTTCGGTGTAGGCGGTCTCCGCGGCGCGCGTGTTGCCGGCAGCTTTGAAGCCATCACCGCGAACGATCCATTCGCGCCCTTCGCATTCCTTGACGCGTTCCGCCGCCAGAGGGTGCGCCGGTTTCAGGGCCAGTGCCGCTGAGAATTGCGCTCGGGCACGCGCATAGTCATGGGCATCAAGTGCGCGCTGGCCTTCGCGCATGGCGTTGTCGAACGCGACATCGACTGTCGTCGCGACCGGTTTCATTTTTTTCTGCAGCTCTTCAAGCTGCTGAACGACGAGCGCATCAGCGGCCTTTAATTCGAGCGCTTTTTTGTACCAGACTTCAGCCTCGGCAAAGTTCTTCAGTTCTTCGGCGGCCAGCGCTTTGGCCAGATAATCCTGGCGCCGGCATTCGATCGCCTTATCGGCGAAGACCACGCGCAGCGCGGCGTCGGAGACGGCAGCCGCTTTCGAATAATGCTCCGCGGCCAACTCGTACTTCCCCTCTTTTTCAGCGTCGGCGGCTTTCTTGCTGAGCGCATCGCGCTCGGTTGAGCGCTCCTTCTTGTTGAGGCCTTTGGTCTGAGCGATGGTGGCATTGATGCGATCGACGCTCTCGCGCGCCTTCGCGCCCGCATCCAGCGGCACGGCATCACCATATCGTTTGACCGCGCCTTCCATGTCTCCATTGGCTTCCAGGGTTGAGGCTTCTTTCATCGCGCGGTCGAATTCGATGGCTTTCTGCGTCTTGTTGATTTTGGCGGCGAGCGTTTCGCTTGGCTTTTCAACATTGGCGCGCTGGTAATTTTCAAGTGCGCCACTAAGGTTGCCGGCCGCGAAGGCGTCATCGCCTTTTAGCGCATGGTTGATCGGTTCAACGGCTGGAGAACGGGCGGTGGCCGGCGCTTTTCCGCTAAGCGCGAGAAACAGCGCGCCGCACAGAAAGAGCGTGACCACGACGGCAGCGGCGGCAATCAGACCGGTCCGCGAATTGACGCTCGGGGACGCGGTCTGCGTCGTGTAATGGGGCGAGGGCAGCGCCTGCGTGGATCCGGAGACGGGCGGCACGTAGATCGGCGGCGGTGGAATCTGCTTGCCGAGCTTGATGCCCTCGATCATGTCGACCAGCGCTTGCGCGCCTTGCGGGCGGTCCTCGCGGCGCTTGGCCATCATGTGAAGCAGCAGGCGCCGCGCGTTCTCAGATAGATCAGGTCGAATCGTTTTGGGATCGGGCGGCGCTTCGAACTTGTGTTTGAACAGCAGGTTCATCACCGTGGCGGAACTGAACGGCGTCTGGCCCGTGAAGACTTTATAAAAGGTGATGCCGAGCGAGTACAGATCGGTGCGCGCATCGGCCAGTTCACCGTCAGCCTGCTCGGGACTCATGTACATCGGCGTGCCCAAACAGGCGCCAGTCGCGGTGAGCTGCGTGGTCGAGCTGGATTCCATGACCAGACCGAAATCGACGAGGCGCAGAATGTTGTCGGTGCCCAGGAGCATGTTTTCGGGTTTGATGTCCCGGTGAACGAGACCCTTGGCGTGCGCGGCTGCAAGACCGCGGCAGGCCTGCAACAGCAGCGCGAGGCCCTCTTCTTCGGAGATGCGCTGTTTATCATCCACGTATTTGCCGAGATGAAAGCCTTCGACCAGCTCCATCGCGATAAAATACTGCCCGCGTTCTTCACCGGCATCGTAGACTTGGACGATGTTCTCGTGCCGCAGCGCCGCGACGGTGCGGGCTTCTCGCAGGAAGCGCGTAACGTACTCGGGGTTGTTGGCGAATTCGGCCGGGAGAATTTTCAGCGCGACGGGGCGTTCGAGCGTGCCGTGCACGGCGCGGTAAACGGCGCCCATGCCGCCTTGTCCAAGCTTTGAGACAATTCTGAAACTGCCGATTGTCTCTGGAAGCGTGGCGTCCATGCGTAGTCTCAAGGCTCAATGGCGCTAAAGCGGTTTCAGCTGAAACCTGAAAATGAGTATAGAGTTCAGCGGGGTGAGCGCAATCGTTCATCCCAAGAAAAGAGACGAACCGCGTGGCGAATAACTCAATTGTGATGTTCATTAGTACTCGTTACATAAAAAAAGAAAGCCCGCTGATTGCCAGCGGGCTCCCTGGTGGTTGAATGGTCATGCGCTTACTTCTTGACGCTGGAGAGCACTTTCTCGGGAACGATTTCTTTGGCCACGCCATCGGCTTCCCAGGAGAATTTCATGCCTGCGCCGCCGCCGTTTTCGAAGAACTCGATCTTGATGTCCTGCTCGCCGGCCTTTAGTTCCACTTCGCCTTCTTTTTCTTCCATGCCGTGCAGCCCGCCGTTGTCAACGATCTGCTTGCCGCCGATGAACACGCGTGAGCCGTCGTCAGATTCGGTGAAGAACTTGTACTTGCCGTCTTTGGGGATCTTGATCTTGCCGGTCCAGCGGATGAAGAACTGGTCCACCATGTCGGTGCCGTTGAAGCCTTCTTCCGTGCTGTCGAAGTTGATGGTCTTGTCAACTTTGGTCACCGTGGCTTTTTTGTCAGCGGCGAGCGTCGGAAAATCGCTGAGCTCTTCGCCCATGTTGAAATACTCGCCCACCAGGCCAGGTTGATCTTCGGCCGCGACGCGTCCAGCCATCACTGCACAAAACAGGCACACTACTGCCATGACGTGCTTCATTGCTTTCATTCCCCTCTTCTTCACTTTGCCAGTCGCCGGACGCAAGGATCCCACGCGGGTTGCATCATGCGTCTCAAGGCGATTGGACAATCCGGTTAGCAAGCTCGTACATCTCTTTTGACGGCGGACTCAGCCGTTCCTTCGCATAAAAATGCCGCTGCTGCACAGCGGCGAAAGACGTTACAGATGAATGAAGTGGGCGTTGAAATAATTATCGCTTGCTGGCGGCCTTAATGGCTTCTTCGGCCTGTACTTTCCAGCGCGTGCTGCGGTATCTCGTGTCCGTACACAGTTTTGTATACATGTAAAGCCCCCGGTGCAGGTCGCCGCCGCGGTCCTTCAGCTTGCTGAGTTTCACCAGGCAATCGCCGGCGCGAAGAATGGACTGGGCCTCGCTATCCACGTTGCCGCGATACTGTTCCTGCACGCGCATGAACGACAGCAGCGCGTCCATCAGCTTTTTTTCCAGCGCTTCACCGGTTGGTTTCTGCACTTCAATTTCCGCCAGATTGGCTTCGCCGATCACGACATGCGCCGCGCCGGCCACATTGCTGGGCGCGCCCGCACTGAGTGCGCGCTGAGCCAGCTCGCGGCCCTTGGTCAGATTGTTTTCGGCGATCGCGCAGCGGGCCTGACCCATCAACGCCATTCCCTTGGTGCCGGCGACCGAACTGCCGCTGACCGCCAGACCGAACTTTTCATCGGCCAGCTTAACTTTGTTCTGCGAAAGCAACATCTGCCCTTCGTAGTAATCGGCCAGCGCCTTCTGTTCATTGCCGAGCGTGCGGAGCTGCGACAACAGCGGCGGAACTTTGCCGAATTCCTTGGTCTGAATGGCGGCGTCAACGACGCTTCCCATCGCCAGCGGGACGTAGAAGGAGGTCTTGAATTCGGTCATCAATTTTTCAAAAAACGGCACGGCTTCGGCCGGCTTGCCTGCGCGGTAAAGGCTTTCGGCATAGAAGAAATAGAGGGCGGGGCGGACTTCAGCGCGGAACTTATCGAACTCTTCCTTTTCGCTGATGATGCTTGAAAAGTTGCGCACCGCTTCGGCGTAGTGGCGCGATTCGTAGTTGGCCACGCCGGATTTGAATTCGACGTCATTCACGTCCCATTCGATGCTGGAAATCTCAGTCACCTGCATCGTGATCATGTTGACCGAATTGGTTTTCTGATCCTTCATTTCTAGCTGAATGCCATCCAGATCGGCTTTCTTGACGCGGCCGATGCGTACTTCATTATTCTTGTAAAGTGTGACTTTGTCATCGGCGGCGTGAGCCAGACTGCCGAGAAACGCAAAGCACGCGACGCCTAGCGCCAGTGCGCGAACGGGCAATGTGCGGTGATTCAGCATGAGCATTTTGATGTTCTCTCCGAAACGAAGCAGTCGATCCAGTACGCGCGCCAACCGCGAACCACAGAGTTTAGCCAGTGTCACGGCGCGCCGCAAGGAATGTCTGGCGTCTGGACACACTTCTTCACACAGGGCTAACGACGCACGCCTTGAAAACCTGCACGAATTACAAGCGTCCTAAACGGATATCGGCTATTCGCAAAAAAGAAGCACATGTGCATGTTCTCTGGAATTTGTGCCATACAAAAATCGCTCTGGTGTAATTGGGCATAACAAGTGAAACGAGTCCTCTTTAAAGGGCGATGCATGCTGAAAAATGTGTTAAGTCTTTTGTTACACGTGAGTTGCATCGTGTTTAGCGCGGCAGCCGCGACCTTTCCGGCGGCACCTCCCTTAAAGTAGGGAGTCGCGTACGGTGCGGGCATTCAGCGAACCATGACCTTGCTTGCCACCAGCACGCCTGAAAAACGCCACAAAGTCCGCGTGCTCTTTTACGGACAATCCATCACCGAGCAAGATTGGTCCAAAGCGGTCGCGGCTGATTTGCGCGCGCGCTTTCCGCACGCGGACCTCGAGATTGAGAATAAAGCGATGGGCGGGTGTAGAGCTTACAGATGTTGCGGACGATGGCGCTGAAGGCTGCGTCGCGCG
>Ga0163144_10011954_pt1 | contig 18310 bp, 20 predicted proteins | sample OliLak19BULKMAT1_FD_123175 | JGI IMG/M metagenome (GOLD analysis project Ga0163144, IMG submission 123175) | Freshwater microbial mat bacterial communities from Lake Vanda, McMurdo Dry Valleys, Antarctica - Oligotrophic Lake LV.19.BULKMAT1 | ecosystem: Environmental > Aquatic > Freshwater >... | reverse complement strand
GGCCGCCGCGCGGTCGACACGTGGGCCGCTGGTCCTGATCGACCCGCCCTACGAACGGCCGAACGACTATCACCGGGCCGCCGATGCGGCGGCGGCGATCGTGACGGCCGATCCGACCGCCGTTGTGACCATCTGGACGCCGCTGAAGGATCTGGAGACCTTCGACGGCTTCCTGCGCCGGCTGGCGGCCGGTGCGAGGGCCCCGATCCTTGCGGCCGAGGCACGGCTGAGGCCGCTGGTCAACCCGATGACGATGAACGGCTGCGCCATGGTGGTGGTCAATCCGCCCGAGGACACCGAGGCGGCGGCGACCGAAATCTGTGGCTGGGTGGCCGGGACCCTGGGCGAGGCGGGGGCCCGGGCCGAGGTCTGGCGGGTCTGAGCCGGACCTTAAAAAACAGAGTGCACATTGTGCACAAAGTGCGGCCTGCTCAAAAAAACAGCGTGCACATCGTGCACATCGGGCGACCCTTGTCAGAACGCGGTGCCGTTCGCCGGAAAGACGCGCTGACCCGGGGCGTCAAAGACCGAGCAGGACACCTTGGCACGCGCCCACGTCAGATGCGGACGTAGGGTCGCTTCCTACTCGATCACCTCGCCGGCCTCGTACAGATTGGGCTCGAAGGTCGCGATGGCCATGATCGGGCTCATGGCGGCTGCGACTTCGCCGTTGCGCGTCATGGCCTTCCAGTCGGCGACGGAACGCCAGACGGCGTGATTGGCCACAGTCTTGCCGTTCAGGCCCCGGTGCAGGGTTGCCGAGACGAACCCCGGCAAACCCACCTGGGCCTGTGTCAGGGTGGCCAGCAGGTCCAGCAGCTCGTCCTGCTTTTCGGGCTGGACCTTGAACACATTGATCAGCACCACGGGAACGGCGTCGGCCTCCAGAGGCGCAGCGATATCGGTCATGGCCGCGCGTCTAGCGCGAATGGCCTTGTCCCGCCATGCCGGATCGTCCCCATATGGCGAACATGAAACCCGTCGCCATCCTCGAGACCGGCCGCCCGCCCGAAGGCCTGGCGGATGTGTTCGACGACTATACCGCCGCTTTTCGGGCCCTGCTGGGCGAGGGAACGGCGACCGAGCGGTTCGACGTCCAGGCGGGGCAACTGCCGCAGGACCCCGGGGCCTTTCGCGGCGCGATCGTCACCGGCTCGGCGGCAGGGGTCTATGACGACCTGCCGTGGATCCCGCCCCTGATGGACTGGTTGCGGGCGGCACGGGGACAGACCCGGCTGGTCGGCATCTGTTTCGGGCATCAGGCCATGGCCCAGGCGTTCGGGGGACGGGTCGAGAAGTCGGACCGGGGCTGGGGCATCGGGCTGCACCGCTATGACGTGGTCGGCCATGAGCCCTGGATGGTTCCGGGTGCCGCCTCCATCGCCATCCCCGTCTCGCATCAGGATCAGGTGATCGTCCCCCCGGCCGACGCCCGGGTGATCGCCGCCAGCGATTTCACCCCCTATGCAGGGCTGGCCTGGGACGATGCCCTTTCTTTCCAGTGCCACCCTGAATTTCGGCCGGACTACGCCGCCGCCCTGGTCGAAAGCCGGCGTGGCCACCGGATCCCGGAGGCGCTGGCGGACGAGGCGGTGGCGAGCCTGAGCGGGGCCAACGATCGCGCGGTGCTGACGGCCTGGATCCGGGCCTTCCTTCTGCCCACAGCGCCGGCGGGGAAGGGAGGCGAGGAGAGCAGGATTTGATTCACTGCCAGGAGGAGGGGCCGGGTGAATAGGCAGCTATGGTTTCCAGCAGGCTGGTGATCAGGCGGCGTTCCTCTTCGTCCAGTTCGGGGCGCCAGACGTCGAACAACAGGATGATGCGGGTCGTCCCGGCGTTGCTGCGCGCCTCGTGCTCGATCGTGTCATCGAATACCCAGGCCTTGCCTTTTTCCCACTGCCGAACGTCACTGCCGACGCGGAAGTCGCAGCCGGGCGGCGCGACCAGCGGCAGGTGACAGATCAGCCGGGTGTTCAGGAAGCCGTTGTGAGGCGGGATATGCGCTCCGGCCCGCAGTTGCGAAAACATGATGTGCGGCGAGCGTCCGACAACCTTGCACAGGGGCGCGTTAGCCAGGGCGGCCAAGGTCGCGGGACAGCGGGCGGCGTTCTCGGTCGGCACGCCGTCGCGCTGCAGATAGCAACTGCTCCAGTCCAGATTGTCGATCAGGCTGTTCTGCGTCAGGTGCGGTCGGTCGGGCCGGGTTTGGAGGTACGGTTCAAAGGCCGTGTCGTCGGCCAGAACGGCGTGCAGTTCCTGTGCCATCGCATCCGTGGCCGCCTCGACCTCGTCCAGCCATGGGAAGGCTTCGCGGGGGAAGAAGGCGATACTGGGTAACTCGGGATAGTAGAACAGGCGGGGTTCGGAGACATAGGTCTGGTGCCTGCCCAGTGCGAGATCCAACGCATGGGTAAAGCGCGATCGGGACCGGCCCGGGCGGTAGCCGTCGTCGCTCAAACGGGCGTTCAGTGCCTGCGACATCTCGGCCTGTAGCGAATGACGCAGGGCTTGGGCGCGAGCCAGGCTCCGCGTCACGTCGGGCGGTAGAGCGTCAAGTCGGGCGGCGACCTCCGCGGCGGTGGCGAAGACTGCTGCGGCATCGCCGGCGGCCCCCTGATCCGCCAAAAGCTCGCCCTTGACGAGCAGGGCGCGCAGGTGGCGCCCATCCAGCCCTATCGCGGCGTCCGCTGCCGAATGGGCCGCTGCCGTATCGCCCAGCTCCCGGCAGGCGGTGGCCAACATGGCCAGCAGGGCCGGGTCTTTGCATCCCGACAAGGTCACCGTCTGCAAGGCCGACCGGGCCCCGGACCAGTCACCGGACCTGAACGCCTTCAAAGCGGTCCCGATCAGCGGGTCCGGCCCCGGAGCCGGGGTCGGTCTCAGGGCCATTTCACCACGGGCGGCATGGAGCTGAGGATCGAGTCGACGTTACCGCCGGTCTTGAGGCCAAACATGGTCCCCCGGTCGTACAGCAGGTTGAACTCCACATAGCGGCCGCGCCGGATCAGCTGTTCCTCGCGCTCGTCGGGCGTCCAGGCCTCGGTCATGCGGCCCTCGACGATGGCCGCATAGGTGTCGAGAAAGGCCGTGCCGACGTCGCGGGTAAAGGAGAAATCCTTCTCGTAATCGCCTGAGTCATGGTGGTCGTAGAAGATGCCGCCGATGCCGCGCATCTCGTTGCGATGCGGCAGGAAGAAATACTCGTCGCACCACTGTTTGTATTTCGCATACCAGGCCGGGTCGTGAGCGTCGCACGGGTGCCGCATGCCGGCGTGGAAAGCGACCGAGTCCGGGGCTTCCTGGGTGCGTTCGACGTCAAGCACCGGCGTCAGGTCGGCTCCGCCGCCGAACCAGCTTTTCGTCGTGGCGATGAAACGGGTGTTCATATGCACGGCGGGGACGCGCGCGCTGACCGGATGGCAGATCAGGCTGATGCCGGTGGCGTAGAAGCGCGGGTCTTCCCCGGCACCCGGGACGGTCTTTGCATAGTCGGCCGGGAAGGTGCCATGCACGGTCGAGACATGGACGCCGACCTTTTCGAACAGCCGGCCGTGCATCATGCCCATGACGCCGCCGCCGCCGTCATGCCTGGTCCAGGGTGTGCGCACAAATCGCCCGGGTTCGCCTGGAAACAGGTCGGCCGGGGCTGCGTCTTCCAGTGCCTCAAAGCCCGCGTGGATCCGGTCGCGCAGGGTTTCGAACCAGGCGCGGGTCTCGACCTTCTTGAGGTCCAGCGGGTCGGCGTCGGGCAATGGGGCGTGGCTCATGGGCGCGTTGAACCATGGATCGAAACGCGCGTCACCCCGAAGGATCAGTGGGGTGCGCTGCCGCCGGTTTCAGCCGGCCTGTGTCGCAATCGGCCGATCAGGGTCACGGTGGCGGCCAGAATGCTGCCGACAACGACGCCAACGATCGCCGAGCCAATCGCGGTGACGATCCAGTCCACGATCGCCCGTCCAGATGGCGTAATCCGAGAGATTGCCGACGCCGCGTGCCGGATCGTCTCGTCAGGCCAGGCCAGACCCAGCTCATGGGCACCGTGGACCAGGATGCCGCCCCCGACCCACAGCATCGCGGCGGTGCCGACCGTGGCGATGACGTTCATCACCACCGGCATGCCCTTGACCAGACCCCGGCCGAGGCCGCGCAGCGCTTTCGACGGCCCCTTGGCCAGATGCAGGCCGATGTCGTCCATCTTCACGATCAGACCGACCACACCGTAAACGCCCGCCGTGATCGCCAGACCCACGACCGCGAGGACCAGCCCCTGGGTCAGGATCGGCCGATCGGCCACATCGGCCAGGGTGATGGCCATGATCTCGGCCGACAGGATCAGGTCGGTCCGGATCGCGCCGGACACCTTGGCGGCTTCCAGCGCGGCGGGGTCCGTAGGGACCTCGGCGGAATCCGCATGATGACCGCCTCCGAAGACCGCGATCAGCTTTTCGGCCCCCTCGAACGCGAGATAGCACCCGCCCAGCATCAGCAGGGGTGTGATCGCCCAGGGCGCGAAGGCGCTGAGGAGCAGCGAGACGGGAAGCAGGATCAGCAGCTTGTTGCGCACCGAGCCCAGGGCGATCTTGCCGATGATCGGCAGTTCGCGGGCCGGCGACAGGCCGACGACGTAACGGGGCGTGACGGCGGTATCGTCGACCACGACCCCGGCCGCCTTGGCCCCGGCCTTGCCGGCAGCCGCGCCGACGTCGTCCAGCGAGGCGGCCGCCATCTTGGCGATCCCGGCGACATCATCCAGCAGCGCGACCAGTCCGGAGGGCATTGGGGCTTTTGACCTTGTGAGCGTTGCCCCCACCCGTGCCACGGAAGTGGCGGCACGACCATTGCCGTGGCCGGGTCGGCTGAGACCGGGTGCACCGCCGGACCGACGGCTTTACTCGCTCCGGTGCGTCGGTCAGGGTCGGTCGAACTGCCGAGGAGAGCGCCGTGCGCCCGATGTTATCTTTGATGCTGCTGGCGGTGCTGGCGGGTCCCGGGCTTGCGGCCCCGGCCGTGGCCCGGGCGCCACAGGCCGAGCGAACCATCATGACGACAGTCGTGGCCGAGCATGCGCGCCACATCGACCTGCTGGAGACGATGGTCAACCAGAACTCCGGCACGCTGAATCTGGCCGGTGTGCGGGTGGTCGGCGACATGGTCCGCACCGAGCTGGAGCCGTTGGGGTTCGAGGTCCGCTGGATCGACATGGCCGCGACGGGCCGGGCCGGGCATCTGGTCGCCACCCATGACGGCGGCGGAAAGAATGTGCTGCTGATCGGGCATCTGGACACGGTGTTCGAGACCGACAGCCCGTTTCAGCGCTTCGCGCGCGACGGGGCCCGGGCCACCGGGCCGGGCATCGGCGACGACAAGGGCGGGGTGGTGGTGATCATCGCGGCCCTGCGCGCCATGCAGGCGGCCGGGACGCTGGAGCGGTCCAACATCACGGTGGTGCTGACCGGCGACGAGGAGCGGCCGGGCGTGCCGCTGGACCTGGCACGGCAAGACCTGATCGCGGCCGGGCGGGTGGCCGACTATGCGCTGGAGTTCGAGAACCTGGCGACCGAGGACGGGGCCGAGTTCGGCACGATCGCCCGGCGCAGTGCGTCCAGCTGGACCCTGACCACGGGCGGCCGGACGGGCCATTCCAGCGGCGTGTTCAACGAGACGCTGGGCTATGGTGCCATCTATGAGATGGCGCGGATCCTGGACACGTTCCGGCGCGAGCTGCCGGAACCGAACCTGACCTACAACGTCGGCGTGCTGGCGGGCGGGACCCCGGCGCAGGTCGACGCCGACGGCTTTCGGGTCGAGGCGTCGGGCAAGACCAATATCGTGGCCGAGACGGCGATCGCGCGCGGCGACCTGCGCACCCTGACGCCGGAACAGGACGCGAGGGTGCGGGCCCGGATGGCGGCCATCGTGGCCGAGCCCCTGCCGCGCACCACGGCCGAGCTGGTCTTTGCCGAGGACGGCTATCCGCCGATGGCCCCGACGCCGGGCAATCTGGCGCTGCTTGAGCGGCTGAACGCGGTCAATCGTGACCTCGGTCTGGCCCAGATGTCGCCCTTCGATCCGGCGCGGCGCGGCGCTGCCGACAGCGGCTTCGTGGCCGCCGACGTCGACACGCTGGGGGGACTGGGCGCGGCGGGAGGCCTTGCCCATGCCGAGGGCGAGTGGGTCGATCTGGACAGTCTGGTGCGCCAGTCGCAGCGGGCGGCGGTGCTGATCGGGCGTTTAAGCCTGGAGCCGTAAGCACTTTCCTTCCGACCACGCCGTCTGCCACAATCCCTTCCTGTCGTTCCATGAGGTCGCCATGATCCGTTCCTGCCTGATTGCTGTTTCCCTGCTCGCCCTGGCCCTGCCGGCGGCGGCCCAGGACGGGGAGGCGAGGGCGCTGCGGATCCTGGAGCGCACGCCGTTGATCGACGGCCACAACGACCTGCCCTGGGCTTTGCGGCAGGGCTTCGGCAACGATCCGCACGCCGTGGACCTGGCTGCCAATCTGGACGCCACCACGACCCTGCACACAGACATCCCGCGCCTGAGGGCCGGGGGCGTGGGCGGCCAGTTCTGGTCGGTCTATGTGCCCGCGACCCTGACGCCCGTGGAGGCCGCCAAGGCGACGTTCGAACAGATCGACACGGTCCGCCGCATCGTCGCCGCCCATCCCGAGACCTTCGAACTGGCCATCACCGCGGCCGACATCGTGCGCATCCATCGGGCCGGCAGGATCGCCTCGCTGATGGGGATCGAGGGCGGCTATTCGATCGCCGATTCGCTGGGCCTGCTGCGCGAGTTCCATGAGGCGGGCGTGCGCTACATGACCCTGACCCACTCCCGCACGACGACCTGGGCCGACAGCGCCACCGACGCGCCAAAATGGGGCGGGCTGTCGCCGTTCGGCGAAACGGTGGTGCGCGAGATGAACCGGCTGGGCATGCTGGTGGACCTGAGCCATGTGTCCGAGGAGACGATGCTGGACGCCATGCGGGTCAGCGAGGCCCCGGTGATCTTCTCCCACTCCTCGGCGCGGGCGGTGACGGACCATCCGCGGAATGTGCCCGACAGCGTCCTGTCGCAGATGGCTGAGGACGGAGGTGTGGTCATGGTCACCTTCGTGCCGGCCTTCATCAACGAGACCTTCCGGGCCTGGAGCGCGAACCGTGCGGCCGAGCAGGCGCGTCTGGCGGCGCTGGAGCCGGGCGAGCCGGCGGCGGTGACGGCAGGGATGGCGGCCTGGGAGCGGGCCAATCCGGTGCCGGAGACCGGGATCGCGGACATTGTGGCCCATATCCAGCATGTGCGGCAGGTGGCGGGCATCGACCATGTGGGCATTGGCGGCGATTTCGACGGCGTGCCGCGCCTGCCGCGGGGGGCAGAGGGCGTGGACGCCTATCCGCGCATCCTCGCGGCCCTGTTGGACGCGGGCTGGAGCGAGGCGGATATCCGCAAGCTGGCGGGCGAGAACATCCTGCGGGTCATGCGGACCACCGAGGCGGTGGCGGCGTCGCGGGCGGGCGAACGGCCCAGCCTGGCCGTCATCACGGCAGCGGGGACGCCGGACTGAGGCCGGCTCAGGCGTCCGGTTCGGCGGCGATCCGCTGGAACACGGCGAGGACCTCGGCGCGACTGGCCCGCTCCGGCGCGCCGTCGGCGACCTCGGCCGGGCTCCACATCCAGGATCGTGCCGGGTCGTGGCGCATGGCCCAGGCGGGAAAGATCCGGGTCGCAGTGGGGCCGGCGAGCAGACGCCGCACCTCCAGATGGCGGTCGTCCTTCGCGATCCGTTCGAAGGCGGCGGTGACGACGTCGGTCGGCCCCTCAAGCAACTGCAGATAGAGGTCGTCGCGGCAGACGAGCGACCCGGTGATGCCGTCGCGCTCATTCCAGCGGCGCGCATCGGCAAGGATGCCGTTGAGCGTGCCCTGATCATAGCCAAAGGGGCGCGAGGCATAAACGACCTGATATAGCGACATGGCGCACTCCGTCTCCGGGAAGACCCGGCCGGCCGCACCATGACCGACACCGGCGACCGCGAACAGCGTCGGGGGGTCGCAGCGCCCGGCCTCAGCTGTTCGGCGGGATCAGGCCGATGGTTTTCATCACGACGGCCTGGACCAGCATGACAACCAGCCAGTAGCCCGCGTCGATCGCCGCCGCCGGGCCCGGCAGGCCCCTGTGAACATGGTTCACGACGGTTGCGGGGACGACGAACCCGATCCAGATCACCACGGCGCTGCCGATGGCCATGGTCCAGGCTCCTGCCTCGGACGGGGCGAGGATCAGGGCTCCGGCCAGGATCGCCGCCAGCCAGGCCTGGGCCAGGGCGACGGCGGCGATCGCCCCGGGGGTCAGGGTGGCCTCGGGTCCGAAGCGCGTGCCGCCGATCCGTGCCGCCGCAGCGCGGAACACCAGACCCAGGACGAGCCCGGCTCCGGTCGCCGCCGCGATCGGCAGGGCGTTGAGCAGAATATATTCCATGGACGGTCCTCCGCGGACCCGGACAGGAGCATCGGGCGGCCGGGAGGGCAAGCCACGCGTCCCCCGCCCGCGACGGGACGGAAGCCTGTGTCATCAGCGCCGCTGATCACGTTGATGATCGGAGGCCGGGCTGGGGTAGGCCCGTTGCATCGTTTCGGGTTAGGCAGTCTGAATGGATCACCCCGCCTGGATCGCAATCACCGTCTTCGCCGGCCTGAACGTGGTCGCCGCGTCGAGCGGCAGTCTGTTCCGGCCCGGGGCCTGGTATGCGAACCTGCACAAGCCGTCCTGGACGCCGCCGAATCTGGCCTTTCCGATCGTCTGGGGCTTTCTGTTCGCGACGAACGCCGTGGCCGGGTGGCTGGTCTGGGAGGCTGTGGGGACGCAGTCGCCGCTGGCGTTCGGGCTCTATATCGTCTCCCTCGGGCTAAACGCCGGCTGGTCGTTCCTGTTTTTCGGACGGCGGCGGATGGACCTGGCGCTGGTGGATGTGACCCTGCTGTGGCTGTCGCTGGTGGCCATCATCGGCGTGTTCTGGGGTCTGAAACCGCTCGCGGCCCTGCTGCTGATCCCCTATTTGAGCTGGGTTACCATCGCCTCGGTGCTGAACCTGCGGATGCTGCAGATGAACCCCAGGGCTCAGCGTGTCTGACGCAGGCCCTCGAACAGTCCGATGCCCGCGCTGACCGACAGGTTCAGCGAGCGGGCCGCCGGCCGGATGGGGATGACGACGCGGCCGTCGGCGACCGCGTGTATACTTTCGGGAACGCCCGAGGTCTCCGAGCCGAACAGCAGGGTGTCGTCCGGCCGGAAGACGAAATCGGTCAGGGCCGTCGCGCCCCGGGTCGTGAACAGAACCAGCCGCCCGGGACCCCGATCCGCCTGGAATGCGTCCCAGTCCGAATGGCGGGTCATGTGCGACAGGGGGCCGTAGTCGAGGGCGGCGCGCTTCATGGCCCGGTCGTCGAAACCGAACCCCGTGGGCTCGATGACATGCAGTTCCACGCCGAAACAGGCCGACAGCCGGATGCAGGCGCCGACGTTCTGCGGAATGGCCGGTTGAAAAAGGGCGAGACGCATTCTAAGCCCCTCCATACGCGCGGGTCCGGGGCTTGTCGCGGCCCTGTGTGCGACCGCTTCTCAAGAAGCGTCAGCAACTTGCGGCGATGAGCCGCAAAGCCGGGCCGGGCCTTTCCCCGTCTGTTGCGCTAGACACTTTACCCCGCGCGCGAGCCGCTCCACGGCGGCCCGTGACCGAGATTTTCAGAGGTGAGACGTGACCGAATCGGTCGTGACGAAGGAAGCCCCGGAAGGCGAAGCCACCCGCCGGGACTTTATCCATATCGCCGCCGGTGCCGCCGCCGTCGGCGCGGGCGTGATGGTGGCGTGGCCGCTGATCAACTCCATGAACCCCGCTGCCGACACCCTGGCCCTTGCGACGATCGAGTTCGACACCTCCAAGGTCCAGGAAGGGATGCAGATCGTCATCACCTGGCAGGGCAAGCCGGTGTTCCTGCGCAATCGCAGCGCAGCCGAAATGCAGCGGGTGGTCGCCGACAACAACGCTCCGGGCCTCAAGGATCCTCAGACCGATGCGGAGCGGACCAAGCCGGGCCATGAGGCCATGCTGGTGGTGCTGGCCAGTTGCACCCACCTCGGCTGTATCCCGACCTTCGGGACCGGCGACTACGGCGGCTGGTTCTGCCCCTGCCACGGCTCGCACTACGATGCCTCCGGCCGCATCCGCAAAGGCCCGGCCCCCAGGAATCTGGACGTGCCGGCGTATGAATTCACCGCCGGTTCCACCATCCGGATCGGCTGAGAGCGCACAAGATGAGCGGACACGAATCCACCTATGTTCCCAAGAGCGGCATCGAGAAGTGGCTGGACACCCGGTTGCCGATCGTGCGCTTCGGCGCGGATTACATGTCGCTGCCGACGCCGAAGAACCTGAACTACTGGTACACCTTCGGGGCGATCCTGAGCATCTGTCTGGTGACCCAGATCGCCACGGGCATCTTTCTGGCGATGCACTATCAGCCGAATACCGAAATGGCCTTCGCCTCGGTCGAACGCATCATGCGCGACGTGAACGGCGGCTGGCTGATCCGCTATGTCCACATGAACGGGGCCTCGATGTTCTTCGTGGCCGTCTATATCCACATGCTGCGGGGCCTCTACTACGGCTCCTACAAGGCCCCGCGGGAGATGATCTGGATCCTGGGCTGCATCATCTTCTTCCTGATGATCGCCACGGCCTTCCTGGGCTACGTCCTGCCGTGGGGCCAGATGTCCTACTGGGGGGCCGAAGTGATCACCAATCTGGTCGGGGCCATCCCGCTGATCGGCGAGCCCGTCCTGATCTGGCTGCGCGGCGGCCCGGCCATCGACAATGCGACGCTGAACCGGTTCTACTCGCTGCACTATCTGCTGCCGTTCGTGATCTTCGGGGTGGTCGTGCTGCACCTGTGGGCACTGCACACGTCGGGCCAGAACAACCCTGTCGGCATCCTGATCCCCAAGGAGCGTGAGAAGAAGGACATGGTCCCCTTCCACCCCTATTATACGGTCAAGGACGGCTTTGCCCTGATCATCTTCCTGATGATGTTCGCGGTGTTCGTCTTCTTCATGCCCAATGCGCTGGGCCATCCCGACAACTACATCCCCGCCAATCCGCTGGTGACGCCGGCGCACATCGTGCCCGAATGGTACATGCTACCGTTCTACGCCATCCTGCGGGCCATTCCCGACAAGTTCGGCGGTGTGGTGGCTATGTTTGCGGCCATCGGCATCCTGTTCGTCCTACCTTGGCTGGACACGTCCAAGGTGCGCTCGATGCGCTATCGCCCGACCATGAAGATCTTCTACATGATCTTTGTCGTGAACGGCCTGATCCTGGGCTGGTGCGGGGCCCAGCTGCCCGACGCACAGGTGGTTCCGGGCATGCCCAGCTTCGCCCTGGTTGACGGCCAGCTGAACAGCTACCTCTGGCTGACCCGGCTTTCGACGCTCTATTATTTCGCCTTCTTCGCCGTGATCCTGCCGTTTGTGGGATTGAAGGAGACGCCTCTGAAGATCCCGCTGTCGATATCGGAACCGGTGCTCAAGGGGCCGGACGCCATGAGCGGGGCTGTTCCCGTCCAGGCCGAGAAGAAGGGGTGATCGGGATGACAAGTCTCATCAAGGGTTCAGCCCTGCGAAAGATGGCCGTCGTTGTCGCGGCCTTCGCCACCGTCGGTCTTGCGACCCCGGCCCTCGCTGCGGGCGAGGCCAAGCATCCGCGCCCTGCCGGGTTCACCTTCGAGGGGCCCTTCGGGGCCTTTGACCAGGCCCAGTTGCAACGGGGCTACAAGGTCTACCGTGAGGTCTGCTCGGCCTGCCACAGCATGGACCTGATGCATTTCCGGACGCTCGGGGAGCGGGGTGGCCCGTTCTACGACGCGGAAGCTGCGAACCCGGCAGCCAACCGCTACGTCAAGGCCCTCGCCGCCGAGGCCCAGATCGCCGACATCGACACCGAGACCGGCGAGCCCGTCATGCGCCCGGGCATTGCCGCCGACCGGTTCCCCAGTCCCTGGGCCAACCGTACGGCCGGTGCCGCGGCCAATGGTGGAGCCTATCCCCCCGATCTTTCAGTCATGGCCAAGGCGCGCGAGGACGGTCCCAACTACATCTACTCCCTGCTGAGCGGCTATGCGGAGCCTCCGGCGGGTCTGCGGGTCGGGGTGGGACAATACTACAACCCGTACATGGCCGGCGACATGACCCCCTTCTGGGACGGTGACCCGAAGAAGGTTCCGTACGGCGGCTTTATCGCCATGCCCCCGGTCTTGATGGAGGATCAGGTCACCTTTGATGATGGAACAAAGGCCAGCGTCGACCAGATGGCCAAGGACGTCGCGGCCTTTATTGCCTGGTCGTCTGATCCCAAGGCGACCGAGCGCAAGCAGTCCGGCGTGGGCGTGTTGGCCTTCCTCGCCATCTTCGCGGGCCTGACCTACGCCAGCTATCGCCGCATCTGGAAGGGCGTCGCCCACTAACGGCGACACGTGAATCGACACTGAAAAGCCTGCCGGAGTGAACTCCGGCAGGCTTTTTCGTGGGTTGTCCGATGACACTATAGGGGCTTTTTAATGCGAAGCACCGGAGCGCTCCAATATCCTTTCGTCGAGTCTATATGAGCGTGCCCGTCCTGATCGGTCTGACCATGGCGCTGCGTTTCCGCAAGATGGCGGCACCGGCCGTGGTCGACACGGGCGGGGTGACCCCCTAACGTTTCCAGCTCGTCCACTCGAGGGTCCGTCCATGCGTCTGGTTTCCGCTGCCGCCGTGCTTGTCGCCGGTCTGGCGTTTTCGTCCGCCGTCATGGCCCAGGCCCCTGCGTTCGACGCCGCCCGGCTGTCGGAACACACTCGCATCCTATCGGCCGACGATTTCGAGGGGCGCGGCATCGCCACGCCCGCCGAGCAGAAGGTGATCGACTATGTCTCGGGACAGTTCCGCGCGGCGGGGCTGGAGCCAGGCGGCGAAAACGGCGGCTGGACCCAGGCCGTCGCCCTGAACCGGTTCACGGCCTCTGCGGTTCAGGCCCAGCTGACGATCGGCGACTGGACCCAACCCCTGGCGCAGGGCGAGCAGGTCGTCATCTCCACCCGGCGGCCGGGCGAGAGCCACGTCATGCTGACGGACGCGCCGCTGGTCTTCGTCGGCTATGGGATCACGGCACCGGAGCGGGACTGGGACGATTTCAAGGGCCAGGACATGACCGGCAAGATCCTGGTCGTTCTGGTCAATGACGCCGATTTCGAGGAGCCGGCGCTGAACACCTTCGGCGGCCGGGCCATGACCTACTACGGCCGCTGGACCTACAAATACGAGGAGGCCGCGCGGCGCGGGGCGGCGGGCGTCATCATCGTGCACGAGGATGCCCCGGCCTCCTACGGCTGGACCACGGTGCGCAACAGCTGGTCCGGACCGAACTTCGACATCGTCCGCGACAATGCTAATGAACGGGTGCCGGTCGAGAGCTGGATCCAGCGCAACGTGGCGGTCGAGCTGTTCCGTCGCGCGGGGCTGGATTTCGAAGCCCTGAAGGTCCAGGCGCGCCGCCGCGATTTTCAGCCCGTGGCGCTGGAAGGCGCCGAGCTTGACGTCATGTTCGATGTGGCCTCGCAGCGGATCGAGACCCAGAACATCGTCGGCCGGCTGACCGGCACGACCCATCCGGACGAGACCCTGCTGTTCACCGGACACTGGGACCATATCGGGATCGGCACGCCCGACGCGGACGGTGACGCCATTTTCAACGGGGCGGTGGACAATGCTTCGGGCATCGCCGGCCTGCTCGAACTGGCGCGCATCGCCGGGGCCGGGCCCAGGACTGATCGGTCACTGGTGTTCCTGGCCTTCACGGCCGAGGAGAGCGGCCTGCTGGGCTCGGAATACTACGGTGCCAATCCGCTGTATCCGCTGGCGACCACGGTCGGCGGGTTCAATATGGATTCGGCCAATGTCTATGGTCGGACGAGGCACCTTGGCGTGATCGGCTATGGCCAGTCCGATTTCGACGCGCGGCTGGAGCCGTTCGTCCAGGCGCAGGGCCGGACCATCGAGCCAGACCAGATGACCCAGGCGGGCTTCTACTTCCGCTCGGACCACTTTCCCCTGGCCAAGCGCGGCGTGCCGATGGTCTACGCCGACTCCTCGGGTCCGTTTGTGGACGAGCCGATCGCGGCCCGTACGGCGGCCCGTGATGAATACACCGCCCGACGCTATCACCAGGCCGACGATGAATGGTTCGCCGACTGGGACTTTGCCGGCCAGATCCAGGACCTCGAGGTCTACTGGGCCCTCGCCAACGCGCTGGCCAACAGCCGCGACTGGCCCGCCTGGAAGGCAGGGTCCGAGTTCGGCCCCGCCCGGGCGGCGAGCGCGGGGGAGCGGGAGTAGGGGCTCACCGGTCTCCTCCCCGCGCCGCCGGCGTGGGGAGGTAGGTCCGGAGCGTAGCGGAGGAGACGGAGGGGCCTTGCCGTCGCCCGGACCCGCTCCGTCCGCTCGCATCGGGCTCGCATCCACCCCCCCCATTCGCCAAACGGCGAACAGGGAGGAGACGTTGCCGTCATCCGCCACATGACAAAATCGTAAGGCGCGGCATGCGGCTGCTCGCCCTAGGGTGCGCAGCCGAAATGACGTGGAGACCGCTGATGTTGCGTGGAGTGTTCGGCGCCGCGGCCGCCCTGGCCCTGGTGCTGTCGGCGGGGCTGGCTTCGGCCCAGGACTTCTCGGCCGAGCGCCTGTCGCAGGACATCCGCCATATCTCGTCGGACGCGTTCATGGGCCGTTATCCGGGCACGGAGGGCGAGCGCATGACCCTGGCCTGGCTGCAGGCCCAGTACGAGGCCATCGGCCTGGCCCCCGGCGGCCCGGACGGGCAGTGGCTGCAGCCGGTGGAACTGAAACATTACACCCCGGTGGCGGGATCGGCTTCGGCCAGCTGGGCCGGCCCGGACGGCACGGTGCATTCTCTGACCGTCGGGACCGACATCGTGCTGCGCGCCGCGACCAACGACGGGCGGGCCGACATCCAGAATGCCGGGCTGGTGTTCGCCGGCTACGGCATCCATGCGCCGGAACGCGACTGGGACGACTACGGAGACATCGACGTCACCGGCAGGATCGTCATCGTCCTGCCGGGCGAGCCGACGGCCGAGGCTGTGACCGACCGCTTCAACGGGGCCTATCCGACCGCCTACACCAACGGTTGGTCCAAGGCCGACGAGGCTTTCCGCCGGGGCGCGGTGGGGGTCATCACCCTGATCATGGCCCCCGCGACCGACGCGGGCTGGCTGCGCACGGCCCAGTTCAACGGGCGCCAGCGGACCCTGGCACCGGGCGCGGCGGACCTGGAGATCTCGGGCGGCATCAACCACGACGTCGCCTTGGCCTGGGCCGCGGCGGCCGGGCTGGGGCCCGACGCCATGGCCGACGTCGCTGCGGGCACCTTCAAGGCCAGGTCGCTGGACGGCGTGACCCTGTCGGTCGCGGTCGAGGAGACCATCGACACCCTCGTCACCCACAACCTGCTGGCGCGGATCCCCGGCACCACCCACCCGGACGAGACCATCATCTATTCGGCGCACTGGGACCATGTCGGCGTCGGTGCCGATCATGTCAGCCCGGTCTCGACCACTGAGGACAACATCTACAACGGGGCCTGGGACAATGCCTCGGGCACCATCGGCATCCTCGAGATGGCGCGCCAGATCGCCGCCGCACCGCGCCCGGAACGCAGCATCGTCTTCGCCCATATGGCGGCCGAGGAGATGGGTCTGCTGGGCTCCTACGGCTATGTCGCCAACCCGGTCTATCCGCTGGAGACCACCGTGGCCGACATCAATATCGACATGCTGCCGCTGTCGGGCCCGACCCGCGATATCGCCATCTTCGGCAAGGGCCAGAACACGCTGGAAGACGATCTGGCAGTCCTGGCGGCGGCGGAAGGCCGGGTGGTCACCGACGACCGGCAGCCGGAGCAGGGGTTCTATACCCGGTCGGACCATTTCCCCTTCGTGCGGGCGGGTGTTCCGGCGCTGATGACCTGGCACGGCGTGGACTGGGACGAGGGCGGGGTCGAGGCCGGTCAGGCGGCCTGGACCGCTAAATTCGGGGCCGACTACCACAGGGTCTCGGACGAATGGTCGGCGGACTGGGACCTGCGTTCGGCGGTCGAGAACCTGACCCTGCTGTACCGGCTGGGTCTGCAACTGGCCAACAGCGCCGCATGGCCGACCTGGAAGCCGACCTCGGAGTTCGGTGCCAACCGGGCGACCAGCGACGGGGCCCGCCAGTGATCTGAACGGCCGGGCCCGTGGCGCGTTCCGGCGCCATGAGCCCGTTCAGATCCTTCGCAACGTTCTGCGTCCTGACGCTTGGGTCTGCCTGCGGCGAGGCCGGGTCGGTCAATCCGCCGACCGAGCCGGCCCGGCCGATCGAGATCGAGGATCCGGCGGCCCCGCCGGCGGAGAGCCAGACCTCCATGCTGCCCGGACGCGGGGCCGTCAGCTTCGTCGGGCGCTGGTCGGCGGACGTGGCGTGGTGCGCGGCATCGCACGGCGAGCGCCGGCCGATCGAGATCACCGCTACCCGCTTTGAAGGCCCCGGCAGCGCCTGCGCCATCGCCGCGGTGGATGAGGTCGCCGACGGCTACGTCGCCACCTTGGCCTGCGTCGCCGACGGCCTGGCCCGGTCGGAGCGGGTCCGGTTCCAGGTCACCGGCGACGTCCTTCGCCTGACCTGGCAGGACCGCGCCAGCAAGCCCGTGGTCCTGCGCAAATGCACAACGCTGAAGGACACGGTGACGGCGCCGGCCGTGCCCTGAAGGGCAACGATGTCAGGCCTGGTCGGGCTTGAGACTTGCGCGTGCGCCGCTCACCGGGGTCGCGTTCCGAGCCGAACAGGTCGGGACGAGAGGCTCCCTTCCGCCTGGGTGATGCCCCCTATAGGTCATCAGAAGACCGACGCGATCAGGTCATCGGCGGACCTGGCAGGCCGGTCCGACGCCTTTTCAGGAACCAGGCCGGAACGGCGGACAGCAGCAGAAGACCGGCGATGAGCGCCCAGGCGGGCGGAAGCGAAGGACCGCCGTCCGTCGCCGCGACTGCCGTGTCGCGCTCGATGAACCGTCCCCGTGCGGCAGGTTCGGCCACGATCTCGCTGTCGACCGTATGCCCCTCGTCTCCGCTCACCGAGACCCGGTAGCGATGCCCGGGGCTCGCAGGAAAACGAAACCCGCCGTCAGGGCCGGCGTTGATCGATTTCACGGCTGCGGACGGCGACGTCAGATCATGCATCTGGACCCACTCTCCGGCACCGGGCTGTCCGTCCGAAAAATAGACCGTCCCCGAAACCGACTGGCCGTCGCTGCGGAGCTGTACCAGAAGACCATGGGCCGAGGCTGCGGTGGCGACGAGCGCCCAGACCACCAGGACAAGGGCCGATCTCGGGCGAACACAGTGCATCACTGCACGTTGAACCCGAGAACGTATTCGTAGCTGAGCTCGGTGTAGGCGGGATTGGTGGGGGTGGGGATGCGTTGACCCGCCCACAGCTTGTTGAAGCCGCCCTCGGGTGTGAAGCTGGCGATGCCGTTCGCGTCCGTCGTGGCCTCGGCCGTGTCTTCCCCGCGTCCGATCCTGACGCCCGCCGCCGGTCGTCCGTCGATGCGCACCTGGACCTGCATCGGGCGACCGGCGCGAGGCGCTTCGGCGCTTTGCGGGATTACTTCAAAGGGCTGTCCGGCGGGGCGGGTCAGAACGGCCGAACCCCAGCGCACGATGGTCTTGTTGTATTTGACGGCATTGGTCGCGCTGATCGCACCGGGCACTTCGTTCATCGGCCGTCTGACGCTGGGCCCCGAGCCGGTGCGGGAATGAATGCCATTGTCGAAATGAACCGCGATCATGACCGGTTCGCCCGCCACGCGCAGGCGCAACGAATCGTCGCCGCCGCTACGGGTGACGGCCAGGTCACGGCCGTTGGCATCCATGGCGCGCACGGTTTTCAGCCGGTCGGCTTCATAAGGGTCGATGGCTCCGGCATGGCCGCCGAACATGACCCAGAAGACGTCGGGTTGTCCCGCCTCCTGGATCAGCCAGACCGTGTGGGCGGCGGCGGCGGACGAGACGGCCAGCAGGCCGGCGACGGTCAGTGCGAGCAGCTTTTTCATGACGGAGTCCTGTGTGGAATGAGGAGATCAGAAGCCGACCTGCACGCCGATCCGCAGGGTGCGGGGCGCGCCGGGGGTCAGCAGCTCCGTGCCGAACGACAACGATCG
>Ga0163144_10011953_pt1 | contig 18310 bp, 15 predicted proteins | sample OliLak19BULKMAT1_FD_123175 | JGI IMG/M metagenome (GOLD analysis project Ga0163144, IMG submission 123175) | Freshwater microbial mat bacterial communities from Lake Vanda, McMurdo Dry Valleys, Antarctica - Oligotrophic Lake LV.19.BULKMAT1 | ecosystem: Environmental > Aquatic > Freshwater >... | reverse complement strand
CTCGCGTCGAATGGCGGGCACGCTGTTGGCGCCCGTGCCCCACGTGAGCGCCAAGCCCTGCGAGAACTCGCCGGACTCCGTCTCCGGCTTCACCGCGACGGCGGGGCGCGATAGCTGCGGAACAGCTGCCGGCGCGGGCGCAGCGACCGCGTCCACGCCTTCGGTCGCCCCCGGGCGGAACAGCTTCGGCACCGGTCGCGGCTCGGTCTCAGAGCCAGTCCCTCGCTTGAGCTCGGCCTCGATGCCTTCCTCGGCTCCGACCAACCAATCCGCGCGCACGAGTTCCGGCACCGCTCGCAGCGAGGGTGCGGGTGTCGGATCGGACTCGGGTTCGAGTGGCTCGGCCATGCCCATGGCGACGCTCCCTTCTGAAGACGAGTGGACGCCGTGGTTATCGGCCGCACCCGAGGAGACCTTGAGTCAACGCTCCGGCCTCAGCCCCGGCCGTATTCCTCGAGTTTCCGATAAAGCGTGCGCAGGCCGATTCCCAACATGCGAGCCGCGCGGGGCTTGTCGCCAGCCGTGTGCTCCAGCGTGAGCTCGATCAGGCGTCGCTCGGCCTCGGCCATCGTCATCCCAGGCGTCAGCCCCGCCCTGGGCCCGATGGCGGTCACACCGCGGATCGCGGCGGGCAGCGCCGACACTTCGAGCGGACGCTGGTGGTCCGCCAGCGCGACCATGCCGGCCAGCGTGTTCTTGAGTTCGCGCACATTACCGGGCCAGTCGTAGGCCACGAAGCGTTCCAGCACGCCGGGCGTGACGCTGGTGACGCGACGCCCATGCGCACGGCCGAGCGGGCGCAGAAAGCTCTCGACCAACGGCGCGAGGTCTTCGCGTCGCTCGCGCAGTGGCGGCAACGGTATCCGCACCACACTGAGCGTGTGGAACAGGTCATCGCGGAATCGCTCCGCGCGCACGACTTCATCGAGATCGGCGCTGCTGGCCACAAGCAAGCGGACGTCCACGCGCACACTCTGCGTTCCGCCCGTGCGTTCGATCACGCGGTCCTGCAGGAGTCGCAGTAGACGAAGTTGCACCGCGGCCGGCGCTTCGGTGATCTCATCCAGGAAGAGCGTGCCTCCATCGGCCTGCTCGACCTTCCCGCGCCGGCGCACGGTGGTGCCGCGCGCCACGCCGAAGAGTTCCTGCTCCAGCTCGTCCGGAGCGACCTCGCCGCAGTGGACCGCCACGAATGGTCCCTGTCGCCGGGTGCTGTTCTGATGGATCGCGCGCGCCACCACTCCCTTGCCCGAACCACTCTCGCCTTCGATCAGCACCGGCGCGCGCGTTGGGGCGATGCGGCGGACCTGATCCTTCACGCGCTGGATCGCCCGCGAGTTGCCCGTCAGACTGTCGAGCCCGAATCGCGAATCGAGCGACTCCTCCATCCGCGCGACGCGCGCGGCGAGCCGCTGGTGCTCCAGCCCAAGTCGTAGCGTGGCGAGCAGTTTGTCGCGATTCACGGGCTTGGCTTGAAAGTCATACGCGCCGCGTCGCATCGCTTCGACCGCCATCGCCACGTCGGCGCCCTCGGTGACCATCACGGCACAGACATCGGGATTGCGCTCCTTGGCGCGGGCCAATACGGCAAGCCCATCGATCCGGCGCGTGCGCATCTCACACACCAGACAGTCCGGGCGCTCCTTGGCGATTGCGTTGAATCCGCTCTCGCCATCACGCGTCCAGGGAACATCGAAACCCTGCTCGAGCAGGAACGCCACCAACAGGCGCGTGGCCTCGCTCTCACGGTCCACGACGAGGACGCTGGGGCGGCGGCGGGGCATGGCGGCGCGAGGAGTGCGGCGTCCAGGATCGACGGGGGCGCCGCGAGTGCGATCAGCTCGCTGTGATGGAAGCGAGCGCGAGATCCACACTCGGCACCAAGTCGATGTTCTCGCTCACTTCGACGTGAACGATCTTCCCGGCTTTGTCGACCACGAACGTCACGCGGTTCGTGAAGCCCGCTTGGGGCAGGAACACGCCATAGGCCTTGGCGGCCTCGTGCTTCCAATCGGACAGCAGGGGGAACGAGAGACCGAGCTTTCGGGCGAAAGCCGCATTCGAGTAGTGGCTGTCCACGCTGATCCCGAACACGACCGCGTCGGCCAACTCGAAGCGCGACATCTCCTTCTGGATCGCGGGCAACTGGTGCGAGCAAGTGGGCGAGAATGCGAGTGGGTAGAACACGAGCACCACATTCTTATCGCCACGATATTCAGAGAGCGTATAGAAAGCGCCGCCGGGGCCCTTGAGTTTGAAGTCGGGTGCTTCCTGGCCCACCTGCGGCATGTTCAGCGTCTGCATGGAACGACTCCTTGAGAATGTGCCGCATGGGCCTGCGGCGGATATCCTTTGCCCGGAATCGTGCACAGGCAGGATCATTTAGAGCGAGTTGGTCGTGCCAACTGTAGCACAGCCATTTCGTGGGACCTGCGCCCGCGGGGCGTGAGGATCGCGTCACTCAACGACGCGCTGTGGCGCGCATCACATCGACGCTCACCGCCGCCAGCTCCTCGATCGAGCGCACGCCTTTGTCGCGCTCCCAACGCTCGGCCAGCGCCAGGAACAACCGCGCGGTCATGCGCGTGTCGCCAAGGGCCCGGTGCGCTTGCTCGGTCGGCAGGCCGAGCTTGGTCGTCAGTGCGCCCAGCGCGTTACCACCGGTCGAGAACAATCCACGCGCCAGACCCAGTGTGTCCACGACGGGATTGGTCAGCGTCGGCACGCGCGCCTCGCGGAACAAGTGCTGCAGGAACGGCAGATCGAACGGAGCATTGTGGAACACGAGCGGCGTATCGCCGAGCGCCTCGCGGAGCAACGCCCCGACCTCGGGGGCGCGCGGCTGTCCCGAGACCATCGCGTCGGTGATGCCATGCACGCGCGTCGCATCGGGCGGGATGCGCACGCCAGGATCGATCAGACTCGACCAGCCGTCGCCGAGCGCGCCATCGACGACGGCGACACGCGCGACTTCGACCAGGCGCGCGCCCATTGCGGGATCCATGCCCGTGGTCTCGGTGTCGACCGCGAACACGGTCCGGCCGAGTAGCAGCGACGTCACTTGCCCGCCCCGGCGCGCGCGGCGTAGTCGGCCCAGCTCACGCCCTTCTCCATATGGCCATCGCCGATGTAGCGCAGGAGCAGCAGGAAGCGGTCGGCGGGCAGGTAGCCCGGCACGTTCGTGAGGTGTTCACCCTTGGCGCTCAGGAAGATCGTGGTGGGATAGCTGTTCACGCGAAAGCCCGCTGCGATGCCTCGCGCGGTGCGCGCCTCGCCCTGGTAGCTCATGGACTGATGGCTCTCAGCGTTGAGCTTCACCGTGACGAAGTGCGAGTTGAGGTACTCGCTCACGTCGTCGCGCGCGTAAACGTCTTTATCCATGCGCTTACACCAGCCGCACCAGTCGGTGTACACGTCGACCAGGATGTAGCGCTTGCTCGCGCTCGCGGACGCGAGCCCGCCATCCCAGCCCTGCCAGCGGACCCCACCTGCGAAAACAGGAGTGGCTGCGGCGGGCAACAGGATGAGCACGGCAAAGAGCCATGGGGCGAAACGCATGCTGAACCTCGAGGGGATGGCACGTGGCCGTCATTGGCCGCCGGGGAGTCCTGAAGGAGCGCCATGAGCGTAGCACGCTCTTTGTGCGGATGCGGCTCAGCCGTGCACGGTGTGGCGCAACGTGCCGTCGGGATCGTTGGGGTCGAACCACACTCCGCACGCGCGCGGGCCGGCGAATTGCCCCGGATTCACGCAGATCGTGGCACCCAGGCGGTCGCGCCAAGCCCCCGTCACGCGCGGCGATTCATGGATATGTCCGCTTAATGTGAGTCGTGGCTGATGCTGTTCCACGAACGCGCGGATCGCGCGCGAGCCTACGTGGACGCCGCCCGACATCGTGTCGCACGCGGTGCCCAGCGGCGGTGAGTGCAGCACGAAGACGGTGTCGCGCACTTCGGTCCGCGTCGCGAGCGCGTTGAGCGACTCGGCGATGCTCGGCGCACGCACAGCCGGGTCGAATACATGATCGCGCACGCCCTGTGCGTCGCTGCGAAAGCCCGCGAGCCGTAGCGGCGTCTCAGGCTCGCCGTCTTCCCAGCGCTCCCAGTCCTTGATCTTGAACGGCGTGATCGGGACCCACGAAGCGCCCGCCACCCGCACGCCATCCACTTCAACGACGCGCTCGTGCAACACGCGCCACAGGCGGCCATCCTCGCGCTCGAGCACGTCGTGGTTCGCCGCCCAATCGTCGTTGCCCATGAGCAGGAGCAGCTCGGCGCCGGGCGCCGCGTCATGCAGGCGTCGCGCGAACTCCACGAGGAACCCCTCGAGGAACAGGCGCTGATGACTCACGCCCGGGGCGCCCTCGGCGTGGGGGCCCAGATCGCCGCCGATCAGCACGGCCGTGGCGTGCCCAGCCGCGGCTTCGGTCAGGATCTGCTCGTACAGACCCATCTGGCCGTGCAGGTCGGAAGTGAACAACCACTGGGCCACGGGCGGGAACTCCTCTGCGAAAGGTGAGATGAGCCTCGGAAGGCTAGCCGAGCCACGCGCGCCCTGCCAACGCCGCGTCATGCCTGCGTCATATGAGGACCCAGAAGCAGCGCGGACGCACAAAGCGCTTGAACCCCTCGCGGTCGCTCCGGATACTTCCTGCCCGGCGTGCCCGCTGCACCGCCCGAGTCACCCCGATGTCCCATTCCGCGAGAACCCTATGCCCCTGTCCCGTTCGCTGCGCATTGTCGCCCTGCTGGCCCTCGTCCTCTGTGCTGCCGTGGCCCACGCCGCGCCGGCGCGTCCGACCACGGCGCCGCGCAATCTCCTGCTCAACCCGGGATTCGAGCGCGGCTTCGAGGGACATGACTGGATGCCCGCGGGCTGGGACACGTCCGAAGCCGGACTGCCGACGGTGTTCTTCGGCCGAGATTCCTTCCTCGTGCGTGGCGGGCGCTTCGCGGTGAACGTCGCGAACACGAGCACGCTCTATCCCATGTCGCACAACTGGAGCCAGACCGTCCTCGTCGGGCGCGAGGCATGGGGCCGCACCGCGGTGCTCAGTGTCTGGACCAAGAGCAACGGACAGCAGGGCCGAGCCTATGTGTTGGTGCAGGCGTACCGCGACACCGTCACGCGCATGGCGCGCGTCTGGGGCGTGGGGCGCGACGACGCGCGTCGGCGCATGTCGATCAACAAGGTGGACGATCCCGCAGTCGACCTGGGTTGGGCTCGCACCCAGTTCGAGGATCCCAACTCCGATTGGGTGAAGCGCGAGGCGCGTGTGTACGTTCCGGTTGGCACGAACGTGCTGTTCGTGCGCATCGGCCTGATGGGCACCGGACAGCTGCTGATCGATGATGCCTCGCTCGCGCTCGAGGCCACGCCGCCGCTCGCGCCGATGGCGCGCAACACGAACCTGCTGCGCGATCCCGACTTCGAAGCTGGCGGACTCGCGTGGGAGTGGGTGACCCCGCCCTTCGAAGGCGCGCGCACTGATCTTGATCGCACGGTGGCTCACAACGGAAGCGCCAGCATGCGCTTCTCCTCCATGCGCGACGGCCTCGTGCAGACGCGCATGGGCGTGTGCCAACCGTTCCAAGGCCGCGCCTTCGCCGGCAAGACCGTGCGTGCTTCGGCATTCTTCCGCGGCGACAGCCTGCGTACCAACTCGTATGTGAAGATCTACGCGCAGGGAACCAGAGGGCTTCTCGCGCAGTCGCTCGGCGCCGAAATGCTTTCGGGATCGTTTGATTGGACCGAGAACAGCGCGACCCTCGATGTGCCCAAGGGAACCGAACATCTCTGGGTGTGGCTCATTCTCAATGCGCCCGCCGAAGGCACGCTGTGGGTCGACGATGCGAAGTTCGAGATCATCGGCGATGCACCGGATGCGAGCCCTGCACCCGCGAAGACCACGACGAAGAGCGCAACGAGTAAGCGCACCACGAGCAAGAGCACGACGAGCAAGTAGTCTCGCGCGCTTACTCTCATTGGAGAAAATGCAGCCGTCTGCATTCTTTCGTTGACACCGCGCGCACTCGGACACAGACTTGGTCTTGCAGCTGGGCAGAGAGGCCTCCCTGGCACGGAGCTCTCAATCCCGATCCGAGGCGTCGTTCGCTGCACGAGGTCTGCTCAGGGAAGTGCGCACGGTCTTGCCGAGCGAGGTGAACCGAAGCGGTGCCCGCGGGCTTTCACGGATTGGGAGCTGCATGGCGTCCGGACCACCCGCCCAGGTGAGACCCTCCCGGCGCTTGATAGGGGCCCCCCCTCTATCATCAATGAGGCGCGGTCCCCCCGCGTCAGTCCCAGCGGCGCAGTCGCAAGTAGGCCCACGTCCCCAGTGCGGTCAGTGCAAGCAGGCCGAGTACGAACCATTCCCCATGCTCCCACTGATACTCCGGCAATTTCAGATTCATGCCGTAGTAGCTCGTGACCACCGTGAGCGGTAGGCCGATCGTGGCGATCACGGTGAGCCGCTTGATCACGTCATTCATCCGGTTGGACGTGATCGAGACGTGCAGATCGAGCAATGACGAGACCTCGTCGCGGAATGAATCGAGTAGGTCGGTGAAGCGCGCGAGCCGGTCGTAAACGTCCCGTAGATAGGGGCGGATCTCGGCGGGCACGGTTCGGTACTCATCCCGCGTGAGCGCGAGGATGGTGTCGCGCTGCGGGCCAACGATGCGGCGCATGGCCGAGATCCCGCGCTTGAGGCGTACGATACGAGTGTGAACATCCGGCGTGTCGTGCTCGAAGACGGTCTCTTCGAGCTCGTCCACTTCCTCGGCGATACGATCCATGATGGGTAGGTAGTGGTCCACCATGGTGTCGAGAAGGAAATGCATGAGATACGCCGGACCCTTGCTCAACAACTCGGGCCGCCGCGCAATGATATCGCGCGCGACGACGATCGAACGCGTCTCGCCGTCGTGATACGTGGCGAGCGCGTGCTCGCCCAACACCATGTCGATCTCGCGCAGGGTGGGCTTCTTCTCGTTCTCGTCCCAGCGCGCCGAATGCATGACGAGATACAGGTAGCTGCCGTAGTCGTCCACCTTGGGACGATTCACCTGCATCACCATGTCCTCGAGCACCAGCGGGTGCACTCCGAGCGGCTCGAGCGCGCGATGCACCTCTTCGACCCCGCTGCCCTCGAAGTCGAGCCACACCGAGCATGCGCCCGCAGTGAGCGCCGCTTGCACTTGCTCGAGGTCGGCGACGTGCACCCCGCCGGTGCCGGCGACCCAGCCGCGGATCACGCGGGCCTCCGACTCGTGACCAGATCGAGCGTCAAACGACACGTGGTGGCGTGGATGCGTACGGTGTCCTCGACGCGGCGCGCATAGCCGCCGCCGAGCGTGGAGACCACCGGAATGCCGCGCTGTACGCAGCCTTCGATCACCATGCGATCGCGCGCCTCGAGGCCCTCGAAGGTCAGGTCGAGCCCGCCGAGTTGATCATCATGGAAGGGATCGGCTCCCGCCTGATAGAGCACTAGATCCGGTTCATGCGCCCATACCTGATCCAGCGCGGGCCCAAGCGCCGCGAGATAGTCGCTGTCGCCTACGCCATCCTCGAGCCCCAGATCGAGATCGCCTCGCTCTTTGGGGCTCGGGTAGTTGCGCTCCTGGTGCAGCGAGAGCGTGAACACATCGGGGTCCTCGCGGAAAATGTGCGCAGTGCCATTGCCCTGATGCACATCGAGATCGACAATCGCCGCGCGTCGGATACGGCCCTCGAGCTGCAGCACGCGCACCGCCACGGCAAGATCGTTGAAATAGCAGAACCCCTCGGCGTGGCCGGCATAGGCATGGTGCAGTCCGCCGCCCACGTGCGCAGCGGCGCCGCGCTCCAGCGCTTCGCGCGCCGCGAGCGTGGTGCCGGCGGCGCCCCACGAGAACGCCCGCACGATGCTCTCGGTCAGCGGCAGTTCGGAGAACTGTGTGCGCGGCGTCCAGCGCAGGCACTCCAGGTCGTCGAGATACTCCGCGTCATGCGCGGCTGCGAGCAGTTCGCGAGTCGGCGCGGGCGGCTCCAGCGCGCCGCCTCTGGGCACGTGCCCCGACGCGATGAGCGCCTGGGTGACCAGTTCGTACTTCTCGATCGGGAACACATGCATGCCGATATCGCATGCGTATTGTGGAGACGTCACGACAATGGGTGGTCCGGGCATGGAGCGAGGGTGCCACTGGCGGCGGTCCCATGTCCATGACTGCGCGGGCCTGAATCGTCCGCTACACTTGTGGGGCCTTGATGACTCCGACCCGACCTGACTCCGCCGGCGCCTTCCGCCTGCTCCGCCAGCGCCTGCGCGCGCGACGTTTCGCCGCGCTCGATGGACGTATGCGTGCCGTGCTGCTCGCGTTGGCGGCGCTGCTCGGCGGGTTCTCGTTCTGGCAGGCGCGCATCCCGTTCGACGCGGCGCATCACGCCGGCGGGGCGCTCGCAACGCTTCGCGTGGAGACGCTCGCGCTCGCGGGATGCGCCGTTGCGGCCGGCGCCCTGGCGCATTGGCGACAGGCCGTGCTCGCCGCGCGCGTGCCGGGACCCGAGTGGTTGGCGCTGCCGATCCCGCCCGTCTTCGTCGCGCGCCACCTCCTTGCCGAGGCCCGTCTTCCCGCCACGGCCCTCGCGCCATTCGCTCTCTCGATCTGGTGCGCGGGACTCGATCTGCTGCCTTGGGTCTGGAGTGCTCTGTTACTCGTGGGATGGCTCGTGGCGTGGCTCGAATGCACGCGTCTCGGCGCGGCGCTCGCGCGGCGCTCGGCAACGCGTGGCGATGCGGCGTTGCGCTCGCTCTCCCCCATCCTGCGATTGCTCGCGAGCGGGCCACGGCGCGGACGCGCCAGCGCAGTTCCCGCTCCACGCTGGCATCGAGGTACGCCGGCCGGCGCGCTGCAGCGGCTGGACCGCACCCTGTCCTGGCGTTCGGCAGGCACTCGCGCGCGGCTTGCGGGCGCACTGGTCGCGAGCGCGTTCGCGAGCCTTGCGTGGTGGTCCGGTGCCGAGCCGCTGCTGGCGCGCGCACAATCGTTCGTGGGCTTCACGATTGCCAGTGCGTTCCTGGGTGGCTGGGCCGTTCTGCGCGTTTGCGGTGATCCGGCAGACCTGATCCGACCACTTCCCCTTTCGCTTCGCGCACTGTGGCGCGCGCGATTCGGGCAACTGGCGCTCGCGCTTTTCCTACTGGCAGCGTTGCAGGCGGGGCTCGCGAACGGGTTCCCGCTCCCCGCGCGGATCGGCCAGTTCGTCACCTGGTTCCTGCCGGGGCTCGCACTCGCCACACTCGGACTGCACTATGGCATCACCCTGTACCCGCGGTCGGATGTGGCGGAGAACCTTTACTACGGCTGGCTCGGCGTCGCGGTGTGCGCGAGCCTGATGATCCCGTTCATGGGTTGGGCGGTCCTGCTCGCGGGCCTGATCCATTCTTCGTTGCGGCTGTCGCGCTGGCACTCGCCGGAGGTATCGTGATGCTCCAGATCGATAACCTGAGCCGCAGCTACGGGGACCGAGTCGCGCTGGCCGACGTGTCGTTCGAAGTGAAGCCAGGCGAGATCGTCGGGCTGCTGGGCGCCAATGGCGCAGGCAAGAGTACGCTGTTGCGCACGGCGTCGGGCCTGCAGCCACCGGATGCGGGGCGCGTTCGAGTGGCTGGCCATGACGTCTGGGTCGAGTACGAGGCCGCGCGCGCAGCGCTCGGCTACGCGGCCGAAGAACCAAGCTTCCACGAGGAACTCTCGGCCGCCGAACATCTCGCGTTCGTCGCCGAGGTGCGCGCGATGGAGCCGCGCGCAGCGCAAGCGCGCGCGCACGAACTTGCGGCTCGGCTCGACTTGGCGAGTCGCCTCGACGAGCCGGTGCGGGCTTACTCCCACGGCATGCGCAAGAAAGTCTCGTTCCTTGCCGCGATCCTGCACCGACCCGCGGTCGTGCTCTGCGACGAAGCGCTCGAGGGGTTCGACGCGCCATCGGCGCTCGCGGCCAAGGATGAACTGCGGGCCCTTGCCCGCGACGGCGCGGCGATCCTTTTCTCGAGCCACGTGACCGAGACGGTCGAACGGCTGTGCGATCGCATCGTCTTACTTCACAGCGGTGTGGTGGCGCGCACCATGACGAGGGCGGAATGGGGCGCGCCACTCGATACTCATTCGGCACTCGAAGGCTTGTTCCTGGACCTCGCACGTGGAGTGAATCGATGAGGCGCGCGGTACGCACACTGATTCTCCTGATGGTTCTACTGATTCCCACGCAAGCGCTGGCCGCACGGCCGCTCACGCGGCCGCAGGTCCTCTTGTGGGACAACGGGACTCCCCCAGAACTCCGGCGCGCGCTCGGCGCGTATGCCGATTCCGCCGCGAAGGGCGACCCGCAGGCGCGGCTCGATGCGGGCGAGGCGCTCAACTTCCTGGCCAGTTCCTACGAGCGCGACGGCATGCCGGACAGCGCGATCGTTCACTACCGCCGTGCGGTTGCGCTGCGTGGAGACCGGCTGGAGCGTCTGGCGTTCTCGGACCTTCTGCTCGCGCGCGGCAATCCAGAGTCCGTGCGCGAAGCGCGCGGCGTGATCGCCGACGAACTGGGCCAGGCGCTCGGCGAGCCGCCGCTCGCGCTGGCGCATCTCTACGCGCGCTACGCTTGGGCGCTTGCGCGCGGTGGCCAGCCGGACAGCGCGCTTGGCGCGGCGACCGATTGGGCGCTGCCGCTGTCGCGCGAGCCTCAATGGGCCAAGCGATTCGCAGGCCTCGCGCTCGACGCTGACCGCGCCGACCTGGCGTGGCGGCTCGCGCTGCCAGCGGCCGTCCGTTCGCGTGGCACCGATGTCGCCGCGATGGATCTCCTGCGCCGTTCGGCGACCACCGGCGGCCCGACCATGGACGCAGCCGGCGTGGTCGCACGAGAGGTCGCCCGGCGCGACACGAACGACGCGCGAGCGCGGCAAGCGATTGGAGCGCGCCGGCTCATCGTACGAACGGTGGATCGGTTCCCGCTCACGGTGACATTCATCGCCGGACGGTCCACACCACGGCCACGCGTCGCGCTGCTGATCGCACAACCCAGCGATACGCTCGCGGCATTCGATAGCCTTGTCGTTCAACTCGTCCGGGCAGGCGTGGCGGTGGCGATTCTCGATCCTCGCGGCGTGCGCGGCTCCGTTGCAGCCGCCGCGCCCGGCACCGACGCCGCAATCGGCCATGAGCGTGCGTGGCTCGATCTCACGGCACGCGATGCTCGCGAAACACTCGACGCGTTGGTTCGATTGCGGCTGGTCGATCCCGCGCGCGCCATGGTCGGCGCGACAGGCTCGGTCGTGCTTGCGGCGGCCCGGGCCGCAGAGCTCGACCCGCGCTTCGCCGCCGTCCTGCTCATCGCGCCCGCCCCGGCAGCCGTGGATCGTGGCGCCCTGCGAGCCTCGCTCGCCCGCTCGCAGGCGCGGCTGTTCGTGCAGGTCGCGCCGGAGGATGTCGAAACCATGCTGCTTGCCGACCGCCTCGCCGAGTCCCTGCCCATCCAACAGACCCGGGTGGCCGACACCGGTCAGGCGGGGCGCAGCGCCGCGATCTTCCGCGCCGACCCTAAAGCGGTCGGGCGTGTCCTCAGTTGGTGGAAGGACGTGCCGCTGCGGCGGCCCGCCACTCCACCAGCACGACCGCGCCGAGGATCAACGAAGCGCCCCACCACCAACGTGGCTCGAAGCGTTCACCGCCCAACGTGAGCGCGAAGACCAACGCGAATACCGGCTCGAGCGCGAACAACAGCGCGATGCGCCCCGCCGGCAGCGTCCGCTGTGCACTCAACTGCAGCAGCGGAGCGATCGTGCTGCCCGCCACGGCGAGGTAGGCGAATCTCTGCCAGCCTGCTGGATCCAGTTGCGCGAACGCCTCACGGGTGCCATTGGCGAATGGTAACAACACGACGGCCACGGTGATCGACTGCGCGAACGCGAGCGTGAGTGGGTCGGCTGTTCGCGCAACATGCGAGACGAACACCACCTGGAGCGCGTACATGGCCGCGCCCACCAGCGTGAGCGCCTCACCTCGACCCATCGACAAACCCTGGCCGTCGAGTGACATCAGCGCCGAGCCTGCCATCGCGAGGACGATGCCCAAGGTCAGCAGCCGCGTCGGCCGCTGCTTGAGCAGGGGCCATGCGAAGAAGGCGGCGAACAGCGTGCCGGCACAGGTCAGGAATGCGCTCGTACCCGCGGCAGTGGTGCGGAGCCCCTCGGCCTGGAAGTAGTAGCCCCCGACCAGGAACACCCCGCTTCCGAGCCCGCTCCAGAAATCCATGGGCACGATCACGCGGCGGCGGAACGCGAGGATGAGCGCGAACAACACCGCAGCGATCGCGAAGCGCACGCCCACCAGCGTGACCGGTGGAAGCGAGGCGACGCTATCGCGGATCGCGACGAATGTGCCTCCCCAGAGCAGCGTCGCGACGATCATCGCCACGAGCGCGGCGCGCTCGGACGGACGACTCATTCGCGACCTCGACGGCGGCGCGGGCCATCGGGCTTGCTGAGCGCGAACGACAGGCTCTCGAACTCCATGGTCATGTCGACCGTGCGCAGTGCGAGATCGGGCGGGATGCGAAGCTTGCGCGGAGCGAAGTTGAGGATGCCGCGCGCGCCAGCAGCAACCAAAGCGTCCGCCACCTCCTGCGCCGCCCGGATCGGCGTGGCGATGACTCCCACATCAAAGGCTTCGGCCGACGGCAGTGCCGAGATCGGCTGTACCACCAGGCCATCGACCGTCGTGCCGATGCGCGCGGGATCGGCGTCGTAGACCGCGACGATATCGAAGCCCTGATCGACGAAGCCGCGATACGCGAGCAACGCGGATCCGATGTGCCCCGCCCCCACCAGCGCAACGCGCCAGCGGCGATCCAGCCCCAGGATGCCGCGGATCTCCGTGCGCAGATGCTCCACGTTGTAGCCTAGGCCTCGCCTGCCGAACGAGCCGAAGTACGACAGATCCTTACGCACCTGCGCGGAGGTGATGCCTTCGCGCTCCGCGAGCAGATGCGAGGAGATCATGCGCTTCCCTTCGGCGGCGACTTCCTCGAGGACGCGGTAGTAGTGCGACAGGCGACGGACCGTGGACTCGGAGATGCGGGACATGAAGGTCTTCCGATGCGCTGCGACGAGCCCGCAGTCCGTGCTGGGACCGAGGGGGCGTCCTCGCTGGTGAATGATTTCACAAAGGCGGTCCGACGAAAGGCCGCGGGGCTGACGCGCCCCGCGGCCTTCGTTCGTTGCGACTACTCCTGCGTCTCGTCCGCTTCCGGTGCCCCATCGACTTCGTCGATCTCGGCCACATCGGCGAGCTCGCCGACGTCGCCCACCACCGGTGCTTCATCATCGGGAACGATGCGCGTGACGCCTGCCACCGCATCGGGCAGTAGGTCGCCGCTCTCTCCTGCCGCAGACAAGTTCACGAGACGCACGCCCTGGGTGTTGCGGCCGAGCACCGAGATGCCCTTGACCGGCGTGCGGATCAACTGGCCGTGACGCGTGATGATCATGAGCTCGTCCTCATCAACGACCTCCTTGACCGCCACGACAGGGCCGTTCCGGTCCGTCGTCTTGATGGTGATGATGCCCTTGCCGCCTCGGTGTGAGACACGGTACTCGCTGATCTCACTGCGCTTGCCGTAGCCATTCTCAGTCACGGCGAGCAACGTGGCGGAGCGCTTCACGCCGACCATGCTGACGACTTCGTCATTCGCATCGTCCAGCGTCACGGCCTTCACGCCGTAAGCGCTGCGGCCCATCGGACGGACTTCGTTCTCATGGAAGCGGATCGCGAGACCCTGCTTCTTGGCGAGGATGATGTCCTGCGTGCCGTCGGTGATCATGGTCTCGATGAGAGAATCATCTTCCTCGAGGTTGATCGCGTTGACGCCTGCCTTGCGCACGTTGCCGTACGCGGACAACAGGGTCTTCTTGATCAGGCCCTTCTTGGTGGCGCACACCAGGAAGTGCTGATCGTCGAACGCCTTGACCGGCACCACCGCCTGCACGCGCTCCTCGCGACCCATGCCTTCGAGATAGTTGACGAGCGGGCGGCCCTTGGCCACGCGCCCGGCGGTCTCGATCTCATGCACCTTGAGCCAATAGCAACGGCCCTTATCAGTGAGGATCATGAGATAGGCGTGCGTGTTCGCGATGAAGAGGTGCTCGATGTAGTCCTCTTCCTTCACGCCGGTGCCCTTGATGCCCTTGCCACCACGACGCTGCGCACGGTACGCCGAGATTTCCTGGCGCTTGATGTAGCCGTTGTGCGAGATCGTGATGACCATGTCCTTCTGCTCGATCGTGTCCTCGTAGTTGATGTCGCCTTCATCCACGGCGATCATCGTGCGGCGTTCATCGCCGTACTTCTCACGCACGTGCTTCACTTCGTCGAGGATGATCGCGAGCATCTTGCGGTCGCTGGCGAGGATCGAGCGGAGCTTCTCGATGAGCTTGATGACTTCGAGGTACTCGGCCTGGATCTTGTCGCGCTCGAGCCCCGTGAGGCGCTGCAGCCGCATCTCGAGGATGGCGCTGGCCTGGATCTCGGAGAGCTTGAACGTGGCCACGAGGCCGTTGCGTGCGGTCTCGACATCCTTGGCGGCACGGATGAGCGCGATGACCTGATCCAGGTGGTCGAGCGCGATCTTGAGGCCTTCGAGGATATGGGCGCGGCGCTCGGCCTCGGCCAGATCGAACTCGGTGCGCCGGCGCACGACTTCACGCCGGTGACGCACGTACTGGTCGATGAGCCCGCGCAGCGTGAGCACCTGCGGCCGGTTGTCGACCAGCGCCAGCATGATCGCGCCAATCGAGGACTGCAGCGGCGTGTGGACGAACAACTGGTTCAAGACGACCTTGGGGTTCGCGTCCTTCTTGAGCTCGACCACGATGCGCATGCCCTCGCGGTCGGACTCATCGCGCAGGTCGCTGATGCCGGCGATCTTCCCGCTGCGCACCAGATCGGCGATCTTCTCGAGCAACGAGGACTTGTTGACCTGGAACGGGATCTCGGTGACCACCAAGCTCATGCGGCCGGCCTTGCCCTCTTCGACCTGCACCCGCGCGCGCACGCGCATGATGCCGCGGCCGGTCAGGTAGCAGTCCCGGATGCCGGCGGTGCCGTAGATGATGCCGCCGGTCGGGAAGTCCGGACCCTTGACCAGCTTGAGCAGTTCCTCGGCTTCGACCTCGGGCCGCTCGATCACGAGCGCGATGGCGTCACAGATCTCGCGCAGGTTGTGCGGCGGAACTTCGGTCGCCATACCGACGGCGATACCCGAGCAGCCGTTGATCAGCAGGTTCGGGATGACGCCCGGGAGCACCGACGGTTCCTCGCGCGTCTCGTCGTAGTTGGGGCGGAAGTCGACGGTGTTCTTCTCGAGGTCCGCGAGCATCTCGACCGCGATCGCAGTCAGACGAGCCTCGGTGTAACGCATGGCAGCGGGCGCATCGCCGTCGATCGAGCCGAAGTTGCCCTGACCGTCGACGAGCGGATAACGCATGACCCAGTTCTGCGCCATGCGCACGAGCGTGGGATAAACCACGCCTTCGCCGTGCGGATGATAGTTACCCGAGGTGTCGCCGGCGATCTTCGCGCACTTACGGTAGCCGCGACCGGGCTGCAGGTTCAGGTCGTTCATCGCGACCAGGATGCGCCGCTGCGAGGGCTTGAGCCCGTCGCGAACATCGGGCAGTGCTCGCGAGACGATGACCGACATCGAGTAATTGATGTAACTGGTCTTCATCTCGGCTTCGATGTTCATGTCGATGATCTTGGATGGATCTTTCAGATTCATGCGTTCTTCCTTCCCGTTGCACCGCCGGACCCCGAACGCCCCATATCCCTATGGAGCGAGTCCCCGCGAGAGAGAGTCGTCAGCGACGGTCCTTGGCCAGCCAACACCATTCGAACGCGACGGTGGCATAGCGACTGACGAGGCTCGGGGCCGCGTCACGATTCGTGAATAATCGGTGGTAGCGCAGCACGAGCCCGGCCGTGTTGCCGGTGCCCACGAGCCGGGTGAGTTTGCCCCCCAGCGCGAAGCCCACCGCGCTCGAAGCGCGCGTGAGCCGGCCACGGACATCGTCTTCGATCCGCCAGTAGCCGAAATCCCCGGTGAGGCCCGAGTCCCAGCGCTCGCGATCGTAGAGCGTGACATCGCCACGCCACGACGCGCCGTAGGCCCAGCGGTGCGAGACCGCTACGGAGCCCAGGTCGGTCCCGTCATTGGGATCGGCCAAGCGGCCCTCGAGTGTGCCTGTGTCGTCCGCGAACACCCGAAGCCCGAACTCCGCTCGTTCGCCCACGGGCCACAGCACCGACAACGAGGACGAGAGGCCCCCACCATCCGGGGTCCCGGTCGTCGCGAACGACCCACCCATTCCCGCGATCAGATCGGGGCGAGGGATCGCATGTGCAGGTGCATGCAGCGCCGTGAGCGCGAGCGTGGCAACAAGAACAACGAGTGGTTGACGCATCAGATGTCCAGATTCTTCACCGCGAGTGCGTTCTCCTCGATGAACTGCCGGCGCGGTTCGACATGCTCACCCATGAGGATGGTGAAGATGCGATCGGCCTCGACGGCGTCATCGAGATTGACGCGGACCAGCGTGCGGGTCTCGCGGTTCATGGTGGTCTTCCAGAGCTGATCCGGATTCATCTCGCCCAAGCCCTTGTAGCGCTGCACCTGGACGTTCTTACGTCCGATGCGGGCGAGCGCCTCCTCGCGCTCCTTGTCGTCGTAGCAGTAGATCTCTTCCTTGCCCGCCTTGACCAGGAACAGCGGTGGCTGCGCGATGTACACATAGCCGTCCTGCACGAGTTGCCGCAGTTCGCGGAACAGGAACGTGAGGAGCAGCGTACGGATATGCGCACCGTCGACGTCGGCATCGGCCATGAGGATGATCTTGTGGTAGCGCAGCTTGGTGATGTCGAACTCGTCCTTCACCCCGGCGCCGAGCGCCTGGATGATGCTGCGGATCTCCTCGTTCGCGAGGATCTTGTCGATACGCGCCTTCTCGACGTTCAGGATCTTGCCGCGGATCGGCAGGATCGCCTGGAAGCGTCGGTCGCGGCCCTGCTTGGCTGAACCACCTGCCGAGTCGCCCTCGACGATGAAGATCTCGCAGACGGCCGGATCATCGAACGCGCAGTCCGCGAGCTTACCCGGCAGCGAACCGCCATCCAGGATGGTCTTGCGGCGCGACAGGTCGCGCGCCTTGCGCGCCGCTTCACGCGCACGCGCTGCCGAGATCATCTTCTCGACGACCTTGCGGGCGACCGACGGGTTCTCCTCGAAGTACTCGCGGAGCCCCTCTCCCACCACGCTCTCGACCGCGCCCTTGATCTCGTTGTTGCCGAGCTTGGTCTTGGTCTGCCCCTCGAACTGCGGGTTCTGCATCTTGATCGAGATGACCGCCGCGAGCCCTTCGCGCACATCCTCGCCGCCGATGTCGGCCTTGAGGTTCTTGGTGAGCCCCTCGCTCTTGGCGTAGGCCACCAACGTGCGCGTGAGCGCCGAGCGGAACCCGCCGACGTGCGTGCCACCCTCGATGGTGTTGATGTTGTTCACGAATGAGAGCAGCACTTCGGAGTACGTGTCGTTGTACTGGAAAGCGACCTCGACCGAGACGTTGTCGCGCTCACGGCTGAACGACACCGGCTTGTGCAGCACCTCTTTGTTCGTGTTCAAGTACTTCACGAACTCGACGATGCCGCCCTTGTACTGGTAGTCGATCGTCTTGTTGGTGCGGTTGTCGATCAGGTGGATCGCGATGCCGTTGTTGAGGAACGCCAACTCGCGCAGGCGCGAGGCGATTGTATCGAAGTGATACTCGTGCACTTCGAAGATCGTGCTGTCCGGCTTGAAGCGCACCGTGGTGCCGGAACCTTTTTCCTTCTTGTCCGCCGGCCGCGACTGCATGGGCGCCGTGGGCACGCCAGCGTGGTACTCCTGCGAGTAGACCTTGCCATCGCGCAGCACCTCGACCTGGCACCACTCCGACAGCGCGTTCACGCATGAGACGCCGACGCCATGCAGACCGCCGGAGACTTTGTACGAGTTGCTGTCGAACTTGCCACCCGCGTGCAGCGTGGTCATGACGACTTCGAGCGCGGGCTTCTTCATGGTGGCGTGCATATCCACCGGAATACCGCGGCCGTTGTCGCGCACGGTGATGCTGTCGTCGGTCTCGATCGTGACCGTGACGTCGGTGCAATAACCCGCGAGGGCTTCGTCCACCGAGTTGTCCACCACCTCCCAGATCAGGTGGTGCAGCCCGCGCACGCTGATATCG
>Ga0163144_10011952_pt1 | contig 18312 bp, 15 predicted proteins | sample OliLak19BULKMAT1_FD_123175 | JGI IMG/M metagenome (GOLD analysis project Ga0163144, IMG submission 123175) | Freshwater microbial mat bacterial communities from Lake Vanda, McMurdo Dry Valleys, Antarctica - Oligotrophic Lake LV.19.BULKMAT1 | ecosystem: Environmental > Aquatic > Freshwater >... | reverse complement strand
TAGCGCCCTAGGCAAGTACACTAGTTAGCGATATTGCGCCCGTAGCTCAATGGATAGAGCATTTGATTACGGATCAAAAGGTTGTCGGTTCGACTCCGGCCGGGCGCACCAATCTGTCCGCTTACCATTAGATTTAGAAATGCAGCCACAAAGACATATCAAATAGCGCTAACACCACTCGCGTCAATGTGTCGAACATTCTGTCGGATGCAAATCTGGCAACGACGTCACTTAACCCCAGATCGACTCGTTAAAGCGTGCATCACTATCTATTCGGCGAATCTTGCTCGAGTACTCGTTCGGAGCGTAAGTCAAACCATGGGTCCGAAGTAGTTGGTCGCCGCGTATACAGGCGAATCAACACCGCAGTCGTACCTATACCAAGCGTCAGGTTGAACATGACGAAGTGTCGGGGATAGTACGAATCAAGCCGGTACGGAATGAGTGGAACTGCAAACATTAGGGGCCATAGCCAAAGCATCCATATAGTCATCTTTCGACAGCGGACTATTACAATTCGAACGAGAGCAATGATCCAAAGCAAATGAAATGCCCAAAACGCAATGGCGAGTGTCTTACTGAATCCGAATCCTTCAAAAAAGTATGCCGTATAGGGATTGCAGTCCGGGGGTGCGGCGTGTCAGGGAACGAGCGATGTAGATCGCTCATGTGGCTGATGCAGTTAACTTTTCTTACCAGCATCGAAAGTGAATAGCGAATAATTTGGAAAACGGCACCAATTGAGACACAAACTTGTCCTCCGTCAATATTTTTCTAAGCACACAACATCAGCTGACAAAGTCTTCAAGGCTTAGTAGAAGTACGCCCATTACATCGCCACTACGACGAATAGAAAGTTATTGCTTTCATATAAACTGCAGAATCGCAAACGACGGATTTTGGAATAGTATTTTGCCGAAAGGTGTCCATCTTCGCTGTGCTGTTGACTCAAGGTCAACGACGAAGTACTCAACGTCAAATTCTTCGAGCGCCATCAATGTCTGTTTGCTTGGGTGATTTGCGAACCTAAGAGACACATTCATACGGTCAATGGCCCATGCCGGAGGTTCATTTATGCCCCAAAGAAATCGTGGGCCTTGGATTAAGAACCTTCGCTCGGAGTAAGCGGGTAAAATCAAGTTGCTTCCACCAAATAACTGGAATTTGAACCCAATGCCCCGCAATTGATTTTGTAGAAGAGTTGGATTTTTTCTGAAGAAAACTACCTGTTCATTGAACCATTCCGATCCGAAACATTCCTCGCTACCGCAAAAATGATTTGAAGCGATGATCGCGTCCAGTGGCAAATTTTGTTCCATCCAGCGTGCAGCTGCAATTTCGTCAGGAGTACCTATCACGGACTCGACACTGCTTGCAAGCATTTTCGGCTGTGTCGCGGTTCGGTACAAACCAGTGGCGGTAACGGCGACACTTGCGGAGATAGCCCCCACGAGAACGAGACTCAGTAGCGAGATCATGTTCCGCGACTTTCTAGGCTTACCGACATCGAAAGTGAACCAAAGAATTCCGATCACAGCGGGCAGAATCCAATACGCACTGGCAACTGCTCGACCGAGCATTGCGATTCTGCTGCCGGAACTTAAACTCTCAAGAAGGTAATAGGAAGCAATGCCCGTTGCGAAGCTCGTCATCAAGAAAACTTTGAATGAGACTGCTGTCGGTTTGATCTCTAGTAGTGATCCGGAAACTGCGAGAAGTGCGATAAGGAGCATGATGCTCAAAGCGGAATTCACAAAATATCCAGCAGAATTCGTTATTCCACCAATGAATAATATGTACATTACCAAAAGAGGAAAAATCGCAAGAACAAAATGTCCTAACATTGAAGCACGTAAGTGCAAATGAGACCAGAAAGTGATCATTCCAAGTAACGGAATAAAAATGTATGCACTTGAAGCGATCCCTCCGATTACGATTAGTGAAGGACCGCTGAGACTGTTGAGATCGCCAAATAACTGCATTGCAAACCCGAATGGTTCCACCCCAATAGAGGTCGCAGCGGTGGTGTTTCGAAGAAATAGAAAATAGCAGAGAGCTCCTGTCGCTGTCGCCGTGAGTAGATCAACGAGCGATACCCATCTCCACGGTTGATTTGTGACAATACCCATGATGGCGAGTGCCCCTAGCCCGAGAAAGACTATTGGTGCATTCGGAATCTTCGTTCCAATTACAAATACTGTAAAGAGCACCCCCAAAGGAATTCTGCTCCAATGAATAACTGCGGTTTTTCGGTCGGTCCAATAGAAAACAGCAGCAAGAAGAAAAATATGTCCTACTGCGCTACTTGGCGACCCAAACGAAAAAACAAAAAGAATCGGATAGAGGCATGCGAGAAGGAAGCGTAATTTGGGGCGGTGAACTCCCTCGCGTGTGAGAAACGACCAAATTAGGGCACTTAATGCGAGAGACACAACGATCGGGGTAACCCGGTTCAAGATGACCCAAGTTGGCGCATCGGAGAGTCGATCTAGTAGTCCTGTCCAGGTATAAGACAAAAAATGGTAGGCCGTAATCGAAATTCCAGCGGCTCCGAGATGGTCACGAGGTCCATATCGCGCTAATGAGTTCTGCAAGGATTCGAAGAGCTGGTAATCGTCAGAATTTATCCACCAAAATTGTGGTCTGGAACGCATTCCAGCTACTAGCGACACAATTGCAAGAGCAGTCATGGCGATGGCAGATCGTAAATAGAGGATTCTGGTCGCAAATTTGTTTCTTAGGTTTACTGCTATTAAGACACACAGACCCGAGGCAAAAAGTGAGATGTACCAAAGAAAGTCGTGAGCAAGGTACAGAAATGAAATCAAAGTGATTGCTAGGAAATCTATCGATTTGAATTTAGTTTCTTGAATTTTTCTAACAACGCTCCTATCTTCTTTCAACCTCCCTCCTGCTGCTACAAGGAGAATGACAAAAGATGGTAAGAGCCAAGCGACGGATTTGATGGGAGTCGACTTTAGAATGATGTCAAACAGTGTTGAGAGGGCAGACCCGATAGCAAACCCCATGCCGAGACATTCGGGAATGGTCGGAGACTTAGAGCGCGGAATACGCGCATAAACATACGCTCCCGAAACAATCTGGGTTGCAATGACTGCAACTGCTTTAATTGCTACCGGGACTGAAACTCCAGCGAGACCTAGTAATGCGACGAATAGGACCGCAAAACCTATACTTTGGCGCCATGCCGCTCGATCTATCTTGGGCGACACACGGTCACAAAATGTGCATACGGAATGGTTAACAAATCGGTTCGAATGTCACCCGTGGAGAGCTCGAACTGCTCAGAAAGCAGTTCACAATAGTGCTCTTCTGTACGAACAAAGCTCCCGCGATCTGCATTAAGCAATAATCGTGCAATTGCTGACTGGTCGTGCGTGAACACACCATCAAATGTTACAAGACGACCGGTAGTACTAAGAACTCGCTTCACCGATGAAAGTAAGGTTCTACAGTCGTTGTCGCTGAGATGGTGCAAGACCCCAATGATCGTCACAACATCGAATTTTCCTAAGTGTTCAATTTCGGAATCTTTGGTGATATCGCCACAAATAAATTGTCCAAAGTTCCCGAAATGCCTATTCGCATAGTCAACATATTTAGGCGAAATGTCAATTCCTACGTAGTCGGCGTTCTGTAGGCGCGATGCCAAGCGTCCATATCCGCAACCAACATCAAGTACGCGGTCACCATAAACAGGTCGGATGTACTCTTCGACGACGACGTCACGGTTCGCTTTGGAAACGATTCTATTGAACAACTTGAAGAACCAAGTTCGACCAAGGATTGCCTCTCGGAAAGTCACGACTTGTAGGTTACTATTTTGGCAATGTCAAATGCAGACACGGAGTTTGATCGATTACGCCGAGAATTCGGTTACCATGCAGATTCTTACTTGATACGAAGTGACTCCGTGCTTCGGGCACCGCAACTCTCTGCGGCAACTGTAAACGCATTCGACGACGCAGTACAGGACAAAATTGCTAAAGCTGCCGAGTCCAGTTGGTGGTACCGGGTCGTAATGAGGTCATCGTCAAGAAATTGAAGGGGAGCGCATTCTCTGGAGCATTGTGGGATGTCGGAGCCGGAACTGGCGTCGTGACCGCGGCTCTAGTTGAGGCCGGAATAGCAGCCATCGCTGTTGAGCCATCCATGGGGGGGAGCCGCGATCGCAGCTCAACGTGGGGTTGTGTCAATTCAAGGAACTCTCCAAAGCCTCAATCTGCCAGATAGTTGCCTTGCTGGAGTCGGAGCGTTCGACGTGCTCGAACATGCAACCAATCGACAGGAATCCATGCAAGAGATCGTACGTGTGTTGCGTCCTGGTGGACATTTCATCGTTACAGTTCCTGCCTTGCAGATTCTTTGGAGCCACGCCGATGTAGATGCAAGACATTTCATCAGGTATTCCCGTCGCACCCTTAGGAACGAACTTGAGATGTGTGGGCTTGAAGTGCTGTCACTGGGTTACTTCTTCGCGCTAATAGTGCCACCCCTGCTGTTGATTCGTGCGCTTCCTTACCGTTTGGGGTTGCGGGTTCGTGGCTCAAACAATGCCACGTTGCGTGCCAGCGGTGGGCTATTTGGCAAACTGGCAGGGCGTATCGAAGTCGCACTTGTGGGTCATGTTCCCTTTGGATCATCGTTAATTGCAGTAGCGCGAAAACCTGCCCATTCGGTTTCAGTTAGGGGGTAAACAACGCGACTGCCTCAATGACTTGCGACTGTTGATCGTGTGTCATCGATGAAAATAACGGCAGCCGAACCAGACAATCACCAGCGTGTTCGGTCACCGGAAACTGTCCGAGTTTCCCACCTAATTGCTGGCCCACTGCGGAGAGATGAAGTGGTTGATAATGAAAAACGGCGTTTACGCCACGGTCGGCGAGGTGAGCAATGAACCGATCCCGTTGATCTCCCCGCTCAAAACGAAGGTGGAACATATGTGCAGTGTGTTCGCATCCGGTCGGCACAAATGGTGCCCGCACATTGTTTTCCGCCGTCCAACTGGCGAGTTCGTTATCGTATCGGTCGTATATCGCCAATCTCTTGCGGTAGATCTCTTCTCTTCTCTCAAGTTGCCCCAATAAAATTGCGGCCAAGATGTCTGATAGAACCCAGGATGAGCCAACATCAACCCATGTGTATTTGTCGACTTGGCCACGAAGAAACTTGCTCCGATCTGTTCCCTTTTCGCGCAGAATTTCGGCACGTTCTACAAGTGCTTTGTCGTTGATGATGAGTGCCCCACCCTCACCACACGTAATGTTCTTGGTCTCGTGAAAACTCTGCGTGGCGAGAGCGCCGAAAGTGCCCAAATGTCGACCCTTATATTTGCCGAACAATCCATGCGCGTTATCCTCGATAATGATCAGCCCATGTTTGGCGGCTATCGCCATGAGTAACTCCATCTCGGCGCCGACTCCGCCATAATGCACAACGCAAATCGCCCGAGTACGTGGTGTGATTGCTGCAGCAACTTGGTCAGGGTCAATGTTCAAAGTGTCCAGCCGTACATCAACGAATATCGGTTTGGCACCGTGCAACATAAATGCGCTAGCCGAAGAGACAAAGGTATACGACGGCACGATGACCTCATCGCCTGGTTGTAGCCGTGCGAGTAGTGCCGACATTTCGAGAGCGTGCGTGCAGGAGGTAGTAAGCAATGCTGCGTGGATGCCCATCTGCTTGACCAAAATCTGCTCCACGGATTTTGTGAATGGACCGTTTCCGGCGGTATGTCGCCCGCTGACCGCGCTGATCAGATTCGCACGATCCAATTCGGAGTAGGTCGCGACATTAAACGGAACACTCTCGGCAGGAGTGGTCATTTCGCGTCGATGCCGAGTAATTCGCTGATGTTTCTCCAGAGCACGTTCTCGCGCTTTTCTAGCGGCAAGACCGACGTTAACTCGGTGATTATCGGGAGAAGCTGGTTGTATGACCACTCAGGGCTGTCGCTTCCTATGCACAGACGTTGGTCGAGGTCATTGAGCAGAAACGCAATATTCTGCAGGATCGAACTTTTTTGATACTTGGTCACGGTAAACGACACATCTAGAAGTATCGAACTGGAGTGTCGGCAAAATTGTGAGTATTCAATAATACGTGAACCCCCGCCATGGAGTAGCACTAGTTTGAGTTCGGGAGCCAAATTGAGCCCTTGGGCAATCGCCCAGTAGGGATCAGATTCAGGTAGATTTCCCGGTTCGTCATGGTAGTAGGTGCATAAGAAACAGGTGAGCGAGTGATCGGCGATTTGTCGCATGATCTCTGGGATCAACTCGATTGTCCGATTGATACCAAGCAATCGAGGGTGAACATGAACTGCCGCGAAACCCAAATTACTGATCATGTCTAGTTCTCTGCCAATTTCAACAGGGTTTGATTGAGTTAGCGCCGCGACGGGAAAGAAACCAAACTCAATGGAGGTGCGATAGAAAGATTCATGGCTGTAGCCGCCAACGCCAGGAAGACCTATGGCGCAGACGCCGCGAACGTCTGCAGCATTGGCCGAATCTCTAAGTTGACCGAACGTATGGCCGGTTCTACCCGACATCCACGTGCCGTCAAGCGTTGGGTGTGCGGAAGTATCAAAGATCATTTCTACGAACCTTCTGCCAAAATGTCTTCCGTCGGCTCTTCGCATTTGGCGCGTTCGAGTCCGATGTGTTCAAGTTCACCGAGATATGGCGAAATTCGTTTTGGTGCTCCGCCACTCGTTGCTGTGCCTCTTGTCGGAATCTTTCGAGAAACTGATCACTTACTTGCTCGGTATTGTCACCAGTGAGATAAATAACGCTGGTCTTTTCGGTTTCAATGCGGTTGGCGTTGGGTTGAGATTTGTTTGCATTCTTCAACCGATATTCGACTTGTGAATTGTTGCGTTCATGGAGTGTGGCCAGCGGCCAATCCAAGAGATTCAAAATATCGGCGCAAAACTGACCCATGTACGGACCTTCTTCAAAGGCAAGCTGCACCACATTTTCTTCTCCCTCGTTGTTTGGTTTCTGTCCGACAAATTCGAGGAAGAGTGACTTATTGAATCCGAATAATCGTAAGGTATAGCCAATTTCAAAAACCGAAAGAGTGTCGGTATCGAGTCGGGCGAGCAGGTAGCCAGCGAGGGCAGCGGCACCTGCAGGTTCAGGCTTGCGCACCCGATTGCGTAGGAGTGCGGGGATTTCTTGTGGCGCGATGTCACACGACTTGGCATAGTTGAGTATTCGCAAAACATCTTCACCAAACACGAGTGCCTGGGCGATGGGGTTGAGGGAGTGCGTAGCTGGGTGAAAGGTATCTCGACCGCGAAATACGCCATTTCGACGATAACTTTCATCGATTATCTCAAAGCAGCGATTGCCGTTTGAATACGAAGATGATCCAAGGCCGACGTAAGCAGTGGATCGTCCGGCCAAATGTCGAGTAACGACAACGCCCAAGAGTTGTGCCAGTGACTGGATGTTGGCGACGTCAAATACACCATGAATCTCGGTTTTGCCCTCCCCATCAGCTGACCTCTCTAAACTTCGCGAAAAGCGAGCGATATTGGGAAAGAAGTCTTCGAACTTGGCTCGAATGTCGTGGGTAAGGCAGGACGGACTACGGAAGACATTGTCGGCCAGCACCGCTGCGGCGAGCGCGGCACCAATTGAGGCCTGATTCCAAGTTGAAAGGAAGGGATCTTGACCGGACTCGAGAGTTTCTTCGAGCATCAAAAAATACGGCAACATCAAACCATGAATCCCGCCTTCCACACCTCGTCTGACCTCAATCAGCCCAAGACTCTCGTCGATATTGCAACCCAGAGACTCAAGAGTGAATCGTGCCTGAGGATCTTCTACCGCAGTGCGTATCGCTTTTTCGGGATCGGTCGACTGGCTCGCGAGGCTGACGAACAGTAAGTTCTGCACTTCGTTCATTGATTGTGGATTCGTAGGAAAGAAATATCCGCCGCACGCGAGGGCGTCATTTAATGCCCCTGGATCGCGCTGTTGACGATTGATGTAGGTCCGCAAGGTTGTCAACTTTGGCAGTTCGGCTTCTAGCCTTCGCAGCAGCGTGGCCTTTTCCTGGTTCATGAAATCGGCGCGCTCATCCGGACACCAAATGATGAGTCGACCTTCATTTTGGTTTAGAAGGGTGATTGTTCGACCGCCCACGACCCGTGTCTGGCCTTGCATGAGCCGGAGAGCCTCGTGCAGCGAGATTCCCATGTTTGATGACGTCGAACAGACGATCGTTCGATTTGCAAAGCAATGCCAAATTGCCAAATCCAATGAAGTGATGCTCTTGCCGACGTCTTGCAAATCGAATGCGTCGACTTCGCCGGATGTAAAGACCCTCGACCCGACGGAGTCTTGCCGTGAACTCAGAAACTCTCGAACGATTCGTTCTTTCTCGACTTGGCTGAACCTTTCGTATTTCAAAAGGAAGTCTCCGATTTGTTCGGCCATCAGACCGAGCGCATTGAATCCCTTGATACAACTTTGAAATTGCTTCCAACCACGCAAGAGCAAGATCTTGTCGCCGAGAACCTGAGACAATAGAGGAGCATCAAACGACAGGCGATCGGAATCGGCGGAATATGGAGTGGTTTGATCCGTGTTCCGTTCTGGTGTCGAGATGGAGAGTGCTCGTGCAAGTTCAATAGTTGTAAGTGCTACCTTTGTGGCCGCATTGAGGTCTAATTCTGACCACGGACCAACACGAATTCTGCTCTCGGGACGCATCGACGAATGGAGAAACTCGGTATCTCTATTTGCATAGTGGTACGAAGTCACGAATTGTTCCTCATCGCGACAACCTTTAGTTCGATGCACACCTCCGACGGAAATCGTGAAACTTCGACGGTAGTCCTGGATGGCAAGCAGTTGCCAAAGACTGTCCCATAACTTGCGTTGAACCTTGCGAAGTCTCGCTTTATGTCGGACATGAAGACGGTCACGTCAACGACCATTGAAAGATCAGAATATGCATCCCGAAGTATTTGCTCAAGTGTTTCCACGATCGACCCAAACTGAACCATGACATCGTGAGTAATGGCTCCGTCTGGCGCACGTGAAGTACCGCTCACATTGCCCGACTCGTTTCTCTTGGCGACAAGCCCAGACACAAAAATCAACTGTCCGGCAATGACTGCATGAGGGTGATGAAACGATCGCGGATCATCCAAGTCTTTACAAATGATTACGCGCCTGTCCACTCGACCACCCCTTTCATTTGGAACGGCTCATATTATGTGTACGCAAGGTCAAATGACGACAGAAACGCTCTTTCGCTTTCCAACACAACACTTCTATCGAAATCAGCAACAATGAAGTAGCCGGGGCGATCACGGCTGTTGTGAATTGGTCGAATAATTGATCCTGCGGTTACGTTTAGCTCGAAATGTAACAAGGTTTTGGAAAACTCGTTATCGTAGGTGATTGATTTGAGAGTTCCTGGATCAAAGTCAAAGAACCGCATGACGGCAAATCGATCCTGATAATCAGAGAAAATGACGTCGAAATCCTCGTCCAGACAGGTATGAATTAGTGCAGTGCTCGGATTGAAGTTCGTCAGATATTGGATGATCTTTCCCGAGATGTTTCCGCCACCCCCCCTTGCTGCGATTTCCATGAGATAAATTTCTTTTCCGCTAACCTTGAACTCGCCGTGAGTGGAGCCGTTGCGGAGTCCAAGTCGCAAAATTGTCGCTTGGTTAGCTGCAAAGAGCGCAATCTCGGTTGTGCGTGGAATGTCGCCAAGGTAGGTGTTTCTGAAGTCAATGCACTCGTTTTGTGGATAGTGAAACTTCTTTGTGACGGCGAGATTATGAACAATACCGTCCTTCACAAATGCTTCGACCGAATACTCGTCGCCTTCGATAAATTCCTCCACCAAGATTCCCTTATCGCGACTTTCCGTAATGGCATCTTGGAATTTATCTATGTCATCGAGTCCCGTGAGGCGATTCACACCTTTGCTACCCTGTGAATTGACAGGTTTGACTATCCAATATCGTGGCGGTCGTCCGGACTTGTTAACAAACTCGAGGGCAGCATGGGAGTTGTCGTAATACTGCGACTCTGGAATGTTCACCAATTGGTCACCCGCCATAGTTCGACGCATGAGTTCCTTATTGGTGAATCGCAGTGCAGTTTCGAACCCGATTCCCGGCAATCCAAGTTCTTCGGCAATGAGTGCGACTGTCGGTACGGCGGCGTCAGTCTGGTCGGTGATTACTCCGTCCACCTTGTACTTTCGGGCTACCACTAATGATCCAGCTCGATCGACTGTGTCGACTCGCTCGAAATAGTCGGCTTCGCTGCGACAGGGAGGGTTTTCGTTGATGTCGGATACGACTACACGATGGCCGAGACGCTTGGCCTCATGAACAAGAGAAAGTTGATTGCTTCCGCCACCAACAATGTAGACGACCTTAGCCACCCTTGTCACCACGCATGGAATCAAACACCGCGACGGTGGGATCGAATGACTCATGTTTATTAAGGAATAGGGAAAATTCGAATGGCATGTAGTCGAATCTCATGGCGATACTCTTCGTTATCCCGAGTGCGATCTTCAATATTGTTTCTGGATTAGCATTAAAGATCAATTCTTCGGTGTAGTCGACACGGTCTGTAATGAAGTTCGCGGCACAACCAGAAGTGGATCTCGCAAAAGCCGCTCTTAGGGTCTGTTCAATGAATGTATAATTGTTTCCTGATTCAAGCTTGAAGTTAAATAATCCAGAGATGATGGCGATATCGCACTCCGGGTATAACGCGAGGTCGCTCACGTCACCAACAGACAAATGGAACCGCGGATCCGAATGGTACTTTGTACGACCTTCCTCCACCAGTGCCGGAGTGAGTTCAATACCGAAGTAAGTCTTGATTTCCTTGTCGTTAAGAAACTGGAAGAGGTCGCCGAACCCTGCACCTAGGTCGAGAATTCGCGTTCCCGTTAGGTTCCAATACGAACTCAAGATCTCGAACCGAAGTTGTTGGCGACCCTTTTTGCCCCACCCCAGCGACTCCTCTGAATAACCGAATTCGGCATATCTTTGCGTGTATCGTTCGACTACTTTTTCGCGATCCGTATCGCTAAATGGGCCATCGTCGTTAGACACGAGTGAAATACTACTAGACGCCAAGTTTTCTATTGGGAGAAAATAGCAATCCCGAGTCCTGTTCTACCGAAGTCATCGCCGTTATAGAACATGTATCTCGAGCCAAGGTGGTCGAAGACAAATGCATACTCGATCATTTGTGAATCCCATCCACTCGTTGACACATCAATCCCTGTTTCATCATCCTTGCGCACGAAATTTACGCCGTCAGCCGACTCCGAGTACCCGATTCGGTAGGAATCACCGCGGTGTGAGTACCATAATTTGTAATTCTGTGGATCCTTAATGAGCATTGGCTTGCCAATAATTGTTTCGTCTGGCGACATGAAATCAATAACGACTCGACCAGTCCTGTGCCAATTCACGCCGTCGTCAGAAAGCGCTTCCTTAAGGCGGTAACAAGCTTTTGGACCAGATGGCGTCGCGCGCCACGGAGCGAAAGCCGTGTAAATCATGTGCCAGCCCCCAGCGTCTATCCATACGGCGCACGAACCCGATCCATAGGGTTCTTCCTCGGTTCGATCTAGAAGTGGGACTCTCGAAGCACGTTGAAACGTCATCCCATCGTCTGTGCTGATTGCAAGTCCGGTGAAGTTTTGGAAGCGAGTCCGACCACCTGCAGTCCAGCCGACGTAGTACATGTACAACCTGTCACCATGTTTCACGAGCCAGGGGTATGAAACCCCACTTTCATCAAAACATCCAAGATCGCCAAGATCGAACACCGGTTTCTCGGCAATTCGTGTCACCGTCAAACCGCTTGATTGCAGTGTTCCTTCAACAATTCCGATACGTGACTGGTTGAGTGAATCGCGGCCGGTCACGAAAATTCTGACGGCATCTCCGTCGGAGACGGCAAAACTTGGCCCCGCATAGTGCGTCATCCACGAGATCTCATTTTGGGGGGCAATTGCGAGACCGAGTTTTTTCCAAGTATGAGAAGCGCCGGTGGCTAATATCGTAGACATCAAGACGAGAATAGCCCTTGAATCTCATGCAACTCTGTGTCTGGTCGATGTCGCTCGTACCGCAGGTTGTCTAGCGCCTTGATTGTCGACATTGCATCATTGACGAATCTGTCGAAAGTTGACATAGATCGGGTGACGACACTGGCTGCGGAAGTATCTAATAGTGATGGGTTGAACTCGCTTCTCGAAAAGATGGTTTTTCGTCTCGGCGAATCATCTGAAGCCAATGTAACTCACCTACTTGCATCTATGGATAATGGTGTCTTGTGTGGATATGCCCATGTCGCTAGGACTGGGAGCGCGGAAGGGCCAAGCGTCGAACTGTTTGTAGCCCGTGGCTACCGTAGGCAGCGCGTTGGAACCTTATTGTTGCATCACGTGAGGGAGATTGTCAGGGATGAGAGTTTCCGATTGTGGAGTCACGGAGCGGGCGACGGCGTCACAGAGTTCGCACAGTTTTCGAAGTTGAAATTGGTGAAGCATCTCGCCCGGTTGGATCTGAAAGTCCCGCAGAGTCTTTCGTGGGCCAGCGAGTTCGATGGATTCACCTATCTGACCGTTAATGACCTTGTGTCAGACTTTGACTGGATGGAGGTTTTGGATCGTAGTTACCCCGCCGATTTACCTGCGAAGGCAATTTCAGAACGTACTTGGCACGATCCAGAATTCTCTTCAGCAGCGTTGGAGTCTCATACGCGACAAGTGGTAGGAGTGCTTATTACCAGACCGATGCGACATAGAGGACGACGAGCGTTGGAAATCCATATGGTCGCAGTTCTGCCGGAGTTTCGCGGACGAGGAATCTCAAATAACCTTATTAGAAGTGCCCTTGCGAAATGGTCGTCCGCAGGCGGCGAAGTCTCGATGTCTTATGTAGACATCAAAAACACGGCCGCATTACGAAGCCACTTAGCGAATGGATTTGTGCAAACCTCAGTCGATTCAGTGTTCGTCCCGATTAGATGATTAATTCATCGATGAAATCATTTAGTTAGGGACTGACATGGCAAGTTTGCTTTCGTCGTAGCCATTGCATAGGCGGATGCGCAACTACTACTCCAGCTCAGGTGGTTTCTTCAATCAGAAACCCAGGACGTGCTCGTACCTCAGTGAGAATATCGCTTAGGTAGATGCCAACAATACCAATTGTTAGAAATTGGATCGATACAACCAACAACAGGAGTGCAATCGTACTTAGCCACCCTGGGAGAGATTGGCTGCCGGTGAGTTTTGTAAATACGATGAACCCGATCGCCGCAAATGTGACCACAAAAAGTGACAGGCTCAATACAACGGCATATTTCAACACTCGTGCCCCATGCAGAATTACACCGTCAAAGGCCAGATTGATTCTCTTACGAGTCGAATACGAACTTTTATTGTCGGTTATTTCTTCGTGCTCAATGGGCACGTACTGCATTGAGAATCCGATATCTCTCACTATCGCGGAAACATGCCGACGTCGCTCAGGATAGGTATTGAATGCCTCTCGGGCTGCAGCCGAAAGCGCAAAAAAACTTATTGATAAGTGGGCATTACCTTTACGGTTCCCCGTGAGCGCATCAAGCACCTTGAAGTACAACCCACGTGCCACATTGCGTCGGAATCCTTTCTTGCCACGGAATGATGATTTCGCGACGGCAACGCCATGGCCTTGACCCAAACCTTCCAGCAAATTCGGGATGTCTTCCGGTCGGTCTTGCAGATCGCAATCCAATACAACAGTCGTCTTTCCAGTGGCCATTTTGACTCCAGCCGAAATCGCGTGGTGTTGGCCGACATTCTTGGACAACAAGATGCCCTTGACTCGGGAATCTTGGGCCGCCAATCTCTTGATGACCTGCCACGAATCATCGGGACTTCGGTCGCAGACAAGAATGATCTCGATATTGGCGTATTCGGACAAGCTCTTGATCGTGCGTTGGACCAATTCGGGGAGACATTTAGCACACCCATAAACAGGGGAAACCACGGAGACATTAATGGGATACTGGGGGTCGGGTTCACGCTCCATAGTCCACCGCATCAGGAACATTCGAATTCGTGGCGAGTTTGTTCGTTGCAATCAACAGCGACCATCTGCCCCGGAAATCTGTCCACGGCGTTTCTGATTCCGGATCGATCAATTCGACGCCGTGCTTCAATCGTGCATCGAAGTACACGACATCGCCAGGCCCCATGATGTCATCCAAGTTGTGCCGGTGGCCGTCGGCTTCGTCAATGTAAGCGCCTCCCGATTGAAAGTCAACACCTTTTTGCGTCAGGCTCATTGTCGGCACAGTTAGTTGATGTGAGCCAACAGGGTCTTGATGGAGATTCAGATATCCCATGCCGCTCGGGTAGAACTGGAAGGCGAGCCGAGTGACAATCCCATCCTCGCCGGCGGCACCAAGATACTTGTTGGGGTCATTTTTGCTGAGGGCATTTTTGAACTGAAATAGAACACGCGTCCGCTCAAACAAGTCAAACACATCCTGGTTCCACGGGTAGAAGGCGAACTGGTGAAAGCACCCCTTGACGTGAGAGCGTTGATCGGACTTGTTCAGCCGATGGAAATTAGGCGCACCAAGTTCGATCGACTGGTAGTTGGGGAGGGAGCTTCGGCCGACATCCGCAAGATAACCGACTAGAGAGCGAGCAAAAACGGGGTCAAACGATTCCCTTTGAATTACCACAGCACCATCAAGAATTTGATTGCGGAGACGCTCAATTTTGGAACGGCTAAAAAGGATTTCGCTCGTGTTGTCGATCTCAATTATTTTCACAATGATCTCCAACCATAAATCTAGTAATTGTCAAGGATCTCAAAGTTGATAGTCGTCTGACTTCGGCATCACAGGTGGACATGGTCTATGAGCAATCCCAACTGGTATTTGCGAAGTTTCATTGCTCTCTGTTGTCAATGTAGCCGTTCGGTAGGCCACAATGAGGCTAGATTGTCGGATCGCCGAATTTCAGCGGGCCGCAGGAATATGCTAGGTCTCCCTACGTGGTATTCTTCGTACGTCGCTGGAGGAATTGGTTGCTTCAGTCGAAAGCCGTGCCTAGTTGGTCGGCCAATATTAGAGGAAGTATCACCGAAATGCCATGGTCAATGGGTTACTAGAATCTTGGCATGTTGTTTCGTTCCCTTGGGCAAAAAAGTTAGGTTTCATGCTGAAAATTGAAGATGTCGCGGACAGAATTATGAACGCTGGATATGTCGTCGAAGTGGAAAAATCTATCGTTGAGATGGCCCAAGGTGCAAGAACCGACTATTTAAAGGTGATGCCAACCCTGCGCATTCATGCCCCTCTCGAGCGTTTCTCATCAAAGGATCTCGAAAATGGTCCCTGGCGAAAATTTGCGATTGGGTCGGCGAACGGCTTAGGTGATCCATACGCCCAGCTGCTTCAGACGACGTACTTCCACGAAAATAATGTTGGGACCCCATACCTGAATGCATTGTTCAGTACTCTTATTAGTACTCGGAATCGGATACTTGAAACACGCGAAGACTTTGGGTCACATCCCGAACGGGACCAGTTCTGGAACGCGTGTCGAATCCACCACTATCCGAGAGGCGGCGGATTCATGGTGGAACACAACGACACACATTTCCCCAGCGTTCTTGCTTCTGCGGGGGTTCCCTTTCTTCAAGTGATGGCGCTGCTGTCTACCAAGGGAGTCGATTTTCAAACTGGTGGAAGCTTCGTAATCAACGGGGAAGGAACCCGCACATATTTGGAGGATAGTTGCCCTTTAGGTGCAGTTGTCATGTTTGACGGCAGCATTCGTCACGGCGTAGCAGATGTTGACCCAGATCAAGTGTTGGACTTTAACTTAGCGTCAGGACGAATTGCGGCCTTCGTCAACCTTTATCAGGTGCTTCGCTGATTGAACCAAAACCAATTCGTTCGATACATGGGTGCCTATTGGTAAAGATTGTCAGTAGTCGAGCAAGTCTGCCTGTTCGGCTCATAACTTTTATGAACACTATGACCTGTCGGCGGGCAATTATTTAATGTTGGTGCGCAAGTTTTGGGAACTTAGCTCGCTCTATCAAGGTTGTCATTGCGTCGGCGATACTTTTCTTACCCGAATCATTTTCGACACCAGAGCACTTCCCATCCGCCTACGTAGGGCCATCTAGGACCCAGTACATAGGAAGGAGCCTTGAGGAGCGCAGCAACGATCGTCATAAAAGGCGATTTTGCTAATGAGGTAGATACAAATGACGGTCGAGATATCATGACCCTTACATCTCGACCATTTAGGCTACCGGCTGCCTTTTTCCAAAAGTCTCCTCCCATATCGTGCACATGCTCGGGAAAGCTCATGTCATAGCCAACTCCTACATGTGAAAGCGTTGTTGCTAAGGCTGACGACCAAGGAGTTCTCAAATACATAAGTCCTCCAGGTTGCAATCGATCAACCAAGCTTTCAAGAATAGGCCTGAAGTTCGGGATGTGCTCCAAAACGGCGGAGGCAACTACAACGTCATAACCCAATTCGGAGCCAACCAAATCTAACGAGGGGAATTTCGTAACTTGAGTTTTATCAAGGGACAATTTTGTAAATCCATCTGATAGATCAACGACTGTCACCTCAGCGCTGGAACAGATTTTTCTGCGAATTAATTCTCTAACTAAGAGGACAGACAAGGTTCCATCGCCGCCTCCATAGTCGAGTACGCGAATTATCTCACTCGTTGGAACTTTGCCTTTACTTTTATGGAGAATTGGAGAAATCATTTTTGCCATATGCCGAGCAGCCCGCTCTGGGTTTTCGGTCGCCACGTTATGCGGACCACCTGAAGGCGAGGTACCCGCTGTGTAGAAAGTGGCGTAGTAATCAATAAGTAACTGGGCCGTCGGCATTCGCGAGGCGCTGACTAAGCGACACTCAACACATTTTTGAAAGGTCACCAATGGTTCCAACTGGACGGTGAGAATAGTTTTCAGTTGAGGACTTTGGCACCATAAGCAGACGAGATTGGGCTCCCCTAAACCAGTTTCATCTACGTGAAAAGAATGGTGAACACTCGAGTAGATTTTCAACATTGCCCTCAATTTCGATTAGTTGGTGATCGCAATCTAGTCGATTGTATTCCCAACTCAATAATTTGAATTGGCCCGCGTTTTGCAACAGGTTCGGGTTGGTGTGGGGACTTGTTTTGGGGTCATCAATTTCGTAGTGGAGGAATATGTGAATGAATCATTCGATGAAGACAAGTGTGGCCAGATGTCCCGTCAGACACTCTCGCAATCTCATCGCCCTGGCATTCGATAACGGCAAGTACGCATGTTTTCGTTCGCTTCGCGCACTGCCACGCCCGACAATTAGCTTTGACCGCCAGTGGTTTCCTCCAGTCGGATACGCCAAGCACACTGGCTGTGCGAACACACTCGGCAATGACAAAAAGCCGCCATTGGCTTTCACAATCCCCTAGAGCGTTCCAAACCTTCTCTAAAGGGCATCCCGATCTCACCGAGAGACTGTCCCTCCTTCCACCCACGCCACGGTTCGTTCGTTTGGGCAAACCACAACCTCAGACGGCCAACCTGCGTCATTCCAACTGCCAGGCCATGACACTGAATCACGCCGTGTTGCACCGACCGATTGAATTCATCGGCCACTTTCCCTGGGGAACCCTTGTGTTTAGCTAACTAATCAGTCGCTCACTCTTCCTCATGCTGATCAGATTTTTTTGGTCAGCAGACTGACGACAGTGCCAGGTTTTGTCTCTTGCTGGCCGACTTCGATAAAGCCGAGTCTGGCGTGAAATCGTGACGAGCCAGGGTTTGGCGGCTGCAGGTTGACCTCGCATGCAAGTAACGACGCCGTGTTGTCGCGAACCATGTACCCCTCGATCGTTTGATACAGGATCGCGCCGAGGCCCCGGTTTCGGTGCGGTGCGGCCACGGCGATGCGATCTAAATAGACGAAGTCGTCGTAAGCGTTTGAGAACCATAAGTAGTTGGGGCTCGCATATAGCGCGCCTGGCGCGAAGGTTACGCAAAACGCCAGCACTTCGGCCTCTGTGCTATCGGTTATGACGATCGCGTAAAGTGAGTCTAAGAAATTGAACCTAAGTTCTTCGATCGTCAACTCGCCCACGGCGGGCGTGTTGGCGTTGTTGATTTCTAGCACCTGCGCAAAATACTGGGGCGTCAATTCTTTGATCACAAGTTGTGCGTCGCTCATAGGTCTCCAATAGCCTTACAT
>Ga0163144_10011951_pt1 | contig 18312 bp, 17 predicted proteins | sample OliLak19BULKMAT1_FD_123175 | JGI IMG/M metagenome (GOLD analysis project Ga0163144, IMG submission 123175) | Freshwater microbial mat bacterial communities from Lake Vanda, McMurdo Dry Valleys, Antarctica - Oligotrophic Lake LV.19.BULKMAT1 | ecosystem: Environmental > Aquatic > Freshwater >... | reverse complement strand
CTATATGAAAGCTAGAAAATTTGAGCAACAGTTTGACGAGGGTGTCGACATCACAGCTACTTTGGATTTGTCCAAAGCTAAGCGCGTGCTGCAAGAGCAGAAGCGGGTGAATGTCGACTTTCCAACCTGGATGATTGACTCGCTTGATCGCGAAGCTAGCAAACTGGGAGTTACAAGGCAGTCTGTCATTAAAGTATGGCTAGCCGAACGACTTGAGGCGACCGCTTCTAACTTGACGTTCCAACGGAAGCGGGCTGGTACCGCGCACCGCTGAACTCTGCGTTATGCTATCGGCGAGCGTCCGCTTTGGAGCGAATTGGAAGTGCACCGCGAAAGTCAGGTTTGGGTCGATTGCGGTCGATCAAGTTGGATGTCTAGAACCATCCGGTCAATACACGCGCAATGGGCAATACAAACCAGCAAAGCGGTCAATCTTCACCAGCGCCTGCAATCGCAGCTACGACTTCAATTGTCCGGCGGTGCTCGATGTAATCCCAAATTGTGAGGCGGAGTTGCGAGTTCATTTTGATCGACGCCACAATCGGCACGCTTGACTCACTAAATTGGCTGCGTCGAATTACGAGTTGATTCTCATGAAACAAAGCGGCATTCAGACTGTTTTGTGCCTGCAAGCCGCACCAGTGCTTGATCTACGAGTATTGGGCGGAGAAGCCTGAAACGCTCAGGAAATCGGCTTCAAATCCCCGAGCTTCAACCAGCCGACCAGCACGCGATAGAGGTACCAGACGAACACCGCTGCGGGAAAGATCCACGCGAATATCGCCCCAACGCCAAACGTCACGAAGCTGATTATCCAGTAGGCGGCCCCGGCAACCACCCACCACAGAAGACCCCACCAGAACGTGCGTGACAACCATAAAAAATGCGTCTCCAGCCAGCTATCGCGCACCTCGTCCCGCTTGACTGCACCGATGATCATTGCCACCACGGCCAGCGTCAGCATGGTGAATGGCGCAAGAGCATGCAGGCCATAGAGAACGTGCGCCAGGGTAATCGCGCTTTGTGGTTCTTTTGGCGAGACTCGCTGCTCTGTCGGCGTTACATCTATCGTTTCGGCCACGTTCTACATCCGGTCAATTATCATCGTCGCCAACCAAATTCGGAAACAGTATTTCCGTGTAGCCAAACTTGGTCATATCGGTGATGCGCATCGGGTATAGAACACCATCGAGATGATCGACTTCGTGCTGCACGACTCTCGCGTGAAAACCATCGACCGTGCGGTCTATGGCAGCGCCAGACTGATCGAAGCCGGTGTATCGCAACTTCGGGTAACGCGGCACCAGGCCACGCATGCCGGGCACAGAAAGACAGCCTTCCCAGTCGTCCACTTTTTCGTCCGACGCGGGCAGAAGTAGCGGATTAATCAACACAGTAAATGGAATCGGTTCGCGCTTCGGATAACGCGAGTTGTTGTCGACTTCAAAAATCACCACGCGAACATTCTCGCCAATTTGTGGTGCCGCCAGCCCTGCACCGTTGGCGGCGATCATGCTGTCTTTCATGTCAGCCAGCAGCGCATGCAATTCGGGCGAATCGAACTTGTCTGCAGGCCAGGGGCGGGATTTTTCAAACAGACTCGGCGTTCCCATCTTTACGATGCTGCGCGCCGCCATTTAGGTGTAACCCCTTTGCGACACGGGCATGGCGTCGTGAAGTTCGACTGCTTTGGCCAGGATTGCGCGCACCTTTTTCATGCCGGCCTCAAGCACGGCGTCGGCATCTTTCAGCTTGATGCCGGCCGACGACGAACCACGTCCTGCCGCGTGATTCATCGACAGCGCCAGCGCCGCGTACGACAGGTTCTGTTCACGCGCCAGGCTCGCCTCTGGCATGGTCGTCATGCCGACCATGGTGCAACCGTCGCGATCCATGCGATTGATTTCGGCCACGGTCTCCAGGCGGGGGCCATGCATCACGCCCATGACGCCAGACTCCAGCACATTGATCGACTCAACCTTGGCGGCGGCCAGATACAACAAGCGCGCAAGGTTGCAAAACGGAAAGGTAAAGTCGATGTGGGTGACGTCGGCCTCGCCTTCAAAAAAAGTATGTTTACGATTGTGGGTGTAGTCGATCACTTGATCGGGCACCGCGATCTCGCCGGGCCCCATGCCGACGGCGATGCCGCCTACCGAATTGACGGCCAGTACCCGGGTGACGCCGACGGAGCGCAACGCCCAGATATTGGCGCGGTAATTGACCTCGTGCGGCGCAATCGTGTGGCCGTAGCCATGACGCGCCAGGAAAACGACTTCAGCCTTGCCAATTTTTCCGAAGGTAAGATGACCAGAAGGCTCGCCGAACGGCGTGCGTACAACCTCGCGGCGAGTGATTTCAAGATTGGTGAGATTGGAGAGGCCGGTGCCGCCGATGATTGCCAACATATCGCTATTTTTCCTTGAGCGCGTAAATGGCGGGAAGATTGCGCCACGCGCCCGAGACGTCCATGCCGTACCCGTAGATAAATCGATTGGGCACGCTGATGCCTACGTATTCTGCCTTCAGCGGTTTCTTGTTGTTGATTTCCTCGCCGTAATCTTTCACGCAAAACACCGCGCATGCCACGCTTATTGCACCGGTACGTTTAACCAAGTCGACAATCGCCGCCAGCGTGATGCCCTCATCGAGGATGTCATCGAGGATGATGACGTGACGGCCGACGATGTTGTCGCGCGGTGCGACGCGCCAAGTCAGTTGCGCGCCGACGGTTTTGTCACCGTAACGTGAAGCCTGGACGATATCAAAATCCAGCGGGAAATCGAGTTGCGGGAGAAGTTGCCCCGTGAACACCACGGCTCCACCCATCACCGATAGCACCAGCGGGTTCATATCTGCAAAATCGCGATTGATTTCAGTTGCGACACGCGTGGTCGCGGCATTGACCAATTCTGCGCTGAAAAGGATTTCGGAATCAGCGAGTAACTTCCTGGCTTCTAGTGGATTCATGCGCGGTTTTTCTCCTGGCCTGCGTGGTTAATGAGTGCAAGTTATGAGCGGGACGGCAGATGGTCGGCACGGTTTCGGCAGAGCGCAGAAACCGTAACCTAGAAAGAGGTCAGCACCGTCCCGGCGGCGCCGACGGCGGTATATCCGGTCGTGGTACGCACCAGCGCCGTCAAGTCGTTGGTGGTGCCTGAAACCTGCGCGGTCCAGTTGATGCCGTCGAGGCTTGTAAAGATTCTGCCTGCATCACCGACGGCGACAAATTGTCCGCCGAACGATACGGCGTTCATCCGCGTTGACGAGAGCGGCGCGCGCGCGGTCCAGGTCAACCCATCGGCGCTGGTCAGCAGCGTACCTGCTACGCCGGTTGCGACGAACAAGTTTGTGCTGGTCACAACCGCCGTCAGGCCGGACCCGGTCGTCGTGGCAAATACGCCGAGACCGACAGCCCGCAGATCATTGGTCGTGTTCGACTGACGGGCCGTCCAAGTGGTGCCGTCGGGGCTGGTCATGATGGTTCCGCCTGCACCTACGGCGACGTACAGGCCAGCTCCAAAGGCCGCCCCAAAAAGGTCCCGGGTGGTCGCGGACACTGCCGAAATCCATGTCGTCCCGTCGGCACTGAACAGCGCCGTGCCAGCCGCGCCGACGGCGACGGAGGGGCCCGTTCCGACCGCCCCGATCGCATTAAGGTTCGCGATGCTGCCACTGGTTCTGGCTACCCACGTCGTGGCGTCTGCACTAGAAATAATGGTCCCTGCCGCGCCGACAGCCAAAAACCCCGGACCGATGAAGTTGACTGCGTTTAGATCAGCAGGTGCGGCTGGGTTGGTTCGCGCTACTGCCGTTGCTGGAGTGGCACCGGCGAAAATGGTTCCTCCTGCGCCGACAAAAACGCCGGCGGTTGAAAACGCCGCGGTGCCGTTCAAACGCCCGGTTCCCAGCGGCGTGCCGACCGTCCACTTGGAGCCCGCAAATCTTGGCGACACTACCTGCGTCGGTGCGCCCGGCCCCCCGGGGCCGCCATTCTTGCGGGCATTCATCGTGAACGAATAGGTGCTGCCATTGGTGAGGCCGGTGATCGTGTATGGCGACGCGGCATTGATAACGGCCTGGCCACCAACTGCCGCCCAGTTGGCGCTCGTCACCGAACTGCCTGCCCCATAAAATAACCAATAGTCCACACCGGGCTGCGCAGTCCAGGCGAGCGTAACCACGCTGTCGCCGGGTATGGCTGTGAAATCTGGTGCCGCATCTGCGGAAGAGCTGCTGCTGCCACAACCGAAGAGTAGCAGAGCCGAGGAGACAAGGGCGGCCAACAGGAGAACGAATCGTTTCACAAATATTCCTTTTGATTTCTGACTGTAAATTATCCCACAACCTGCATCCGACACGCCGACTGACCCGGCGTCCGCTCAGCCATCGACAAAAGTTGCGCGGCGGATGCCGTGGCGACGCGCCGAGACTGCTTAAACGCTGATTCTCAAAGCTGCCCCCGGAAGCACCAATGCCACGGCTCATATGGATAACCCATGGTGTTGCCACGCGGGCAATACAGTTCAAAGTTAAAACGGGGTGCGTGCAGTGCCAACCAACGAAACGCTTCGGCATTCTCAAAATCAACTTCAAGTTCGGGCGCGTCCGGGCAGACAATGTCCACGGCACGACCGGTGTGATGCTCGTTGAAACCCGGAGGCGCGCACAGCGTCAGTATCTCGTCGATGCCCATTCCGGCATTGAGCTTCTCGCGAATGATTTGAGTCTCTCCCGCCACACTGCGAAAGGCGGATACCAGGCGAAAATGCCCTGAAAGCCTCGTCAATGCGAGACTTTACTCAATTGCGACGCGTGTTGCGTCGGTGCTTTTAGCGCCGCCGACTACGTAACCAAGCTCTTGTGCCGGGGTGCCGTGACGAAACGCCACTACACAAACCACACACGTCAAATATCAGACTGATGATGATGGTCACCCCGGAGCCGAAGCCGAACAGGTCGTTCTACATTGGAATGATCGTCGGAGCGCCTGTCAACAGCTCCAACAGCGCACCCAAGTCGCCGAGTAGAGCCGTTAACACCACTTCGCCCGCCATTTCGGTGGACCGCGCACATCCCCGTCCGCAGCACCTCGAACAACGACTTTGGAACCACTGATGCCAACCATCGCGATGGCGTCTAGAGTACCAGCCCTTCTTCGATCACCAGCCGCGCCAGCGCCTGCTCGAACATCGTTCTGGCCACGCTCGTGACCTCGTGGAGATGGCGATGTAGCGCGGCATCGGATTCATTTCGCGCGGCGCACTCCGTGCTGTAATTCTCGAAGCCCACCAGCAGCGTGACGATCTCGCTCAGGTGACGCGGGCACTCGCAGGCGACCATCGACGGCATCTCGGTGAGTGCAAACAGTTCGGCATCGCTGTAACGCCTGGGATTCACCTGCGTGCCGCTCGCGACCGCTGCCTCGAGCGGGCGTGAAGCAACGATCAGGCGCGCCAATTCCTTGCCCGAGACCGGCTCGCGGCACATCGTCACGCCGGTTGCGCGAAGGGCTTCTGCGACCGCTTCCGCCCCGAACGCATAGACCACGATGACATTCGGCGCCGGCAGGTTGCTCCGGAGTGCCATCACCTGTTCGGTAAACGACGCGTGCAGTGAAGGCAAGTGAATGACGAGCACATCGGCAGCGCCGGCGCGGAAGACTTCGCGCTCAGCATGATTCAGGTCGTCAAAGACCAGCGCGGGCGCCGGGCGCAACCGGCCATGGAGCTTGCGTGCAGCGGTGTGACCAACAACCAGAACCCGTTGCGCCGACGCCGATGCCACCTGGTTGCCCGATAGGAGCACGACAAGCGCATCGACATCGAGATGGGCCACGGTGCCAATCGCATGCCCTTCAAGCGTAAGCCGTTTGATAAGTCGCAGGCGCTCGATGTCCTTCATCGAATAGTTACGCTGGCCCGTGGCTGACTTGGGCGGCGTCACGACCCCGTAGCGATGTTCCCAGATGCGCAGCGTAGAAGGCGAGAGGCCCGCAAGGCGCGCGGCCGTGCCGCTGCGCATAAGAGTCTTGGTGGCGGGTTCGTCGGTGTCTGTTGGCATGGTCATGGTTGGTCTCTGTATGGGTCGATGGAGCGAAGATATTCCGAACTACCACTTATGATGAAACGCTATTGCAACGTAAATATAGTGCAAAAAGTGATTATTGTCCACTCATAACCGTTTCATTTGCGCATTTATCGACTAGACTCCGTTACATGCAACTGAACACGGCCTACAAAGTATCCCCTGCGACGACACGCGCCAGCGAAGCATTAGCCGTTTTCTGGAGCGGCAGTCACGTAACCCGCGTCTGCGCGATCGAGCCCTACCGCTCCAACGCCAGTGTCAAGCGCGGTTGGCTGCAGTCAGCGCACGGCGGCTTTGCCGGACCGAGTGAAAGCACTACCGCCGCTGGCGACGGCCTCGTACTGAATACGCCGACCCAAACAAAGGCGCCTACGTACCGCCCTCGTCTTTGCGCAGGTCCAAATTCACCCAGCGTCTTGTCGGTTGGTTCCATCAGCTTGTGGTGTGGCCAACCAGTTCGCCGATGCGAGACCAAAAATCTTGCATCGCATCGCGTTCAGCAACCGCTGAACACGTTTTCATTTCATTAGAAAGAAACAAATCATGCATGACATTATCGATACCGCCGTCGCTGCCGGAAGTTTCAAAACCCTCGCCGCAGCGCTGACCGCAGCAAATCTGGTCGACACGCTCAAAGGCCCCGGCCCGTTTACCGTCTTTGCGCCGACAGATGACGCGTTCGCCAAGCTGCCTGCCGGCACGGTGGAAAGTCTGCTCAAGGACATTCCGAAGCTGACAGCGATCCTGACCTACCACGTCGTCGCCGGCAAAGTGATGGCCGCCGACGTGATGACGATGGACGGTCAATCGGCCAAGACGGTCAACGGTGCCACGCTCGCCATCAGCACCAAAGACGGCGTCAAGCTGAACGGCGCCTCCACCGTTGTCACGACTGACATCGCCTGCACCAATGGCGTTATTCACGTGATCGATTCCGTGCTGCTGCCTGCCTAAACCAGTCGGCGATTAACCAAATCTTAACCTCAACCCAAACCCTGACTGTGACAACCGTCAGGCATTTCCGAAAGCACACACCATGAAGAAGCTCATTATTGCCGCAGCGATCGCGCTGACAACCATGTCGGCCCAAGCAGCAGATATCGTCGACACCGCTGTTGCGGCCGGCAGTTTTAAAACGCTCGCCACGGCTCTCAAAGCCGCCGGTCTCATCGACACCTTGAAGGGCAAGGGCCCGTTCACCGTCTTCGCGCCGACCGACGAAGCGTTTGCCAAGATCCCGAAAGCCGACCTCGAGGCGCTGCTGAAAGACAAGACCAAGCTGACCTCGGTCCTGACGTATCACGTCGTTGCGGGCAAGGTTTTGTCGAAGGACATTAAGCCTGGCAAGGTCAAGACTGTGCAGGGAACCGAGCTGACGATCGCAACCAGCGGCGGCGTCAGCGTCGACGCCGCGAAAGTAGTTAAGGCCGACGTACTTGCCGACAACGGCGTGATTCACGTCATCGACACGGTATTGATCCCCAAGTGAGCAATGCACACGCTCACGACCTGCAGGGCGATGCGAGGGCAACAACCTCCATCAACTGGGAGTGTTGGCCGCGCCAGTCAAGGGCGGCACATATCGACCAGGCACAAATATCGGCCACGCAGCCTTTGCGTGACGATCTAAACGAGCGCTCATGCTCACCCACTGAAAGGAAAACTATGAGCAACATAATTAAAAAACCAGACCGTTCTCAGAACAAGACGCGATGGGCAGCAATCTCACTCCCCGTGATCGGAGCCGCCCTCAGTTTGGCCTCAAGCGCGGCGAACGCTGCCGCAGCATCAAGCACTGTGCTGAAGCAAAACGATTTCGTCGGAATTTCCTTCTGGATTATTTCGATGGCACTGATCGCCTCGACGGTGTTCTTCTTCCTTGAGCGCGACCGCGTGTCAGCGAAATGGAAGACGTCCCTCACCGTTTCGGGGCTGGTCACGCTCATCGCCGCCGTACATTACTTTTACATGCGTGATGTTTGGGTGGGCACGGGTGCGTCGCCCACGGTGTTCCGTTACATCGATTGGCTAATCACAGTGCCGTTACTGATGATCGAGTTCTATCTGATCCTGGCCGCGATCACCAAGGTCTCGTCCGGCATCTTCTGGCGTTTGATGGTCGGCACGGTAGTGATGCTGGTTGGTGGTTACGTTGGTGAAGCAGGTTACATGCCTGTCTGGCCAGCGTTCATCATCGGCATGGCAGGTTGGGCCTACATCTTGTACGAAATCTTTCTGGGTGAAGCCAGCAAGGTTAGCGCCACGCAAGCTCCTCCTGCGGTGCAGTCTGCCTTCAACGCGATGCGTTGGATCGTGACGTTAGGCTGGGCGATCTACCCACTCGGGTATTTCTTCGGCTATCTGACAGGTTCCAACCCGTCCGACAGTGCCAACGCACTTAACATCATCTATAACCTCGCAGACTTCTTGAACAAGATCGCTTTCGGCCTGATCATCTGGGCAGTTGCTGTCAACCAGACCGAGTCCGAAAAGCTCGGTAAGGCCTAGTAGCCTGGACGGGGTCGAGGCGAAAAACTCGACCCCGTAACCTGGACAAGTACCATGCAAACATTGGCTGATCTGCGCCCGGTTCCAGCGGTTCGCGTCACACGACAATCACTTATTGCGGTCGAGCGCCAGATGCTTGCCATCGTCCGCAGCAGCAATGACTTTGACTCTTTTGCGCCTTGCCAGGCGGTGGCCGCTGCGAGCTATCATCTCGGCTCAGGCGGACAGCGTGTCAGGGCGAGGTTGGCATTACATGCCGGCAGTAGCCTGGGCTTAGTTCCAGAGGACAGCCAGACTCTGGCAGCCGCTTGCGAGCTGCTGCACAACGCCTCGCTAATCCATGACGACTTGCATGACCGAGATATCCAAAGACGAGGCCAGCCCAGCGTCTGGTACAAGTTTGGTGACGATGTCGCTATCTGCGCCGGTGACTTGCTGCTATCTGCTTCCTATGTAGCGCTTTCGCAGTTCGACCGGGTTGCCCGCTTGCCAGAACTTTTCGCGCTCATGCACTCACGTGTTGCCGGCGCGGTACGCGGCCAATGCACCGAACTCAGAGCGCCCATGCTTAGCGGCATGAATATTGATGATTTCAAAAAAATTGCGCTGGCAAAATCTGGCGCGTTGCTCAGTCTGCCGACAGAATTGGCGCTGCTCGCCACCGGTAACAGTCATGCGTCGAGTCAGGCGCGGCAGGCTGCTGAATCGTTTGCGATTGGCTACCAGATTTACGACGACTTGCTGGACGTTGAGAGAGATGCCGCACGCGATGCGGTCAAAAATCCAGACCAAAACCATCATGGTAATTCCAGCGTCTGCAATATTGTGCTGATCTTGCAGTCCGACCCGGCCTGCGCCAATGCCAGGGATGCGGCAGTAGAAATTGGCTTGCAACATCTGTTGCTGGCCGCCTCGGCCAGCACCGCCCTGCCTTCGCTTTCAGGCGGTGCCCTCCACAGCATGGCCATGCAACTGCATGAAAAATTGCGGAACCTGAAATGAAAGCAATTGTTATAGGCGGCGGTTTTGGCGGCATTGCGGCCGCGCTACGTCTGCGCGCCAAGGGCTACGAGGTCTCGCTCATTGATCGCTGCAACGGTCTTGGTGGACGGGCCCAGGTTTTTGAGCGCAACGGTTTCAAGCATGATGCCGGACCGACCGTAATCACCGCACCGTTCCTGTTTGAGGAACTGTTTGCCTTGTTTGGCGAAAAGTTTGCAGACCACGTGCAACTGGTGCCATTGACGCCCTGGTATCGATTCCACTTTTCTGACAATACGCAGTTTGATTACGGTGGCACACTCGACCAAACGCTAGCCGAAATTGCGCGCATCGAGCCCGGCGACTGCGACGGCTATCGCAGCCTTCTTGTGCAGTCCGAGAAGATATTCAACGTCGGTTTTACGCAGCTGTCGGCCGTGTCGTTTCATCGCTTCACCGCGATGCTGAGGCAGATTCCGGCGCTACTGCGACTTCGTAGCCACGACACCGTTTGGCAGTTGGTGTGTCGGCACCTGAAGAGCCCGAAACTGCGACAGGCGTTTTCGATTCAGCCGCTGTTGGTGGGCGGCAATCCCTTCGATACCACCAGCATCTACGGCCTGATTCACTACCTCGAACGCGCCTACGGCGTGCACTTCGCGATGGGCGGTACTTCTGCCATCACCACCGCGCTTGGCGCGCTGATGGAGAGACACGGGATCGAGGTCAAGCTCAACACAACCGTGGGTCGCATCGATGTTGATAAGGGCACCGCAACTGGCGTTACTCTGGCTGACGGCCAGTCCATAGTGGCCGACGTGATCGTCTCCAACGCCGACCCGGCGCATTTGTATGGCGCCATGATCCGGCCCGAAGACCAGGCACCCTCGACCCGTTTGAAACTTGCCGCCGCCGAGTTTTCGATGGGGCTGTTCGTCTTGTACTTCGGTACCACACGCCAGTACCCTGATGTGGCACATCACACCATCTGGCTGGGTGAGCGGTACCGCGAACTACTGGCTGATATCTTTCACGACAAGGTGCTGTCTGAGGACTTCTCGCTCTACCTGCATCGCCCGACGGCCACCGACGCCAGCTTTGCACCAGCGGGCTGCGACAGCTTTTATGTGCTGTGCCCCGTGCCCAATCTCAAGGGGTCGATTGACTGGGCGGTAGAAGGGCCGCAGCTGCAAGCGCGCATCGTTGCGGCGCTTGAGAGGACGATCCTGCCTGGCCTGAGTGACTGCATCACCAGCGACTTTTACATGACGCCCGAAAACTTTCGCAGCGATTATTTGAGCGCATACGGTGCCGGCTTCTCGGTCGCACCGCTATTTCGTCAGTCGGCCTGGTTCCGGTTTCACAACCGGGCCGAGGGTATCCGCAATCTCTACCTCGTCGGCGCCGGCACGCATCCGGGCGCCGGGCTGCCAGGCGTGTTGTGCTCGGCCAAGGTAATGGAGTCACTGGTGCCCTCGGCGCAGTCCGCGACGCAGCGATCCGCGGTGGGCCGAACAACACCCGCACTACAAAGCGCCGACCTCGTGCTGTCGTGCAAGGGCAAGAGTTTCCACTGGGCGCGCCGCTGGATGGCGCCGACCCACGCCGCGCGCGCGACACGACTGTATGGGTTCTGCCGCCACATAGACGACCTCGCAGACGAAGGCTCTGAAGATCAGGACCCGCGTGCGGCCCTCACGCTCATTACGCAGGAGATCGTCAGCGGTGCCTCGCAGAACCCAATCGTGGCTGACGCGATCGCGCTGATGCGCGAGTGTCACATCCCGCCCGCGCTGATCCTCACCTTCATCGACGGCATCGTGTCAGACCTGGGCACCGTGCGCGTGGCCGACGAAGACGCATTGCTGCGCTACTGCTACCAGGCCGCTGGCACTGTTGGCTCAATGATGTGCAGAGTGCTGGGCTGCGACGACCCGGCAGCACTGCGCCACGCGGTCGACCTTGGCATCGCGATGCAGCTCACCAACATTTGTCGCGATGTTGCTGCCGATGCAGCTGCTGGCCGACGCTACCTGCCAGCATCAATGATCGGCGACCTGACGCCGCAACAGCTGGTCGACCCGGTGCTGACCTTGCAGCCGCAGCTAAGGGCCTGTATCGATACGCTTCTTGACACCGCCGATCGCTACTACCGCAGCGGTGAAGCGGGCCTGGCCCACCTGCCAGTCGGCGCCCGCTGCAGCATCCTCGTCGCGGCACGCGTGTACCGCGCCATCGGCACGCAACTTCGCCAGCACGGCAACGCGTACTGGCTTGGTCGCACGGTCGTGCCGCAGCGAACCAAAAGTCTGGTGACCGTGCAGGCACTGTTATCGACCCCCCTGCACCCCCGATTCTGGGTGCCCGCTCGGCACCACGATGCCGCGCTGCACAGCGCCCTGTCGGCGTTCCTCGGCACCGAGGTATCGCTCAACAGTCGGCATGTCTGAGGCCTACGATCTGGTCATCCTCGGCGGTGGATGCGCCGGACTTAGCCTGTCGATGGCACTCGCCAGTGAGGGTGAACGTTGCCCGCGCACGCTAGTGATCGAGTTCCGCCCAGAGTACACCAATGATCGCACGTGGTGCTGCTGGAATAAGCGGTCCGCGCCTGTCCCCTACCCGGTTCGGCACCGCTGGCAGACGATGCGGGTCACACATGCCGGCCAAAGCGTATCGCTTGAGTGTGGATTGACGCCCTACCAGATGGTGGAAGCACAAGACTTTTACGCTGCAGCCCGGACGTCGATTGAACAGACACCGAACATGACATTGAGACTGGGCACGTCGGTCATCGGCGAGCCCAGCCACAGCGGTGGCGTGTGGCACATCCGCACCAGCGCGGGCAACGTGACGGCCCGCTCGGTTGTTGACACGCGGCCACCGCAGTTGCCACGCCGCGACGGTGCAACGCTGTGGCAATCTTTCTACGGTTGGGAGATCGAGTGCGGCGCGGCGGTGTTCGACCCGTTGTCGATAGACTTGATGGACTTTCTCCCGCCGGATGCGCGCGGCGTTGCGTTCGTGTACGTCTTGCCGGTGACGCCGACGCGCGCGCTCGTCGAGGTCACGGTGTTCGGCGCGGAGCCTCTCGGACCTCGGGAGCTGAGCGCGCGGCTCGACGCTGCGGTCGCGCAGCGTGTCGGCGGTGCTCCCTTCAGGACGCTGCGTAGCGAGCACGGCATCCTGCCGATGGGTCTTAAGGAGACCCCGGTGTCGGCGCACAAAAGCTATGTCAGGGTCGGCGTGATGGCCGGTGGTGCCAGACCCAGCACCGGGTATGCCTTTCAACGCATTCAACGCTGGTCCCGAGAGTGTGCTCACGCGCTGGTGAGCCGCGGCCATCCGGTCGGGCATCAGCGCGATGCTTTGCCGCTGCGGGTGATGGACCAGATTTTTCTTGACGTGTTGCGTACCGACCCGAGCCGCGGTGGGGCGCTCTTGTTCTCGCTGTTCAGCCGCGCCGATACCGCTCGGGTGATTCGCTTCCTGAGCGGTGATGCCGGCGTCGTCGATAGCCTCTCAGTAGTGGCGGCGATGCCTGTGTTGCCATTCGCCAAAGCTGCGCTTGCCATGACACGACGCCGTGGTCGCATGAGTCAAGTTCAGAGCGCGGCATGAGCCCGTGGGGCCGCGCCAAGGGCATACATCGAAGGGCGCAGCCCGACGGCATCCTGACGAGCCCGACGAGTCGCTCCGAGGGCGAATACCGGAGTGCGCAGTCTGCAGGCACACCCGTGAGCCTTAGATTTCAAGGCCTCGCGTTCAGTGTATTGGCCTGGCTGTCCATCCTTGTAAGCCTGGGCCTCCCGCGTTTTGACGCGCAAGTCCAGCTCGCGGTGCTGTCGCCGATCATTTTTTTGCTCGGCGTTCCGCATGGCGCATTGGACACTGTTTTTGCGCGGCAACTGACGGGCGTTCAATCGGCCGCAGGCTGGAGCCTTTTCGCCATCGCCTACGTTGCGGCGGCGGCGTTAGTCGTTGGGTTATGGTGGTTTGCCCCCGGCGTCTTCCTTGCGACATTCCTGCTCATCTCAGTGCTACACTTTTCGGGCGATCCAGAGGGCGATACACCAGCGTGGTTTCGAACGCTGTATGGCGGCGCTGTCATCTTCTGCCCACTCACATTGCATGCGCCCGAGGTCGCCGAGATCTTTGCGTATCTTGCCGGGGTACCAGCTGCGCAAACGACTGTGGCCGCGTTGCAGTGGGCAGCTATTCCTTGGGTGGCAGCGATTGGCGTGGCAGCGATCATCGGCGCGAAGCGGGATCTGGCGCGCAGCATAGAGCTGGTGTCGATGACCGCGTTACTGAGCTTCACACCCCCTCTCATTGGCTTCACCATCTTCTTTTGCTGCATGCACAGCGCTCGACATGTGTTGAGAACACGTGATTATTCCCACGCAGGAACGCTTAGACACCTGCTGGGTATCGCCGCGTGGCCAATGTTGGCCACTGCGGTCGGCGTCGCCGTCGTTTGGTGGTTGTTCAGCGGGAAGCCGCTCGACATGCGCTTGGCGCAGCTGCTTTTCGTCGGCCTGGCTGCACTCACCGTGCCGCACATGATGGTGGTGGAACGGGTTCGTTTCACGGGTTGGATGATGGGCCGCAAGGAGACCAGATGAACAAGCCTAAATGGAGCAACGCATGAACGATGACCCTAGATGCTGTGGTAGCGGCACTTGCATTATTGATGCCGAGGGCAGGTGCTGGTGTGGGCAGCAATGGGCTTCCTGCCCGCCGACTGAGCCGCCGGTCGAGGATGACAACGCAGTCGAAGCTGAACAGGCAGCGTCGAAATCCAAAAACTGATCGATTCAGCGCGCCATCGGACGAGCGAGGACGCGTGGTGACTGTGTACCGGGATGAAACGAATTGTCTTATGGAGCGCGTTCATCGACTGCTGCGGCACATGCCTCACTGAGCAAACTCTAGTGCTGGCGGGAATTTCCGAGCGAAAGCGCCTGGAGAGGCTCATGGATGCTGGGGTTGGGATTGTGGGAACTTCTCACAACCCCCGTTCACCCCGTATAGAGTACGGGCCAGGCTCTGAGCCTGTCGAAGGGTGGTGATGCAAGGGTTAGATTCAATTGAGTGAGGCTGTGGTTCGACATGCCCTTAGTCCTGAGCTTGACGAAGGGTCACCACGAACGGATTCAGGGTTTCCAGAAGTTCCCATGTCATTGGGCAAAGTGGGTGTTGCTGGCTGCGGCTTCGGAGTGCTACGAAGCTAGCGCTGACCCCGTACTGTTTCCCAATCGTCATGCCGCCATCGACCCTATGCTTTGCTCCAACAACTTCGAATTCCTGTCACTCAGCACACGAAAATTGGCTGCCGGATAAAGATAGTCATCGCCAGATTCATCGACGATTCGTAAGGTACCGCGTTCTTCCCCGAGCGTTTCGTATACCAAACCAGGCAATACATCATCACCTGAAAATTCAGCACCAAAGTCATTACTTAAACAAAGTGCGTAATGTTTCATAGCCATCGCTTCACTTTCATTTTTACTTTGCCAATGCCGTGGCATTCATACCAATGCACTTCGGCAAATGCGGCTTGTCCATCAATTTCGACGGTTGCGTTGCCTTTGCGTTTCAACCAATTCTTGCCACCGTAGCGGACGACCACTTGTGCTTAATCCCGGATACCGCGCCCCTATGCAACAGTCTCAATATTTGCGATGGGGCCGATTATTTTCATCTGTAAAGTTTAACAAATTCACGATGCACGCAAGAAAACAGAGCCTTGTCGCTGGCGCCGAAGCTCTGCACCATGCAGTCGCGGTTGTCATATGCGGTGTTGGGATGTTCGGAAAGTGCGCTTTAGGCATAGCGGGTCTGCGGCGTGGTGACCTGCCGGAAATTTTCAAAGTGCATGCTTGACAGCACATTTCATGAGAAAACTCACGCAATGGCGCGGTGTTCTGAGCATATTGGCTGGGAAGGCGCGTCGAATGGCGATCTACGGTCAATTATGCTGACAGAGGAAAGTTAGCGGATGTGATAATGAAAGACCTGACCCCGTTGTTTCTCTGTGGATGAAAAGCTGGAGGCGGGTCTAGATACGTAGCACGCAAATACCAAATCCCGCTCCCAGCTAGCCGTTTGAAGCAACAATCCCCCAAATTTCCCTATTAGCGGGCTTCTTTGGGCGAAAGCACTTGAAACACCCCACCAATGCTGTCTCCACGATCAAAATAGAAGCCATGCTAACGCGCGCTCGCCCCATCCCGAAACCACAACTCAATGCGCCCCCGCTCGGCGTCGCTCATCTGCGTGAGGTTGCCAATAGGCATATAGCGCGAAGCGACCGACTCGGCGATTTGCGGCGCGTGAGTCAGGATTTGCTCGCTGCTTTCCAACATCAAGCCTTTGGGCGGTTGCGCAAATCCGGCCTGGGTTGGCTGCGCAGCGTGGCACGACACACAGCGCTCGGCGACGATCCCTTTGATTTCGGCAAAGCTGGCGGACTTGCCAGTACTGGCAACGGGCGGACTGGGCGCCAGAACGATAAACACCGCCAGCAATAACAACACTCCCGCCACCACGAACATCGGCCGTCGCTGGCCGCGATGGCGCAACACAAAGAACTGGCGGACCAATGCCCCCGCCACCATGATCACCGCCAGCACCGCCCAGCCATGAGGATGACTGTAAGTCATCGGGTAGTGATTGCTGATCATGATGAACAGCACGGGCAGCGTGAAATAGGTGTTGTGCACCGAGCGCTGCTTGCCGAGTCGTCCGGGGGTCGGATCGGGTTCGCGCCCGGCGCGGATTTCCGCAACCATTTTTTTCTGGCCGGGGATAATCACAAAGAACACATTGGCCGCCATGATGGTCCCGAGCACAGCGCCGACGTGGAGGAACGCGGCGCGCGCGCTGAACACCTGAAACAAGCCCCAGTCCACCGCGATTACGAACACCAACAGCGACCCAGCCAGCCAGGTTTCTTTGCCATCGAATAGTTTGCACATGGCGCTGTAGAACAGCCAGCCACCGACGATGGCGCCAATGCTGATGCCGATCGCTTGCGCCGGCGTCAGTGCCATCACATTCTTGTCGATCAGATAGGTGCTGGCACCATACCAATAGATGATCGCCAGCAGCGCCATGCCCGATAGCCAGGTCGTGTAAGCCTCATATTTGGACCAGTGCAGATTGTTCGAAAGCACTTCACCCTTGGGTCCGCTCAGGTACTTTTGGCTCTGGTACAAACCGCCACCGTGCACCGCCCACAGTTCCCCATGCACGCCGCGCGTCACGTCGTCTGCTTTGGCGGGTGCTAACAGCGAGTTGTCGAGCATGATGAAATAGAACGACGCGCCGATCCACGCGATGCCTGCGATCAGGTGCAGCCAGCGCACCAGCAGACTGAGCCAATCGACGACATAGGCTTCCATTAGTGCGTGCCCGACGACGCTGCGTAATTTGCGGGCAGCGCGGCGCTGGCTCTGGCACTGTGATATTGCAAAAGCTCTGCCGCGACGGCAATGGCAATGGTCGCCGGTTCCTTGCCTGCAATACCGTCAGCACCAATCGGGCAACGCATGCGCGCCAATTGCGCATAGGAAACACCGCGTTCCAGCAATCGTCGTTCAAACTGGCGCCGCTTTGAAACCGAGCCGATGAGACCAAAATAGGCGAAATCATCGCGTTTGAGAATGCGCTCGCTCAATGATTGATCGAGCGCGTGGCTGTGGGTCATCACCAGAAAATAGCTGCCTGCTGCGGATGCATCAACCTCGCACTCAGGCTCGTCCGTGCAAACGTGTTGTACATTGGCCGGAATGTCTTTTGGAAATTCGCCATCGCGACTATCGACCCAGGTGATCGCGCAAGGGAGATCAGCGAGTGTTCTCACGACCGCGCGGCCTACATGGCCCGCACCGAAAAGCACAAGGTGAAAGTCGGGTGCCGGCACTGGCAGAGATTCCACCCCACCAGTTGCCTCGTCGAAGGCCTCAAATGCCAAATTCATCACGCCACCGCAACATTGGCCCAGCGTTGCACCGAGCACGAATCGGTGAGTCGCGCGCGCGCCACTCGCCAGAATCATGTTTCTTGCAATATCGATGGCCTTGAATTCAAGATGCCCGCCGCCGATGGTGCCGAACACCTTGCTGGCAGTGACGAACATTTTTGTTCCGGTATCGCGCGGTACCGACCCCTTGGTCGCGGCGACAGAGACGACAATCACAGCTTCACCGCGTTGCTTTGCGTCCCGCAAAAAAGAAATTTGGTCTTCCACGTCAAATCCTCGCCGCTGTCCGCACAGCGTCGACCGCTCGCATGATCGTCTCACCAGTCGCTGGCGCGTTGAGCGGCGGGTTTATGCGGTAGTCGGCGACGCTCCCAATGGCATCGCGAATCGCGAAAAAAACCGAGAACGCCAGCAGCAACGGTGGCTCGCCGACCGCCTTGGATCGCAACACCGTGTCTTCGACGTTGGCATTCTTGTAGAGTGCCGTGCGGAAGTCTGGTGGGCAATCGTTGACAGCGGGAATCTTGTAGGTCGCTGGCGCGTGCGTCATCAATCTGCCGTCCGTATTCCACCAAAGCTCCTCGGTCGTCAGCCAGCCAGCGCCCTGAATGAAAGCACCTTCCACCTGGCCCACATCAATGGCCGGGTTGATCGAATTGCCGGCGTCGTGTAGCAGGTCAGCGCGCAAATGCTTCCATTCGCCGGTGAGGGTATCGACGATCACCTCAGATGCCGCCGCACCGTAG
>Ga0163144_10011950_pt1 | contig 18313 bp, 12 predicted proteins | sample OliLak19BULKMAT1_FD_123175 | JGI IMG/M metagenome (GOLD analysis project Ga0163144, IMG submission 123175) | Freshwater microbial mat bacterial communities from Lake Vanda, McMurdo Dry Valleys, Antarctica - Oligotrophic Lake LV.19.BULKMAT1 | ecosystem: Environmental > Aquatic > Freshwater >... | reverse complement strand
GTACTCGTAGTCGACGATGAAGCGGACGTACGCAGTGTCGTGGCGCGCGCGCTCAAGGCCGATGGTCACGCGGTCGCTACAGCCGCGGATCTCGACGCGGCGCGCATACGTGTCGCCGAAGGCACGGACTTGATCGTGCTCGATCTGCGCTTGCCTGACGGCTTCGGCCTCGACCTGTGTCGCGCGCTGCGCGCAGAGGGCTCGACCGTCGCGATCCTCGTCCTGACGGCGCTCTCGCAAGTGGCGCTCCGCGTCGAGGGGCTCGATGCCGGCGCCGACGACTTCCTCGCCAAGCCGTTCGCCGTCGCCGAGCTTCGCGCGCGTGTCCGTGCGCTCGGTCGGCGGGGCACGCTGCCGCGCGGGCTCACGTACACGCACGACGACGTCGTCCTCGATTTCGCCGGGAGGCACGCGACGCGCGCCGGCCACGACGTCGCGGTGACCGCGAAGGAGTGGTCGATCCTCGAGATGCTCGCGCGGCGACCCGGGCGTGTCGTCGCGCGGCTCGATCTGCTCGAGGGTGTGTGGGGAGACGCGAGCGACAGCGCGTCGAGCTCGCTCGAAGTGCTCGTCGGCAGGCTGCGGCGCAAGCTCGGCGCCGAGCTCATTCGTACACTGCGTGGCGAGGGCTATTCGCTCGTGGAGCCGCGCAAACATGCCGAGTGAGACGAGCCTCGTTCGACGCGCCGCTTGGAGCTCCGCGCTCGCTGCCTCGGCCGCCGCGCTGCTCGCCGCGTTCGCGACGACGGCATTCGCGTCATACCTCGTGCAGCGCGAAGAAGACCGCAGACTCGAAGAGGCCGCTGTGACCTTCGCCACCGAGCTCGCGCACGAAGGCGTCGACCGCGCCGCGATTCGAGCGGTGCAGCGCGAGGAGTCTGAAGAGATGGGACACACTGGCATGCTGTTCGCCGTCTACGACGCGAACGATCGCTTGCTCGTCGGCGACCGACGCCTCGCACTGCCGCGCGCGCTCGGCTGCATGACGGCGAACGCCAACACGCTCCGCATCTGCCACACGACGTCGACTGACCGCCTCTCGGTGGTGGTCGGCGCCGCACACACGTCGATTCTCCCGCTCCTCGTGTCTGCGTCGGTGTTCGCCGCGCTGCTCGCCGCCGTGCTCGCATGGATCGCGAGTCGTCCGCTCTCGCGCTACGTCGTCGCGCCGCTCACGCGCCTGCGCGATCGCATCGCGCAGCTCGATGTCGACGCGATCTCGCAAGCCGACCTCGGGCCGCCCGAATACGTCGCGGAGGTCGACGCGCTGCGGAGCACGATTGGTCAGCTCATCGTGCGCGTCGAGCGCGCGCTCTCGGAGGCGCAGCGCTTCGCCGCGAACGCGGCGCACGAGCTGCGCACGCCGCTCACCTCCGTGCGCGCGGAGCTCGAGCTGCTCGCAGAAGCGATGGGCGAGTCTGAGGCCCGCGCCGATGCGGTCCGCGCGCAGCAAAAGCTCGGCGAGCTCTCCGTGCTCGTCGAGCGCCTCCTCATCCTGTCGGTGCCGGCGCGCTCGACCGACGACGCACACGAGCTCGTCTCTCTGCGCGATCTCGTCGAGGACGCGATGGAGCCGCTGCCGCCCGCGGATCGCGCCCGCATTCGGCTCCCCGATGGCGACGCTCTCGTGCACGGTGACGCCGCGATCCTCGCCACGATGGTCGCCAACGCGCTCTCGAACGCGCTCAAGTTCGGCAGCGCGGTCACTACCGCCATCGAAGTCGCTGGCGGCCGCGCGACCCTCCGTGTGGATGACGACGGCCCCGGCCTCGACGCCGCCTTCCGCGAGCGCGCCTTCGAGCCATTCTTTCGCACAGCAGACGCGCTGCGCCGACGCGTCCCGGGGCACGGACTCGGCCTCGCACTGATTCGGCACATCGCGCGCACACACGGCGGCGACGCCGCGTTCGTCGACAAAGCCGATCGCGGCGCACGCCTCGAGATCCGCCTGCCTGCTGTCGAGTCGAGTGATCGGGCCGCGGTATGAGCCGCTAGCCTCACGCGCATCGACCACCAACATGCCGAGCCGGATGTCGCCTTCGAGTCGCGAATCGGCATAAGGGCCGTTTCTCATTTGTCACTTGAACGTCGCTCGATGCGCCGCACTGTGCGGCCGTGCAGCGCTCCACTCGTGTGTTGGTTCTGGTCGTCCTCGTGCTGTGGGTGTCGAGCGTCGGTTGCGTGCGCGATGGCACGAGTCGCGCCGCCGGCTGGACCGTCGTGCAAACGCAGCACGTGCGGCTCTACTCCGATGTGTCCCAAGCCCGCGCGACCGAGCTGGCCGAGACCTTCGAGCGCCAACATCGCGGGCTCGCGCACATCTTCTCGGACTGCGCGGCGGTCGCGGCCGAAGGGGTCGACGAGGTCGTCGTGTTTGCGCGCCAGGCAGATCTGGCAGAGCTCGTCGGCCGCGAGTTCGACGGGATTTATTCCGCGCCGATCGACGGATTGGTGCCAGTCGCCGGGCGCGTCGTGACCCACGATGACGCTGTGCGCGACGGAGCCTCCGGAACCTTCACGCATGAGCTCACGCACCGCTTCGTCGCGGCGTGCTTCCCCGAGCTGCCGCCTTGGTTGAACGAGGGGCTCGCGTGCACTTTCGAAGGCACGCAGGTGCGCGACGGACACATCGTCTTCGGCCTCCCACGCTACGTCATCGCGGACGTCGCGGAGCGCGAGCCGCGGACCGTGCTCGGGACGCAAGTCATCGCCATGCCAGCGCGCGCAGTGCCGACGGCGCGCGATCTCGTGGAGCTGACACCCGCGGCCTTCTACGACACCACGACGGGACCATCGGTGTCGAGCGCTGCCGAGGCGCTCAGCGGCCGTTACGCCGCAGCTTGGGGCCTCGTGCACTTGCTCGAAGTAGGCGGTGACGCCGATCTCCACGTACGTTTCACCCAGTTCCTCGCCGATCTCCGCGGCGGGCAGCTTCCGGCGCGAGACGCCTTCGCGCGGCGCTTCCGCGACGTCGACCTCGACGCAGCGCTGCGCGCGCACCTGCGCGGTGGCACCTACGTCGTGCAGCGCATTCCATTCGACGTCGGCGACTCGAACGTTGCGGATGTGCGCGCAGCGTCCACCGGCGAGACGCATCTCCTGCTCGCAGAGCTCGAGCTCTACTCGAACCATGGTGGCGTCGAGCGAGCGCGCCAGCATCTGCGCGCGATCGGGCGGAGCGATCCCGAGTTTGCGCGCGGGCGGCTCCTCGAGCTGACGCTCACTGACGACGCGGCCATCGTCGCCGGCGTCGACGCTTTGGCGCGGCTCCACTCCGACGACCTCGACGTGCTCCACGCGCGCGCCTTCCTCGCGGCGCGCAGCGAGGATCCTGCAGCGATGCGCGCTGCCCTCGGTGCGCTTACCCGTCGCGGTGGGCTTCGACCGAGTGATCACCACGAGATCGCGAGCTTGCTGCTAGCTCTGGGACGCCCGGAGACCGCGATGCGACACGCGCTCGTCGCGAGTGTCGGGACGCCGGGCTCCTATCGCGTGCACACGACGCGAGCGCGGATCGCGGCAGCGCTTGGTCGCTTCGAGCAAGCACGGCGGAGCCTCGGCGTTGCGCTCCTCATCGCCAGCGAGCGCGCACCACTTCGCGTGCCGGAGCTGCTCGCGCTGGTCGCTGAGATCGAACGGCTCACGCCGCCGGCTCTCGCCGAGCCTCCCAGGCTGCCATGACGACGCGCGTCACCCGTGCGTCTCCGATCAGAACCGGGTACGCCACGCCACTCTCTTTCGCACCATTGTTCAGGGCCACTCAATGATGAACACCCGCTCGCGATATTCCTCGCTCCCTGCAGCGCTCGTTCGCGTGATTCGCTTGGAAGTCCCGCGCTCGGCCTCGAGCGTCCCGATGGCACAGCCGTGATCATGATGGAGCGCCTGTGCGCCTCCCTGACAGCGCAGGCGCGATTGGTGATTGTTGAGAGCGCGTCGACAAGCGGGTAGAGCTCGCGGTTCTCGCGACGCAGTACGAGGTGCGTGAGCAGCTCGAAGGCCGCGGTCTCGAGCTCGTCATGTTGGCGGCGAAAGCCTGCGGTAGCGCTCATGGGTCGACCTCGCTGATGCGCGTGCGTTTGGACCGCGCAGCAGCGCCGCGGCTCAGGGGAGTGTACTAGCGCAGACCTGAGTGCGCGCGCCCGCGCCGACAATACGATTCGCGCTGGGTGGCGGATCGGATCGCGTGAACTCAGCACCGATCGCGTCGGCCACGGCGCGGGTGACCGCCAGACCGCGGCCCGGTTGCATCGTCGCGGGATCACCCGGACCGTCGTCCATCACCTCGATGCGGTAGCGACCGTCGACGACACTGAGCACGACGCCGACGCGCGCGGCTCTGTGGCGCAGCACGTTCTCGATAAGGTTCGAGATCGCTGTCGACGGGCACCGCGCGCAGTGAGCGACCCTTCGCGCGCGTCTCCAGCTCGAGCTTGCAGCGCGCGCGTACATCGAGCGGCTTGAGCGCCAGCGCCGCATCACCGGCGTCGGTGACATGGGGGCGCATCGCGCGACGCGCATGTCGCAGCTCGCTACCTGCGGGAGTATCGCGCTGATCTTGGCGTGTGTCGCCGCGCTGATCGCGGGTTGGTTCTGAGCGACACGCTCAAAGGCGCGGCGCTCGGATCGCCTCATTCCCCGGGACCACGCGCGCTCACATATCAGCCGGCGTCGGCGCAGGACAGGCGGCATAGCACGTGAAGAACACGGCAGCACACGTCACGTTCGGGACACACGCCACATGGTTCTCGAAGTAGCGGGGATACGCTAAGAGCAGCTCGGTACAAACCGCGCAGCCATTGCCACGGCAGCCGTCCCATCCGCCGATCGTACCCGTACAAGCTGGCGGTGGACACACCGCGCAATCGAGGGCGCACGTTGCACAAGTCTCGTCGCCCTCGCAAAGGGAGTCACCGCGAAGTCTCAGGAGGTTGCGGCGTAAGCCCCCGGGCACGTTGGTGCCAAAGCTGCGAAACAACATCCGCCCGGCGCGCTCTTCGGCGACGTACTCGCGCGTGCGGACGAAGCGATTGCGGTAGCGAACAGAGTGCCCATCGAAGGCGAATCGGGGCACCCTCCCGTCCGGCATGCGGAGGCATGTCGGCGCAGAGCGCACTCTTGCAAGGTGACGCGTGCGTCAGATCTCGTACTCCTCGCCGTCGGGCGTGCGCACGCGTACGCGATAGAGATCGGTGCGACGGTCGAACCAGTTCCGCACCGTGCCACCGCGGCGCGCGCGCCGCAGGAGCTCCGTGTCGAGATCTTGCGTGATGACCGTCTCGATTCCGGGCAACGCCTCGCCGGCGATACCGTCCCGCGCGAACGCGATGTCGCAGGGAGTGAAGATTCCGCTCGCTGCGTAGTGCGTGTCGGCGTTCTCGACGTGCGGCAGGTTGCCGACGCAGCCCGCCGTCACGACGAATATCTGGTTCTCGACGCAGCGCGCTTGTGCGCAGTGACGAACGCGCAGATAGCCATTGCGGTCGTTGGTGTTGAACGGTACGAACAAGATCATCGCACCGCCGTGCGCTGCCGCGCGTCCGAGCTCCGGGAACTCGACGTCATAACAAACGTTGATCGCGATCTTGCCGCGATCAGTGTCGAAGATCTCGATGGCGTGGCCACCGCGCACACCCCACCAGCGAGCTTCGTTGGGTGTGACGTGTAGCTTCGCCTGGCGGCCGACGGTCCCGTCGCGGCGGAACAGATACGCGATGTTGTACAAGCGCTCGTCATCATCAATCGTGAACTGCGAGCCGCCGATGATGTTCACGTTGTAGCGAACCGCGAGATCGCGAAAGAGCGTGACATAAGCGTCGGTGAAGCCCGCGACCTCGCGCGCGGCCTTGCCCGGACGAGAGTCCTTCAGCAGCGAGAGCAGCTGCAGGGTGAACAGCTCGGGAAACAACACGAAGTCGCTCTTCGAGTCGGAGGCGACATCGACGAAGAAGCGCACCTGCTGCGCAAAGGCCTCGAACGATTCGACGCTGCGCATCTTGTACTGGACCAACGACACACGGACGGGCGCGACCGCACGGCGTGCGCGGTGGGAGCGGCTCGCTTGGTAATCGAGGTTTGGCCACTCGAGGCAGGTCGCCCAACCGCTCGAGTCTTCGTCGCTCGGCATGTAGTCGTTGATCAGCTGCTTGAGCTGGAAGCCGTTCGCGAGCTGTGCCGTCAGCACGTGATCGTAGAGGTGCTTTTCGTTCACGCGGTCGACGTACTCGCGCGCCGTCATCTCGTGCTTGTGGTCCGCGTAGCCCGGGATGCGCCCACCGATCATCATGCGCGCCAGGTTGTGCTCGCGGCACAGCTCCTTGCGCAGCTCGTAGAGACGGCGCGCGAGCTTCATCCCGCGGAACTCCGGATCGACCATGATCTCGATTCCGTAAAGCGTATCGCCCTCCGGGTCGTGGTTGCGGATGTAGCCGCGGTCGGAGAGCTCGAGCCAGTTGCTCCAATCCGTATAGTCGGAGTAGTCGAGGATCAGGCATGCCGAAGACGCGACCAGCTGGCCGTCGAGCCAGATGCCGATCTGTCCTTCGTTGAAGGCGACGAGTTGACTCTCGAACTGGTCGAGATTCCACGCCTTCATGCCTGGGAAACAACGGAGCTGCATCGTGACGAGCGCGTCGAAGTCGTCGGGGCGCATGGCACGTATTTCGATGCGCTTCTGGAACTCTTCGGGGTCGATGTTCATGATGACTGCACCCTACAGTCTCGTCGGAGAAATGCCATCGAATCCTCCGCGCGAGAACGAACGCAGCGCTTCTGACGCTCGGGTACCGGGAGGGCCACATCTACGGGGCGGCGGCACAGCACACACACTCTCGTGTGGCGGCGGGGCGACATGATAGCATCACCGGCGCATGACCACGACGACCGTTCGTGTCGCTCCCGACGCTCTCGCGGCACACCACGCGATGATGCGCAGTTGCGGCCAGCCGAGCCTACCGAAGCAGCGCCGCGAGTTCGCCGCGCAGCGCGGCGCGCGCAACGAATAGGCGATCTGCCCTTCGATCCATGCCCTTCGCATACGCTTCGAAGCGCACGTGCACTAGGTCAAGGACCTGCTTGCCACCCGGATTCCACAGCCACCAGCCAGGACCGCTCGCGTATTCGCGGAACACGGGCGCCGGGCGCGTCGCGTGATCCGGTGCCTCCACCCAGCGCATCAGCGCGACAAATTCAGCGTCCGACGCCGCGATGGTGGCGCGAGGGGCGATGAGGTATGCCGCGAATAAGCCGCCGGGAAGCTTGGGATTTGCTGCTGGGTCCGAGATGGCTGGCATGAGGCTGTTGCGAACGAAATGGCACTCGTCGATCAGCGCGCTGCGAGAGCTCACGTCGTCGCGGCCAAGCGCATCGGGCGCATCGAGTGCGGTGAAGTACATCTCGAGCACGGGCCGCAGTGCGATGAGCTCGGTGCGCGTTGACCCGATCGTTGCGTCGGCCTGGTATCCGGCCAGCAGTACGCGCAGGTGGTCCACCGCAATCTGCGCGACGATCAGCGCGGCGGCGCTGCTCGCCATCGCCCGCGTCGTCGGGATCATTACCTCGGCCGCGAGGAGCAGGTCGACCGCGCGCACGAAGGCCTGCAACCAATCGCCACGCAGCCCGGCCTCGAGGTCAGTCAACACAACGAAGTACGCCAAGTTGAGGAGCTCGAGCACCCTACATTGTCGCGTTGCGCGTCTCCTACACGGATCGGCGAAGTGTGGCGCCGTGAGCACGGCGTCGATCTGCGCGAGCTCGCGGCGGCGGAGTGCATCTGGGCTCATCCAGTCGCGAACTCGATCCTGCCGCCGGACGACCTCTGCCCACCGCGTCTCGGGTGACTCGGCGTCGCGAGCCTGCGGAGGCGGGTGCGCGCGGTCGAGTGAGCCGGCCAGATTCTTCAAGTCGTCGTCGACCGTACTAAGGGTCCACGCGGGAGACAGTACGACGTCGTCCAGCCCGTTCACGCGCGCGGGCGGAATCCTCGGAAGCGCGCTCTCACTCCACGGCGCAGGAGGAAACGCGCGCGACGATAGCCGATGCGCCATCAGCCACGACGCCGGAGGCATCACCACCATCGCGACGCTGAGTACGAGCCAGGGCCACTTCCGCCAGCGGCGCGCCCCGACAGCCTCCCTCACCGCTGGACTTGCTTCTCGCACGCGGATGCCGTTCCCTCGCAACTCTCATGGCGCGCTGCCGACCGCCGGGTTCTCATCTTACAGTTAATTAGTGTTGCGCGCGATCGTCGTCGCTGTGAAGTATTCCGTGAGCGCTCCTCCCGACCTTTCAGAGGTCCACTCGCACACCGCGCCGGCCGTGATTCATGGTGTGCTCGCGCGGGGGGCGCTCTGCGGAAGAACGCCGACAAGCGCGGGATCAGCCTCAACGCGCTGGTGATGCGGGCGCTCGAAGTCGAGGCTGGTGAGACCGGTTCGCCGGCGAGGCGTTGCCCGGAATCGAGACGGTCATCACGCAAGATCTCGACGTGGAGCTCCTGGGGCGCGCCCGCGCGGCTTGGACGGAAGAGCGCCACACGCCTCGCTACGCGGGGTAGAGTCGGCGGCCGATGGCGATCGAGATCACCCTGTTCGTGCTGCTGATGGTCGCGAGCGCGGTCGCACTCCTCGCGAAGCGACTGCAACTTCCGTACACCGTGACGCTAGTAGTCGCTGGGCTTGGCCTCGGCGCGCTCTCGCCGCGTGCGTCGTGGCTCGACCTCGACCGTGTCCGTCTCACCCCGGAGCTGCTGTTCAACGTCTTTCTCCCGGTTCTGCTGTTCGAGGCGGCGTTCCATCTCTCGTGGCCCAAGTTCAAAGAGAACCTCCGCGCGATCCTTCTGCTCGCCGTACCCGGCGTGATCGGCGCCATCGCGCTCGGTGGCGCGTTTGCCTTCTGGCTCGAGCCGCTCGCCGCAACGCCCCTGCCTCTCATCGTGTCATTCCTGCTCGCGTCGATGCTTGCGGCGACCGATCCGGTCAGCGTGGTCGCGCTGTTCAAGGAGCTCCGCATACCACGGCGAATGGCGGTCATCGTCGAAGGTGAGTCGTTGCTCAACGACGCCATTGGGGTGGTCGCGTTCATCGTCGTGTCGACATTGCTCGGCTTCGGCGCTCACGGGGGCGAGCCGGTCACAGCGCTGTGGGTGGCGCGCTTTCTTCTGTGGGAGGTCGCAGTCAGCCTCGCGGTGGGCGTGGGCGTCGGTCTCTTCATCAGCTGGGCGACGACGCTCGTCGACGATCATCTCATCGAGATCATGCTGACGACGATCGCTGCCTTCGGCAGCTATCTCGTCGCCACGATGCTCCACGCGTCACCCGTGCTCGCGGTCGTCGCCGCTGGTATGGCGTGCGGGAACGTCGGCGCGCGCTACGGCATGACACCGGCCAATCGAATCGCAGTCGAGAGCTTCTGGGAGTACGCGGTCTTCGTCGCCAACGGCTTCGTGTTCTTGCTGCTCGGCAAAGAGATCGACCTGGCTCGCATGCTCGGTCACGCCCTGCCGATCTTGATCGCGTGGTTTGCGTTGGTTGCGTCACGCGCGATCGTGACGACGGCAGTCGTACGACTGTTGGCGCGGACGCGGGAGCGCTTGCCTCCGCGGTGGATCGCCGTGCTGTCTTGGGGTGGCCTGCGAGGCAGCCTATCGATGGTGCTCGCGCTGTCGCTACCGGCATCGTTTGCCGAACGCGAGCTCCTCATCGATCTGACGTTCGGAGTCGTGCTGCTCTCGATCCTCGTGCAGGGACCGACGATGAAATACGTGCTGCGCTGGGCTGGCGCGATCGGCGATGCGGGCGAGCACGTCGAGTACATTCGTATTCGCACGGCGCTGCGCGCGCTACGTCAAGCGTTTCGTCATCTCGACACCCAGCGTGCGTCGGGCGCCGTCGACGAGCTCACCTATGCGTCGATCCGCATGCGCCTCGGGGGCCGGGAAGCGCACCTCGAGCAGCAGCTTGCGGGGTTCGGTGGGATCGCCGCAAACGCTAACGAGGCCGAGCGCACGCGCATCGAGCGCGAGCTGCTCGACGTCGAACGGCGCGTGGTCCAGCAGGCCGGCGACACCGGTGTGCTGCCGCAAGAGGCCGTGGTCGCGTTGCTCGACGACCTGGCGGCGCGTGAGCTCGCGACCCGCTCCGAGTCACGCGTGGACGGGCTCCCCGAAGAGAGTGGACGGTCGAGCGACGAAGAGGCCGCGGCGGCGACCGCGCCGAGCGAGTCCGCCGGACCGGTCAAGCACGACGAGTGACGGCGCGCGGGCCATCCATGCGCGACCGGAGCTCAGCTCGCGAGTCGCGTGAGCGCTTCGGATTCCTTCTACGCGCGCTATTCCGCGATGTTGATCTAAGGATCCCTCTGCACGGCCGCATTTCTTCCACCCACGGTCTTGCTGTGGGGAAACACCGACGTCGCCTGGGCGTACGCGCGCACGCTGAGCTGGGTGGGACTGAAGATCCGCGCTAGAGTCGCTGCTCCATGAGGCACCACATGAACGGCATGATGAGAGGTATCGCGCTCGTCGCAGGCACGCTGGGACTCTGCGTCGTCGCGGCGCCGCGCGCGCAGGCAACGACGTTCAACGCCGCGCCGGGCGACGACGTCGAGACGATGATCAACGCGTTGGCAGCGGGCGACGAGCTCGTGCTCGCCGATGGGATGTACACCCTCGACAGCTCGCGCTTCTTCATCGATGTCGCCGGGACCGAGGCGCTGCCCATCGTCGTGCGCGCGGCGGATGGCGCACGGCCACACTTCCAGCGGCCAAGCGATAGCCAGAACATCTGGGACATTCGGGCTGAGTACCTCGTCTTGCGCGGCCTCGAGTTCTCGGGTGGCTCCGCGGGCCTGCGCTTCGAGACTGGGCGCTTCGTCACCATCGAAGCGTGCGAGATTCACGATACGGGCGACGTCGCGCTCCGCATGAACGATGTCGGCCAGCGCTATGAGGGGATGCGCATCCTGCGCAACGAAATCCACCACACGAACGGAACGGGCGAGGGCATGTATCTCGGCTGCAACTCCAATGGATGCCAGCTGGCGAATGCCCTCATCGAGGGGAACTACGTCCATCACACCAACCAAGCATCAGTCTCGCAGGGTGATGGCATCGAGATCAAAGAGGGTAGCTTTGGCAACGTCGTGCGCGACAACGTGATTCACGACACCAACTATCCGTGCATCCTCACGTACAGCACCGTGGGAAACGGCGCGCCGAACGTCATCGAGCGAAACGCGCTGTGGAACTGTGGTGATCACGGGATCCAGTCGGCGGCGGACGCGGTCATCCGCAACAACATCATCCTCGGCGCGGTCGCCGATGGCATCGCGATGCAGCCGCACCAAGCCGGCACGCCGTCGAATCTGATCGTCGCACACAACACCGTCCTGAACGGCGGTCGAGCGATCACCGTGCGCGGCGCCACCGGCTCGGTGCTGGTAGCGAACAACGCGCTCTACTCGCAGAGCGGCGAGGCGATCTTCGTGAACGGCGACGCCACGATGGTCACGAGCATCGGCAACGTGGGCGTGGGCGGCGGGCCCGGCGTGACCGCTGGCGCGCTGACCGCGGATCTCGTCATGGCGAGCCACGCAGGGGCACCGCCGATGAGCGTCTTTCCGACAGCTGGCGGCATGCTGCCTCGCACCGGCGAAGTGGCGCACGTCGTGAGTGACGACTTCGATGGCACCGCGCGCCTCGGCGTCGCTGACGTCGGCGCGTACGCGTTTGGCCCCGGCGGGCCGCGCTGGATCCTCGCGGCGGGCTTCAAGAGCATCTCGCCTGGGCCGATGCCGGGCACCGATGGCGGCGTCGCCGAGCTCGATGGTGGCGGCGTCTCACTCGATGGCGGCGGCGTCTCACGCGATGGCGGCAGCACCGGCCGAGACGGCGGTGGCACCACCGGCAGCGATGGCGGCGGGGCCGCGGGCGGAGGCGATGACGGCGGCTGCGGCTGCACGATGGTCGGCGCGAGCCGCGGCTCATCGATCGCGTGGCTATCGCTCGCCCTGGTGGCGCTCATCTTCATGGCGCCTCGGCGGCGACGTCGTGTCGTTGCGCCTAAGCTCGCAACTCCCGGGGAGATCCAGATGCCGTTTCGCTTTCGCGCGCTCGGCTGCGCCCGCGCTGCAATCTGCACTGACACCTATGATGTCGCGACGTGTCACTGCGTCGCCGGCCCGGCATGCACTGCAGGCGAGGTGTGCGCGCGCGAGCGCTCCGACGTGCATGCGAACCTCCGCGAATGCACGCGCCAGAGGTGACCGACGTGGTCGATTGCGAGCTGTGCTGCCTGCCGCATCGACGCGGCGCAGTGTTCTGCGATGGCTGCGCACACCGGCTCGGTACGACGCCGGACTGGGACGTCGTGCGTCGCGACCTGTTCCGCCTGAGGCTGCAGCTGGGCGTGGCCGGCTGCACCGTTGCGGTGCTCGTCGTGGCGAACCTGTTTGCACTGCAGCGCGGGGGCTACTTCTTGTGGCTAGTCCCGTTCGCGTGGCTCGGGTTCGCCGCGCTCCGGCACCGAACTCTCACGAGGAGGCTGCGTGCGGCAGGGCGTCGCGACTGATCGAGAGGGCTATTTCAAAAGCGTCCAACTCGCGCCCGGAGCGGGACACGCGACCAACGCGATCGCGCCGAGCAGTTCACCTGCAATCGGGATCATCGATATGCGTAGTCGGGTAGCGAAGTAGCGAATGACGCCGGCTAGATTGACGAGGATGATCGGGACGGCGTAAGCCGTGAGTAGTAGGAAAGAGGTCAGTCGCACGCTGGGCCGGGCTCGATCATGATCGCGGCGGTTCCGTCGGGACGCTCGAGGCCGAGCGCGGGGCCGATCGAGCCGACGGCGCGCGCGAAGCCGAAGTCTTCGAAGGACACGCTCGCGATCGACGATGCTGTCGCCGTCGAGCACGTGGGCGGCGTCGACCCCGACGAGCTCGGTCGCGCCGGTGGGCGTCAACGTGAACGCTCGCGTGCCACTCCGCGCGAGCGTGGGCGCGTCGCGAGAGCCAGGCGCGACCTCGTCGATCGGCGCAGGCAGCGAGACCCGCGGTCGCTACGATCGCCGCGCGATGCACCCGGTCCGCGGTCGCGGTCCACGCGCCGCTTGTCCGAGCCACCCACAATCGCGTAAGAAGCTGGCGTGACTACCTCCACTTCGTGAAGGAGGACCGATGAGCTCCGTCGAATCGCCCGAAGCGCTCCCCGTCGTCCACGGCACACCAGCTCAGCGGGCCGTGTTCTACGCGCGCTATTCCGCGATGTTGACCTGGGGCTCCCTCTGCACGGCCGCATTTCTTCCACCCGCGGTCCTGCTGTGGGGAAACACCGACGTCGCCTGGGCGTACGCGCGCACGCTGAGCTGGGTGGGACTGAAGATCCTCGGGATTCGAGTCGAGATCACCGGACAGGAGCATCTCGCGGATCGCCCGGCCATCATCGTCGCCAATCATCAGTCCAATTACGACGTGATACTCGTCGGTGCCGTCTATCCCCGTCGCACCGTCGTCATCGGCAAGAAGGAGCTACGCAAGACTCCACTGTTCGGCACCTTCTTCGCCGCGACTGGCAACATCCTGATCGACCGCGCCGATCACAAGAACGCGGTGGCTGGGCTCGACAAGGCGGTCGAGGCGCTCCGAACACGGCGCACGAGCATCTGGGTCTTTCCGGAAGGACAGCGCAGTCGCGGCGCCGGCATGGGCCCGTTCAAGAAGGGCGCTTTCCACATGGCCATCGCCGCCGGCGTCCCCGTGATTCCGATCATCTGCTCGTCGACCGATCGCGTCATCAACGCGCGCGCCAAGATCGCCGCTGGCGGCCTACTCCAGATACACATCCTGCCGCCGGTCTCGACAGAGGGTCTGCAGCCCGCCGACGCTGAGCTGCTCCGAGACAAGGTGCAGGCGATATGTCGAGACGAGTGGGATCGACTGGAGTCGGGCTCGCGGGTGGAAAGGAAGTAGCAGCGAACGAGGGCAGCGCGGCCGTGAAGTCTCTGTCACGGTGTCGGTCGTCGAGAGGCTTCTTGCGCGCTTTGCGCGGGGGGAGGGGACGACATCGCCGTGGCCACGATATATCGTCGACCAGCAGACCAAAACCACTGATGCAGAGCCCAAGCAATCGGCGGTAGGCAACCATGGAGTCCGACTCGGCAACTTCGCGATCACCTCGAGCTCGACCTCAAAGCCAAAGAGCCAAGTCGAGTTCAGGCTCAGTTGGTTCGAATGCAGTAGACGGATTGCGGCATATCGCAGCCCAGCGCCAACACGCGGCTGTAGGAGCTGTAGAGCCGCGCGTAGGCGTCAGGGTTGCCGACGGCCCCGGGCCGTGCCGCCGAAATGCAATACGTCGCGCCAAACACATCGCTGCCGCTGGTACTCGTCCAGTCGCGGCACGTCTCGGTCAAGCTGCTCGAGCCGCGCGGATCGAAGAGCGCGAAGCCGGTCATGACTAGGTCGATGTGCGGAGTTCCATCTGCGTGCTGCGACGGAGCCGTGAAGAGCGTTGTCTCGGACAGAAAGTCACTCGCGCGCAGAGCGAGCAGGTGGTGATCGGCGCGCCGTAACGCGGCATCGGGTCGCGCGACGATGGAGAGCGGCGCCGTGGTCGAGTCGCCGAGCAGCGCGCGATAGCTTCCAGGGAGGCCCGCGGCGGCGGCTTCGGTCGCGCACGCGGTGTCGTTGTCTGTCCTCGACGAAGCGCCATTCTCCGTGATGAACACATAGACCGCGTCCGGGTCGACGCTCGGCTCCGGGAGGGGGTCGAAGGCGCGCGTCGGGGCTCGAAGGCAGTACAGCCGCGCGCTGAGTAATAGTGCACTACACGGGATGCTCCCGGAGTCGCTGACGAAGGCGGCGTCGGTCGCGTGCACCAAGCCGAGGGTGGGCAAGATCGGGCCGGGGCAGTTGGGGGCCGGTGCGATGTACGCGATCGCCGTGTAGTTCACGGGGACCGTGCCCCCGTTCTCGTCGACATCGATCGGGTGCACCAAGCGAGAGATGCTCGGATCGATGGTCACACCGACGCGCACGGCGACTCGCCCGTCCAAGCGAATCCAGCCGGGGTTGCCCGCCGGAACGTGGTCCAAGCGTTCGGCTCGCGTAGGGCCGATGAGCGCGACGTACGTCCCTGGCAACCCAGCCGCCGCCGCGCGTACCCCGCACTCCGCGTCTGCCGCAGGTACGGAAAGCACCGGGCCCGCCGCGATCGGGTAGGCAATCGACGTGACGAACGCCAGATTGCCGAGCGCGACTGGAGTGATCGTCAGCGTCGTGTCCGTCGTCAGGACGAGCGCGCATGTAGGGCCGCTGGCGCAGACCCCGGTGCCCCAGTTGGAGACGGATGCCCAGGCCACAGTGCGGAGCAGTACGGAGCTTCCCGCGCGCACGCTGAGCTCGCAGCCGGTTGCCGTACAGACGAGACCGGAAGGCTGCGAGTTGAGCACCGTCCCAGTGCCGACCTCTGCGTCGCTTCCGCTCGAGAAGCGGACCGTCAGGCGAACGAGCGGCACATCGGCGTCGTTCGCGTCCACGTCTCCGGCGTCGGTCGGGCCCGCGTCGAGTCCGGAGTCCGGCTCGACCGAACTATCCCGCGCGCCCATGTCGGCTGCTCCATCCGCACGGAACTCTCCGAAGCCAGACAGCAGCGTGCAGCCGCTCAGCGCTGCGGCCATCGTCGCGAGGAGCGCGCGGACCATCCACGGCGAGCCCATCAGAAGCTCCCCCGGACCGAGATCCCGCAGCCGTCGGGCCCACAACCGGCGCTGACCGGAGGCGCTTCGCGTCCATCGACGGCGAAGATCATCACGATCCCCGTCGCGATGGCGACGCCTCCCGCGATGCCGAGCACGTCGGTCGCGATCGCGAGCGACTCGCCCGCCGACCGGTCGCTCTCGAAGCCAGGCGGGCACGCGTCTCGGCTAGGCCCACACGCGCGCTCGAGCGCGAAGCGTCGATCGTTTGCCAGCACGCCAGTGATCGTCGCGGCGACCACGGCCGCGAGGCCCACGCTTGCGACCACGAACCCCGAGGGAGAGGATGCGATGACGCTGGCGGTCGGCGCGCTCGGCGGGCTCGACTGTCGCGGCTCGCGGGCCACCGCGACAGTCGGTGCGGCACGCGCAGCGAGCTGCCGATCGAGCGAGGCGAGACGCGCACGCAGCGTGTCAGCCTCCGGCGGGTCTTCCGTGCGCTCGAGATAGAGCCGAAGAGCGCGCGCGGCGTTCTCGATGTCACCGTCGTCGCGATATGCGAGGTAGAGGTTGTAGAGGAGCTCGGGCCGCGGCGAGAGCGCATAGGCGGACTCGAACTCGCGCGCCGCATCCGCGAACGCGCCGTTGGTGTAGTAGGCGGTGGCGAGACGATGATGTCGTCTCGCCTCCGCGTCGCTCGCGCTCAGCGCTCGATCGTCGTCCTGACCCGCCGCCTCGAGCGGTAGGGCGAGCGCAGCGAGAGAGAAGACCAGAGCTGCGAAGGCGCACCATTTTGCATGAGTCACTTGGCTCCATCGACGGGATCTTGGCACTCGGGTTCCTCGCAGCAGATGCTTCTGACGAACGACTATGCGCCCGGTTCTCGCCAAAGTCCCGACGCGTCGGAGGTCGTCCCCACGCTCAGACAGTATCGTAGCGGGCGGCTGCGATCCAGTTCGCTCACGAGCCTCGCTCTACGCGCGGAAGGCCGCCGCGAGCCCGGTGCCGCCATCCTCGGGGATGAGCAGGCGCATGGGAGCGCCAATTCCACGATCAGCCCCGATCGGCGATCGGTGCGCATCATCCTTCGGCTAGCCTCGGGAAACCCCCGGGAAACCCCTGGTCGTAGCGTACGCCAGCTCACCCACCGCGCCGCATCGCGCGTCGAATCTCGCTCTGCGTCATCGGACCACGCGAATACGACATCGCCCAGCGCGGATTGAGCAGACTCGGCTGGTCGCTCTTCGCGCTCCGGACCACGAACCAGCGCGGGCCGAGACGCTTGACGATCGCGCCGAGCCGGCTCTTCTTCTTGTCTTCGCCGAGTCCCTCGATCACGCGGGCGCGGTCGGCGTCGGTCTGGAGTGTGCCGGTCATCCAGGTGCCTGCGTTGCTGAGAGAGCGATAGTCGAGGTCCATCGGATTCTGCGTCGCGACGATGACACCGACTCCGTACGCGCGCGCTTGCCATCAATGGAGTAGTGCGAGCCAAGCTTGAGACGAGCGGCCATGGCGGACTCCTCGCGCCACCGCAGTGACGCGACTACGAGAAGACGGCGGCGCTGAGTCGGCGCCGTCGTCACGGTTCAGGACACGCTTCCCTGCGCGCGGGGACCTTCTCGTAGCCAAGCAGACGCAGCTGCGTGAGAGCGCGCCAACCTTGCGCCATTCGTGCGAGCATCACCCCCATGAAGCTCGCCCATCTCCTCGCTCCGATTCTCTTGCTGGTGGGATGTTCCGCGTGCGGTGGGCGCACCACAACCCCGCCGGCGCCCATCGTCAGCGCAGAAGAGACGCCAGCGGAAGGAGCATCGATGCCTATGCAGACAGCAGATCCGCCGAACGAAAACGTCGCGCCGCCGAGCGGACACCCGGCTGCGGGCGAGATGGCAGGCTTCACCGCGCCACCGGCGAACGCCGCCGTCGTCGCGCCGACTAGCGTAGAGTTCGAGCGCTTCAGCGCTGCCGCGAACGCGCTTGGCTTCGACATCTACGGCAAGCTGCGCGGCAACGAGGGGAATCTCTTCTTCTCGCCGGCGAGCATCGAGATCGCGTTCGCGATGACTGCCTCGGGTGCACGCACCGCGACCGCGACGGAGATGAATCGCGTGCTCCACGTGGGCGGCTCGCCCGACGCGTTTCATCAGTCGGCCGGGCGGATCCTCACGGGGATGAACGCGCCGCACGTGGACTACGAGCTTGCGGTCGTCAACCGGCTATTCGGCGAACAGACGTATCGGTTCGAAGCTCCGTTCTTGGCGATGACGCGCGACACCTATCGCGCGCCGTTCGAGCCGATGGACTTCGTCGGCGCGGCCGAGCCCGGACGGCTGCGTATCAATCGCTGGGTCGCGACGCAGACCAACGATCGCATTCGCGATCTGCTTCCGCCCGCGAGCCTCGACGCGTTCACGCGACTCGTGCTGGTCAATGCCGTCTACTTCCTCGGCAAGTGGGAGAGACCGTTTGCGACGAGCCGGACGCAGCCGGGCTACTTCTGGCTCTTCCCTAGAAGTGGGGCCACCTTTGCCGCGCGATCTCGATGCGTCCGTCACGCCGCTCGCAGCGCGGGATCGGTTGTGCGTCCCTCGTGGCGAGCGTCGCGCCGGCCGAGGCTGGTC